>Ga0255354_1000299_pt1 | contig 31634 bp, 30 predicted proteins | sample HBST50metaG_FD_189942 | JGI IMG/M metagenome (GOLD analysis project Ga0255354, IMG submission 189942) | Peat soil microbial communities from Stordalen Mire, Sweden - H.B.S.T50 | ecosystem: Environmental > Terrestrial > Soil > Wetlands > Peat | place: Sweden: Norrbotten County, Stordalen Mire...
AAACGATCCATTGATGAGCTATGGACAGAGATCGGAAGACAGCTCAACGAGGTTACGCAAAGCGAATGCGAAAACTACATCGCTTCGTGCGGATATGTATGCACTTAATTTGAAAACGCTCTAGCGGAGTGACTACATGGTAACTTCCGGCTGGGCGACCACTCAGGCACTTCCCTGTTCCCGGACCCTGCGGTGTTTGCCGGGATTGATCTGTTCACTTGGTGATAAGTTGCGGCCCCGGGCACGGGCTCCGCCAATTCTGCTCGATTAGGACGCCAATGGCGTCATTGAATTCGTGATCTGGACTCACAATCATGCCGAGTGGTTCCTGTTAGCTCTGGCCGAGGATCTGCTTTTGAAGCTTGGACAGGCTCACCTCTCCGTCTCCCTCTAGGTTAGCGATCAGGTCGTTGGCAAGCTTTCGGCCTCCCCCCCGGCCTGCAAATGCTGCCGTCCCACCACTTGCGAGGCGCTCAGATGGCATCTGCTTAAGGTATTCGAGCATGGCGTCACTTGAGTATTTCCCCTTCATAAGCGTTCGGTCAATAACTTCGATGCCGACATAGGAAATCGCATACAGGCCTACCCCTTTAAAAATCGCATAATCGCGTGGGTTGTCCCACGCTCGAGGTAGCCAACTTTTCAGGGCAGCCCAGTAGTTTTTGATCACGCTATATTGGGCATCGGCATCTGGAAACTGAGCTAGCTTGGTTGAGCGGGAAAGCATGTCCCCGACCGCGCTCCTCAAGTTTGCGATCGTCAATCCGGACAGAGTGGCGCCTTTCTGTACCTTTCCTCCTTCGTGAACCCTTTTGTATAGTGGGCTCGACTTGTCCTTCATGAGTTTCTCGACGATGTAGAGCGCCGGATTCTGGACTTTTAGGAGTTTGTCGCCAAGGAGTCTGGCTGCGATGTTCTGCAAATGGCTCGTGTTCATCCCCATTTGGTTGTCGTTAATGTCCCGAAATAGCGCTAGCTCTTTTTCTCGGTCCTCTATCGTCAGCAGGCAAAATGAAACGGGTCGGGTGATCGGATCCATTCCCTTTTCATGTCCGTCCGCGAACCATAAACGATGGTTACCGTCGAGCCTGGAGACGATGATATTGCCCGCGTTTGATGGATTTTTCGTGAAAGCAAGCGAACCAAACGCCGAATCCGCCAGCTTCTGAATCTCCGTGAATTTTATATACGATTTGTCGCGAACGTTCAGTATCATTTCGGGATAGAAGGCAAGATCTGTCCCAGCGACATACTTGTAAGCTTTGCGTGCGTGCTGGAGGCTAAGATTCCTTTGGGTCCCAAGGCGGTTCTTTTCTTGGTCAAAAATGTCGGCCTCGGAAATCCGCGTTAGATCGGCTAGGGACGCATATCCGCGGAACGCCTTGTATCCTAGACAGGTACCAGAAAGCACGATGAATTCTGGGAGCTTCTTCTGAGTTGCGGTCTTCGATTTAGCCTCTGTGGTCATTTGGGTCCTTTACGCAAGTAGCGAATTCCGGAGATGTTCTTGCCAGTCGACTTTGGAGTGGTTCGTCATATACAGAACATAGGAAATCAGAATTGAACGTGCTATGAGGCGCAGTCTGGTGGAGTTAGGTTCCACTTTTCTATGTGCCTTCGTTGAGTCAGTCCCATGCACGACCCTTGACCTAAGCGTGTAGAGGTTTGAGAGAATGTCCCTGACCTCAGCTCTGTCTTCGAGATTACATACTTTCGCAAGGCAGGTAGAAAACCTAAACGAGATTTCGGTGTCGGGCTCTAGCAGGGATTCCAAACAGATACATAGATCGACGAGAGCGTCACGTGAGCCAATTGCCTGCAAATAGCGCACGAACCTGTCCGCAGTTATATGCAAACCGTGCGTCTTGGTCCGAGCCTCAAAGAAGTGGCGAAGCCATTTGCTAGCAGCTCTGCCCTCGATCCCTCTCGGGAATGACGGGCCTGCTTGCAGGCTTCGGCAAGGCCGCTGCAATGCGCCGGTGCAGGAGGTTCCGTTAAACTGAGCCACGGTTTGGAGTGGAACAAACCCAGTCACAGTGAGGACTCCCAATGCACACTCGGCCAAGACCGCAAATTCCTCCATATTGGAGTTGGACTCCCCACCGCACGGTACGGAAATCACAGTCGCTTGACGACTGATGTTGATCGGCGTTCCCTTGCGGAAGAAATAATCTTCAATTGCGAGGCTATCCGTTTCGGAAATCGGTCGTATAGAGTATTCCCCATCGTAGCCGACTAGTTCAGCAGGCAGCGGCTTGTTCGTCAATGCGTAGTAGTCTGCCATTTGGGTGAACAGCGATAGGTCGTTGAGTGATGTTCTTGGTTCAGCATACCTGAGATTGAGGCGCGTCGGCGAGACAAATATTGGCACCTCAATCGCCGTTTCGGCGGATCACTGCCAAATCTGATACTGGCGGGTGGCCCAGGTCTCGATTTTGAGACCTGGGAAAGCACCGCCAAACCGGAGATAGCTCCCATTTAGCGCCAACAGCCCATAGCGTGAAATGAAAGCGATGCGGTGGGCGAAGATAAACGGCAGCAATTTGCCTTTTTTTCGGCCCCACTTGCCGATCATTACCATCCCTTGGCGCACACTGGCAAATGGGAAGAGATGTGGGCAAAGTCCCCGCATCGGCCTGAATGTTGTGAACCCCACCCCCTCCCCCTTTGGGAATGCCATTTCCGGCCAGAATATGCCAGTAAACATCAAGGAATGAGCGGTTTAGAAATAACACACATTAACTTATCAGTAAACAATCAAGGCTGTTTTAGCTTGTTTTTGAGCAGTTTTCAGCGCGTTTTGAGTTCAAAACACCGTTTTTTGCTTCAAATCTCCGATTCACTCGTGAGCCGCGTCGGCGGAGAAATCTCCCCACTTCAAAGTCGCGGTCAGCTAACCGGCCATCCCTAAGTTGCTGGTTGATAAACTTCGCGGAAGGCCATCTTTGCGCAAGGCGAGAATTTTTTTGACAAGACCGCCAACCTGCCGGTCAAATACGCGCTTTACGCGCCGGGCATGAAGAAGTCGTCGAGCCCGGCGCGATGGGCATGGGCAGCCATCGAGGCCTGAATCTCCAGGGCCAGAGCCAGCGCATTGCGGCCCTGGCGGGCAGTGACCCGTGGCTCGCGGCGGGTGCGCACCGCACCCAGGAAGGAGAGAATCTCAAGCCGCAGCGGCTCTCCCGGCGTAACCTCCGGCTTGACAAAAGAAAGCCCCGGCGCGGGACCGGCAGCGCCCGCCGTGGCCAGCTTGGCCAGCAGGGCCGGATCGGCTTTGCCCGCCGCAATGGCCGCGGCAATCTCCGGCGGAAGGCTTCCGCCAGCGCCGGCATCCAATCGAATCACCAGCAGGTCCTGCCGGGCATAGTCGATTGAGACGTACTGGCGCGGCTCAAAGAAGCGCAGCTTGCGCACCCGCTCGGTGGAGACGCGCGAGGCGGTGAAGTTGGCCACGCAGCCGGACTCGAACTCGACACGGACGTTGGCGATATCCACCTTGGGCGACAAAATCGGCAGGCCCACGGCGCGCACCTCGCGCACCGGCGAGTTGGCGAAGGTGAGCACAATGTCCAGGTCGTGGATCATCAGGTCGAGCACCACGTCCACATCCAGCGCGCGAGGCGTGAAAATCGATAGCCGGTGCGACTCAAAGAACATGGGCCGGTGCAGTTGCGGCTCGACGGCCAGCACCGCGGGGTTGAAGCGCTCCAGGTGGCCGGGCTGCAGGATGCGCTTGCCTTTGTCGGCCAGAACCAGCAGTTCGTCGGCCTGGGCTAAGGTCGCGGCCAGCGGTTTCTCCACCAGCAGGTCCAGTCCCCCGTCCAGCAGGACCGAGGCGACCGCATGATGATGCACCGTGGGAACGGCGACTGTAGCCGCGTCCAGCTTGAGATCGGCAGCCAGCAACTCGTCCGGGCTTGAAAAGACGGGGATCGCGTACTTGGCCGCGGTTTCGGCGGCGCGCGCCGGGTTTGGCTCGACGGCAGCCACCAGCGCAACGCCCAGCCCAGCCGTCTCCAGTTCGCGATAGACGCGAAGATGGTTGCGGCCAAAGGCGCCGGCCCCGGCAACGGCAACGCGCAAGATGGGTTCGCCGGCTATTGCGCGGCCTCTTTGCCTTCGACGGCCTTCAGGCAGCGGCTGTAGAGCTCAAGCAACTGGGTCACATGCTCCTCTGGCTTGGGCACGGTGGCTCCGCTGAACCCCGTGGAGGGCGCGGCGGGACGGCCTACGCCGGCCGTAACGGATACAAATTTGAGCAGATCGAGAGCGATATCTTCATTGCGCCGGGCGCCAAGGCCCACGCTGCTAAGAGCGTCCATCTTGAATAGTCTCCACAGGGGATGCTACCAGATTGAGGGTCTGCATCTCATCTCGATCAGCGGCCGGAGCCGCGCCTGGGGCCGCCAATGCCGTATCGGCCCGCGAGCCCCTTTCTTCCCGCACAATCTCCCCATCGCGCATGTATAGAATCCGGCTGGCGATGGACGCGGCTTCGGGGTTGTGGGTAATCATCAGGGTGGTCTGGCCCAGTTCGCGGTTCGAGCGGAGCAGCATGTGCAGCACCGCATCAGAGTTTTTGGTATCCAGATTGCCGGTGGGCTCGTCGGCCAGCACAATAGCTGGCCGCGTAATCAGCGCCCGCGCAATGGCGACCCGCTGCTGTTCGCCGCCGCTCAGCTCCGATGGCCGATGCTTGAGACGCTCGCGGATCGACAGGAGATCGCACAGATGGTCAAGATACTCGCGGTCCAGCGGCTCCGTGCGTCCGCTGACGGCGTAAGCAATCTCGATGTTGCCCATCGCCGAAAGGGTGGGCAGCAGGTTGAACTTCTGGAAGACGAATCCGATGCGATGCTTGCGCAGCCGGGTGCGTTCGCCGTCGTTGAGCGTGGCAAAGTCCACGCCGTCGATGACCACACGGCCATGCGTGGCCTGGGTCAACCCGCCCAGCAGGTAAAAGAGCGTGGACTTGCCCGAGCCGGAGGGGCCAACAATGGCCACAAACTCCCCGCGCTCCACGGCAAGCGAAACCCCTCGTACCGCGGGAACCTGGACTTGGCCCGCCATATAAACCTTGGTCAGGTTTTCGGCGAGAATGATGGGTGAAGATTTTTCTGGCTGCACAGTAGACATTGTAAATGCGGCGGCCAGCCTGCCGGCTTTCGGCTTGGCCGCGATCTGCCCACGGCGCGCGGAATGCTCTAGAATGAAGTCGCAACGATCTCCGACATAGGATTCCCCTCCCATGACCTTTGATCTGAAATCCACTCTTGTTTCTTCACTTAAAGCGGCCGCCGCCGCAGCCGGGCTGGCGCTTGCCTCCGTCACACAAGGCAGCGACTCGAAAGGGCGGCCCACAACCGTTTTTCAACTGGGATTGGCTGGCGCGCAGCCTGGCGACTCTGGAGCCGGACTCACCGGTCGAACGCTCAAATTGGAATTGAGCGAGGGGTTTGAATTTGACAAGCCGCACCTGCTGCCGGAAATTGCGGCCTACCTGGCTGCCGAGGCCAAACGGCTGCGCAATCCGCGGCCCGAGTGCTATGTGACGCTGGGCGGACTGCCGTTGGCCTTCGGGCAATTCCAGTGGCCGTTTCACCGCTCGACCTCCGGCTCCGATACGTATATCGTCCACGGCGAACTTCGCCTGGCAGACGACAGCGCAAACAACCTGCACGCCCGGATTGCCGCCTCGGTGACGCTGACCTTTGCCGAGATTGTGCCGGCCATGGAGCAGCCCTATGCGGAGGCCTTCATCTACAACGCGGTCCGCAAGACGGTGGACCTGGGCCAACTGGAGTTTTTGAAGTCCGGCAACCGCCAGCCGGTGCCGGTGACCACCCGCTACTATAGCCGCTGGAAAAAGAAGTTCCTGTTCACCGAGACCAACGACGAGGAGCGGCTCGCGTATCTGCTGCGCAAGGTCTACTGGCTCAGCGGCGTGCTGGGCTCGGGGCAGCCGGTGTGGATCGCCGACCCCAGAGACGCGCAGTACATGAACACGACCGAGGCTGACCTGCTGCGCATGGCCCGGCACGAGGCCGGCGAGGGGTTGCTCGCGCTCGACGGCGAGTTTGCCGCGGCTACCCCGCAACTGCTGGCCCGCGCGCCGGAGTACCAGGCCGCGCTGGAGGCAGCGCTGAACTTTACCAAGCCGCAGTTCAACGAGTCGATGCGCTCCGGGCAGGCAAATATGTAGCGGACGGAGTTCCGCTGCCTACAGCACCGCGCCGCACCCGGAGCAGAATCGCGCACCGGCCGGGTTGGTCTGGTGGCAGCGTCCACAGGCGACGAGCGTAGCAAGCTGCGGCGCGGGCGGCATATTCACGGTGACGTTCATCGGCCAGCCCCACCCCGGCATGGCGATGCCCAAGGCCGCGGCAATCCCCGCCGCCTGGATGGCATTGAACTCCCGCACCCGGCCGGGCATGAAGAAGCACTCGATAAAGCCGAGGATGGCCGTGAGACCCGTCCAGAAGAAGCAGCAGTAAAGAATCCCCAGGCCGGTGCGGCGCAGATAGAAGTGGTGAATGCCGAAGGTTCCCAGGAACAGCGCCAGCAGAATGCCCACGACCTCGTCGCGGCGCACCGATTCATATTGCTGATAGAAGATGGCTTGCGGATTGGGATACGGAACGCTGCTCATAACTGGTTCTCCTTGCTGCTCTGAATTCTACATACGCACCCGGGCTATTCCAGGTTCCCGCCACCGAAGCTGCCCGCACACCATCTTTGCTGTCATTCTGAGCCGAGCGCAGCGAAGTCGGAAACCAGCCCTTAGCGAAGTCGAAGTGAACCTGCGACTCGCCTTTTCCGGCGCAAAGGTGGAATCCAGCAAAACTTGACCCGCGTCAACCCAATCGCGCTGTGCATCCAATCGGTTATGAACTCACAAGTCTCATTCGCCGCCGCCAGCGGCTCACTCCTCATCGGTGGCGATCTACCCGTTCATCGACTCGGCTACGGAACCATGCGCCTGGTGGGCGAAGGCGCATGGGGCGAGCCACAGGATCCCGCCGAAACCCACCGCGTGTTGCGCCGCGCGGTCGAACTGGGGGTCACCCTCATCGACACCGCCGATGCCTACGGCCCGGAGATTGCCGAGCGGCTCATCGGCGAGGCGCTCTTCCCCTACGCACCCGGCCTGGTGATCGCCACCAAGGGCGGCATTACTCGCCAAGGACCGGCCAAGTCAGAATACGTGGGGCCGCGCCGGCTACCTGATCCAATGTGTGGAGATGAGCCTGCGCCGGCTCCGGCTGGAGCGCATCGACCTCTACCAGCTTCACCGCATCGACCCCCGTACGCCGCTCGAAGAGTCGCTCGGCGCGCTGAAGCGGATGCAGGAACAGGGCAAGATTCGGCACATTGGCTTGAGCGAGGTGACCCCGGCAGAGATTGAAGAAGCCGGCAAGATTGTCGAAGTTGCGACTGTCCAGAATCGATACAGTCTGGCCGACCGCCGCCATGAGGAGACGCTCGCATGGTGCGAGAAGCGGGGCATCGGCTTCCTGCCCTGGTACCCCATGGCCGCCGGCAAGCTGCTGAAGCCCGACCAGCCTTCGGCACAAACGCTGGCCCGGATTGCCGCAAACCACGCGGCGACCGTGGCCCAGCTTTCGCTGGCGTGGCTGCTGCAGCGCTCACCGGTGATGCTGCCCATTCCCGGCACGTCGAAGGTCTCACATCTGGAAGAGAACATGGCCGCGGCCGGGCTGAAGCTGAGCGCAGAGGAATGGGCGGAGGCGGAAGCAGCGGCTTCCTGATTGGCTGGATCATGCCCGCTGTTTCTGTGGCGCGCACGACCTCGCGAGGTACGCGGCCATACTAGGTTTCTGACCGCTTGAAGTTGTACCAATGCTGGGTGCCCCACCCTCGGCGCGCCGTTGTTTTTGCGCCTAGGGTGGGATACTACAGCACTCCAGTGCAACGTACAAAATCATGCTGTCAGAGACCTAGCAGGATTTTGCGCAAGCCGCATGAAATTTCGGCGCAAAATTATCGTCCGAGCCAGAGGGCAACGCCACCGGTGATCGACCGGCCCGGCATCGCGACGCCGTTGATTTCCTGGTAGCCAGTGTTACTCAGATTGCCGAGCCGAAGATAGGGGCGCACCCGTCCCGAGTCATGAGTCAACGCGGCGCTCCACACTGGATATGCTGAAGCGTTCCAATGCGGGTTGCCCGGCTGTTGATATGGCTTCGCGATTTGCACTGCATTGGTCACGGTGAGCGCGTGTTTCAGCGCTGCGGTCCAGCTCGCATGAAGATTCTCGACCGGATAGTTAAGCGCATACTCCGATTGCAGGTAGGGCGACGGCAGCGCATCCTGTGTGCCCGCGAGGGTGGTCCACCCAGCCTGGATTCTCTGCAACTTGGCCGGGATCCAGGTGATGGACGCCTCGACTCCCTGAAAATGTAGGCCGCTGAGGTTGACTGCTTGCCATTGAGAGGCGGATGAAACACGCGCATAGTCGATGGTCTCGTGCTCGCGCGAATAAAACCCGGTGGCGGAGAGCGACAGGCGGCTCGATGGATCCCAATCCACTCCTCCATCCGCAGACCATGCCGACTCCGGCTTGAGGTTTGCATTGCCCATGGTGGTTGGGTCGGAGTAATAGAGGTCGGTATAAGTTGGAATCCTGAATCCGTAACCGCCGCTGGAGCGCAGCTTCAGCCGGTCCGCGAGGCGCAGACTCCCGGCCAGGTGAGGCGCAAGCACAGACTGCGCGCCGCCGGAGAATAACTCCTCGCGCAGCCCCGCGGATAGATTCCACCGCACCTTTGCGGGCCGGATATCTATGTCAAGATAACCCGCGCCGCGATTGCGGGCGTGAAAGCCAAGGTTACTGCTCCTGATGCTGTCACCGTCCGATTCAAGCCCGAAGAGAAGCAGGGACGTGGACGCAATGGGAAACGTCCGGCGAAGCGATGCCTGCCAGGAGCCATCGACGTGGTTGTTTTCATAGACAGACGGATCGTTGCGCAGAAGGACAAACTCGTCGGTATGCCGCCGATAGCCAAAAGCCGCCGCGGTGCGGGCGCCTAACTCCTGGCGCGCGGAGGCAAACCAGTCTTTGGTCCGTTCCCACGAGTTATATGGCCCGTAAAACTGGTTTGCGCCAAAGGAGCGATCACTGACGGCAAACAGCAGGTCGGAGGCGCCAAGCCGGGAGCCGACCCAACTCTCCAATGAAGCATCTTCGTTGCGGTAGTCGCGATCCGCCATAAATCCGGTGGAGAAGTTGCGGCCTGCGGCGAGACGGCTGCTCCATCGCTTGCGCAGCAGCGCACCCAGCAGCGATTCTTCGTTGCCGCCAAAGCTGCCGCCCCCGGCACGCAAACGAAGCGAGGACGCGGAAGGCGCGGCAGTGAGAAAGTCAACCACGCCACTCAAGGCGTCTGCGCCATGAAGCGTGGAACCCGCGCCGTGCAGAACCTCGATCGAGTCCATGGCCTCGAATGGAACAGGAATATCCAGGTTGTGATGCGCGGTCTGGCTGTCGTTGATGCGGAATCCATTGAGCAGCACCAGGGTCTGCTCAAACGTGCCTCCGCGCAGAACCACATCGGCCTGCCCGCCGCCAGCGCCGCGCTGTTCAAGCTGGACCGAGGAGTCCTGGCGCAGCAGATCCTGCGGCGACTCCAGCGAAAGGGTCTTTGTTTCCACCGGCAACACCAGCACGGACGAGGCCGACTCCGCCAGCGGCACGGAAGTCGCCGACCCGAGAACCACCATGGTTTCAGTGGGCCGGGTAAGCGCCGCCGCTTGAGTTGCTGGTTGAGACGCGGGGGCGTTTTGCGCGGAAGATGTTTGCGCGCAGACCGCCAGCAGGAGGCAGCACACCCACATTGTTTTGGACGTTGGCATAGTTTGCTTTCTCTCCAATCCTGAGCGCAACCAGGCCGGTCTTCAAGAACGATTTGATGTTGTTCTAAATAGTTGAGCCGATCAACTAGAATGAAGTAACCATGCGCATCGATGCATTTCTCCGCGAAAGCCCCATGTTTGCCGTCAACCGGGCGGCGCGCCGCTTTGAATCGCTCACTGCCCAGGTGCTGGCCCCGGACGGCCTTGGTTTTCTTGAAGGGCTGGTGCTGGCCGCCATGTTCTTTGAAGCGCCGCGGCCGGTCAAGCCGTCGCAACTGGCCGAGACATTTGGAACGACGCGGGGAAATGTGAGCCACTGCATCTCGTCTCTTGAGGCAATGGGATTTCTGCTGAGGAAGATCGATCAGGAAGACGCGCGCGCCTATCAGCTAACTTTGAAGCCGCAAGGGAAGAAGTGCGCCCTGCGCGTGATTGGCGCATTCGACAGGTTGCAGAAGGAGTTTGAGCGGGAGATCGGGAAGACGGCCCTGAGCGACATGCTCAAGGCCATCCGAAAACTCGAAGCGCTGTTTGCGGTCAAGTAGAGGCAAACACCATCGGAATCCCTACAGAATGTAGCGCGACAAATCCTGATCTTTCACGACCGACGCAACCATCTGCTTCACATACTCGTCGCTGATGAGGAAGACCTTCTCAGAACCCGCCGCGGTCGCGCGTTCCTCATAAGGCAGCGGCGTGGACGACTCGCTCTTGATGGCCTGGGCAAGCACCGCGGCAGCCTCTTCGTCGGGTGCGCGGCGGGCCACGTCGGGCGCCAGAAAGCTCACATCCTCGAGCACCCGCTCCATGATGGTGTGCAGGCGGCGGGCGCCGATGTTTTCGGTTTGCTCATTCACCTTGAAGGCAAACTCCGCCATCTCGCGCAGAGCCTCGGGAGTAAACTCCAACCTGACGCCTTCGGTTTCAAGCAGCGCCGAGTATTGCTTGGTGAGCGAAGCCTTGGGCTCGGTGAGAATGCGCAGAAAGTCATCGACAGTGAGTGACTGCAACTCGACCCGGATAGGAAAACGCCCTTGTAACTCGGGGATAAGATCGCTGGGCTTGGAAACATGGAATGCGCCGGCGGCGATGAAGAGAATATGGTCGGTGCGCACCATGCCGTAGCGCGTGTTCACCGTGGTGCCTTCCACAATCGGCAGAATGTCGCGCTGCACGCCCTCGCGCGAAACATCGGGCCCGTGGCTGCCCTCGCGGCCGGCGATCTTGTCAATTTCATCCAGAAAGATGATGCCGCTGGACTCGACCCGCTCCACTGCCAAGCGGTTCACCTGGTCCATATCGATCAGGCGGCCTTCTTCTTCCTGCACCAGGTAGTCAAAGGCATCGGCCACCTTCATCTTCCGTTTTTTTGAAGCGCCGCCGAAGATGTTGGGCAGCATGTCCTTGAGGTTCATCTCCATGTCCTCAAGGTTCTGGTTGCTGATGATGCCGAACTGCGGTGTGCCACGGTCGCGCACGTCCAACTCCACCTGGCGGTCGTCCAGCTTGCCCTCGCGGAACTGCTGGCGGAGCTTCTCGCGCGAACGCTGATAACTCTCCGTGCCGGGCAGGGTGAGTTGGCCCTCCTGGGCCGGCGGCGCGGTCGGCGGAGGCGGCAGCAGCACGTCCAGCAGCCGCTCCTCGGCATTCATCTCCGCGCGGTCTTCCACCTCTTCAAGGCGCTCTTCGCGCACCATGTCGATGGCGATTTCGACCAGGTCGCGGATCATCGACTCGACATCGCGGCCCACGTAGCCCACCTCGGTAAACTTCGAGGCCTCAACCTTGAGGAACGGCGAACCGGTCAGCTTGGCCAGGCGGCGCGCAATCTCAGTTTTGCCCACGCCCGTGGGGCCGATCATGATGATGTTCTTGGGCATGATGTCGTCGGCCAGGTCAGGAGGCAGCTTTTGCCGGCGCTGGCGGTTGCGCAGCGCAATGGCCACGGCGCGCTTGGCGGCCTTCTGGCCGACAACGTGTTTGTCGAGTTCGGCGACAATCTCGCGCGGAGTTAGTTCGTCCAGCGTGAGATCCTGTTCTTCGGCGGATGCGGGCAGATAAATGGCCATTCGTTGTTTCCGATTACTCCTGGTTTTGTGTCAGGGCACGACTTTAGTCGTGCCGCAAATGCCACCCTAGAAATAACGGGCTTTAGCCCCTGAGGCACAATCCTGAATACTGACGCTCAGGCCTATGAAACGCTCAAGATGGACGAAGGAGCAACCTCAAAGTCGAAATCCCACTTGTCCTCAAATCCCTTAATCAGGTCTATCTCACGTTGAATCGCCCGTTTCTTCTCTTCCGTGGTTCTTTCAGGTACATAGAAGGCCATCCAAACGACACTTGGCTTCTTATCAGAGCCGTCTCGCTTCTTCGTACGGTAAGCGTAATCAAGGTTGAGCTGAGCAGCATCTTCTGCAACATTGACTGGTAGGACTAAGCAGCGGTAATCCTTCGGCGACTTGACACACACGAGAACTACAACATCCGCGCGGAATGAATTGCCAACGCGGTTAAACATTCGCTCGTCCTTACTATGGATGTGTTCCTCTTTGCAGTATCCGTAGTGAAACCACCAGCCGTTCTCAAAATCGGAATCGAATCTGGATCCTTTGACCTGAACCTGCCAGACTTTGCCATTCTTAACGGCAAGGAGGTCGACGTTCGCGGCCAACCCCTCCAGATTGAGGTCGCGAACTAAGAACCCATTGAACTCCAGTTGGTTAGCAACTATCCGTTCAGCGATTCGGCCGATGTTATCCTTGCCTATCTTAGCCTCGCTCATAGTACCCTCCGTACGCGCTCCGCTAGCTCTTCAGCTCCTCAATAGTGATGCGGTCGTTGGTGTAGATGCAGATTTCTCCGGCGATTTTCATGGCCTTTTCGGCAATTTCGCGGGCGCTCAGTTCGGTGTTTTCGATGAGGGCGCGGGCAGCGGCCGTGGCATAAGGGCCGCCGGAGCCGATGGCCGCCAGCGGCTCGTCGGGATCGATTACGTCGCCCGATCCGGAGATGATGAATGTCTGCCCCTTGTCGGCCACCAGCAGCAGGGCCTCAAGGTTACGCAGCATCTTGTCGGTGCGCCAGTCCTTGGCCAATTCGACAGCCGCGCGGTTCAGGTTGCCGGCGTACTGCTCCAGCTTGGTATCGAAACGCGCAAAAAGCGAGAAGGCATCGGCGGTGGAACCGGCAAATCCGGCGAGAATCTTTTCCTGGTAAAGGCGGCGAATTTTTTTGGCTGAGTGCTTCAACACGGTCTCGCCCAGGGTGACCTGGCCGTCGGCAGCCATCACCACCGAACCGTTGCGGCGCACGCAAATGACGGTGGTGGAACGAATCCGGGAATGTGGTGCCACAGTGGAACTCTGCTTCAAAGTCAAGAAAAAACCTCCGGAAACGGGGCGTCCGGCAGGCCGGAACTCATTGAAGATGCAGTCACGAGTATATCGCAGCAGGAAACGCCGGGTTTGCTGCGTCGTCCGTCACAGCGCCCTGACGCCGGCTGAGCTATCCTCTAGTTGGGATTCAGGGGTGGAGTCCCGGCCTGGAATGACCTTCCTCAACACAAGCGAATGGCAAATTGCCGCCGGAGCGGCAGGCTCGATCATGCTGGTCGCGGCAGGCGCATGGCTCCTGCTGCGCAAGCGCCCCACCGCCGAAGAGCAGGAGCGGGCGCGGCGCAAGTTTCTGTCTCAATTCGGGCGCCTCGTGGACGGCATGTTGCTGGATCTTTGCGAGATCGAGGTTACAGGGAAGAAAGATGCCGGACACACCTTGACCATGCTCCTCTATAGCTATCGCATCGCCGGCGTGGATTACGAGTGCTCCCAGGACATTACCCACATGAGCGATGTGGTGGATGCGGCCCAGGTGCGGGCCGGTTTTCCCTGTTCGGTGCGCTACCAGCCCGGCAATCCCCAGAACACCATCGTTGTGGCCGAAGAATGGTCCGGACTGCGCGCCGGGCTTCCGGTGCTGGCATCCTTCGCGGATCCCGAACTCCTCGACCTGGCCCACCTCCGTCCCGGCCGCGGCTAGTACCGTGACCGCATAATTGTGTAATGGCCAGAATGTAGCGCCGGCCTCCCGGCCGGCTGTAGCGCGGACGTCCTCGTCCGCGCCTGTCAGGGAGCAATTCGGTCAGAGCACTAGTCAGGATGCTGTAAACGGCCCGGTTGGCGGTTCATACCCACCCCCGGTTACACTTCTCCTATGTATGTCCACGCGGCGCCCTCGGAACCCGGCGCAAACAGGATCAAATCCGTACTGCGCTTTTCGCTGGTGGCCACGCTTGCCTATGTCGTGGTCACGTTCGTGGCCGGGCTCCGCGCCCACTCACTGGCGCTGCTCTCAGAGGCCGGTCATAACGTCTCGGACTTCCTCGCCCTGCTGCTCAGCTTTGCCGCCGTCTACTTCCAGTCCCGCCCGGCCAGCCACTCGAAGACCTTCGGCTACCAGCGCGCCGGCGTGATGGCCGCTTTCATCAACGCCGCCACCTTGATCGTTATCGCTCTCTGGATCGCTGCCGAGGCCGTCCACAGGCTCTCGGCGCCGGTTACGGTGCAGCCCCGGCTGATGATGTATGTGGCCGCGGCCGGCGTGCTGATGAACGGCGTCATCGCCGTCCTGCTGTGGGGCGTGGCCCGCGACGTCAACCTGCGCTCAGCCTTCCTCCACATGGCCGGCGACACGCTTTCGACAGCCGCTGTGATTGCCGGCGGCGCGGGCATCCTGCTCACCGGCCAAAACTGGATCGATCCCGTTCTGTCGCTGCTCATTGCCGGCTTCATCCTCTGGTCCAGCTTCGGTATCGTCAGTGAAACTCTCAACATTCTGCTTGAAGGCACTCCCCACGGCGTCTCGCTCACGGCCATTCGCAATGCCATGGAGGCTGTCGAGGGGGTCATCAACGTCCACGACCTGCACGTCTGGAGCCTCGGCTCGCAATCTCGCGCCCTGGCCTGCCACGTGACCATCGCCGACATTCCCCCATCGGAAAGCGCCTGCATTCTGCTCAATCTCAACCACCTGCTCAAGGACCACTTCGACATTTGCCACACCACCATCCAGTTTGAGCACACCGGCTGCCACGTGCTCGACGGCTGCGTGGTGCCCATTGAAGAGCTGGCCAGCGGACCCGGACACGAACACCACGGCCACGCGCATTGAGTCCGAAGTTCCTAGCTGTACCTGCCTGTTGTTGATAATGCTTTCCCACCAGGCGCTAATACTACAGTTGTAGATCGCAAATTCCGGAGGGAGCAGGGGGCTTCAGCCCCCTGAAAAATGGGTCAAATATAGAGGCCTTTAGGCCCGGATCGGGGCGATCCGAAGCAAGTACAACTGTAGTACTAAACAGGCTACGGAAAAACTCGCTTCGTGTCACAAAACATGTCAGGGCACGACTTTAGTCGTGCCCTTTCAAGGCCCGGAGGGAAGCCAAACGGCAGTCGTTTCGCTCCGGATCAACAAGGCATCGCGAGATTACTCCACTTGCAGCACCAGGCACTTCAGGTATTCGGTCTCCGGCAGGTTGAGCACCACCGGATGGTCGAGAGCGGCGCCGCGGCGCTCGAGCAGGCGCACCCGCCGTGAAGCATCGGCGGCGGCGGCAGCCACGCTGGCCTCAAGCTCTGCCCACCCCACATGATGAGAGCAGGAGCAGGTCACCAGCAGGCCACCGGGGCGCAGCATCTTCAGGGCGCGCAGATTCAGCTCCTTGTAGCCGCGCAGGGCGCCCTCGACGGCCCGCTGGGATTTGGCGAAGGCAGGCGGATCAAGAACAATGGCGTCGAAGGTCTCGCCTGAGCCGGACCAGTCGCGCAGAATCTGAAAGGCGTCGGCCTCCACCCAGTCCACCTGCGCGGTGAGGCGCGAGCGATTGGCCTCAAAATTCCGCTCTGCCACTTCGAGCGAGGCCCGGGATGAGTCGATGCCCGTGACCTGGCTGCAAACCTGGGCCAGATGCAGGGCAAAACCGCCCTGGTAGCAGCAAACGTCGAGCGCACGGCCGGTAGCGCCCAACCTGGCTGCCCACTCCGCCACGGCGGCATAGTTGGCCCGCTGATCGAGAAACGCTCCGGTCTTTTGCCCGGAATTGGCGTCGAATTGGAAGATGAGACCGTTGAGCCGGAAGTCGGTGCTGGCGGCTTTGGCTGTGGCATCGGCAATCCATAGCGGTTCAGGATTGGCCGGGGCCAGGCCTTCCAACTCGCGCATCCGCGGGTCAGGCCGCTCCAGAATGGCCGCTGGGGCCAGTTCCTCGCGCAGCACGCGCACGCACGTCTCCCGCACCGCGGCGGTATCCAGTCCCTTGGCCAGAAGTTGAAGAATCACTAGGTCGCCATACTTGTCCGCCACCAGGCCCGGCAACTCATCGGCCTCGCTGAAACACAGGCGGCAGGCGTCGTTCCGGTCGTCGAGCAAGGGCTTGCGGCGCTCAATGGCCCGGCGCAACCGGGCCGCCAGCAACACCAGCCACGCGGCCTCGTCAAGGGCCTCGCGCGAAACCATCCGCAGCACAATCTGCGAGGAAGGGCTATAGAGCGCGGTGCCCAGCAACAGCCCGCGGCTGTCGGCCACCGGCAGCAAGGCCGGAGAGTCGCCCGAGCCGGCTTCTATCGATTCAATGTCGGAGGCGTACACCCACAAGGAGCCGCTGCGCAGGCGGTCGGCGGCGCGGCGGTTGACGAAGGCTCCAGGACCGGAATGCTCGGGTCTGGTCCGCACCGGCGCGCCCTGGCTGGCTCCGGCGGCTTTGCGTGCAGAATGCAGTTTTCGCTTAGGGTCGCGGTTTCCCACGCGTTGGGCCGGGGCAGGGTTCTCGTGAATTCGCTCAATAGGAGCCTTGGGCCTGGCGGCCATGGGCGCCACTTGTTTCCTGGCGGGTCGGGGAGTGCGCGGCTTGGTCATATGCTCCTTGGATTCTGTCCAATCACTTGCTCTTAGCGACGAGAACGTACTGGACGGGCTATTAGAAGTGTAGACCGATGCAATTGAAAGGGCAGAATGCCAAGCAGAAAGCCCTGGAGTGCAAGCTCATTCGCCCCTCGCTTTGCATCCTCCGGCGCTCCCGCTCATCCACTCATTTATGAGTCATCCTCTCTTTTCTCCCTTCCAGCTTCGCTCCGTCGAGTTTGCCAACCGCATCGGCGTATCGCCCATGTGCCAGTACTCCTCCGAGGACGGCTTTGCCGCCGATTGGCATCTTGTCCATCTGGGCAGCCGCGCACAAGGCGGCGCGGGGCTGGTCATTCTGGAGGCCTCTGCCGTCATTCCCGAGGGGCGCATCTCTTCCGGCGATCTGGGCATCTGGAAAGACGACCACATCCCGGCTCTCAAGCGAATCGTCAGCTTTCTCCACTCCCAAGGCGCGCGGGCCGGCATTCAACTGGCCCACGCCGGCCGCAAGGCCAGCATGTCAGTGCCCTTTGCCGGGGAACGCCTGCTGCTGCCTGCCGAGGGTGGATGGCAGCCAGTTGCGCCCAGCGCCCTGGCCTTTTCACCCAGCTACGCCGTTCCCCAGGCTCTGGACCAGGCCGGCATCGACGCTGTAATCAAGGCCTTTCGTCAGGCGGCGAGCCGCGCTCTGGCAGCCGGATTCGACTTTGTTGAGATTCACGCCGCCCACGGCTACCTCCTCCACCAGTTCCTTTCCCCGCTCGCCAACCAGCGCACCGATGCCTACGGCGGCAGCTTTGAGAACCGCACCCGCCTGGTTCTGGAAGTGGTGGATGCCGTCCGCGGCGTGTGGCCGGATGACCTGCCGCTCTTTGTCCGCATCTCCGCCACCGACTGGTTCGACGGCGGCTGGAATCTCGACGAATCGGTTCAGCTCGCCCGTCTCTTCCGCAACCATGGGGTCGATCTGGTGGATGTTTCCTCCGGCGGCCAGGTTCCAGATGCCAAGATTCCCGTCGGAGCCGGTTTCCAGGTTGGGTTTGCCGCCAAAATTCGCCGTGAAGCGGGCATCCCCACCGCTACCGTGGGGCTGATCACCGATCCTGGCCTGGCCGACTCCATCGTGGCCAAGGGCAACGCCGACCTGGTGCTGCTCGGCCGCGAGTTGCTGCGCGATCCCAACTGGCCGGTCCACGCCGCGGCCGCGCTCGGCGAACCAGCCAGTTGGCCGGCCCAGTACCTCCGCGCCGCACCCCACAACTCTCCCGCGCGCACCCCAGTCAACCGCCCCGAATCAGCCTGAACGACGGCAGGCCGGATGCAATTCCGGCCTGTTCGCTGCCTGGTTCCAGGAAAAGGTGAGCCAACCCTGCGATTTTGCTTCACAAATTGTGCAAATCGTGGCCTATACTTCTCTCAGAGCGGGACTTCCGCACCGCGCGGCGTCCTCTCCTATCCCCATGGCCACGCAACTATCCCAGAAGCGCGCCCTCGACTCGCCCTCGATCCCCGATCGCCTCTATTTCAAGATTGGCGACGTAGCCAGCATTTGCGAAGTCGAGACCTACGTCCTGCGCTTTTGGGAGACGCAGTTTCCTCAGCTAAAGCCCAACAAAAGCGGAACCGGCCAGCGGCTTTATCGCCGCCGCGACGTTGAAATGGCGTTGCAGATCAAGCGGTTGGTCCACGGCGAGGGCTACACGCTCTCCGGCGCTCGCCAGGCCCTTGAGCAAGAGCACCGTCACCGGAGTCCGCAGCCGCTTCTGCCGCTGGTTGAAGGCGACCCAGGCCAGCGCCTGGATGCCGTTGCCGCCGCAATCGGCCAGGCCCGAACTGAACTGCGAGAGATTGCGCGCCTGCTGGCTTCGCCCGATCCGCAACCCCGCCGCCGCCGCTCCCGGCTGGCCGCGGTGCCAGCCTCTTCCGGCTCCCTCTTCCCGCTCTGACGCTTTTCCTTTTGCACTGCCGCTGAAGAGACACCAGCGAAGCAGCGGTTGTTTTGGACCGAGTCTTCGGCCATCAGACTGCATTGCATGAGCGGGATGCGCAGGGCCTGCAAAATACTTCTACTGCCTTCCCATTTCCGTGCTAGTTTTGCTTATCTGTATGCTGCAAGAAGCAGGGCTCTGAACGGTCCTGCTACATCCGTAAAGGGCTGACCTGTTTTCCCCCAAGACTGGAGCCTGACTAATCATGAAATGTCTTCATTGTGGATCGACAGCGATTCGTACCTCGCGATTTCGGACGTCGGACCTTCCCCGGCTGTTCCTCTTCCAATACCCTGTTCGCTGCCGCATCTGCCACGAACGGGACTATGTGGATATTCTGATGGGCTTCAACCTCCGCCAGGCCGAGAAGATCCGCCGGGAGGAAGACCATAACATGAGGAAGAAGCCGGGAAATCCGACGGTAGGGCGGATGTAGACGCAGCGCACAAGGAGATTCGCGCCAATCAAGCAGCTTCTGCAAGGCGCTTTCAAAAAAATCAGGGTGTTCTGAAAAGGCATGGGATCCTTGCCAAACTTCTGGAACTATTTTGAAATGCGATTGCCCTGCCCTGTTCCCTGACTCCCTCCCCATCTGCTACCCTCGTCTCTCTCCACTTCCCGTGGAAAACGGCAGGTGCAACCATGGCCTTCAAATTCCAGGGCTTCGACTTCCTTCACCTCGACCCCAGCTTCACCGAGGACGAACTCCTCGTCCGCCGCACCGCCCGCGATTTCGTCGAAGACAACCTCATCCCCATCATCGAGGACTGCTTCCGCGAGGGCCGTTTTCCGCGCGAACTCGTCTCGGCGATGGGCAAACTCGGCTTCTTCGGCGCCAATCTCGAGGGCTACGGCTGCGCCGGCATGTCCAACGTCGAGTACGGCCTGGTGATGCAGGAGCTGGAGCGCGGCGACTCAGGCCTGCGCAGCTTTGTCAGTGTGCAGTCCGCGCTGGTCATGTATCCCATCTACACCTTCGGCTCCCCCGAGCAAAAGAACACCTGGCTCCCGGCCCTCGCCTCGGGTGAAAAACTGGGCTGCTTCGGCCTCACCGAGCCCGGCTTCGGGTCAAACCCCGGCGGCATGACCACCACCGCCCGCAAAGTGGGCAACGAGTACATCCTCAACGGCGAAAAGATGTGGATTACCTCCGGCTCCATCGCCGATGTCGCCATCATCTGGGCAAAACTGGCCACCGAAGACGACCCCGCCGACCCCATCCACGGCTTCCTGGTTGAAACCGATCGTCCCGGCTTCTCCGCCCAAGAAATCCATGGCAAATGGAGCCTGCGCGCCTCCGTCACCAGCGGCCTGTCCTTGCAGGACGTTCACATCCCCGCCACAAACCTGTTGCCTGGCACAGGCGGCCTCAAAAGTCCCCTCATGTGCCTCAATCAGGCCCGCTACGGCATCAGTTGGGGCGCCATCGGCGCGGCCATGGACTGCTACTCGACGGCCCTGCAATACGCCAAGCTCCGCAAGCAGTTCCATGGGCAGCCCATCGCCAGCCACCAGCTTATCCAAGAGAAGCTGGTGTGGATGGTCAGCGAGATTTCCAAAGCTCAGTTGCTCTCGCTCCACGTTGGCCGCCTGAAGGATGAGGGCAAGGCAGGCCACGAACACATCTCCCTGGCCAAGCGCAACAACGTGGGCATGGCTCTGGAAACCGCGCGAATGGCCCGCGACATCCTGGGAGCGAATGGCATCACCGAGGACTACCCCATCATGCGCCACATGATGAATCTCGAATCCGTAAAGACCTACGAAGGAACCCACGACATCCACGCGCTGATTCTCGGCCAGCACATCACCGGAATTGCGGCGTACTGAACCGCCACCTCAAGCTGACCCTGGATGTGCCGGGCACGATCTATAAGCCACTCATTGCCGGCGTTCATTCCCTCCTCAGGCAAACAGCAGATTCAGGGCCACAGCCGCCAGCAGAATCGCCGCCGCCAGCGCTTCGGGCCGCTTGAACCAAGCCGTTGGCGCGGGCCTTGGCGTCAGCGAACGCACCAGCCCCACCAGTTCCGTTTCCGGCCTGGCTTTGGTACACAGGCTCACCGCCGCGGTCACCAGCAAGCTGGCGCCGAAGGCGACAAATGCCGTCCCCAGGCTCTGCCCCATGTCGCCGGGATAGCAATGCAGCACCGCGATCCATCCTCCGCGAATGCCGGGATGCGCCTCGATGGGCAGCGTGAGACCGTGGTGCAGCACAGCCGCGGCAATGCCCGCAATCAGTCCCGCAAAAGCGCCATGCCCGGTCGCCCGCTTCCAGAACATGCCCAGCAGCAAGGCGGCAAACAGCGGCGCATTCACCACCGAGAAGACCAGCAGCAGCGCATCCATCATGCTGTTGAAATCCCTGACCGCATACGCCATGCCAACCGACAGCAGAATGCCGCCCACCGTAGCCCACCGCCCCACCGCCATGCAATGCCGGTCGCTGGCTCCTTTGCGGATGTGCGGCTGGTAAAGATCGCAGGTAAACACCGTGTTGAACGCCGTGGCATTAGCTGCAATGCCGCTCATCAGGCTGGCCAGCAGAGCCGTCAGCCCCAGCCCCAGAAGGCCGGCAGGCAGCAGGTGCAACATCTTCGGCATGGCCATTGCGTAGTCCAGCACCGGCTCGCCCGTGGCCGTCAGCAGCGGTTTGCCGGTCAGCGGGTTCACCTTGGCCGGAACCAAACCCGTACCGGCTTCCACCTCCGGCCTCACCACGGTGGTGGTGCGGATAATGGCTCCGTTGATCGTGGTTTCAACGGTCGAAGAGTGCGGCGTAGGCAGTCCGATGGCCACCAGCCCCGGCAAAATCAGCAGCAGCGGCAAGAACACCATGGGAATCGCGGCCAGCAGCGGAACCCGCCGCGCCGACTCGACATTTTTCGCGGCCATGGCGGTCTGGAGCACGCGAAAATCGGCGCACCAGTAGCCAGCCCCAAGCACGACGCCGAGGCCCAGACCAACGACACCGGTACTCATTCCACCGGCCTGCGCCGCGCCCTGCCAACCGTGCAGCAGACTGGGGTCCACCAGGGCCACCGATGCCTTCAGCCCGCTCCAGCCTCCGATTGTGCGCAGCCCCACCAGCACCAGCGGCAAAAATCCCGCAATAAGCAGAAAAAACTGCAAAGCATGGTTGTAGATGGCGCCGGTAAGCCCGCTCAGCAGAAGGTAGGCCAGCACCAACGCCGCCGGCAGCACGATGCAGAAGGTAAATTCTCCCTCCAGCGGCCAGCCCTGCGCATGGAAAAGCCGGTCGAAGACATGCAGCGCCTGCATCAGCCGCGCCATGGCATACATCGAAATGCCGGAGCTGAAGACGGTCATCGCCGCAAACATGCCTGCGTTCAGCGTGCGGGTCTTCCCATCGAAGCGCAGCCCCAGAAACTCGGGCACCGAGCGCGCCTTCGAGCCGTAGTAGAGCGGCATCATGAAGAGGCCCGCGAAAAGCATGGCCGGTATGGCGCCGATGGCCAGGAATTGGACGCTTTTCAAACCATATTTGGCGCCCCACGCGCCCATGCCGATCACTTCCTGCGCGCCCAGGCTGACGCCGATGAAAGCCAGACCGCAGATCCAGGCAGGCAGCGCGCGCCCGGCCTGAAGAAAATCCTTGCTCGTCTTCATGCGGGGCATGAGGAAATAGCCGATGCCCACCGCAAAGCCGAAGTACAGCAGCATGACGAGCCAATCGACTCTGGCCAAATTCAACACGGAGAACTCCTTGCAATCATTAAGGTATTGAACCCACTGTACCGCAGGGGCACAAAGGCAAGTCCCGGAGTGTGCGGGAAGGGACGATTCCCGTCAGATTCCCGAATGCATCGCCCAAAAACGCCAAGGCCCTCCGGCGCATGCCGAAGGGCCCTGGAAACGGCAACCGATCTTCCCGGCCTACGCCTTTACTGTGCGCGTCGGCTTGTAGCCCGACAGGCCATAGTACGCAACGTAGAGGTAGCAGATCATGGGCAGGACGAAAGCGTGCTGATAGCCGTACTTGACAGCCAGCGCGCCAAACAGCGGCGGAATCACCGCGCCGCCCACGTTGCCGATGGTGATCACGCCAGAACCCTTGCTGGTCATCGGTCCCAGTTCGGCAATGCCCAGGGCAAAGATGGTTGGATACATGATGGAGTTGGCCAGACCGCAGAGCACCAGGCTCCAGATGGCGAGTGTGCCAGTGGTGACCATGGCGACCAGCAACAGCGCGACGCCGAAGATGCCCAGCACAACCAGCAGAATGTGAGCCTTGACGACCTTCATCACGACGGTGCCGACGAAGCGGCCAATCATGATGGAGAACATGTAGAACGAGGCCAGCAGAGCGGCGATCGTAGTGGCGCTCAGCGGTCCGTGAATCCGCCCTGCCAGGGTACCGATGAATCCGAGCGAGGAGATGTTCACGCCCTGGGAGAAGAAGAACTGGATGGCGTTGGCGGCCAGTGCGATTTCAACGCCCACGTAGAAGAAGATGCCCACCATGCTCAGCACGGTGTGCTTGTAGCTCCAGATACTGCGTCCCAGCAGTGTGTCGCCGTGCCGGGCGGGCCGGAAGGACTCGGTCCGGGTCACCGCGGGCAGGTGCAGGAACATTACCGCAAAACCCAGCACCAGGAGCGCAGCGGCAATGGCGATGTAGGGCCCTTGCACGGTGTGCGCAATAACCGCCTTGTCGGTGGTCTTGGTGATATCGGTGAGGATGAAGTAGCCCACCACCAGCGGCGCCAGGGCGGAACCCAGGGAGTTGAAGGCCTGCGCCAAGGTCAGACGCGCCGGGGCGCTGTGCTCGGGTCCGAGAATCGAGACGTAGGGGTTGGCCGAGGTTTGCAGTACGCAGACGCCCGTGGCCAGCACAAAACTTGCCGACAGGAAGAACGGGAAACTGACCAGCGCCGCAGCCGGAATGAACAATAGCGCACCAGCCACCATGATGAACAGCGAGGTAACCATGGTGCGTTTGTAGCCAATCTTTTCAATCAGCTTGCCGGCGGGGACCGAGAAGACCAGGTAGGCGAGAAACCACGACGAAGTCACCAGATTGGACCACGCGTGGTTCAGATTGAAGATGTCTTCCAGTTTGGGCGACAGGTTGCTGTTCAGGTTGGTGAGGAACCCGAAAATACCGAACAGGGCCGTGACAATAATGAACGGCACAATATAGTTGGGCGAGCTTGACGCCGCCGGTGGTTTGGATCGTGTTGCCATGAGAGCTTTCCCCCGCTTCCTTCAAAAAAATTGCCTGGCCATCGCTGTTTGCCAATCGCCGTCTGTCCCCGGCCCTGACCCCCATGGGCCAAGCCGCCGGTGGTGCAGAAACTGGAAAACCGCGCTTGAAAGTACCCAAACAACTCTACTGCATTGGGGCCGAGGTACGTCCAGAGGAAATTGAAAAGGCCTTCAGCAATCCCCAGGCTGCGCGCCAACCTCCGGCCCCTGTCCCCGTTCCTCGCCCTCCTGCATTTACACTGGAATTCCATGATTCCTACCCTTGCCTGGACCCCGGAAGGCGTCCGCTTCATCGATCAGACCAGGCTCCCTCTCGAGGAGAGCTACGTACTCGCCACCACCTGCGAACAGGTGGCCGAGGTCATCGTCACCATGGTCGTCCGCGGCGCGCCGGCCATTGGCGTCTCCGCCGCCTACGGCATCGCCCTTGGCGCACTCCGCACCACCGCCGCCACGCCCCAGGAGTTCGCGCCCGAGTTTGACCGCATCTGCGCTCTGCTGGCCTCGACGCGTCCCACCGCCGTCAATCTTTTCTGGGCCATCGACCGCATGAAGCGGCTCTTCGCCAATCTATTGGATTCCGGCGCACCCCTCGACCAAATCAAGCTCAGAATCCTGGCTGAAGCCCACGCCATGTACCAGGAAGACATCGCCGCCTGCAAAACCATGGGCGCATTCGGCGCGGCGCTGCTGCCTCAAGAGGGCGGCGGGGCCCCCGCGGACAGGTCTTCGTCCGAGGGGTCGATTGGCGTGCTCACCCACTGCAATGCCGGCGCCTTGGCCACCTGCGGCTACGGAACCGCGCTCGGCGTCATCCGCTCGGCCGTCGAGCAGGGCAAGCGCATCCACGTCTTCGCCGACGAAACCCGGCCCTTCCTGCAAGGCGCGCGCCTCACCGCCTGGGAACTGATGGCCGACCACATTCCCACCACGGTCATCTGCGACAACATGGCTGCCAGCCTCATGCGCTCGGGCCGCATCCAGGCCGTCGTCGTCGGCGCTGACCGCATCGCCGCCAACGGCGACGTGGCCAACAAGATCGGCACCTACAACGTCGCCATCCTGGCCCACGAGCACGGCATCCCGTTCTACGTCGTCGCTCCCTGGTCCACCATCGATCTGGCCACCGCCACCGGCGAAGCCATTCCCATCGAGGAGCGACCAGCCATCGAAGTCACCCACCACGGCGGCAAGCAGCTAACCCCCAACGGCGTAGGCATCTGCAATCCCGCCTTCGACGTAACTCCGGCAAAGTACGTAACCGCCATCGTCACCGAACGCGGCGTACTCCGCGCCCCATATGCCGAGTCCCTGAGCAAGATGAAGCTGGCCGTGTAGGCAGCGCCCTGCGCTTCTCCATTCTTCCCCATGGGCAACGCGGGCGTGTACGATGATGCGAAACCCGCGATCGTGCTCCCCTTGATCGAGAGCGGGCCATCTCCCCAGGGAAACCATTGGAGGAAGATATGTTGAAGGGATTTCGGGACTTCATTCTGCGTGGAAACGTCGTCGATCTGGCCGTCGCCGTCATTATCGGAGCGGCCTTCAATGCCATCGTCACATCGCTGGTCAAAGACGTGCTCACGCAGTTGATCGCCGCCGTCGCGGGCAAGCCGGACTTCAGCGGCCTGGTCGTCAAAGTGAATGGCACGCCAATCATGGTCGGCAACTTCCTCAACGCCGCTATCGCGTTCCTCATCGTGGCCAGCGTGGTCTATTTTGGCATTGTCCTGCCCTTGAACACGCTGCTGGCCCGGCTCAAAAAGCCCGCGCCCGAAGCTCCATCGTCCATGAAAACCTGCCCCGAGTGCCTCAGCGAGATTCCGCTTGCCGCCCGGCGCTGCGCCCACTGCGCCCAACCCGTGCCATAGGCCCCGATCGAACTCCAGACTCGCCAACCCGCTAACCTGCTGAAAGAGGATCTGACTCATGACTGCGCGCAATCGGCTTGCATTTTTCCTTCTTCTGCCGCTGATTCCCGGCCTGCTTTTGGCTCAGAATGCCTCTCAGCCCGCCACGGTCTTCGGCTTTGCCGACTTCACCGCCCAGGCCAAAATCGAAAAGGAATTCCTCGCCGTGCCCGACGCGCAAATGGCCGGCCTGCACCTCAAGACCCTCACCGCCGAACCCCACCTGGCCTCGACGCCGGAAGACCGCAAGACCGCCGAATACGTCGCGCAAAAGTTCCGCGCCGCCGGCCTCGAAACCGAGATCGTTCCCTACCGCGTGCTGATGAACCAGCCCAAAGCCGTGCGCGTGGAAGCCTACGACGCCCGCGGAAAGCTGCTCATGACCGGACCCACCCGCGAGCACGTTGACGGCGACCCCTACCAGGACGATCCCCGCGTGGCAATGCCCTTCAACGGATCGTCGGGTTCGGGAGACGTGACCGCCGAGGTGGTTTACGCCAACTATGGCCGTCTTGAGGACTTCGATCAGCTTGCCGCCCAGCACATTGACCTGCGCGGCAAAATCGTGCTCGTCCGCTACGGCTCCAACTACCGCGGCGTCAAGGTCTACATCGCCGAGCAGCGCGGCGCGGTCGGCGTGCTCATCTACTCTGACCCGCAAGACGACGGCTTCTTCAAGGGCGACGCCTACCCCAACGGCCCCTGGCGGCCCGAGACCGGCGTGCAGCGCGGCTCGGTCCAGTATCTTTTCAAGTATCCCGGCGATCCCGAGACCCCCGGCATCGCCTCCACGCTCGATCTGCCCGATTCGGCCCGCATCCCCGCCGGCCAAACGGGCAATCAGCCCCACATCATCTCCATCCCCATCAGCTACCACGACGCCGCGCCCATCCTGCAAGCTCTTGGAGGCCCCGGCGTGCCTCAAGGCTGGCAGGGGGCGCTGCCCTTCCGCTACCACCTCGGCCAGGCGGATGGGTCGCCCGGCGTGAAGGTCCACCTCGTTTCGCAGCAGGACTATCAGCGCCGCATCATCTGGGATGTCATCGGAAAAATCAAAGGCTCGGAGTACCCCGACGAGTGGGTTGTAGCCGGCAATCACCGCGATGCCTGGGTCTACGGCGCCGTCGATCCTTCCAGCGGCACCGCCGCCATGCTTGAAGCGGTGCATGGCTTCGGCGCCCTGCTTCACCAGGGCTGGCGCCCCAGGCGCACCATCGTCTTTTGCAGTTGGGACGCCGAGGAGCAGGGACTCATCGGCTCAACCGAATGGGTGGAGCAGCACGCCGAAACCCTCGATCGCGCCGTCGCCTACTTCAACATGGACGTAGCCGTCTCTGGCCCGGACTTCTCCGCCTCCGCCGTCCCCTCGCTCAAGCAGTTCATCCGCGAACTCGCCCGCGACGTTCCCAGCCCGCAGGGCGGCACGATTTATGACCAGTGGGAAAAGGACCGTTCCGGACGCAATGGGCACCGCACCTCCAACGCACCGGCCGAAACCGGCGAAGAGGTTCACGTCAGCGATCTCGGCTCCGGCTCCGACTTCACGCCTTTCCTTCAGCACGCCGGCGTTCCTTCCACCGACATCGGTTCCGAAGGCCCCTACGGCGTCTACCACTCGGTCTTCGACAACTTCGCTTGGTACACCCAAAACGCCGATCCCCACTTCCTCTACTTGCAGGAAATGGCCCGCGTCTTCGGCCTTGAAGCCCTGCGCATGGCCTCGGCGGACGTGCTGCCCTACGACTACGTCACCTATGCCAGTGCCATTGAGTCCTACCTTGCCGCCGCCAAGCGCAAAGCCCTCCTCACCGAGCAGTCCGACCTCGCCTCGCTCGACTTTGCCCCCGCCCAAGCCGCCGCCGCCCATCTGGCCGCCGCTGCCCAGCGGGCGCATAGCCGCCAAATCGCTCCCTCGGGCAACCTGGCCAGCCTCAATCTCGCCCTGCGCCAAACCGAAACCGCGTTCCTCTCCCCGGCCGGCCTGCCCAATCGTCCCTGGTACCGGCACACCATCTACGCCCCCGGCGAGTTCACCGGTTACTCGGCCGTGGTCATTCCCGGCGTCAACGAGGCCCTCGACGCCAAAGACTCCAACCTCGCCGCCCAGCAATTGGCCGTGCTCGCCCAGGCCCTTGACCGCGCCGCACACGCCTTGGACTCCGCGCAATAAGCCGACGCCTGCGAATGTCCAACCTGTCCGGCTACCGGCTCAAAGACGGTTGAAAACAGCGCTGCTTGCCGCCGTCCGCTGGGTGCCCCACCCTCGTCGCGTCTTTGTTTTTGCGGCTAGGGTGGGATAGCACAATGCCAACATCACAGGAACTAACTTGCCACACTCGCTCCAAGACTCTCCGCTGGCTTTTCATTTGACTGGTTCAGCTTGCAGCACAGTGGGAATCCTGTTCCTTGTTAGCCGCACATAAATCCAACGAAATCGGCGCCGAATTCAGTCCGCGGCACAACGCCTCCCGTTCCGCAATTTCCCATCTTCTCAAGCGGAAGAAAAAATCCCTGAAAAATACTTTTCTCTTCTTATCTGATTACGGTATTATCCCCAAATCCTGGACCCTCCCCAATCGGGCGTTCCCGGAAGGAGCTTGTACGATGTTCGGTTTCCTGATCGGTTTGGCTTTTGTCGCAATGGTCGTCGGCCCGGCAATTCTGGCCTCTATCCAAAGAGCCAGATCCCACGACAGCGACTTCTAAAGCCATTCCGGACGCTCGGCTCCTCCCCCATCCCCCGCATCTCCTTTCTTGTATGGTTGACCGCGGGCGGTTGCGCTCGTATCTTTAAACTCTGATTATGAAGATCTCCCCCAACACGTTGCGGATCGGAATTGCGGCTGCCATTATTGTCGGCACCATCGGCTGGCTTGCCTGGTCAGGCTACGGGGCCAACAAGAGCTACTACGTCACCATCGCCGAACTCGGCGGCATGGGCGACAAGGCCTACAAGAGCCAGTTGCGCGTCGAGGGCTTCGTCCAACCCGGTTCCATTGAGCAGAGCGGCACGCACGTCAGCTTTGTGCTCAACGAGTTTGAAAGCCACTCCCCCAAGGCCGCCAGCGGTCGTCTGCTCAAGGTGAACTACAAGGGTTCCGAGCCGCCGCCCGACACTTTCAAGGACGACGCGCAAGCCCTGGCCGAAGGCTCCTACGGACGCGATGGCGTCTTCCACGCCACCGTGCTCCAGGCCAAGTGCGCCAGCAAGTATGCGCCCGCCCAGCCCAATCAGCCCGGCGCCAAGCCTGCGCAACCCTCCGCGCCCGCCAAGTCTACCTACAACGGTCGCGCTACCACCGCCTCGGCGCCATCTCTTCGCGTCTCCAACCCGGCCGCATAAGAATGACCGCTTCAGCCGCAGCCGACACTTTGCTCTGCGCCCGTCTCCATCGAGTCTCCAGGCTCTTTGGCTCCTTTGCCGCGCTGCGCCAGGTCTCAGTAGAGATCGAGCCCGGCCGCTGCTACGTTGTGATCGGTGAAAACGGAGCCGGCAAGTCCACCCTGTTGCGCATTCTGGCCGGTCTGCTGCGCCCCAGCTTCGGCACGGTTCAGGTCTTCGGCGGCCTCGATCCGCACGACGCCCGCGCCCGCATCGGCTACATGAGCCACGCCCCCATGCTCTACGACGAACTCACCGCACAGGAAAATCTGCGCTACTTCGCCAGCCTTTACCCCGGCCGCCCCTGCTTCACGCCCTCTCAAGCTCTGCGCCAGGTGGGCCTCGACCCCGATTTGCCCCGCACCCTCGGTCAGTATTCGCAGGGAATGCGCCAGCGCGCATCCCTTGCCCGCGTCCTGCTCCCGGTTCCAGAGCTGCTCCTGCTCGACGAGCCCTTCTCCAACATGGACATCGAATCGGCCCGCCAGATGGTCGAACTGCTGGCCGGTTTCCGCCAGAGCAGCCGCACCATCGTCCTCACCACTCACCAGCGCGAGCTGGCTGCCCCCATTGCCGACTGGGTGCTCACCCTGCGCGCCGGTCGCGTGGCTTCATTCGAGCCGGGGTCTCCATCGCTATGAAGACCAACGGCGCGCGCATACTGGAATCTCTCGGCATCGCCTTCAAACTCCGCGAGTATGAAGTCGATCCCAACGACCTCTCCGCTCTTACCGTCGCCAAAAAAGTCGGCATGCCGCCCGAGCAGGTCTTCAAAACCCTACTGACCACCGGGATCCCCAGCGATAGGTCTTCGTCGCTGGGGTGGACCACCGGCGGCCCAGGCGACTATGTCTTCGCCGTCATCCCCGGCGACGCCGAGTTGGACTTCAAAAAGCTGGCCCGCGCCGCCGGCCTCCGCAAGGCCGAGATGGTCCCCCTCAAGGAAGTCCAGCCGCTCACCGGCTACATCCGCGGCGGCGTCACCGTCTTCGGCGCAAAAAAGCCCTATCCGGTCTTTGTCGATGAAACCATCATCCTCTTCGACCAGATCAGCGTCTCCGCCGGAGCCCGCGGAACCCAACTCATCCTCTCGCCCGACGACTACCTCCGCGCCGCCCAGGCCCAAACCGCCGACTTGACCAAGGACATAACTCCGCCTGCCCCAGCTCTCGCCTCTGAATCCTGGGAAAGCACCGTCACCAAGTCGAAGAAGGGCCACGCCCGATGACCCGCGCCCTCTGGACCCATCTCGTCAAAGACCTGCGCATCGAGTGGCGTTCGCTCGACGCTATCATCTCCATGCTCTTCTTCTCCGGGCTGGTGGTTGTGCTCTTCTCCATCGCCTTCGATCCCCGCGGAGCTTTTTCCCAGCAAATTGCCGGCGGCGTGCTCTGCGTAGCCACCATGTTCGCCTCGGTCAGCGCCCTCAACCAGGCCTGGGCGCGCGAAATCCGCCACCAGGTTCTCGACGCGCAGCGCATGGCTCCCGCTCCCGGCGCGGAACTCTACCTGGCCAAGGTTCTTGCCAACTTCCTCTTCGTGACCATCGTCCAGGTCGTTCTGGCCCCATTTTTCTTCATCTTCTATAACCTTCACATCGAGGGCCAGGCATGGCTTTTGGCGATTGTCCTGCCGCTGGGCACTTGGGCGCTGGTGGCCAACGGCATCTTCTTCGCCGCGCTCTCCATCCGCAGCCGCAACCGCGAACTGCTGCTTTCGCTCATTCTCTTTCCCATCTTCATTCCGGCCCTGCTGGCCATGGTCCAGGCCACCACCGCCATTCTCACCGGCGAAAGCGACCCCACCCTGTGGATCAAGATGCTGCTGGGCTACGACATCATCTTCACCACCGCCAGCTTGCTGCTGTTCGACGTGGTCTTCCACGCGGAATAGACGCGCCACTGCCGCCCCCCGCCCTCGCCGTCGTAAACTGAAAGCGCTCCAACAGGACTCCCCATGAAGAAGTTCGCCATCGGTCTCTACGCCGCAATCACCGTCGCCCTCATGGTCTGGGGCTTCTACCAAGCCATCTACGTCGCCCCCGACGAGCAGACCATGCACGAAGTGCAGCGCATCTTCTACTACCATGTGCCCTCGGCCATGGTGGCCTTCCTCTTCTTCGCCATCTCGCTGGCCGGCTCCATCGGCTTCCTGGCCTTCCGCCGCAACCGCGCAAACTGGGCGCAAATCTCCGACGCCTGGGCCCTGGCCGGCGCTGAAGTCGGCGTCGTCTTCTGCACCGTCGTCCTCATCACCGGGCCAATCTGGGGCCGCCGCGCCTGGGGAATCTGGTGGACCTGGGATGCCCGCCTCACCACCACGCTCGTGCTCTGGCTCATCTACGTCAGCTAC
>Ga0255354_1000307_pt1 | contig 31201 bp, 22 predicted proteins | sample HBST50metaG_FD_189942 | JGI IMG/M metagenome (GOLD analysis project Ga0255354, IMG submission 189942) | Peat soil microbial communities from Stordalen Mire, Sweden - H.B.S.T50 | ecosystem: Environmental > Terrestrial > Soil > Wetlands > Peat | place: Sweden: Norrbotten County, Stordalen Mire...
GGCGGATACCGTCTCTGTCACTGGTAAGCAGAGCGACGGTTAGCGCGCGCACCTCTTCGGGAATCTTTTCCTGCAAGACCGAAAGTGCCGCTTCGCCGCGGGAGGTGACAAGAACCCGCTTGCCGCTCGCAAGGTAGTGGCAGATGACGTTGGCAATGGTGTGCGTCTTGCCCGTGCCGGGCGGTCCCTGGACCGTCACACCGGGAGCACGCTTCAGGCGCTGCACGATGGTCACTTGCTCGTCGTTATAGGGAAGCGGGAAGAACAACTCTTGAACTTTCCCACTCGATGTCGATGCTCCGCGACCCGACAAACCGCGAAACGTGATCTGCTCAAACGTGAGCGGCTCATCGGAAGGCTCTGTCACCAGTGCCAGTGGGCCATCGTGGATGGTGCAGCCATCCACGAGCTTCTCCTGCAGGCGTTTGAGGTCTTCGAAAAGAAAGTTGATCGTCCGCGGCCGGGAGAGCAATACCCAGGCGTCGGTTACGACGAGGTGTGCGCCCGCTGGCGGTGCCGTTCCGTTCTGGTTCAGGACTTCCTTGTATTGGCCCTCGCTGTCGAGATTGCCGGCGATCAACTTGAGTACGTCCGAATAGCTGCCGGGATCGAACGGCGTCGTCGGCCGGTCTTTCTGTCTTGCTAGTTGGGCTATGGCGCTTCGCTCGACCTCAATGGTTCCGGCGATCTGGCAGGCGACAAACGCATCCAGCTCCACGACAGTCTCTGTGGCTCTTGGCCGAATCTCGATCGCCATGGATCGGTCATCAATCGAAAGCTCCATAGCCTGAGTGAGTAGGGGGTACTCGAACGTGACGGTGTCTTTCTCCGTCTTCAACAACCACGACGAGATGCCGATACCCCAGATCAGTTCCTGCGGCTTGCTGGTTTGCTCGGCTTCCATCTGGTGCATCAGCGTGAAGAAATCGCCATAGAGGGCAATGGTCTGGCGGCGCGGTCTTTCGCCTGTGGCCCACCGTCTCCATACAGCCGAATAGGCGGAAAGAGCCTCGGCCGCGGCGGCCTTCACCCGTGCTTCAACCTGAGCTCCGTCGATCAGTTCGCTCCGGACCTTCGCCGCTTGCACCATCTGGTTGATCTGCCTGGCGACGGCCAGCTCATCGATCGACGGAGGCAGGCCGTTGGGATCGACGCTGAACCGAAGCAATGCTTTATGTCCAGTTTGAGGCGCGGGAGGCGGTTCGGCGACCAGACGAGGGATTCTGAGCCAGACGTGATCACCCGCAACCCTGATGTCAAACTCGACTCCGGGCAATCCGGCCATGTCGCCCCGCTGACGCTGGAAGCCCTTCGCGTTCGCCAGTCGGTAAGCTGCCGGATTGATCTGCTTGGCCTGCTCCTTGATGTAGTCAAGAAGGCAGATTAATAAGTCCCGTGGATCAGGCATTCACGCTCCCTCTGAATAGGGTGTGCTCTACCGCGCCATTTTGAGGCAGGAGTCGATTAATTATTCATTGTAGCGACCCAGCATAAGGTGTTCCAAATCATTCAGATAATCCGGAACACTTCCAGCGGCTCTGACGATTACCTTTAAGCTACCCTCAGGTGCGTCCCTCGCCGGATCTCCGCGCCTGGCACAACCTCACTCTGCGCCACAGCCGCCTTGATGGCGTCATTGTCGGGCCGGGTCTCTTGAATGGAAGACTCCAGCGCCTTGGCAAGTTCATCCGGCAGGAGGGATAGCACCGTCTCCCAGATCACGCCGGTGACGCGCGCTTCGATTCTGCAGTAGCACTTCGGCACTACGGCCTGGTCGGTGATCCGAACGGACTCCTGGCTGTTCTTCTGGGCGCGTAGAGTGAACTCGCGTCCCTCAATGGATTTGAGATCGCGGCTCATCAGATAATAGAGGACCATGTTCTTCGTTCGCTCAACCTTGCCGGCTGCGGATCGCGCCCGGTCGCCGAGACGTGCAGCCTCGGCGCGGCAAAACATCTCACGCGCCTCCATTCGGCGCAGGAAGCGCCCAATGCGGTCTACCTTTTCACCGTGGGCCGAGCAGAATTCCTGAAAACGGGCGACGATCTCCTTGGCTGGTTCGCCGCCCTGTGCAGTTTGCTCCTCAATCTCATCGAGAAGGCCATCCAGTTCTGCGTCGATCTCAAAAAGTGAATTCGTTTCGGCAATCGTTGCCATGATCTTCTCCTTCACTGGAGTTGTGGTCTATCAGCACCATCAGGCGGCAATTCGCTCCTGAACAGCAACTGTTCTGGCGGCTTGGTAGGCAAGTGCATCGGCGCGGGATTGGATGGGGTGGCCATTGTGTCCCCTGATCCATTGCCAACGAATCGTTCGTGGTGCACTGAGTTCGAGGAGTTCACGCCACAGCTCCTGGTGCTGCAATTCGAAGCCACGGCTGTTGCGCCAGCCAAACCGCTGCCAATGAAAGACCAGGAACCGCATTCCGTCGATCAGCAACTCCGAGTCAGAGCGAAGTTCGATTTGCGCGCCAACTGGTGTTAGGCGTAGGGCCTCCACCGCGGCGCGAAGCTCCATTTCAGAGACGGTGGACCACGGGACCGATCCTGAGATCTCCTGCCGTTTTGTCCCGTGGATCACGATAGCTGCCCAGCCGGCAGGACCTGGGTTGCCGATGGCCGAACCATCGGTAAAGATGAAGAATCGTTTGTTCATGGGATACTCCGTTGTGCATCGCGCAGGCTCCGTAGCGTATTGCTGTGCTGTGATCGAGGCCGAAAGTGGCCCGGCGTTCACCAAAACGCTATGCAAAAGTTCGAACCAGTCTTACCGCTCTCTTAGCGGGAAATCGAAGAATTGGAGTCCGCCGATGCAGAACAGTCACCATCCCTTTTCTACCTCGGTCCGAATCCTCTCCTGAATCGCGAGCCTCTCAGCGCTGGGTGGGGCTGGAAGGAGTTGCGGCGTGGTCTGGTTTCTACTGCCGGTAGACCTTCGGACAAAGAAGACCACGAGCCCGGCAGACACCATAAAGATCATCACTGGAGTAAAGGTCAACAGTCCTCCTGACATCCCGTCCGGGACAACCAGAATCGTCTCGCCGTATTTTGTTCTGTAATAGTTGACGATCTCCTGCTCACTCTTTCCAGAGAGCACCATCGCTACCACTTCTTCGCGCATCTCTTCTGCCACTTGGCTTTCGTGGTCGCGGATCGTCTGCGTATAGCAGCAGGGCGCCATGATCCTGCCCTCGATCTCTTTGATCTTCTTGCCTTGCTGCGAAGTGGTGGGCGCAGCAGCAATCTGTGCACGGGCGGCCTGGGGCGCGATTCCAAGCAGAAGCGGAGCGGCGGATATTGCAAGAAACAGAGCGATCGTGGTGCGCATGAGCATTTTCCTTTTTCGATACCGTGTTCGATTCATCGTTGTTCCTGGAGGTCATGCATCGTATTTCAGCACGACCTCCAGGAGTAGTTCTTCATCCGTCCGAGCGGTGCCCCATGCGGGATCCGCTGGAGTCTCAGTCGGTTACTGGAAATGAAGACAGTTTAGAAGTGGAACCGGTACCGCAGCTCCCCCGAAATCATCCTCGGGTCGTTGTAGTGGAATCCGCCGATGGTGACCGAGTTATCGAGCAGGACGCGATGATTGGTTGCATTGAGAATGCTGGCCGAAAGCTTCCAGTGTTCACCGAGAGCATGACCAGCGGAGAGGTCGAAGGTGGTGTGGACAGGCAGGTAGGGGCCGTTATACGGTCCCTGATTGGCACTGCCCAGACCGTTTGTGAAGCCCGAGCCATAGTAGACGTTGGTGGCGAACCAAGTGTGCTGGGGCAGGGTTGTCGTGAAGCCTGTGTTGAGTGTGTGGCGCTGGTCGTGATCCACGGGCGTATAGGAATTGTCGTCCGGATTGCAGGCAGGATCGCCCGCAATGGAACACGTGAATCCACCGATAATTGCGCCGCGCTGCTCGGCGATCTGGTTCGCATAGGTGAGGTGAAACTGGCCAAGGTGCGCAAGCCTCGGCGAACGGAGGGTCATCTCCCACGCCCTCACCAGTGCTCCATCGACGGCGATGGGAAAGTACATATTCGATTCGCCAAGGTTGGAGTGGTCGAGGAAGTTGTTGACGCGATTCTTGACGTTGGCCACATCGAGCAGCCATCCCTTGTAGGGGATCTGGATGCCGAACTGGTGCTCCTCGTCGCGCTCGGAGGGAAGAGGCGTAAAGGTATTTTCTCCGGAGGGCAGGCTGACGGCATAGTTCAGAACCGAACTGGAGACGGTTTCCAGAGGCGCGGGTTGAAAGAAGTGTCCGTAGAAGCCCCGCAGGACCCAATGGAGACGGGGAATCTCGGCGGTTGCACCGATGCGGGGATAGGCAGCCGATTCGTTCGAGCCTGCGTTGAGACTGGAAAAGCGCATTCCGCCCAGCAGGGTGATATATTGCCCCAGCCGCAGGTGCTCGGAAAGGTAGCCCTCGAACAGAGTGGCGCTGGCCTTGGCCTTGGCATTGGGCTCGGAGGTTGCGCTGCCATCGTTAACCAGCACGCCGAACAGATCGCTTTCTGACTGATAAAAGGTGTAGACACCTCCGGAGAAGTTGTTGGGGCCGGCATCGGCGCGGAAGTCGGCCTGTCCGCCAACATAGTTCGATCCCTGGTGCCAGGTTGTGGCTACGGGATTGTCGGTTTTCGATGAGTCATAATCCGCCTGATTGAAGTGATAGTAGGGCGCGAAAGAAACGAGGGCGTTGGGCGAGAGAGTGTGGACCCAGTTGGCGATAACGAAAGAGTCGCGCTCGGTCTGCCCGTCGCGCAGCCCAAAGGACTCGTAATACTGGCTGGCCTGTTCCCAATCGTTGGGGTTGGAATCGTAGGGAATCTGAAAATAGTCCTGACGATATTGGGCGTTGAGGCGGAGTTGATCCTTGGGCGTCTGGTTGTGGATGAGCGAGACAAACCCGCTCTGCGAGTTGGTGTCATCGTGGTAAATCTGCGCTACGGGAGTGGCCAGGCCGTAGTTTGACCGCGAGCCAGCCAGACTTGCGTACCATGCCGTCGCAGCATTGTGATCGCCGAGCGAGAGTTGAGTCTCGCCAGTGTATAGATTCCCTGCCGACAACAGGATCTCGCCCTCCCGGTCGCGCTCGAAGCCATTGCGCGGCAGAACGTTGAAGACGCCATAGGTGCGGTCTCCGACACCTGGTTCGTAGCTTCCGCGCTGGGTTTCGAGGGCGTCGATGTCTTTGGGGTCGATCTGCGGGCCGACATTGGAAGAGATCTTGGTGTTGGGGATGGCGACGCCGTCGATCAGCCAACTGGTCTGGTGGCCGCCCCGCATGTGGAGCATGTCGTGAGTCATATAGGAACCGGGGACGTAGTCGGTGATCATCTCCATGCCCAGGGTCCGGCTGGCCCCGGGGGTCTGCTCAATGTCTGCCCGAGTGATCAGTGTGGTCGGAGTCACCGAATCCGAGGCAGAGAGCGCGGTCTCCACTCCCTCAACCAGAACACTCTCGACGGCAGGGGCCAGTTGCAGCGGGATGTGCACGACGGGGTTGGTGCCAGAGGCGGCTGTCAGGGCTTCGGTGATGGTGGTAAACCCGTGAGCGGAAACGGTGAGGCGATAGACGCCAATCGGAGCCTGGGGCAACTGGAATTCGCCGTCGGTATTGGTCCTGGCGTGGAGGGCGAAAGCGGAATCGGCGGCCTTAAAGGTAATCTCTGCCCCGACGACCGGGCGGTGTTGAGGATCGTGGACCACGCCGTGGACGGTGGCGAATACTGTGGCGAGCGCAGGAAGAGAAAAGGCCAGAAGCAGGCCTGCAGCAAGGGAAGAATGAAAGCGCATGAGAATACGAACCTCCGAATAGGAACCAGCGGTCTCGCCTGCAAGCTATGAATCTCGCGATTCAAACCGCACGGCATCCGCAAGCAAAGGGGAATCGTCGACTGACGGACCTGAGTCCAAAGCGGGGAGGTCCCACTGGAGCGGGAGATCCCTCAGGTCTGTTCAGCCTGGAATCGGCCTAGTTGGCCCATCGGATGAGGGGCCGACCGACGGGCGACTCTTAGCTCTTGGTTGAATCGGGGGGGGCGCGACCAGCGCGGGTCCGGATCGTACTACGCGGTGCGGTCAAGCGACTCACGCCAGGCCTATGCGGCCGGACCAGTAGGGCGGGCAGATTCTGCGGGGCCGAAGCCAAAGCGAGAAGCGTGGAGGTTGAAGGTGGGGCGAAGCCGGGGAAAAAAGGGCAGGTTGGGGGAGCTGTCAGCCTCGGCGTGGTGCCCGAGGCCGCTTCAACCAACCTGGCCATCATCCGCATGGACATGGCGCAGTGGTGTGCCCCGTGACGGCGACAGCAGGGCGGCAGACGCGATTCATCGCTGGCCGGGAGGATTGCCGTAAGCGGCCCCAGCCAGAAGAGCAGAATCAGAAAAATGGAGAACGACCGCCGCATCTAGGTATTGATGCTACACGAGGTATGGACGGTGCGTCTGAAGATGGGCTTGCCGACGATCAGCGCATTCGTCAGAGAAAGGCTTCAATTGGAGTGAATATCAGGCGATCTTTTCTGGCCTTCCGAGACCGCCTCAATTCAAGCGGGGCTTGGGAGAACACCGGTCACTTTACAAAGGACGGATCAATTCCAAGGGGGAGCTCTTGCTGAAATGCCTTCCAGTCACATGCGTCATCGGATCAGCCGCAGCCGGGGATAAAGACCGACACACGTTCCGGCGGAGTGCTAAGGCTGAGAGGTGTTCTGTTGCGCATTTGATCCAGAGTTTGCGCGATGTAGTAAATTCTCACGGCAAGATCATTGGCGCCTGCCTACTTCCGCAGTTCGAAGACCAAAGCGCCGCTTGGGGGTGAGTCGTCGCGACCGGCCGCAGCGGCCGTACTCGGGGTTTTGCTGTTTTGCGCATATGCTTTGGCCGAGGTAGTCGCAGCCATGAATCAAGGCCCCGACGTCAATAACCCCAGGGCCTATAGTGGATGCTTGCGTGTTACTTTGTAGCGGTGAGGACCGATGCGGCTTTGGCCGCTTTAGCTGCCTTGTTCTTTTCCCGCTTAACCTTGGCCCAGCGTTTTTGCTGAGCAGCTGCGATCTTGGCTCGGCCCTCATCGCTCATGCCACCCTTAGCGGTCCTTTTTGCTGGCCCCCTTGTCACCTTGGCTGTATTAGCTGCGATTGCTTTGGCCTTAAGTTCAACAGCGCCATCTTTCAAAAACAGGGCGCGTGCCTTCTGTAAGGCATTGATGCCACGATCAATTTCAGTCAGTATTTGTTCCGTGCTCATTCAAAATCCTCCTTTTTGAGTCTACACGGGGCGCAGGTATGGATAACCTGCAATGACCGCAAGGGAGGGCTTCTTTTGGATTGCCATTCGCATCGTTTTTCCGCTGATTGCTCGCGCAAAAGTGCACTATGAGATCTACCCGTAGAATTCCCGCGTCCGAGTGGAGTGTTAGGCTGAGCCGCGACGTCCGAATTGAACGTCAGCGGATCAATGCGGGATCGATGATCCTATGGAGCCTCTGATCAAGCCCCACATCGGCGCGGTTGTTGATTAAAATTGCAGACAGAGTGAAAACGCGATGCGCCAGATAACCTTTGCCAGTCAGCCGAGTTTTGAAAAGTTTTCCCGCGCCAGTCGGCGGGAGCAGTTTCTCACCACCATGGAAGTGGTGGTTCCCTGGTCCGAGTTGGAATCCTTGATCGAACCGCATTATCCCAAGGTGGGTAAAGGTCGGCAGCCGGTTGGCCTTGGCATCATGCTGCGCATCTACTTTCTCCAGCACTGGTTCAACTTGTCGGACCCCGGAGCCGAGGATGCATTGTATGAGTCGCCCGTTCTGCGAGGCTTCGCGGGAGTCGATCTGGGCCGCGCGGCAGCGCCTGACGAGACCACCATCCTGAACTTTCGCCACCTGCTTGAAAAGTACGACTTATGCGGCAAGATGCTGGATGTGGTGAACCTCTATCTGGATCGTAAGGGGATTCGTATTTCTACTGGCACGATCGTCGATGCGACGATCATCGCTGCACCGTCGTCGACCAAGAACGAGAAGAAGGAGCGTGACCCCGATATGCATCAGACCAAGAAGGGCGGTCAGTATTACTTCGGCGCCAAGGCGCATATCGGGATCGATAGCAAGGAAAGCGTGGTGCATTCGGTATGCACGTCGGCGGCCTCGGTGCATGACAAGCATATGCTGCCCGACTTACTGCATGGCGAGGAGAAGAAGATCTGGGGCGATGCCGGTTATCAGGGACAGACAGAGACGATTCACGAGGCCGCTCCCCTGGCACAGGACATGACCAATCGGCGCACCAAAAACGGCAAGGGTGAAGTGGATGAAGAGCAGAAGCGCGAGAACCGGACCAAGTCCCGAGTCAGAGCCAAAGTCGAGTGGCCTTTCCGCATCCTGAAGCGCGTCTTTGGTTATACCAAGGTGCGCTATCGCGGCATCGGGAAGAATCATCACTGGCATCTGGCAGCCTTCGCGCTGGTCAATCTCTACCAACACCGCAAGCGGCTGGCCCCGATCGGGGTGTAGTTTGTCCGGAGGCCGGAAACGACCTCCGGATGCACGCTAAACACCGCCTAAAATGCCCTTTTGATCTACTTTTCAACGCTAGAAAAGCCAGATCGTGAGCTTATCTCAACTTCTGATATTGTGGGTCGCGTTTGAGAAACTTGTTCAGAGCTTCCCTAGGCCGTGTTGAAGCCCAACTGAGACAAAAGCCAGTTGGCCATGGTTTGGTCGACATACATATGTCGTGAGTTTTGTGTATTCACAAGATAAGCATCCAGATCGCTGGCTGGAGGCGGATTCACTGTCAGGTTTGTGTACAGGTCAGTTTCGGAGTAAATGTTAAGGCTGCTCATGGACACGGCGCTGATAGTTGGAACAAAACAGTTGTCGCCGTCACCAGCGACAATCTGCTGCTTAACCTGACTGGCGAACTGTTGGAAGTAGCCCTCCGTACTACCTGGAGCGCTGTCGATGCTGAAGGGACAGCCCGGGAAGTATTCTGTCCAATAGAGACCGTCGTAAGTGATTTCAAAAACCAGATTGTCTGAAGCACTGCCCGGCGCGGAGTAGAGGGAATAATCCCCCGCCTCGAGCGTGTTGACGCCGGGCGTCGTTGTATTGCCGGTCCCGTTTCCATTGCCGTCGGCAATCCCGATCTTCGTACATTTCTTTGGGAAGGAGCCGTATCCATCGAGATTGGCTACAAACTGAGAGCGGAGATCGCCAGGCATCGCGGGACCATCCCAGATAGACTGGACTGCGTACAATACCAATTCCTGAGCGGCAGGAGAGGTGAGTGCGTTGTACGCGAGATTTCCCCAGATCGAGAGATACTCGGCAATCCACAAAGCATATTGAATGCCCGCTGGGAAATTGATGCCCATGTGGGGAGAGTCGATTGAAAAGTACAAGCTGGTCTGATGGTCGATGTTGTTAAATTCCATAGCAGCCAGCGCGTAACGCACCACAACTCCGCCCATACACGCACCACCGACGACGAGCGGCTGGTTTCCGCTGCGCTCGCTGATAGTCTTGGTAATGGCAGCTTGAACGACACCAGCGTTCGCCTCGATGTAGGTGGTTCCGACGTCGTAACCCAAAATGATTACGTCCATTCCGTTTTGGAGTAGCGTATTGGCAAGGCCACAGGCGTTGGTCGTGAGCGACCACCAGAGATAGTTGAGACAGTAGTTGCCGGGAAAGCCTTCAGACACGATAATCGGATTTACGATGCTCGTGTGCTTTTTCCCATTGCTGCCTGCTCCGTAGTACACCCATGCGTGCCCAGTAGCTGTCTCGCCGTTGAAGGATGTCGATTCAAGTCCTGTCCAGCTCTCGTCCGGCGAAGGTGCTGGCGGGTACGCAGCCAGGACAGTGAAGGTAGACTGCAGCGTCTCGCCGTCGCAGTTCGCCGTCAGCGTGATCTGCCTTTCCCCAGCGTCTTTGTATTTGGGCGTAACATGTTGTCCGGCGCTAACAGGGATAGCACCCTGTCCGTCATGAAAGTCGATAGTGAGCCCAGTGAGCGGGCTCTTTACATTCGTCAGCAGGAAGTCTTCAGGAATGACGTACGCCGTGGGCTCGAAGCACGACTGCTGCGTGCCCAGCGAGAAATAGTTCCATTGGTAAGGCAGGAGCGTTGAAGCTGCGAAGGTACGGCCGGTCGTTAAGGCACTCTCAGGGGACGCAATCTTCGGCGCTGCCTGGCCGTTGCTCGAGTCGCTCGTGTAAGTTAGAGCACCGGCGACCAACTCGTCGTATTGGAAGAACGCAACCGCGATCGGCAGGACTCTAGTTTTCGTGTATTTGGTCGCCCTCTCGTGCAGTTCCACGTTAGAAGGAATCACGTTGCCCGGCACAGCTCCTTTGAACATCTCGTAGTAAAACTGCTCCCAGTCCATCTGACCCCACGGGTCACTATGCTGATTTGTGCTTCGCCCGAAAGCTGCAGCTGGAGAGATCCGAATAATTCCTCCAGTTGGATCGGGCCGTTGTGACAGCAGGTATTTTCTAAGCTCCTGGAACGGCTTCACTCCAGGAACTCTTCTCTCTGTCGCCATTGCATCCTCCTCCTTATGTTGCGGTGACTTCAGAACCCAACGTGATGCATCATATGCAATCATTGCTAAACCTGCCTGCACTGTGATGCGGCTGTGAGCTGATGGAATTTCTGAACATACTGCGATCTAGCCGCAGCAAAAAGCGAGAACAGATCGACCCCTGCGGAATCGCAACCGTACACGGTTACGAGCTGCGCTAAGGCGACTAGACTTCGTTGAGGCCCATAATGTGTCAGTAGTAAGGAGAAGTGAAACTCGTTACCCCTCGCCTTTCCAGAGGGAGAGAGACCCGGAAGATAATGACTCAAGAATGCTACACCCATTCAATCCGCGGGGAATTCTAATTTTTCAAGTGCAACAGCACAGTGCAGACATTGAAGTAAACGGGCAAGAAAAACCTGCTCGGGGATTTGGCTATCGCTTGATCGTCAGAAGAGTCTCCCAGTCCAGGCGTCCGGTATCGACCCAGGAACGGGGAAATCCGCTGGGGCAAATGCTTGCCGGGTTCATGGCACTTTCAATGGCCGAAGTCGCGGAGAAGGCTATGCCCGCTGCGTATTGAGGCCAATCCCGCAGTAGGACCCGAGTGCTGGCGTACACGGGGAGATAGGCCGGCTCGGTGTGAACGCGAAGAATGGGAAAGGAGACAGCACTCTTTCCAAGAGCGTCCGCACCGACTTCGATCTGCCAGTACGCCTCAATTGCAATCGGCGCGCCCAGAACCAAGGAGTATCCGCTCTGCGCAAATGCAGCAACCAATTCCTGACCTGCGGACGCGCTGGACAGAAACTCTTCAAACCCTGGCGCAAGTTTGAAGAGAGGACTGCCAGTGTCTGAGTTGTAGACTTGCAGCACGGTGCTGATCAACCGAACCCGGTAAACGCGGGGAGCAGATGGATTTTGGTCCGCATGATTATCCAAAAGCCAGGTCTTCGACTCGGACAATTTCGCTCCGCTCCCCAAGGGATAACCGGCCTTTTCGAATGCAGACGCCAGTTTGGCCAAATCGCCGGCATTCAGAAATCCCTCGTCCGCTTTGGGAAGACGAAACAGCGGTACCCCGCGACTCACCGCAACGGCCGCATCCGTCAATAGCGCTCCCGACAGTGTGGCCTCTTCAAAGTTTGTTTCCTCTAACTGCGCGCCCTCCAGTGAGAAGGCTCTGCGGCTCTCCCCAGCTCCCAGGCGACATCCCTTGAACCCAGCTTGCACCAGAATGCAACTGCTCAGATCGGCTCCGGCTAGGTATGCCTGTGTGAAATCGGTTTGCACCAGAAGGCTCCCGCTCAAGACCGCGCTCTCCAAATCCGCATGATCCAGTGTTGCAGGCTTCGAATACCATTGAATGCCGCGCAAATCCGCTCCGGCCAGGCTGGCTCCCGAAGCACGCGTGCCCCGGCAAATCGCTCCGCGCAAGGTCGCGGGGCGCAAATCCGGGCTGGCCGAGAAAACATCAATCTTCGCTGCGGCATCCATGCTCAGGGCATATGGACCTGCCGGATCGAGAATTGTCCATCTCCGTCCCAACTCGACAATCGACACCGCAGCGGATGGATTTAGCGTCACCCCTTGTTGTTTGAATGCCGCAATCAGGGATGGTTGTACAAATTTCTTTGTGTCAAGGTCTGCCGCGAAGGAACCTGCGATGGCAAAGAGCCACGCCTTTGCGCCCATCCGCGCGCGTGTGAGGTCCGCGTTGGTAAGGTTCGCGCGGATCAACAATGCCCCTTGTGCATTTACCGCGCGTAGCGACGCCCCGATCATCGAACTGCCGACTGCAATCGCGTTGACCAATTTAGCGCCATCGAGGATCCCACCATCCAGATTGCACCCGGTCAGAATTGCGCCGCTCGCTTCCGCGTTATTCAAGAGCCATCCCTTGAGGTTGGCTCCGCTGAAATCCCCGCCGGCCAGGTTCGCTTTGGTGCAATCCAGTGCTTTTGTCTGGCCGCCCAGAATTGCATCGCGCGCCTTGCAGCCAGTCAGGACGATTCCGCGCGCGCTCGCCGGGCTGCCCCAGGACGTTCCATCCAGTTGGGCGCGCGTCATGTCGGCGCCGTCCAGCACTGCGCCATCGCAGTAAATGGTTCTCAGGGTTGCCTCGACAAACATGGCGTCGGTCAGCGTTGCTTTCTTAAACGTCGCGCCTTCCAGATTCGCGAAGGAAAACTGCGCTTTGGTGAAGTCGATCTCGTCCAGTGTCTCCTGGCGCAGGTCGACCTTCTGCAGATCCGAGTTGACGCCGTTCTTACTGCTGCGCATCTGCGCCAGGGAGGGCGTAACGATCGCCGGAGAAAAGGTGTCGGGATAGCCATCGCCGCCGTGGATGCTTAGGATCGGGCTGTGCTGATCCAAGCTGTAATACACTCGCTTCCAGCCATCTGCGGTGTTCACCTCCCAATGTGTGCCCATCGGGTTGCCCGTCAATTTCACGGCAACGGCGTCGGCTAACTCAGCACTCAGCATGAGCCATCCAAGCCCGGAATGGAACGTGATCCAAAGGCCGCTTGGCATCTGGATTCGAGTATTCCCATCGCTGTCAGCGTACAGAATCAGGCGTTGTGCCGGGTCTAGCACCTTGCCCGACATTGCCGGTACGCGGATGGTCGCTGCGCCGCTGGCAAACTCAAATTCCGTCACGTAGCGAAGCGGCGCGCCAGTCGAGGCAAATGCCGTCTTGCCGGCAAAGGTTCCCGGGCTAACTGGAGCCTGCCTGTCCATGTTAAACTCCTGATGTCTTATAGGTTACCTTGGAAAGGATCGACACGAACCCAGTCTGAATACTCAACACAGCCTCTTGAAACAGTAACTGGAAGCCGGACATGATGGGGATAGGTACGCCGGTCTTTCCCATCGCCGAAAGCGTCGCCGTATATCTTGGCTCTCCTGAAACCGGCCAGATGATAGTCCCGAAATACTGGCCAACCTGCTGCGTCAGCCCTGGTACCGTGCTGGAGACGAATGTCGCGACAGCCTTCACGCGTCGAAATCCATATTGCATGGTTTGCGCGTTTCCGCTAATACCCAATCCCAGGTTGTCCAGAATATCCGTGCGTGCGACCGAAAACACGATGTTTGGCATCTCCGGCACCGCGTTCTGGATGGTTAGTGTGAATCGCAGATCCTGCTTGGTTACCATGCCCATGCTCTTGGTTGCATTGCGAATTGTGTCATACCACTGCGTCGGTACCTCGGCAATCGCCAGCGCTTCCTCTACATCGGACCACGCCGCATATCCATCCCCCTCCATGTAGAGAATCTTCTGATAGACGTCCGAGGGTAACTGATGGGCAAGCGAGGCCATGGCCACCTCGGTGAACTGATAGACCTCTTGAAACGCCATCACAGGCGCTTGCAAGGGCTCGACCAGTGCATTCATTGCGAAGGCCTGATAAGGTTTGAGCGCGGGTATTGCCACCACATACGTCTTCACTTTCAGCACATCGGGATCGGGAAGCTGGGAGGGCGTGACAAGCGTTGTCAGCAAACCCGCCCGGAAGTATGCCCAATGCAGCGCATTTACCTCGTAATCGGAGACATACACCTGCATATGATTCTGATCGAGCGGCGGTGGTGGAACAGGCAACGGGGGCGGCGGAGTTGCAGGATATTCCTCGTTTTTATAACGCACCTTTCCGGTAACGCCGATCTTGATCCCTTTGTTGTCGGCGGGAAACACCAATCCCGAATCGCCCAGCGCAAAATCGTAAAAAATATCAGGCGTAAGCTGCCCGCTTGCCGGGATCGATTTCAACAGCGGCGGAATCACCGCGGCGATCGCTCCAGCGAAATTAATCGACGATATGGCCTGCGCCGTGGCATCGCTTACCTTTGACGTAAAACATCCGGTATCCTCGTTCTGAACAACGCTGCCGGAAGGAATGTTGGCCGTAACTGATGTACTCTTTCCATCGGAACTCAGCACCACGATATCGTAGCTCTTGGTTCCCAGGTTGTACTTGAAGCCTAGCTTGACATCCGTTGTCAGCAGCCCAATCCCGGGGGTGTAAGTGAAATTGTTTTTGGGATCCTCGGAATAGCAGTAGGGGAACTCTCCACCAGTGAAGCACGTGTATACGTGATAGCTTTCGTTCCAACTGTAGTTGGCATTGAAATTCGCCGCCGTCATGACCATCGGAAACTCGCCGTTAGCAAGTTGGACAATGGATTTGTACACTGGATTGAACCCGCTTAGACTGCCATTACTGAGATCGACTTTGATCTTGGAATAGCTGGACGAATATCCAATTCCGAACTTGTAAAAATCTGGAACCGTAAGATTGTTATTCGGAGGCTTAAGCTGTCCGAGTGTCTGAGTCAGATCGACCGCTACCAGCCGCTGCGCGAAGTAATCGATTCCTGCCGGTCCTATGGCCAAGGTCAATGCTTGCATGGACGTCTCCTCCTGGGGAACTGCAATTGGAAGCCGCACTCGTAAAGCCTGTTACCGCCCGGCCTTCAACGCGCAGACCTGTCTCCGCGCAACTCCTGTAAGTTGACCGGGTTCCTGTCGGTGGTTCTGCATCTACGCTGGAATGGAATAGACCTGCAATCCGTCACCGCTCCTGTAGACGTAGTAAATAGTGATGCCGTCCTTGACTTCCCAGGCGCCCTCCCGATCATTGACCACGATGAACGCTTTGCTTGAAAGCGGAACCTTATGATCGCCGAAGGCAACGGAGATCACCCCGATGTTTTTATCGTTGAAGTCCGTCTGGAGTTTCAAATCAAGGCTGAAAAGAGGCGGAGTGGGCAACCAGTGTGCAATGCCTGGCTCCGGGCCGCCCTTGACCCCGTGTATGGACTCATAGGTCAGCGCATACAGGTTCCGCCATACATCGACCGTCATTTTGCCCGCAACCACATTTTCCGGCTTCAACGTTTTGCTCGGATCCGGCGAGCGGAAGAGCCATTTCCCATCGGGAGAGTACACGTCCAGCAAGTAATCGGTTGTCTTGGAGCCATCGCCCTGGAACATCAGCACATAGATGTATCCTTGGGCTTCCACCGCCATATCCAGGTACGTCAGCTCTCCAACGCGCAACCCGCGCAGTGGAAAGAAGGAATATGCGAAAGATACAAGCGTCTTTGTCGGGTCGGCAGTGGACGGTGACAGCTTCCAGGCGCGACCCGTGTATCGATCCACGAGCAACCAGTTCGCACCCGGCTTTTCAACGCTGATTGCCACCTGGTCCGGGCGTTGCAAAACGGAAAGCGATTCGCCCTTGCTCACTATGGTCCAGGCAGCTCGCCGCGGATCGGTGATGATCCACTCGCTCTTTGCTTTCACTATCTTTATCTGCGCGCTAAGGGCCGGATCGTTCATGTGGTCCGGATCATAGGAAAGGATCACGCCCTTTCTCGATAGAGCCAAAATTAGCGGATCTCCTGCCGGCTGGAAGATTCCCGCGTCCAGTTGGGTAATGAAGCTAACTGGAAGCGTGAACTGGAAGGTTGCCCCGCTGGCAACGAGAGCTGCCTGAAATGCCTCAGGCACCTTGCCCTGGTCCAGTTCCGCGGCAATCGCCGCAGTCGGCAGCTCAAACGAGGAACCGGATGGTGTAAAGCTCGGTACAGGGTTGCCCTTGGTGTCGAAGGCCTGAATTCTTTTGCCAATCGACTCCAATACCAGAATTCTGCCGTCCGGAGCGACGGCAAGGACCTTGGGGCCGTTCACCAGTCCCTGGCGCACGCCTTCACCAGACACCATCAAGGCTTCGCGTGCTTTGCCATCTTCTGTAGGCTTTTCCGGTAACTGCAGAATCATCAGCTTCGCTTCGCGCCACGAGGCCGCAATCACAGCGTTGCTGGGATGCACGGCCAGCGCATCGACATTCTCAAGCGGGAACTTGCCCCAACTCGGCACGCCCACGTCGCCAAATCCAAAGTCACTACTGCCATCCAGCACAACTTGGCGTAGGTTCATGCCGCCGCCTCGCGGATCCAATACGAAATTCGTTTGGTCGATCTGGTTGGGCCGATTCGTGGACGGCGCATAAGCAATGGCAGGACGACTGGTAAATCCAATCCCGGTGGTCTTCAGCCGCGAATTCGGTTCGGCCAGAACAGATAGATTCTGCACCGCATACAACTGTTCATTTGACGGTGGTGCTGATGCTGAGTCGGGCCGTAGATTCTGTCCAGAGGAACGCCACGCATATCCCACCTGGAAAGCGCTGTTGTTGATGCTAATGCCCACCAGTTCGCACAAGGTTCCGCCAGCGTCGCAGCTCAGTTGGCTGCGCGTGGTCGCTGGTGGCAAACCGGTCTCCCAGACAAATTTCCCGTCCTTATTGGCGATCTTTTCCTTGTACACATACTGCGTGTCCGGCGCCAGTGGAACCAGATTCTCTTTGATGTCCTTTTTGCCCAGGTCCAGCGTGGATCCCTGATTGGGTTTTGCCGCGATCCAGTCGCTCTCCCACGCCCCGGCCAGCCAGCCGCTCTCGCTGTAAACGCCTGCGAGTATTCTGAAATCGCCTCCAGCCGGTACAGTTTCAAACAAGAGCTCGATGGGTTTCTTCTCAGTGGTCGGCGACATCGGTCCAAGAAGCTGGTGGCTCGTACCGCCGCGATATTGCAGCGTCGCCACATATTTTGTTGCAATCGCTGGCCATACCGCAGTTTCAGGATGTCCCACTTCGCCATGCGCAGGATCGGGATGTAGGGAAAGCTTCACATTGATGGCGCGGCTTACGTTGATCGTAATGTTTGCTGGTGAAGACAGAACTTGCCCTGTTGTAATGGCCATCAGCTCTACGTTCATCGCTACTGCCGCCAGCCGGAACACCCATCCAATAGGACCGAATGCGGAAGAAATCGCACCCTTGCCTGCCTCCGTCACCAACCATGTTCCCAGCTTTTCAAGCCCCTTGGTAATGACGATACCCAGCACTGCATTGCCAAAGGAAAATAGTACTTTCTTGGTATTGAACAGCGCCGACGCCGTCGCCACACCACCGCCGACAATCGGAAAAGCCACACCGATGGCGGCCGCGGTCAGATCTTTGTCGTTGACAATCTTGTTGAACACAGACGTGCTGGTGACCGCTTTTCCGGCGATGAGGAATACTATCGGTATTCCATACTGCCAAAGCCCGGTCAATAGAGCTCCGGGTGTGCTGAAGTCGCTGTCCCAGTCCGTTACACCTAAGCTTCCGAAAAAGAGTTTTATCGAAGCTGCATTCTTCAAGTCAAAGTCCAGCTTGGTGGGATCGGTCGGCACCGGGATTCCGATCAACGTATTCACCGACGATATGGACCACAGCTTCTCCTTGTTGCCGATCGGTTTCTGTGCTTCGTCGTATAGTTGATACCCGGTGTAGAGCGTGCGCAGATAGCCGTTATTCGCATCGATCGAGAAATGATCCTTCGCGTCCACACGGATCGAGCCCTGATCGACACTTACTCCATGGTGGTCCGTACGTTCATCGATGGTCCACTTATAGGCCTCCGCGGCGGAAGCATTGCGCGCTTTCGCTCGGCTTACATTCGATTCGCCATCGGACTGAAGCACGGATGTCCCCGGCGTTGGAACCCAGATCTTGTTCTGTAGTCGGATGTCATCCGAGGCCGTCCGTCGGGCGCCAGCTGTCGGCAAAGTTGCGCTCTGCAGCACCGGTTCCGCAACCCCAAAGGTATAGAGCTGCTGGCCTTCATCGATTCCGTCAAGCGTATACCCCGCCTTCAGGGGATTGCCGTACTGGTCCGTGCACTCGATCACGGGCGACCAGTCCGGCGTATCTTTGATCACTTGCTCAAGGATCTGCATCAGGTTGTACTGCACCGGATCAAGCTCCGGGTCGGGGAGAATGTGCTCGTTATAGACCACCGCGGCAGTGTAGGGCTGTGTGTTGGCCAGATCAGGGTGATAAGAAACAAATGCTCCTGCCGTATCGAGGGAAGTCACCAGTGTCTGCGCCTGTACCAGAGCGTCCAGGGCAGCCTCTGCGTCTTGTGGCAAACTCTGCAGTCCAAGTGCAGCCAGCTTTGCATGGAGCCTGCGCGGAACCCGTTTGAGTTTCGGCCGGTAAAACGCCTGCAATTGATGCAGCGGCTGATTATAGCGTTCTCGAGCCTGCTCAAAGTAGGCGCGCAGGTAATCCTCAGGGATGTGCTGAGCGATCATTACCACCTGCGCCAAATGAACGCCAGACCGTGCTGGCCGTTCCACCCGCACCCACCCTACATTGTGTGCAGGGAACAATCCTTCCTCCACATTCACAAAGTGGCTGAAGCGACTTGCTGCTTCGGCAGGAAGATGCGCGAGCGTTGCGTGCCCGCGAAGTGCGGTTAGCGTGCTCTCTGAGTGGGAGACGAGGGGAAAGGTACTTCCATGGACTGAAACCTGAAGTTCATCGATGGCTTTCAGATGCCGCAAATCAAAATGAAATGTACGCAAGCTATCCTCCAGGGGGAAACAGGTTCGATTACGGGCGCAAACTACCCGCACGGCAGACCTGCTCGGTCCGCAGTGGCCCGCATTTTCGCGGCCAAATTAGTTGAGTCTCGAAGACGGGAATAGGTAGCGCACTATTTATAACATCGAATAGAAACGTTCGTAACGAGAATATTTTATAAATATCCGTCATCTTCGCGACGGCAACCACTGGCTGCAACCCTCTGCAAAGTGTGTGGTGAATTTTTACCTCATCCCCTGCAAAGCACTGGATTGCTTGCTGCCTGGCCCGCGTCTTCCTGGCACCTTCCTCAACTCAGCTCAGCTCTCGTAGCCGCAGACGACCCATTCCGGGCGGGTGGCAGCATCATTACTCTAGATGGGTGCGGGTGGAGATGCAGTTCAGCCAGCATCTGCCGATATTTCTACGGCTCCATTCCGCTGGCTTGTCCGCGTTCTGTCGCCCATGCCGTTGCAGCTCTCTCAAGTAGCCGAAGGGATAGACGACGTGTCGCTGACAATTGTGAACCAACGACACGAATAGATCGCCGACCTCGGTGCCGTTTAGGCCACGATAGAACTCGTTGCAAAACCTTATTCCTCGAGCCACGAGTGAAAAGTGGCAAGCAATTCTATTCGCTTCTTGTTGGTTCTAATACTGCTTTGTCATCAATTGGTTCATTTGTTTTGATTGATGTGGTGCTTGCGTCTGGGTAGCCCGTTGCCGCCGGTTCTTATAGGCAAACCGTCGGAATTCGATCGACCACGTTTTAAGGATGATTTGGATCAAGGTGAAGGTAGGTGAACAGAAGTGGTCTCCCGCGTGAGTTCGTGCTCCCCCCCCCGACTCAACGGTGACGAAGACGGCATCGATCTGGCTGATGTTTTTCGCGTCGTTGAACTTGAGCGCCCAGCGTTTCTGGTTACCCTCGACATCTTCCTCGACCACCCGGTACATGATCTTCCCCTCAAGGCTGACGAGTTGGCCCTTCAGGAACGTCTCGACGACGCTGGTGGGATTGCCCCAGGCGTAGACGCGGTGCCATTCTGTGCGGGTTTCGTTCTCGCCCAAGGCGCTCCGCTAGCTCTCGTTGGCGCCAATGTTTGAGCACGAATTCCAATTCAGAGCTTGCTGACTCGAACACCTACGCCGCGTGCATGGGTATGACGCTTCCGAAGGGCGCATGACGGCCGCTGGTTGAGGTCCAGAGTACGGGATAGTCTGGAGCGTCGTCGGGAAATGCCCCGTAGAGGTCGGTCAGGACGACCAGAGTCTGCGGCTGAATGCCGTGCTCCTCCAGCCAGTCAAAGCACGGACCGAAGTCTGTCCCGCCGCCGCCAACAGGATTGAGGTGAACTTGTTCCCCGGCTTGATAGGTTTCCACTTTGTGCACCTCGCTGTCGAAGTACAAGACATGAACGCACTGTGGGCGTTGACCTTCGAGGATCGAGCAGACCTCAGCCTCAAAGAGACGCAACAACCGGCCATTCACCGAGCCGGAACAATCGACAGCGATGGCGATCTCTCCGACACCCTCGCGCACAACTCCAGGCAGATAGAGTCCGTTCCAGATATGGCGGCGGTTGGGCCGCATCCAACTCGAATCCGCGGGGATGGTGTCGGACCAGAGTCGGCGCAACAGTTCGCGCCAGTCCACCGTTGCCTCTGCTGCTCCTTCGAGAGTGCGGGCCAGACCCGCAGGATCCTTGCCGGCTTGCTTCGAGAGTGTGACGGCCTGGTTGACGGCAACGCGCCACTCTCGCGCCTGTTCTTCGACACTCGGTGTCTCTTCGTCAGGTTGTGGTGCATCAAGAACCTGACCGATGCCGCCTTCCGTCACTGGCGCAGTTGGCACATCGGTGCTGGCTTGCTTTTCTGGCGTTTCGCCTGCGCCAGTTCCGGCACCGGCATCTGAACTGTTCTGGCCACCAGACTGCGGCTGTGCTTCTGCATCGCGCAGGTTGTAGATCTGCTCGGCGCTCATGCCGCGAAAACGGTGATCGACAAGAACGCCGTCCGGCAGACTGAGTCCAGCGTCGAGCAGCAGCGGATTGATGGCGTAATCGCACGCCTCATTCCATCGCTTCGGATCGCGCCCGGAGCGCCGTACATGATGCTGGAGCGCGGGATGCATGACCTCGTGGGCCAGCACCCCGGCCAGCGTAGCCGAGTTCAGCGCATCGACAAATTCAGCGTTGTAATAGATCGAAACTCCATCGGTCGCCATGGTTGCAATGGATCGGTTTTCTTTGCTCTTGAGCCGGAAGAGCAGGGAACCGAAGAATGGATGATCCAATAGCAAAATAGTGCGCGCCTTCTGAATGCGAATGGATGCTGTTGTCTCGTGTCTCATGCCGCCAAAGGCACCTCCATGTACGCAGACATTCGGGAGAGGATGTCATCGACCGTTGGAGCGTTTGGTGCCTCCTCCGGCACGCTGGCTTCGCGATCCCGCAAAACGCTGTCGATCTCGGCTACGATCTCTGCTGCATCATTTGCCGTGGCCACGCGCAACAGGTCGTGCTTCTTGAGATCCTGCGCCGTAAAGCCGCACAGCCGCTGCTTGATCTGATCGGCGAAACGGTTCAGGTCGGTGTCGCCATTCACGTTCAGGCGAGGCAGCAACTCCACCAGGTCGAAGACATTCGTGACCATCGTCGCGTGGAAGCGGGACTCCGGCTCTTTCAAACGGTCCACCATGTGCGAAACCACGTCCCTGAGCCGCCTCCACAAATCTTCGGTGCCGCGCGTCAAGGACTCGCGAACATTGGCGTCGATCTCGCGGGCCACGCGCGCCTGCTCCTCGGCCGACATCTGCACGCGAAAGTCATTGCCGGTCGGGATAGGCAAAATCTCCAATTTCACGCCGAACTTCTTGCGCAGCTTGTCGGCGGCGGGATAGTCTTCCTCACAAAACAGGCCGTTCAACTCCGGGCGTACCTGCTCGATGTACTGCGGATAGACCTGAAGAAAGCCCTCCACGCCCTGCTCAAAGCTGGCCTCGAACTCCCGCATGCGAGCCGTCAAATCGAAGTAGAGGTTCGACGGCAACAGGCGAAAGCCCTCATCAGACCACGGCAACGTGATCTTGTAGAAGTACTGTCGCACCTGCCCAGCCAATGTGCGCAGTTCATCGAGTTTGTCGGCGCCGCGTAGCAACTGCTTGTTGTAGCGGCCCGCACCCTGGTGCGCTCCATGCTGGTCGGCAACGTCGCGGCTGATCTTGCGGTCGTGTTTGATTGCCGTCCATATACTGATATGGACGGCGGCGAGCATGGCTCGTTCAGTAATCATCGAATGGCCTCCTGTTGCACACCGAAGCGAACAAACTCCGGCGTGTGGGTGATGGCGGTGTCCCGCGCCGCCGCATCGCGCATCGCCATGACGCGCATCTCGGTCGGCATACGGTCGAGGTACTTGAGTCCTCTGGCTACCGAGTTGTCAGTCATGGCCCGGCCCAGCGCCGTGGCGATTGCGATCTGTGCCGATGTCTCCGCCGGAAGCGGCGCAGTCTCCGGGTTGAGCAGTATCTCGTCGATCGACGGTAACTGACGGAAGAGCCGCAGGAATGCAATCAACTCCGCCGCCGCAGCCGGTCCTACCGTTCCGTCGAGCAACTGCGCCTCGAACTCGCTTGCGCCAGAAAGGAAGGTAGTCTTCTGCCGGTTGGCAATGCCGCGCAGGACATTGGAGGCCATCTCCCAGGACCGGGGAGTGGGCCAGGCATTGGCATCCGAGGTCGCATCAGCGGTGAGCAGCAGGTCCGGCTTGAAGCGCAGAAAGGCGATGATCTCCGGCCGGATGCCCGCGCTCACGGCCCACTTGCACCAGTCGTTGAGATCAGCTTCGAGTTCCAGATGAACAAAGCGGTTGCGGAGCGGCCGAGGCATTGAGAAATGTACTCCTCGCTCGGAGGCTGGATTGCCGGCGGCAATGACTACCCAGCCGTCTGGCAACACATATTCGCCGAGTTTGCGGTCGAGCACCAGCTGATAGCAGCCGGCCTGCGTCATCTGCGGAGCCGACGTCAGCTCATCGAGAAACAGGATGCCTTTCCCTGTGGTGGGCAGGAACTTGGGTGGCACCCATTCGGTCTGGTCCGCTTTGATCCTGGGCAGTCCCCGCAGATCGACCGGGTCCAGTTGCACGGCGCGAACGTCAAGGAACTCAAAGTCGAGGTCGTCCGCTACTTGGGAGACGATTTGCGACTTGCCGACGCCACAGGCGCCCCAGATATGCAGAGGCACACGTTCGCCGATCAGCGCATGAAGCGCCTCGTAGAGTTTGGATGGTTTCATTTGAATTCACCTCGAGAGAAAGGTAGGTTCGGATTTATGTTTGAGCAGGTCGCCTTGATTAAGGCGCCGGCTAAACTCTAGCGGCTTGAAGTGGAGCGGGTATCAAACATGGTTTTTCCGGGAAGTTTCGCGCAATATTAAGCGCAGCCACGATCTATTCGCGCAATTTAATGTTGCGCAATTCGCTTCTTAGTTGCGCGAAGGGGGGGGTATACTGCGTGCAGAACATCTTCGCGCGGTAAAAAGGAGCGATCTGTGCCCAAGCGCATACCGGAAGAAGCTCTTGAAGCGATTCTTGGCGTAGTCGAGCGCCATCCCGGGGGCGCAAGCCGTGCTGCTATCGCTGACGCGCTGACGCCGAAGTTCGCCTTGCGCACTCTGCAATTTCGACTCAAATATCTGGTCGATGCAGGGCGCCTTGTCAAAAAAGGTGAGGGTCGCGCTGCCAAGTACTGTCTGCCAGAGACGCGGCTGGGGCAGGTTGATGCCTCTCCCGCAGCACGGGCCGGGGCGGAAGAAGCAGTCGTGCCTCTTTCCACAACAAGCGTCGCGATTCGCCGTTACCTCAGTCAGCCCCTCACGGCGCGAAAGCCCGCAGGCTACAATCGCCAATTCCTCGATTCATACCGCCCGAATACCAGCTCTTATCTTTCGTCGACCGAACGCGCCCGCCTTGCGGAGATCGGCAAGCCGAATTTTGCGGCAGCGGCCGCAGGCACGTACGCAAAACAGCTTCTTAGCCGCCTCCTGATCGACTTGTCGTGGAACTCAAGCCGCCTTGAGGGCAACACATATTCCCTGCTCGACACCAAACGCCTCCTTGAGTTCGGGGAAGAAGCGCAAGGCCGCGACCGGCAGGAAGCGCAGATGATCGTGAACCACAAGGATGCGATCGAATTTCTGGTTGGCGCCGCCGATGAGATCGGCTTCAACCGTTACACCATCCTCAATCTGCATGGAATTCTAGCGCAAAACCTGTTGCAGGATGAGGGAGCGGCCGGACGGCTACGGCATATTGCAGTGGGAATCGAGAGATCGACTTTTCGCCCGCTCGAAGTGCCGCAACTGATCGAGGACTGTTTCAATCAGATATTGGCAAAAGCCTCGGCTATTGACAATCCATTCGAGCAGGCTCTCTTCATCATGGTGCAGCTGCCATACCTGCAACCGTTCGATGACGTCAACAAGCGTGTCTCCCGCCTGGCCGCCAATATCCCATTCATCAAGCGCAATCTGTCGCCGCTGTCCTTCACCGATGTTTCGCAATCCCTCTATACAGACGCGGTTCTGAGTGTCTACGAGCGGAATGAAGTCGATCTTTTGAAAGATGTGTTCATCTGGGCCTATGGGCGCTCGGCAGAGCAATACGCCGCGATCAGGCAGTCTTTGGGTGAGCCTGATCCCTTTCGCTTCAAGCACAGCGCGGCGTTGCGACAAATCGTCTCCGAAGTCGTGCGGGGCCTCGTGGATCGAAGGGCTGCGGCAGCTCGCATTGCTCTCTGGACCGAAGAGAATATTGCGGCCGACGAGCGCGAACGCTTCAGGGAAATAGCCGAGGCCGAGCTTCTCAACCTGCACGAAGGAAATTTCGCTCGCTACCAGATCCGACCGAGTGAATTTGCAGCGTGGGATGCGGTCTGGAAGCCAATCTGGTGAATTAAATCTATGCGCGCGAAAGGTAAGTGATGCGCATCCAGATATGCAGAAGCACACGTTCGCCGATCAGCGCATGAAGCGCCTCGTACAGCTTGGATAGTTTCATTTGGATTCACCTCAGGCGAAATACTGGTTCAGGTTTGAAGAAGGGGTGCTGCCAATTTGGGAATGCGTTGGATAGCCGTGTTGGCGGCTTTGAAGCGGAACAGCGACGACGATATAAACTGATTTCTGAATGAATTCATCAAGGGATCAGCAAATCGAGACGCTTCAGGCCGCGCTCAAGGCAGCTCATGCGAACGAGAACCGATGGATAGAGATCTCTGCCGAGTTCTCTGGGGATGCTGAACGGATGGAGCAGTGGTCCAGCACCGCGAAACTCAGACGGCTTGAAGTCGAGCGGATCGAGGCACTATTGGCCGGTGCGGGGGCGCCTCCTGGCTTGGTGCAACTAATGCGTAGTGAGACGTTTGAAACGGAAAGTAGAAGGGGAGAGACGGCATGAACGAAGCGGAAGTGAAAGCCGAGCATGAACTTCTGCAAGTAGCAAACGCCAGGCTCAAAAACAAGGATTGAGCGAGATTGCGCCTCAAGGTCAGTGAGAAAGGCACCGTATCCCACTACGGTATGGGACGTTTCCCCGTCACCCTCTGCAAGGAACAGTGGTTTCGCATTCTTGCCAGCACGGCTTAGATCGAGGCGTTCATTCGGGATAACGACCGAAAACTCAAGACCAAGAAGTGGCGATGCCCGCAACATCCTTCTGAGATACGCCCCGAGTGGTAAGACTTGGCATCAGATGGATCAGTGATGGGAAACCATTTGCCGTTCTGGAATATGAGCTACAAATAACATGCAAGGTTGGTATCAGTTTTTTTCCTCAAGATGCAACGGAAGGCAGTGCACTGGTCCGGAACGCGGATGCCGCTCTGGCAGAGATAAAACGGAAGGGACGCAGCAATTGGAGACATTACCATTCTGAACTGGGCTCAGCTATCAAGGATATGATCGACATCGAACGCCATCTGCAGAATTCGATTCGAGATGGTGAGATTCAGCTTCACTATCAGCCACAACTCGATATTTCCGGGCGCATCATTGGAGTTGAAGCGCTGATGCGATGGAATAGTAAAGACCTGGGATCTGTCTCACCGGAAAAGTTCATCCCAATCGCAGAGCAAACAGGGTTCATCCTGGATCTAGGCAAGTGGGCTTTGATTGAGGCGTGCACGCAGTGGACGCGTTGGCGATCTCTGGGATTCATACCCTTACAGTTGGCTGTGAATGTTTCGACCGTCGAACTCTGTTCGAACGACTTTGCATCTCAGGTCAAGACTGTCATCGATCTCACGGGAATGGACGCGGCCAGCCTTGAATTAGAAATAACGGAGAGCTCAATGATGGACAACAGGAATGAAGCCATCAAAGAGATTGAAAAGTTGCGCGCGCTGGGCGTAAAGATATCCATTGATGATTTTGGGACGGGGTATTCGTCTTTGAGTTATCTCAAGATGCTTCCTGTCGATTCTGTCAAGATCGATCGCTCTTTCATCCAGGACATGAGCGAGTCCACGTCAGGTGCGATCTCGCTCGTGCGAGCGATCATTTCGCTCGCTCACGGGCTGGATCTGAAGGTTGTTGCGGAAGGAGTGGAGACAGAAGAGCAAATGCGCATCCTCACTTTTCTGAATTGCGATTACCTTCAGGGATTTCTTTTCTATAAACCGCTCAGTGTCGACCTCCTCGGCGAGATCCTAGTGCAAACGCGCTTGATCGAAACAGCACGAATCGATCAGTGGAATCATGATGACTTCCAGCGATCGAGCAACAGAAGTGAGCACCGCGGATGTACCGCACCACGCGGTCCAACGATAGAGCGAATGACTACGAATCAATAGGTCGGGGGTGGACCAACGCCTTAAAAGGGCGTTGGTCCAGACCGAACGCACCGGAGGCCCCGCTCAGGCGGTATCCGGCACTGCTCCAACAAAGTGCCGGGGGGCTCGGTGCGAAATGGAATTTACGACTTCAGCCCTATCCATGCAACAACGCCAAGAACTGCCGTAATTCCGCCTAAGGCCAACCGAAAGGTGCAACGGAACTACGACAAGGAACTCTACAAGGCCCGGCATCTGATTGAAAACTTTTTTTGCTAAACTCAAACTCTTTCGTGCCATTGCTACCCGCTACGACAAAACCTCACGAAACTTCCTAGCTGCCGTATATTTCGCTGCCACGATCATCTGGCTGATTTGATGACAGGCCCTAGCGTACGATTTTTCCGTATCGTGAGCTGGCCCCAAAATGGGACAAGTCGCACATCCTTAATGAAACATCTCAAACGGTTTTAACCTAGCTAACTCGCCGCCGCCGATAGGAGGGACAGGAGCGTTAATTCTATGCAGTGGACGATCAAGCGGAAGCTATTGCTAGGTTTTGGATTCGCGGCGTTGCTGATTATAGGTTGTGTTGCCATCGCGCGCTGGGCGCAGGTTCGCGCTCAGGCTACCCAGGAAGCCATTATAAAAACCTATGCAATGATCAATGACCTGGAACATTTGGGTACCTACATGGGCAAGGCTAGGACCATCCAGAGGGGGTACTTGATTTCCGGCGACGCACGCGTCCTAACCGGGCTTACGGGTTTGCGAGGAGATGCCAATGACACTATGGCCAGAGTCACAGCAGCGGTCAAGGACACTCCGGAGCAGGCCGATCGTTTTATGCGCTGGAAGAACGACTTGCAGCAGCGGCGGGCATTTACCAATCAAATGAATGCGGTGCGAAAAGACCAGGGCTTCGAAGCGGCCAGAGTTCTGTTCGCAAACGGCGAAGACGACCGGCTGGCGGATGTGCAGGAAGTTGAGTACAGCGCAATCAAGACCACGGCACTATCCCAGTTGGCAACCGAAAAGGCGGACAACGAGCAACTCCAGCACACCATCGCATGGATCGAAGTATTGACCGTTCTGACGGCCTTGATTTTGCTAACCGGCATTGTGGTCGTCTTGTCGCGGACGATTACCCGGAATGTGCAGACCTCCGTCAGTTTAGTCGAGGCCATGGCGCAAAAGGATTTGACGTTACCCGATGGAGAACCATCGGGTAACGATGAACTGTCTGGCGCTATTCTCTCTATCAACCGCATGAAGCAATCCATGACCGATGCGCTAATTGAGGTCTCCCAATCTTCCACGCAGGTTTCCGCAGCGGGAGCAGAGATCGAATCGACCGCTCGCGAAATGGCCGATGCAACCCACGCGGAACAGAAAAGTGTGGAGCAGTTCGCATCGTCAATCGCAGAGATGAACGCCACTGTGCGCGACGTGGCGGCACACGCTAATCACGCATCCGCAGCAGCAAGCGATGCGGTATTGAGCGCCAAGTCGGGACGCGAGGTGATCAGGCAAACCCAGGAAGCCATGAACCGCATCAGTGAATCGGTGAAAACAGCTTCCGACGACATCTCTACGCTGGGAACGGAAACCGAGAGCATCGGCGAAGTGGTCCGCATCATTCAAGAGATTGCAGGGCAGACCAATCTTCTGGCGTTGAACGCCGCCATCGAATCGGCACGCGCTGGCGAACAAGGCAAGGGCTTTGCCGTGGTGGCACAGGAAGTACGTCAATTGGCAGAGCGCACCGCCAAGTTCACTAAAGAAATCGCGGAAAAGATCAAGTCAGTGCAGCAGCGCGCAGATCGCGCGGTTCAATCGATGCAGCAGGGAGAGACCGTAGTCTGCGACGGCATGAGCCAGTTCAACCAAGTGAGCGAGGCACTGGAAGCGATCACGCAACGGATCGAAGCGGCACAACAGGGTATTTCCATGATTGCCACGGCGACCACCCAGCAATCCGCTGCGACCGCGGAGTTGACCGAAAGCATCCATGGCATCTCCGCTGAGGTTGACCACACCACACAGCGGGTGGACCAGACCGCGACAGCTTGCGCGGAGTTGTCCAAGTTGGCCGCCGGATTACAGAATCTCGTGAACACATTTCAACTGCCGACGGAGAAAAATGTGGGAATGGCAACGGGGCCGCTTTCCTTTCGGCGCCATGCGGCTTAGGCCAAGCGCTGGCGTATGCTGCATCATCCTGATTTCCAAGGACTGCTTGAACATGCGCCGGGCCAGATCAAAGCGCCCCATACTGCACTCAACTTGGCTCTGGCTAAACTTTGGTGCAATCCGCCGACCCTGGATCATCTAAAGATGAATGGCTAAACCGTCCTTCAATGAGGAGTTGTTTTCTACGCTGAAAGGTTTGAATGTCCGGAGCCCAGCTCTCTTGATCTGTCGGGAGAAGGGATGACGCGGGTTGCGGTCCGTCTTTCCGATGCTCTAGCGCGCAAGCTGGGCTTGCTCGAAAGCGCTCTCCGGCGGGCTACCATGAGCAAGCTGTTAGCGGAATCGGACTATTCGCAATCGCAGGCCTCCAAAGATCGAGAGTGGGTCGATACTCCCCCGGCAGGCGATGAGTTGGTATGAGTCAGCTCGTTACCGCTTCTCCGATCCATTCGGTTGCGATGCCGGCCCTGGTTGCCTCCACGGGCGAGCGTGCCGGTGTGCGCTTCCTGGAGTTCTTCACCGCGCAGATTCGCAATGCTCATGCTGGTAGCTGCACAAAGCCGTCTTGCGTTGGCCAATCTGTGGGGCGGTGGAGAAGTCGCTTCTGCGGATGGCATGCGCTTCGTGGTTCCAGTGCGAACTGTACATGCCGGACCCAACCCGAAATACTTCGGCATCGGCCGTGGCGCCACCTGGTACAACCTGATGTCGAATCAGTTTTCAGGACTGAACGACATAACAGTGCCCGGCACGCTACCCGATAGCCTGATCCTGTTAGCCGTGGTTCTGGAACAGCAGACCGAATTGCAACCGACGCAGATCATGACCGATACCGGTGCCTACAGCGACGTAGTCTTCGGTCTGTTCCGTCTGCTCGGCTACCGCTTCTGTCCGCGTCTGGCCGACGTTGGCGGCTCGCGCTTCTGGAGAATAGATCAGAAGGCTGATTACGGTTTGCTCAACTCAGCCTCTGCGCATCACATCAGCTTGCAGAAAATTGCGCCGCATTGGGACGATATGCTCCTTTTGGCTGGTTCGCTCAAACTCGGCCGGGTGCCAGCCACCGGCATCATGCGTACGCTCCAGGTTGGTGACCGGCCTACCAGGTTGGCGCAGGCCATCGCAGAGTTCGGTCGTATCGATAAAACGCTGCATACTCTGACCTATATCGACGACGAAGCCAAGCGCAGAGCCACGTTGGCTCAGCTCAACCGCGGCGAGGGCCGCCACAGCGTCGCTCGTGCAGTCTTCCATGGCAAGCGTGGCGAACTGCGCCAGCATTATCGCGAAGGCCAGGAAGACCAACTGGATGCACTCGGTCTGGCACTCAACATGATTGTACTTTGGAACACCATCTACATCGAGGCCGCATTGAATCAGCTGCGGAAGGAAGGCTACCGATAAAGGACGAAGACGCCTATCGTCTATCGCCATTGCAGCACGAAAATATCAACATGCTGGGCCGGTATTCATTTTTGATGCCGGATGCAGTGGCCAAAGGAGAATTGCGGCCACTGCGCAATCCAGAGGACTCCAACTCATGAAAATCCTTAACCCGGTTTTCCGTTCCACTGCGCCTCAAACCCCGTGTTGCAAAATGGCTCTAACTCTGACGCCAAATCTAAGGTAGGAATGACCATGCAGGAAGTGCTTACGAAAACCGTCGACCCAAGTACGTCTTTGCAAGGGCAGGAATTCTATGAACTGAGTCTGCTCGATGATGCCCATGACCTGGGAACTCGATATTGTGTCCGACAAGCACACGCTGAGTGGAGCGAAATTGACGGACAGGTTATGTGGGACGATGAACAGGTCGAACATTTCTGGATTCTGAATGAGGCAAAGCGGAGATACGCGGAACGTAGGATCGCCCTCGCGGAAGAGGGATTTATTTACTCAGACATGGACGCCATCTTTTGACGAGACTTCTCATGGAAGACCGAGACGCGGATTTTTGACGGGAGCGCGGTATCCTCATTCTTGGGCGTCCCGAGTCCATGCACAAGCGGCCCTACCGCAGTATCAGGATTCCGCGTGCTGCGTATCAAGGGTACCCCTTGCTTGTAGCATGCACCCGGACTGGTTTCCGCAGGGGTCAATATTGCTCACAATTGAGCCTCTTGCAAAATTCCAGCTTTAACCATATTTAAGTGTGGGAATTCAGAACATTAGAATAGGGTTACGAGACCAAACTTAATGTAAAGGAACCCCACATTATGCAGCTTACCCTCTCCG
>Ga0255354_1000310_pt1 | contig 31093 bp, 28 predicted proteins | sample HBST50metaG_FD_189942 | JGI IMG/M metagenome (GOLD analysis project Ga0255354, IMG submission 189942) | Peat soil microbial communities from Stordalen Mire, Sweden - H.B.S.T50 | ecosystem: Environmental > Terrestrial > Soil > Wetlands > Peat | place: Sweden: Norrbotten County, Stordalen Mire...
AAAAAAAAGAGTGTCGGACTCTCAAGACGAGAGGGACACTCTTTTCAAAAGTGGCGGCTACCTACTCTTCCACCTTGTGGGCAGTACCATCGGCGTGGTTGGGCTTAACTTCTCTGTTCGGAATGGGAAGAGGTGGAACCCCAGCGCTATAGCCACCTAAATCTTTATCAATGCACAGTTGACAATTGACAATGAGTAATCTGAATAAATCAGAAAGAGTATATCAAGAACACTTTACATTGTCCATTCTCAATTCTAAATTGTCAATTCATATTGTTTGACTTACCAAAAAACAAGAGATGAAACTACCTTAATGCAGGCTGTGCTTCCAATAGCATTACTGAACTCCTACTTTGATCGATGAGCTAAAAGAAAAGTTTCGGGCAATTAGTACTGCTCGGCTTTGACATTACTGCCTTTACACCTACAGCCTATCTACGTCGTAGTCTTCAACGGCCCTCATGGAGATCTTATCTTGAGGTTGGTTTCGCGCTTAGATGCTTTCAGCGCTTATCCTTGCCGAACGCGGATACCCGGCAGTGCCCCTGGCGGAACAACCGGTAAACCGTAGGTTCGTCCAACACGGTCCTCTCGTACTAGTGTCAGATCCTCGCAAATCTCCTACGCCCACAACAGATAGGGACCGAACTGTCTCACGACGTTCTGAACCCAGCTCGCGTGCCACTTTAATGGGCGAACAGCCCAACCCTTGGGACCTTCTCCAGCCCCGGGATGTGACGAGCCGACATCGAGGTGCCAAACCATTCCGTCGATTTGAGCTCTTGGGAATGATCAGCCTGTTATCCCCGGAGTACCTTTTATCCTTTGAGCGATGGCCCTTCCATACGGAACCACCGGATCACTATGCCCTAGTTTCCTACCTGTTCGACTTGTCGGTCTCTCAGTCAAGCGCGCTTGTACCATTACACTCTGCGTCCGGTTACCAATCGGACTGAGCGCACCTTTGGGAGCCTCCGTTACTCTTTTGGAGGCGACCACCCCAGTCAAACTACCCACCATACACTGTCTCCCGATTCATCGGGATTAGAACTCAAATAATCAAAGGACCGTATTTCAACGTCGACTCCACTAACACTGGCGTGCCAGCTTCACTGTCTCCGGCCTATCCTACACATTAATTACCCAAATTCAATGTAAAGTTGCAGTAAAGGTTCACGGGGTCTTTCCGTCCCGTTGCGGGTAATCGGCATCTTCACCGATACTACAATTTCACCGAGCTCACAGCTGAGACAGTGCCCAGATCGTTACACCATTCGTGCAGGTCAGAACTTACCTGACAAGGAATTTCGCTACCTTAGGACCGTTATAGTTACGGCCGCCGTTTACTGGGGCTTCAATTCAAAGCTTCCCCTTGCGGGTGACTTCTCCTCTTAACCTTCCAGCACCGGGCAGGTGTCAGGCCTTATACTTCATCTCTCGATTTTGCAAAGCCCTTTGTTTTTGTTAAACAGTCGCCTGGGCCATTTCTCTGCGGCCTCAATTTCATTCGAGGCGTCCCTTTTCCCTAAGTTACGGGACTAATTTGCCTAGTTCCTTAGCTGTGATTCACTCGAGCGCCTTAGTATGCTCTACTTGACCACGTGTGTCCGTTTAGAGTACGGGTACCTTATAAATTAACGATAGCGGCTTTTCTTGGGAGCCTGTTTACATCCTTTTCAAATCACCCGAAGGCTCTCTGTACTGTCAGGTTCGACTCAAAGCGCGGATTTGCCTGCGCCTCTCATTATCTACACCCTTCAACGACCTATTCCGTCAGGCCGCCGGACTTTCACTTCTCCGTCCCCACTTCTCTCTATAAGGTAGTACCGGAATATTAACCGGTTCTTCCATCGATTTCCCTCCTTAAGAGGTGCACCTTAGGCCCCGACTGACCCTGATCCGATTAACGTTGTTCAGGAACCCTCAGTCTTCCGGCGAGAGAGTTTCTCACTCTCTTTATCGTTACTCATACCTACATCTGCTTTTCCTGTCGCTCCAACACCCCTTACGGGATATCTTCTACGCTACACAGGAATGCTCCCCTACCATTACAGCATTGCTGCCGTAATCCACCGCTTCGGTAAAATGCTTATGCCCGATTATTATCCATGCCTGATCGCTCGACTAGTGAGCTGTTACGCACTCTTTAAATGAATGGCTGCTTCCAAGCCAACATCCTAGCTGTCTCTGCGATCTGACTTCGTTAGTTCAACTTAGCATCTATTTGGGGACCTTAGCGGATGGTCTGGATTCTTCTCCTCTCGGATGCGGACCTTAGCACCCACACCCTCACTCCTGAGAACCATTTATAAGCATTCGGAGTTTATCTGGACTTGATAGGCGGTGAAACCCTCGCATCCAATCAGTCGCTCTACCTCTTATAAACTATCTCAAGGCTGCACCTAAATGCATTTCGGGGAGTACGAGCTATCTCCAAGTTTGATTAGCCTTTCACCCCTACCCTCAAGTCATCCGAAAGCTTTTCAACGCTCACCGGTTCGGTCCTCCATCTCGTGTTACCGAGACTTCAACCTGCTCAAGGGTAGATCACTTGGTTTCGCGTCTACTCCCACCGACTATAGCCGCCCTGTTCAGACTCGCTTTCGCTTCGGCTTCCCCCGTGACGGGGTTAACCTTGCCGGTGAAAGTAACTCGTAGGTTCATTATGCAATAGGCACGCCGTCACCCCAACGAATCAGGGCTCCGACCGCTTGTAAGCGCACGGTTTCAGGTTCTTTTTCACTCCTCTATTCGAGGTGCTTTTCACCTTTCCTTCACAGTACTTGTTCACTATCGGTCTCTCGGGAGTATTTAGCCTTAGCGGATGGTCCCGCCAAATTCATACAGGATTTCTCGTGTCCCGCACTACTCAGGATACCTCTAACTTACATAAATCTTACTCGTACGGGATTGTCACCCTCTTTGATCCAATTTTCCATTACGGTTCCGATTCTCTTTATGCTCGTATATCGAGGTCCTATAACCCCAAAAATGCCTCAACACTCTTGGTTTAGGCTCCTGCGCGTTCGCTCGCCACTACTTGCGCAATCACTATTGTTTTCTTCTCCTGCAGGTACTAAGATGTTTCAGTTCCCTGCGTTCGCCCCCAACCTTACAGTTGAGTATCCCGCCTTCAACGGGATGGGTTGCCCCATTCGGACATCTGCGGATCAAAGGTTATTTGCACCTCCCCGCAGCTTTTCGCAGCTTATCACGTCCTTCTTCGCCTCCGAGAGCCAAGGCATCCACCCTGCGCTCTTACTTACTTTTCTCTTTCACGCCTCCCAAATACTCGAAACCTTAATCCCGAATACCCTTCTTGCGCGTTGCTTATCTTTTTGTATAGTTCAGTATCACTACCTTCCCTACACCCTACTTTACTCGTTTCTCTCTTGTTTTTCAATATGTCAAAGACCGCAATCGCTTTCTTCCTGCCTTGCCGGCAAGAGTACTCGCTCTTTGTGAAACTTCGCGGAAGTCGAACCGCTTTCTGCTCCTAACCGCTCTGGTTATGGGCTTCTTTGACCCCTTTTTGGTCAAGTTTCGTTGCTTACTATATGATGGACTCTCCTGCCCTTTGTCACTCGCTTGTGACCTGTTGATCTTTTCTTTCTCCGGGAAGATTAGTGTGATTGCTTGAATCACTCTCTTACCTTTTCACTCTCTCACGTCTTTATTGCTTGTGGAGAATAACGGATTCGAACCGTTGACCCTCTGCGTGCAAGGCAGATGCTCTAGCCAGCTGAGCTAATCCCCCCTTATTTGCCCTTTTGTAAGGCTTCTTATTCTCGAACCGCTGACCCCTTCGTCCTAACGGAGTGCTCTAGCCTGTCCGAGCTAATCCCCCCTCTTCTCAATGCACAATTGACAATTGATAGTTGTCAATCGCCTTTTTCTTGTGACTCCGGTGTGTTTCCCAATTGATCCCTTTTCCATTGTCAATTCTTCCTGTAGTCCCAGGCAGAGTTGAACTGCCGACCTCTACATTATCAGTGTAGCGCTCTAACCAACTGAGCTATAGGACTGTTCTTCTCCTCTGCCTTGAGGTTTCCTGTCACCTCCCCTTCGGATGGTTCTCTCGGAGCTCTGCATCATCGATGCTTGGCCCTTGTGATTTCCCATATCCTTCACGGCGGTGTTATATCTAAAAAAACAACATGCAATACACAAGAAAAGCCGTGTCAATCTAACCTGTCTTCCTTCTCTTTGTCATACCCGGCTTTGGCATCTCTCCAGAAAGGAGGTGTTCCAGCCACACCTTCCGGTACGGCTACCTTGTTACGACTTAGCCCCAGTCGCTGGTTTTGCCCTAAATCGCTCCTTGCGGTCACAATCTTTAGGCACCCCCAACTCCCATGGCTTGACGGGCGGTGTGTACAAGGCCCGGGAACGTATTCACCGCGCCATGGCTGATGCGCGATTACTAGCGAATCCAGCTTCACGGAGTCGAGTTGCAGACTCCGATCCGAACTACGAGAGGCTTTCGAGATTCGCATCTTATCGCTAAGTAGCTCCCCTCTGTACCCCCCATTGTAACACGTGTGTCGCCCCGGACGTAAGGGCCGTGCTGATTTGACGTCATCCCCACCTTCCTCTCACCTTACGGTGGCAGTCTCAATAGAGTCCTCAGCTTAACCTGTTAGTAACTATCGATAAGGGTTGCGCTCGTTATGGCACTTAAGCCGACACCTCACGGCACGAGCTGACGACAACCATGCAGCACCTACACAGAGACCATTGCTGGCTAATCAGTTTCCCAATTATTCCTCTGCATTTCAAGCCCGGGTAAGGTTCCTCGCGTATCATCGAATTAAACCACATGTTCCTCCGCTTGTGCGGGCCCCCGTCAATTCCTTTGAGTTTCAACCTTGCGGTCGTACTCCCCAGGTGGATTACTTATCGCTTTCGCTTAGCCACTAACATTCTATCGCTAACAGCTAGTAATCATCGTTTACTGCGTGGACTACCAGGGTATCTAATCCTGTTTGATCCCCACGCTTTCGTGCCTCAGCGTCAGTTACATCCCAGTAAGCTGCCTTCGCAATTGGTGTTCTGTGTCATATCTATGCATTTCACCGCTACACAACACATTCCGCCTACCTCATTTGTACTCAAGACTTACAGTTTCAATGGCAATGTCTACGTTAAGCGCAAACCTTTCACCACTGACTTATTAATCCGCCTACGCACCCTTTAAACCCAATAAATCCGGATAACGCTCGGATCCTCCGTATTACCGCGGCTGCTGGCACGGAGTTAGCCGATCCTTATTCTTAGGGTACCTGCAATTGAGTACACGTACTCATCTTTATTCCCCTATAAAAGAAGTTTACAATCCATAAGACCTTCTTCCTTCACGCGACTTGGCTGGTTCAGGCTCTCGCCCATTGACCAATATTCCTCACTGCTGCCTCCCGTAGGAGTTTGGACCGTGTCTCAGTTCCAATGTGGGGGACCTTCCTCTCAGAACCCCTACTGATCGCAGACTTGGTAGGCCGTTACCCTGCCAACTATCTAATCAGACGCATGCCCATCTATAATCTATTAATATTTTACAACAAAACCATGCGATCCTGTTGTTTTATGCGGTATTAATCTCCCTTTCAGAAGGCTATCCCCCTATTATAGGTAGGTTGCATACGCGTTACGCACCCGTGCGCCGGTCGCCACCCAGTATTGCTACCTGTGCTGCCCCTCGACTTGCATGTGTTAAGCCTGTCGCTAGCGTTCATCCTGAGCCAGGATCAAACTCTTCATTGTATAAATTTGTTCTGTTCCTTATTCGTTGAAATCGGTATCGCTACCTCTTTCACCGTTGTTGCTCTCAAGATGCTTGTTTCCGTTCCCCGAATATCGCTATCCGGGATTGGTATGTCTCAAAGTTTTTTGACGGTTAGCTCTTCACTAACCTTTCCTTGTATACTACATTTGTTGTTCATTTTTCCAAAGATCGCTTTCCCTTTCTTTTGCCCCGCTCTCCCGAGCGAAACGGACTGCAAAGATACTCCCTTTTTCTGATCCGCCAAATACCTCAAGCCCTTTTTTTGAAAGTTTTTTTACCCCTCCGCTTTCCGGCTTCCGATCTCGCCCGATCTCCCCCTGAAAGCGGCTGCAAAGATAAAGACTTTTTTACCATTCCAACAAATCTTTGCCCCCTTTTATACCTGTAAACCCCTCTCTTTTATCCCAAAACCCTGGATATAAACCTTGTGGTACTACTCATTCTGTTCCCTTTTTGCCCCCTTTTTACCTTGCTGTACCCCCTTTTATACCTCCATACCCCCTTCTTGCCCCTCTTATCTGCAATGCAAATCGCATCCTTTTTCCCAAATTGCTCATTTATGCATATCCTAAATACCCCCCGTTGCCTTGCAAATAAAAAATTCTCTAACCAAAATGATGCTAATACAAACTTTCCTCTTCGAAAAGTAACATCTCAAACATCATTATTTCCTACCCATACTTAACAAAATAGAAACTTCATGACCGAAATTTTCAGACAAAAAGAACCATAATAATAAAACTAAGCTATCATAAAAATACAGTCTTCTCTCTCTCATCAATGAAAACAAAAACGATATTTATTACATAGCTTATCTACTGACGAAATACACAAATCGAACAAAACCAATGTACTAATTGTTATATTGAAACGATTGAAGGAAAAGCATTGTATCTTTGCACAATGTATTTTCTTTAATTCTATCTCAATATGCAAAAACATTCATGTAGATTATTCATAATAAGCATGCTGGCTCTTGTCGGCAACAGCACTTTCACATCATGCAATCACTCTGAAAACCTGCCTCTATCAAGTTCATCTACATATAATTTTTACATTATTGCTGATTTCGGATCAGTGAAAACGTCAGGCACAAAAGTGGAAGTAGCTGCTCAAATGAATCAGTTAGCACCAATCGTGAACCCACAATTCATTATTTCGTGTGGTGATAATTTTCATAATGCTGCTCCCCTAACGGTAAAAGACACTTCATGGGAATGGAATTTCGTACCGTTCTTCAATCATGGCCCCATTGCCAAATTAAAATGGTATGTGGCACTTGGTAATCATGATTATGCAGGTAATCCTGATGCTCAAATCACATATCATCAAATAGATACAAATTGGGTCATGCCGGCGCGTTACTTCACTTTCGTGAAAACAATAAATGATTCCACATCACTGAGGGTTGTCATCATGGATTCATCACCTTTTCTAAAAAGTTACACCCACAAATTCCCTGCAATTTCAAGTTTTGACAAGCAAAATACAGCATTACAATTGCATTGGGCAGACAGTGTGTTGGCCAATTCACATGAAACATGGAAAATCGTGATTGCCCATCATCCAATCTATAGCTCAGGGTTTTTTCCTGGTAACACCAAAGAACTTATCACTCAGTTGGATCCTATTCTTAGGAAATACCACGTCGATTTTTATTTCTCAGGCCATATCCACACGTTTCAACACAATCAAAAAGGTGGCATCGACTATGTAACAACCGGATCGGCATGGCAATCGCGTACCGCAACGCCGTGGTTTTACACCAAATATTGGAAAAAAGCAACCGGCTTTACCCTTTGCTCTGTCACCAAACACCATTTCGCCTTCTACTTTATCAATGACAAAGGCAAAGTAATCTATTCGTACGAACGAAAGAAGTGAGAAATAATCTGCTGTGATATAGCTATTTAAAGTGATAAAATAGCCCTTAACTTCATTAGAATCTTCCTCATCGGCAAAAAGCACATATTCATTCGTAGACAATTAACATGAAATATCAATGGTCAATACCTTATTCAGCAACATGGTTATATAGTTGTGTTTACAAATGGAACGATTAAATAACTGCTTCAATAACATCATTCTTAATTTTATAGTTTCTATTCTCATAATGCCTATTTTGAGTACCCAATAAATCGTGTAATTTTTTGTAGCTTTGCAGCTCCAAATAAGCAAGTACGGCCTTTGGAAAAGCATCGGGACATAACAGAATAAGCCGCTTATTTTTCAATCAACTCTTTTATGCAACTCATTCGGTATTCATTTCATTCAACCGACAAACCTCTCTTTTCTATTCTCATTCCCACTTGGAACAACCTTCGGTTTCTGCAATTATGTGTGAAAAGCATCCGCAAAAACAGTGCTTTTCCGCATCAAATCATTGTGCATGTCAATGAAGGAAATGATGGCACACTCGAATGGGTAAAAGAACAGCAGATTGATTATACTCATAGTACCGAAAATATTGGGGTTTGTTATGCACTCAACGCGACAGCAGCTCTTGCCACTACCGATTACATTGTCTATATGAACGACGATATGTATGTTTGCCCCGACTGGGATCGTTTTTTATTTGAAGAGATCGAAGCCTGCCAAAGCGAATATTTTTTCTTTTCGTCAACCCTCATTGAACCTCATAAAACGAACTGTCATTGCATGATTGCTCCTGCAAATTTTGGCACTTCGCCTGAACATTTTGAAGAAGAACGGTTACTGAAAGAATATGCAACGCTCCCATTCAACGATTGGAACGGAGCATCATGGCCACCCAATGTAGTGCATCGCAACGTATGGAATTTAGTAGGCGGTTACAGCATCGAATTTTCACCGGGTATGTATTCTGATCCGGATTTCTCCATGAAATTATGGCAAGCCGGGGTACGTCTTTACAAAGGAGTTTCGAAAAGCAGGGTGTATCACTTCATGTCGAAATCGACGGGAAGATTAAAAAAAGATGCAAACAAAAATGGGAAAAGAGAATTTCTTAACAAATGGCAAATGACGGCTCGCACGTTTTACCATCATTTTTTAGCTATTGGTAAACCTTTTGAAGGTATGAGAAGTATGCCGAAGCCCGGGTTTCATTATTCTGCTAAAAAAATGGGAAACAGCTTAAAGCGACGATTCACGTAAATAACATCAGTTGTTATTCTTCCGGTTGCTCCAGCTTAAAACGAATGCGCCAAACACCTTCCTGATAATCGTGGCTCAGTATGACAAACTTTCCAATCTCGGAAGTGTTCTTCACATGCATCCCTATACATGCACACGCATCATAATCACCAACACGTACCACGCGTACTGTGTTGCCTGCTTCATCAGGTAATTTTGACAAATCGAGAAAAGAAGCCGCATCTTCTTTTGAAACAAATGAAATAGAAACTGGCAAATGAGAAGCAATCACAGCATTGACTTGTTCCACAATGACACTGATCTGCTCTTCAGTAGGAGCCGAAGGTAAAGAATAATCACACTTCGACTTCTTTCGTTCAATATGCGCATTGCGCGAACGACCACAACCAAACATTCGAACCATTGTCTGATTCAGAATATGTTCAGCTGTATGCATGGGTTCATAATAAATTTTCTTGGGTTCTTCCATAAAAAGGGGCGACATTATGCTACTAATAACATGAAGAACTTTTGATGATAATGATCAGGGATCAACTGCTCCTTCAAAAATATTGATCTTACGTATATGCTGACCTGTATTTTGTAAATACACATGTGCAGGAATCGAATGTCCCATGTTCGTATCTTCAAGCAATCTCGAATTATCAAATACCTGATTCAGGCTGATGAAATTAATATAGGGTTCTAAAGCGTAAAATAGAATCCTGAGCTTGGTATTATCCCCAAAATTATCAATCCAGTAATTCAAATAATCATTGTACTGATGCAAATGACTTTGCTCACTGATCATACTTACATTCTTAGTCCATTTCTTCATGTCTGCCAAAAGTTTTTTATCGACAAACTTAAAATCAGGCTTATCTTGAAAGAATTTTTTAATTGCATTTGTCGCTAACTCGGGCGTAGTATATGAACTTTCACCGGAAGATATATGATAGACATTATATTTCCGTCGCTTATTCATCAGGACTTCTATAATGGAGCGTGCAGCATAATCAATGGAAATAATATCAACTTTACTTTGCGGATTGGCAGGTATAAGCCGTAATTCATTCAGTGTAGCCAACGCCCATAATATCACATACGAACGCGGCACCCATTCTCTGCTGTCTCCCATGATAATAGATGGCCTGACAACCAGGATCTTTTCATCAGGTAAATAATTTTTCAGAAGAAGTTCGCCCATCATCTTTGTATAAGAGTATTTTACAAGGTGCTTCGCCGCTAAGTTAGGTGACATATCTTCTGTTACCACAATATTTTCAACCGTAGCACCACATATTGTTGCTGTTCCTACATAGGTGAATACGTTTAAACCTTTTAGTGTTCTTGCCCATTCCAGAATTTGTTGTGCACCGCCAATATTCACCCGTTCAACGATATCATCATAAATCTTTGAAAAAGATGTATTTGCTGCTGAGTGTAAGATGGTATCAACGGCATTTAATTGCGTATTTGCAATTAGTTTTTGAGCTAATTGGGTATCTGTTAAATCACCAACAACAGGAATAATTTTTTGAGGATCTAAATAATCTCCGTGAAAGTCAAAAACCTTTTTTATTCTATGAAATGCTGCATCTTCACTTATTGCCCTTACTAAGCAGAATATTTTTTCAACGTCCGCATTTTTTGACAATTCGACCAACAGTTCACCACCTAAAAAGCCGGTAGTACCGGTTAAAAAAATCTGCATATAAATGTTTATTAATCAACGTATTCTAAACCAACAACTCCTATAACAATCAGCACCATGAAAAGAATCTTTAATAATGAAATAGGCTCGTTTAACCAAAGCATACCTACTAATGCCATCAATAGTATGCCACCACCTGACCATATTGCATAAGCAATACTTGCATCCATCTTTTTCAAAACAAGAACAAGACATCCCAATGCAAGAATAAAACATAACAATGCATATAAAATAGGTCCTACCTTAGTAAAGCCTTCTGCCTTCTTCATAAATCCTACAGCAACGACTTCAAATACAATACCCAGCGAAAGAAAAAGCCATTTCATTTTTTGATAATTTGATTGTTAAAAGCCAGATATAATTTATTGGCAAACTCTAATTTCATGCCTGCACAATATAATTTGAATGGTCCTGTAAAATTTTCTGTCATGTTAATGAATATACAAGATTATACCAATTTATTGGTAGCCGTATCTGGAAAAATAATGGTAGGCTGAAACGACTTTGCTTCTTCAAAATCCATGTTAGCAAAAGAAACAATCAAGACAACATCACCGGGTTGCACCAATCTGGCTGCTGCTCCGTTAAGACAAACAGTACCACTACCACGCTCTCCTTTAATAATATACGTCTCTAAACGTGCCCCGTTATTGATGTCAAGCACCTGCACCTTTTCATAGGCAATCATATTAGCTGCATCCATCAGATCTTCGTCGAGGGTAATGCTTCCAATATAATTGAGGTTTGCATCAGTTACCGTTACACGATGAATCTTTGATTTTAATACTTCAATCTGCATGAAACTATTTTTTTAAGTAAAATAAGCAACATCACGTTGCCAAAAAAAGAATTAAAGATAACGTAGATTGTCTATAAGACGCACTCCGCCACAAAAAACCGTTATACATCCGACAATAAAGTCGGAATCGTTCCAATCAATAATAGGTTGCAGATTGTTACCATCCACAATGTCAAAATACTCAACACGCATCTCATCCACTGCATTAATGGTGTCAATCACCCATTTTTGTACGTCGCTTACCGACCAATCGGATACAAATTTACGACTTTCAAAAAGGGTTTTTGCTATGATGGGAGCAATATTACGTTGTTTTATGTTCAATCGTGCATTGCGGCTGCTTAACGCTAATCCATCCGGTTCGCGCATAATGGGGCAAGCGACAATCTTAACGGGAAGTTGCAATTTTCGTGTCATGCGACGAATAATTGCCAGTTGTTGGAAATCTTTTTCACCAAAATAGGCATGATCGGGCATTACTGTTGCAAATAACTTACTGACAATTTGTGCTACTCCGTTAAAATGGCCGGGACGAAATTTGCCTTCCATCACTTTATCTAAGGGTGAGAAATCAAATTGTCGCATGTCCGGCTCAGGATACATTTCTACTTCCGAAGGAGCAAACACGTATGTACAACCCGCTTTTGTCAACAACTCAACATCTTTGTCGAGAGTTCTCGGATAATGCAGCAAATCGTTTTTATCGTTAAACTGCGTAGGGTTGACAAAAACAGAAACTACAGTCACATCATTTTCGGACACACAACGTTGCACTAATGAGAGATGACCTGCATGTAAAGCACCCATTGTAGGTACTAAACCAACCTGTTTGCCTGTCGTTTTTTGCTCGGCAAGAGCTGCTTGCAAAGCAGCGATGGTTGAAAAAACTTCCATGATTATTGTATTTTCAGAGCGTACTCTCTATGAACTGAGATCATACATCACTGACTTCAAATCGTTTATTAATCTTTTACTAACGTACCAATAGTCTCTCCATTGACTACTTTTATCAAATTTCCGTACTTGTCCATATTGAATACAATAATGGGCAGATGATTCTCTTTACACATTGTGGTAGCAGTGAGATCCATCACTTTCAATCCACGCGCATAAATTTCGTCGTAGGTTATTTCATCAAACTTGACAGCAGTAGAATCTTTTTCGGGATCGGCAGTATAAATACCATCTACGCGTGTGCCTTTCAACATAACATCTGCTTCTATCTCAATGGCTCGTAATGACGAGCCTGTGTCAGTTGTAAAAAAAGGATTGCCTGTCCCGGCGGCTAACAGCACTACTTCTCCTTTTTCAAGTGCTTCAACCGCTTTTTGTTTACTGTAGAATTCTCCGATTGGCTCCATTCTGATAGCGGTAAGCACCCGTGACTTAACATGCAATGCAGCCAGAGCAGAACTCAATGCAAGGCTGTTAATGGTAGTAGCTAACATACCCATCTGATCACCCTGAACACGATCAACACCCTGAGAAGTTCCGCTCAGTCCACGAAAGATATTGCCCCCGCCGATGACGATAGCCACTTGAACGCCTTGTGCAGCAACCGCTTTTATCTGTTCTGCATACTGATGCAACCGTTGGGCATCAATACCATACTGTTGTTCTCCCATCAACGATTCACCACTAATCTTCAATAAAATACGCTTATAGTTGACCATAAAAATCTTTCAATAAATTGGTGCTCATTCGCTTGAATTATTGCGCGACAAAGTTCGTAATTTTTATTGAACCAGCCATCATAAAAGAAAAGAAACTCTTTGTCGAAAACAAACGATTCAAATTATTCTTGTGAAGTTGATTTTTGAGACTGAGCGTGGAATGGCAAAGTCAGCCACAAGAAAGGATGTGAATCTCCAACTTTCTTTTCGTAGAATCGAATTGCTTGATCTACTTCAATCAACGAATAGCCTGCCGGTACAACTGCGTTACTTTGCAGGGTTCTTGTCAACACATCGGGAATGCCATCCTCATCGAAAAAGACATTGCGGTGATAATGACCTCCTAAAATAGCCTCCACATTGTAGACCTTTACTACCTGCAAAAAAGCATCCCGATTACCGACATCTGATGGATTAAGCGGGAAATGAGTCACGAAAAATAGAGGTAGTTGGCTTCCTGTCTTTTGTAATTGACCTTCAATCCAACTCATTTCCGGATCACTCACCCATCCGCTATTCACACCATGTCCCTGTCCGGTATTGAATCCGATGAATTGTACATGCTGATATGTGAACGTAAAATGATGGTATTGAAAAACCGAATCAAACGTCGTGGTCATGGTTGGACAATAGCGCGTATCATGATTTCCGGGCACCACGTAATAAGGAACATTCAATTCATCAAATAGTTTTTTAGCTAAAAGCAGTGATGAACGATCGCCTTTGTCGGCAATATCACCTCCGACGATCACAAAAGCAACTTGTTTCAACGAATCGATTTCATGCACCGCACGTTGCAAATCAGTGGTATGCTGGGGAAAATCGGGTGAAAGGTGCATATCGGTCAATAAAGCAAACCGGAATGATTGGCCGAAAACAAAAAAACAAAACGTAAAGAGAAGCTCAAATATTGCAAGAGTCTGGAATCGTTTCATAATCAACAAAAGAAATAAAAGCAGCCTTGATACCAAAACTGTTCTTATGATTCACACAAAAACAGATCAATGACGGACAGACATCTCTTCTGGGCGATGTTTATACCTGAAGAAAATGGCAAATAAGATAGCAATCACCAGCGCGTACCCGGCAAAAATATACCAGATTGTCGGCCAGTCACGACTGACCAACTGATGATCTGTTGCATACTTCGAATAAAGATCAACTATGGCTCCACTGGCATAACCACCCATCAAGGCACCCACACCATTGGTAACCATCATAAACAAACCCTGGGCGCTTCCTCTGATTTCAGGTTTAGCCTCTGTCTCAACGAATAGCGAACCCGATATATTGAAGAAATCAAATGCCATACCATACACGATCATTGAAAGAATGAGCATCCAAAGTCCTGTACCAGGATTGCCTGCTCCAAAAAGTCCAAAACGCAATACCCATGCAAGCATACTCATCAACATCACCTGCTTAATACCAAAGCGACGTAAAAAGAATGGAATCGTCAAAATAAAGAGGGTTTCTGACATTTGTGAGATGGAAAGCAAAATCACGGAATGTTTCACACCAAAAGCACCTGCATATTGAGGAATACTTTTAAAGCTGCCAATAAATAAGTCCCCATACGAATTGGTAATTTGCAAAGCGGCTCCCAGCAGCATGGAAAACAGGAAAAAGATAGCCATTTTCCTTCTTTTGAACAGGACAAGCGCATCGAGTCCAAACGCAGAAAGGACTGATTTCCGTCGACTTTTAGCAGGTAGACATTTCGGAAGTGTAAACGAATATAACCCTAAAACGACAGCAGCCACACCAGCCAAATATAGTTGAGCATTGGTATTTTTAAATCCGGTAAGATCAACTACCCACATAGCTACAATAAACCCAATGGTTCCAAAAGTTCGGATGGGAGGAAATACCTTAACAATGTCATAGTTGTATCGTTCTAAAGCATTATATGCAACGGTATTATTCAAAGCAATGGTTGGCATGTAGAAAAGCAGGTTGAGCAACATGGCCCAATACATGTGGTCGTAGTCTATGGCTGTCGACGCATAAAAAAGTGCAGCCGCCCCCAATAAATGGCAAATTCCCAGCAGCCTCTCGGCATTAATCCATTTATCGGCAATGATGCCTAAAATGCCTGGCATAATCAACGAAGCAATGCCTAATGTAGCAAAAATGGCACCGATTTGACCTCCCTCAAAATGAAGATCTCTGCCTAAATACCCTCCAAGAGAGATTAACCATGATCCCCATATAAAGAACTGGAGAAATGTCATCAACGTCAATCGAAATTTAATGCTCATAAAGTGTCCATTTTGTGGTATGATATTTTCATATAATCTGTCAAAAAAAGAAGATCGCATCTTCCCCTAAAGCACAAAGGTACAAAGTTTTCATAAAGCAACCAATTGCGCCTATTGCTCTCTCCCGGCACTCAAGATGAAGCAGAAACAGGACGCGCTGTCTCCACAAATTGTTTTAAGGCGTTTCGGTCTAATTTTCCGTTCAGAGTATGTGGCAGCTTTGAACAAATATAGATAGCCCTTGGTTGTTCGTATGCGGAAAGCGAATCACGCATTTTCTCTTTCAACTCATCCAAATCAAGGTGTTCTTTCTCCGGCTCCGGATGTTCTATCAACAACACCACCTTTTCTCCCAACACGGCATCCTGCACCGAAGTCACAGCAAAGGCTTTAGAAAACAGACTATGTAGCTTACGTTCCAACACTTCAGGTTGAAACTTTAATCCCCCACTATTAATGATGTTATCTTTGCGTCCTAAAATTTCAAACTGTCCGTTCTCAAGAATCCGTGCGATATCATTCGTCTCAATCACCATCTCAGCAACCAAGGGAGCATGAATTATCAGTGTTTCTTCTTCAGACAAAGCGACATGAACATGAGGAAATGGTTCATAGAAACCGAAAGCTTTTGCTCCGTTCAGTCGCCGCATGGCAATGTGAGACAAGGTTTCTGTCATGCCGTATGTCACATAAAAAGCATTGGGCATCAACAACAAATCCTGTTCCAAGACCGGATCAACCGAAGCACCGCCTATAATACAATGTTGAATAGCTTTCAGGTTTTCTCTCTCTCGGGCATCCTGTAACGAATGAAACACCTGCATCGGAATCATTGCCGCAAAAGCAAATGTCATAACAGGCAAATTCCTCAACGGATGACCCGAAGGTGACACACAGTAAAGATCGAAACCGGCAACCAATGCACGCACTACCATCATCTTCCCGGCAATATAATCTGTTGGTAAACATAGCAATGCTTTATCTCCTTGTTGCAGATGCAAATAAGAACAAGTCATCATGGCGCTTTGCATCATTCGCTCCTTTTCAACCACAATGGATTTCGGAGTTCCTGTCGAACCGGAGGTTTGTACCGTCAGCGTTGACGAGTCATTCCACCATGTTTGCACGAAAGAAAAGAAAGAACGTTCCCAATCAGACGTTGTCGCATCGTTCAAACGTCGAGCAGCCAACAGCAATGCCATCTCTTTGGAATAAGGAATTCCGCTAAGCATCAGAATTTGTTTGTCCCGGTTCGTTTCATATTCGTTCACGTGTGATGAGACAGGCAGTGATTTAAGGGTATGCGATTTTGGATGATACCACAATTGATCATGTTTAATGTCCAATGGCATCGGAATGTTATTGGTAAACAATTGCCCTGTTCCAAGTCCTTGCGGCAACGCTACATCCAACGTACCGCACCATTGTGCAATGGCATTTAAGCCGATATTCGATTCAAGTGCGGAAGTAATCCACCAACCGATATCCCGTTGCCGTGCCAATTCAATCCAGTCGGCAGATCCCTGGAAACCACCATGCAAAGAAGGTTTAAGGATGATGTAATGCGGCTGAATGGCATCAAGCAACCGTTGTTTTTCTCCCGGCTCATTGACACCGATCAACTCTTCATCCAACGCAATTGGAATAGGTGATGTGTTGACCAGATCGGCCATAATGTCCCATTGCCCGGCACGAATGGGTTGTTCAATAGAGTGAATAGCAAATTGAGATAACCTGTCTAACTTTTGCAAAGCATCTTCCGGAGAAAATGCCCCGTTGGCATCTAAGCGCAATTCAATCTCAGAAACTGAAAAGCGTTGCCGGATATATTGCAATAAAGTGATCTCTTCTTCAAAATCGATTGCCCCTATTTTCAGTTTCACACAACGAAACCCCCGCGCCAGCTTTTGTTCAATCTGAGACAGCATCTGATCTTTTGAACCCATCCAGATCAATCCGTTGATGGGAATTCCTGCTGCACCGCGTGAGAAAGGTGTATCCCACAATGCAAATGTTCCGGCTTGAAGGTGCCTTAATGCTGTCTCCAACCCGAACAATATGGAAGGATAGCCACGCAAAGACTCGCTATCGAGTGTTCCATGAAGCACCAATTGTTGACAGGCTTCCGTCAAACGTTGCTCGTAGTCAGGCAATGCATCACAGCTCAGGTCGGGTAATGGTGCACATTCACCGATTCCTGTTCGCAAAGGCCATTCAGGCGACGACAGCAACACGAACCATGATTTGCGATCGTGATACACGCCGCGGGATGTTCCCGCGGGCTGGTAAAAGTGAAGCGTATAGGGAATGATTTCAAAAGCGTATTGCATACATGTCAGGATGGCGAAAGGTTAGGGAAATTGTGGAAACTTCTTGAAATCCGGTTTTCTTTTCTCTAAAAAAGCTTGTTTACCTTCTTGTGCTTCTTCAGTCATATAATAAAGTAACGTGGCATTCCCCGCGAATTCCTGCAACCCAGCCTGACCATCCAGGTCTGCATTCAGCGCCAGTTTCAGCATGCGCATCGCCATCGGACTATGTTCCATCATGGTTTGTGCCCACTCCACCACTTCATCTTCTAATTTTTCAAGGGGTACCACTTTGTTTACCAATCCCATATCTAATGCTTCCTGTGCTGAATATTGCCGGCAAAGAAACCATATTTCACGTGCCTTCTTTTGCCCGACAACACTTGCTAAGTATGAAGCTCCGAATCCGGCATCAAAACTTCCGACACGTGGTCCTGTCTGGCCAAAAATGGCATTCTCGGAAGCGATGGAAAGATCGCACACTACATGCAAAACATGTCCGCCGCCAATCGCGTAACCATTTACCATAGCAATCACCGGTTTCGGCATCGAACGAATTTGTTTCTGTACTTCCAGAATGTTGAGACGGGGCACACCGTCTTTCCCAACATACCCACCTACGCCTTTCACGTTCTGATCGCCACCGGAACAAAAGGCTTTGTCACCTGCTCCTGTTAGTACGACAACTTGTATGTCGGCATTATCGCGGCAATGATGCAATGCGTCGCTTATTTCGGAAGCCGTGGTTGGGGTAAATGCGTTGCGATATCGGGGGCGATTAATGGTGATCTTTCCGATGCCTTCAAAATATTCGAATAAGATATCTTCGTAAATCTTAATGGGTGTCCATGTACGTTGGTTTGTCATTGTACGTGAGTTTTAAATGATTGATATAATGAATTAAACACAATACTATTGATCTCTGTTTGCGTGAATACCTCCAAAATCACCGCTTGATTTTCTTCAACCTCCCATAATAGCGGAAGTTGATCTATATAGTCTTGTTCAATCGTTGCCGAAAGATATCGGAAACCAAGCGTCGTGGCTCTCTCTTTTGCAGTCGTGCTGTGCTTGTAAGCAATCGATTCATCAAGAGCAGAAGAACTTTTTGGACCTCCGATTAAATGAAATAGATTTCCTCCACCATTGTTTATCAGTACAATACGTAGTCGTGGCGAAATATACCGGTTCCATAAACCGTTTATGTCATAAAAGAAACTCAGATCACCAATCAGCAAAAAAGTCAGCTTCTGATTCTCCGCTGCATGTCCCACTGCCGTAGAGAGTACCCCGTCGATGCCGTTCGTGCCACGATTGGAAAAGACGTCAATCGTTGGTTTCAAAGCAAATAATTGTGCATATCTTAACGGTGAACTATTGCTCAACTGCAACGTGGAATGATCGGGTAATCCGTGCATAAAAGCAGCCACTGCCTTCAAATCCGAAAAGGGTTGTTTTGATACATAGTTCTGTAGCTGATGCTCTATCTGCAAGGAGCGTTCTTCCCACTGGTGCACGTAATCATGAAGTGCAGGCTTAGAATCAATACATTCGGATAATAAACGAAAGAACAAGGCAGGCTCAACCGGGACAACCGTAGTAAGTGATTGATAGGTATCCGTAACATGTCCGTTCGGGCGAATATCCCATTGTTCCCTGATAGCATGCTTGCGCAAAAACTGTTTAACCCGCTTCGAAGTGATATGCCCTCCTACGGTAATCACTAAATCAGGCGCAAAAGCAGCTTGTTCTTCAGTGGACAAGGACGATAGCACTGCATCAAAATGACCCGTTACCTCAGACAAAGGCAGGTTGGCAAGGTGTTCCGCCAAAATGACAACGTCGTTTTGCCGTGCCAGTTGTGACAACACCTCATGCAACCCATGATCGGGAGGCAGTTGCCCCACCAGGATCATCCGTTTCGGATAACGCTCCCATTCAGTTGCGAAGCATTGCATGTCAATCGTCGATGTGGATTTTTCCATCTTAATGACACGCACTTTCGGCAAAGCATCTTCTGTAAATTGATACAAAGGTTCTGAAAGCGGGATATTTATATGCGTTGGTCCAAACCCGTTTTGAGTCAGGGAAATGAGCGCTTCGTTAATCAATCGGTTGCAATACCACAACTCTTCATCGGTATTGATTTCCGGCAGTTGCACACTCTTTTTGACCAAGGTTCCGAAGGCATTCGGTTGCGGCAGGGTTTGTCCGTCTGCTTGTCCGATCCATGCTGCGGGACGATCGGCTGAAAGCACCAATAAAGGCACTTCCTGATAAAAAGCCTCTGCCACAGCAGGACTGTAATTCAATAACGCGGTACCCGAAGTGCAACATACAGCTACAGGCTGACGTAGCCGCTGTGCCATTCCCAATGCAAAAAAACCTGCACTTCGTTCGTCCACAATGGTATAACATTGAAATGCAGGATGCAACATAAACGTATGAATCAAGGGTGCGTTGCGTGAACCCGGCGACAACACCACATGATGAACGCCAAACGCATCCATCAATGCAACCAATTCTAATAGATTCTTTTTATCGGAATAAGCCATAATAAGCCAGTTCAGATGCAAACCGTCATGCTAACTCTCAATCATTCTCCTCGTGAAGAATGCGCAACATGGTCTGCAATTTATCTTCAGTCTCTCTCCACTCCTTTTCAACTTGCGAGGTGACAAGCAATCCACCTCCGGCATAAAGGATCAATTGCTTTTCTTCCCATTGCATGCAACGCAAATTTACATATAAATCAGTCTGTTTCACCGGTAAAAGCAATCCAACGAAACCGGCATAATAACTTCGGTTATATCCTTCATTTTCAATAATAAAACGGTATGCTTGCTCTTTTGGAAAGCCGCACACGGCCGGTGTTGGATGCAATTTTTTCAACAACTCACCCAAGTGTTGTGATAGATGATACTTGAAATGAAACGAAGTTTTCAAATGAGCCACATTTCCGGCAACCATCGTTTGTGCGGAATCCTCCTGCCACTGAATTCCATTCTCAGACAAAACCTCCCGCAAATAAGTGACGACCCATTGTTGTTCGTTACGATTCTTGACATCCCAACGAATTGCTCTGGGAGAATCGTTCACGCGCATCGTCCCTGCTAACGCCACGGTATGATAGTCAGGAGCTGTACCGCTCAACAACACTTCAGGCGAACTCCCCATCCAAAGGCCGGAAGTCGGTGTATAACACAAATAGACAAACGCCGAGGAGTAACGCTCGCAAGCGCATAAAAAAGCGGCAACGGGGGTTATCGTCTCGTCTCGTTGTTCAACATGATAACGAGAAAGCACCAATTTATCAAACTGTTGCATGTCTAAGGCATCTAAGAATCGATGGAAGGTGACTTTATATGTTTTTTTTTCTTTCTCCGCTTCCTGTTTGCATTGTAACGACTCATCCGTTGATTTTGGAACAGATAACCAATGTTCAAACGCTTGCGAATGAATAAATGAATCAATGCCTTCAAATCCTTCAATAACCTGTTCAGGACGAATAATCAGGATCGGTTGCAAAGGTTCAATATGAAAAGGCGCCAGGACAAACCCTTCGCATCCATTCAAATCCGCATAATCAAACCGCTTTTCTATATAATCCAGTCCAGAAACAATCAATGTCGGCTCGGTTGATGAAGGCAATCGATATAATACAAAACCTAAATCCTTACCGATTAATTGCCCGATAGCGCTGATATGTTGAGAACCTACATTCAAACGTGTTGCTGTTTAGTAATCAAATTGGTAACCCTCACCGTGGAAATTAACTTCTGCTCATCCGACAAAACATCGACATTCCACACGTGGCTTCGTTTGCCATGATGAACAAGCGAAGCAACGGCATGCACCTCACCGCTTCGAATGGAAGACACATGACTGGCACTGATTTGCATACCTAATGCCACCTCATCCTCCTCGCATATCCATTGTGATCCGAATCCGGCCACCGTTTCAGCCAATGCTATCGAAGCTCCCCCGTGCAAAATGCCAACAGGTTGAATGGTACGCGCATCCACTGGCATGACAGCCTCAACTTTTTCATCCGAAACATATGTGAACTCAATGCCCAGCCAATCCAGCAAGGACCCCCGGCACATCGTATTAATTTCTTTCAACGAGAGATTATGATCCATAATATGTTATTTGTATGCTCTTTTTTAAGAAACGCAAAGTTAAGCATATTAGAAGCGGAATGATGACATACAAGTATCAAAAAACGTTTCTATAAGTATGTAATATTAAATATCAATACCTTATACAACACACTCAAAAATCGAACCGACAAAATCACTTACATGCTATTCATTTATAAGTCTTTTGTTATACCATGCAAATTTGTTCTTCATTATTGGTTCGCCTTTCGTTCTATATTGGTTCATAGATAAAACCTATATAATACGTATATAAAACTTATATAGATAGGTATTATATAGGTTTTATATACGTATCAGATATATTTATACATAAAATCAGATATGGAGGAATAGTGGGGGAACAACGAATGAATATTCAGCCGGATTATATCAAATTTAAGAAAGGAGAAGACTACGAAGTAAAGAAAAACCGCAAAAGCATCCGCTATGTCTCTTAGTATTCTTAAAAGCAAAAATCCTCTGCAATCTAATGATTTACAGAGGATATAGAAAATGATAGCGGTGAGGGGGGGATTCGAACCCCCGGTACGGTTACCCGTACGACAGTTTAGCAAACTGTTGGTTTCAGCCGCTCACCCACCTCACCTTTGAGAAAATGGCTTGTTTAGCAGCTTAGCTTGAAAAGCGTTGCAAAAGTAGGAATTTATTTTTGCTTTTTCAAATTATCTTACTAAATATTGCAGAAACCATTGGCTAATTTTGCAACTTATTTGACAGTCACGAAAATAATTAATTTATGAAGAGGATATTATATAAACAATCGAAGCAGATAGTATACGTTGTTCGTCTTGTTATTGCCGTTGTGGTAGTCATTGTTGGCTATCAGTTATATAATTATTTCCATGCCAATTTCTATACACCCGACCATGAAACGGCATATTTATATATTCGCCCGGGTGACAACTTTACCGATGTTGTAAATCAATTACAAAAAAAACATATGGTGAAAAATATCCACTCGTTCATTGATGCTGCCACCCTCATCGGATACGATAAACATGTCCGCAGTGGTCGTTATGCCATCACTGACGGCATGGACAATCAAAAGTTATTGTATCATTTAGACAAGCGTATTCAAGCCCCCGTTCATCTAACGTTTAATAACTTAAGGACAAAAGAGGAACTGGCAGGGCGACTGGCAAAACAGCTGATGCTTGATTCATTAACCATTATCCAACAGTTGAACAATGCTGAATATGATAAGCATTACGGATTTACACCCGAAACCATTGTTGCTCTGTTTATTCCAAACACGTATGAAATTTTATGGGATGTTTCTATGGTACAATTAATGAAGCGAATGGATCATGAATACAAATCATTTTGGACTCCGGAGCGATTATCAAAGGCAAAAGCCGAAAATTTATCACCGGCTGATGTAGTTACATTAGCATCGATTGTTGAAGAAGAAACAAACAGGGCTCAGGATAAACCGATCATTGCAGGACTATATTTAAATCGGTTACATCGTGGAATGCCACTGCAATCATGCCCCACCGTGAAATTTGCATTACAAAATTTTGCATTAGAACGCATTACCGGGAAAGATCTGGAAGTCAAATCACCATACAACACCTATCATCATGAAGGATTGCCTCCTGGTCCGATTCGCCTTCCGAGCATCGAAAGCGTGGATGCTGTTTTAAACTACTCCCCAAACAATTATCTTTATATGTGTGCAAAAGAAACCCTTAACGGAGAACATTATTTTGCAACAACATGGGCAGAACAAAAAAAGAATGCCGCACGCTATGCCGCTGCATTAAATCAACGAGGGATTTTTCAATAGGGTTATACCCAAAATGAGATAGGATAATGCTTTAATTCCTTACGTAACTCTTTGTAGTCGGGCAATATTTGTTCCACTTTTGCCCAGAAATGCTCGCTGTGATTATGTTCTAAAGTATGACAAAGTTCATGTAAAATGACATAATCCATAAGATGCATTGGTAATAGAAGTAAGAAAAGAGAAAGGTTGATGTTATTGACAGAAGAGCAACTGCCCCATCGTGTTGTACTGGCTTGAATTTTAATCGATCTGTATTTTAATCCACTTTTTAACGACCACTCAGCCGTTCGTTGTGGCAATACATTCTTAGCAGCCTGTCGCAGAAAATAGACGATCCCTTCATGAATGGTTTTCTGCACAGTAATAGAACTAACATCACGCTGCCGGGGATATTCAATAGTGAGGACATCTCCGGTTAACTGAAAAAAAAGCTGAGCGCGATCTGCTGCTACTACATTGGCAGTAAATGTATGTGTTTTGAGAGGATGAGATTCATCAATCAGGTAGCGTTCATGAGCATAGGTTGATTGACGACGATCGAGAATCTTTCCACGGTAATCTTCGATGAATGTCAGCGCTTTTGAATAATAAGAATCTGAAGGGAGCGTCACTTTGATGCCTTCTTTCACGAGACGAATGGAAATTCGAGTCGCGCGGGGATTTGTTTTGAAAGCAATAAGACCCAACTCAGGATCATGATGTGGCGATATCATGTAAACTTTATCAAACAAGTAAATACAAACAAGAACGCCGCAACAGTAAAGTTGCGGCGTTCAAAAAATTCAGCTAAGAAGTTGCCATTACTTCGTTTCAGCAGCAGCGTCAGCTTTTACAGCAGCTTTCTTTGTTGCTTTTTTTGCTGATTTCTTTACAGCTTTCTTTGCAGTAGCAGCTTTAGCGTCAACTTTTGCAGCAGCAGCGTCAGTTTTTACAGCAGCATCTTTAGCGTCTTTCTTCGTTGCTTTTACAGCTTTCTTTGCTACTTTTTCAGTTTTAGCCTTAGCATCCTTAACGTCTTTTTTAGCATCTTGTGCAATAGCTGATGCAGATACCATCATAGCTAAAGCCATCATTACAGTTACAACTTGTTTTTTCATAACGGATAAAATTTTAATTAGACGGTGCAAAATTACGGCATGTTTCTAAGATATCAAGTGAAAAATAGAATTTTTATAGCATCTCCATGATTAAATATTCTTAAAGGAAATGTTACACGCAATAACAATTCTATATATAATTGATATTTAATTATTTAATTATGCGATTTGTCAATAATAAGAATAGAATAAAATCAATATTTTAGCCTCCTTAAAACAAAGAAACCCTTTGCAGGCGCAAATGACATTGCATTGATAATTTAGCATTTTTGGCGACATATTTTCGCCAAATTACTTTATTAGCAAGTGAATTTTTTAGCATAAAACGTTGTATGTAAGCAATCTATTCGCATTCTCAATAAACCAACAACCTCAGTGTGTAGCCTCAAAAAAATCAATAATTCAATAAATACCTGCTTCCTTTGTATTTTTCTTACATCTTGCATTACTTGTCGATTCAAAATAAAAATGTAAGTTTGCAGGCAGAAAAGTAGCAAAAACGCAACCAAAATTCCACTTTGACTAACGATATTTTATTTATTCATCTATATAATTATGATCTGGAACGAACATGCAGAATGCATGGAGCGAGAGCAGCTCATCAAGCTGCAAAACGAACGATTACATACAATGGTGAGTCGGCTCTATTATAATGTGCCATTTTATCGTAAAAAATTACAGGAGCAAGGCATTGAACCTGATGACATCCGAAGTATTAATCAGCTTAAAGATTTACCGTTGACTATCAAGCAAGATTTACGCGATAATTATCCTTTCGGTCTTTTTGCGGTACCTCAAAGTGAAGTTGTGCGGCTCCACGCCTCAAGTGGAACAACCGGAAAACCAACAGTTGGCGGCTACACACGCCATGACTTGGAAACATGGTCTGAAGTGGTGGCACGCAGCTTGTATGCAGCCGGTGTTGATCACAACGATGTAGTACATGTTTCTTACGGATATGGTCTGTTTACAGGTGGTTTAGGCATTCATCAAGGGGCGCAAAAAATCGGAGCTACCGTTATTCCTGCTTCAGGAGGTAATACGAAGAAACAATTACAAATCATGCACGATTTTGGTTCCACCGTTTTGGCATGTACACCATCGTATGCTCTCTATTTAGCTGAAACCATGAAAGAAATAGGCATGGATCCATCGGAACTGAGATTACGGCGAGGCATTTTTGGAGCTGAGCCATGGACAGAAGAGATGCGTAAAGAGATTGAACAAAAGTTACATATTAAAGCTTTGGATATTTATGGTTTAACTGAGATAATTGGTCCGGGTGTGGCTATGGAGTGTGAGCATCAACACGGACTACATGTCTTTGAAGATCATTTTCTTCCTGAAATACTTAATCCGCAAACATTACAGCCGGTTCCTTATGGCGAAGTGGGAGAATTAGTTTTTACCACTCTTACAAAAGAAGGAATGCCTTTATTGCGCTACCGAACACGCGATCTGACCTCTATGACTATCGAGAAATGCACCTGCGGGAGGACAATGGCACGATTGCATAAATTCATGGGGAGAACCGATGATATGCTTATTATTCGTGGGGTAAACGTATTTCCGTCGCAAGTAGAATCGGTACTTTTGGAAATGAGTGAAACAGAGCCTCATTATTTATTGATTGTTGACCGAATAAACAATTTAGATGTACTTGAAATTCTTGTTGAAGTAAACGAATCATTTTTTTCGGATGAAATACGACAATTAGAAGCACTGACACACAAAATAAAAGCTAATATAGAAAGCACACTTGGTATCAGCGCCAAAATCAAATTAGTAGAGCCAAAAACCATCGAACGGTCTGAAGGAAAAGCGAAGCGAGTGATCGATAAACGCCTCCATTAAACCTTATACTCGATTATTACCTATCATTAAATACCTTCTTCCTTATGCTCTTGAAACAACTTTCTCTTTTTCTAGAAAATAAAACAGGTCGTCTTTCCGAAGTAACACGCGTTCTTTCGGAAAATCACATCAACATCGCAGCATTTAGCATTGCCGACACATCCGATTTTGGAATTCTTCGCATGATAGTTGATCAAACAGATGTGGCACTTGCTGCATTAAAACAGCAAGGGTTTGCTGTATATACAACTTACGTAGTAGGTTTTGTGATTACAAACCAACCAGGAAATTTATATCAAGCCCTGCAACACCTTGACAGTATTGCCATCGAAATAGAATATCTTTACGCTTTTGCTCACAATGGAGATGCCGCTACAGTCATAAAAACAAATGATAATGAACTGACAGCAAATACCCTCAAGAGTTTCGGTTATCATCTGTTAGAAGAAAGCGAACAATTCAATGAATGATTCGCTTCAGGAACTCAAAAGCAAGGATCAATACACAATAGAAAAACAAAAAAAAGTATTACCTTTGTGCTGCCTTATATAAAGGCTATAGTGTGATGGGAAATTTAGCATTAACAGCTTGACTCTCAACAGCTTTAATTTTGAGTAACACAAATAATTTTAACAATGAAAACGTTTCAAGTCAGCGGAACAATCCGCCAAAAAGTCGGCAAAAAGGCCACTAACGCAGTAAGAAATAGCGGAGACATCCCTTGTGTTCTTTACGGTGGGAAGGAGAATATCCATTTTCAGGTAGTTGCAAGTGATGTGCGTAAATTGATCTATACTCCTGAAATTTTCTTAGTCGAACTAACCATTGATGGTGTTAAACATTCGACGATCATGAAAGAACTTCAATTTCATCCTGTTTCCGAAAAAGTACTCCACCTTGATTTTTATGAAATCACTGATGGTAAACCTGTTGAAATAGCCGTTCCGGTTCGACTTGAAGGCTTGGCTGAAGGTGTAAAATCCGGGGGAAAATTGCAACAAAACTTACGATTAATTAAGGTTAAAGGCTTAGTAAATGATATCCCTGAGCAACTCAAAATCAACGTTGATAATTTAGGATTAGGTAAAACTATTCAGGTTTCTGAACTTTCATTTCCAAACTTAGAATTGACAACTCCTAAGACAGCAATTGTTGCTACTGTAAACGCAACCCGCGCTGTCAAGAAATAAACATCGGGAATAGGACAGAAAACATGATTTAATTCACTTTTTCGTGTGAAATACTTAATAGTAGGATTAGGAAATATTGGCGATGAGTACCACAACACACGCCACAACATAGGTTTCAAGATATTGGACGCTTTAGCAGAAGCGTCCAATATTGTTTTTGAGGATCGTCGTTACGGCTCAATCGGCGAGCTTTCGCTCAAAGGAAATAAGTTGATATTACTTAAACCATCTACTTACATGAATTTAAGTGGAAATGCGGTACGTTATTGGCTTGCACATGAAACCATCCCGGTAGAAAATCTTTTAGTAATCGTTGACGACATTGCTCTTCCATTAGGGGCACTGCGACTCAAGCCACAAGGCAGTGATGCCGGACACAACGGGTTAGGACATATTCAATCAATTTTAAACTCTACTATCTATGCTCGTTTACGCATTGGTATTGGGAATGACTTTCCTCGTGGTGCTCAAGTAAATTACGTTTTGGGGAAATGGAGTCGTGAAGAGCTTGCTATTCTCGATCCAAAGCTACCTATTGCTATTGATATGATTAAAAGTTTTTGTCTGAGTGGTATACAAAATACTATGAATCAATACAATACTAAATAGATATTCGAATATTGCCCTTTTATTGATTGAATTGCCGTTGATTGATATTACTTTTGCATTTAACACGGCTTGATTATGAACGATATTCTTTACATACAACGTTGTTTGCAATTAGCCAAGAACGGAATGGGGTGTGTAGCCCCCAACCCAATGGTAGGATCTGTCATCGTTTGCGATGAACAAATCATTGGAGAGGGTTATCATAGGTGCTTCGGCGGTCCGCATGCTGAAGTCAATGCCATAGAAAGTGTTACTCAACCTGAATTATTATCACATTCAACCCTTTACGTCAATCTCGAACCTTGTTCACACTACGGTCATACACCGCCCTGTGCCGCCCTGATTATTGAAAAAAAAATACCACGCGTAGTCATTGCTAATATTGATTCCAACCCAAAAGTAGCAGGTAGCGGTATAAAAATGCTGCGCGACGCCGGCATAGAAGTCATCACGGGTGTTTTAGCAAAAGAAGGAGAATGGTTGAATCGACGTTTCTTTGTCTATCAACGTCACCATCGCCCTTTTGTCTTGCTAAAATGGGCTCAAAGCGCTGATGGTTATCTGGATCGGTTGAGAGAAACCGATTGTGCAACACCACCTGTGCAACTCTCAACTGAGTTCACAAAAATGCTGGTTCACAAAACTCGGACTGAAGAATCAGCTATTATGGTTGGCACCACAACTGCCGTGAAAGATAATCCAAAATTAACAGCACATAGATGGGTTGGGAAAAACCCCTTACGTGTCGTCGTGGATCGGCAGTTACGTATCCCATCAGATTATCATCTGCTTGATCAATCCGTTCCAACCATTGTCTACACCGGGCAGGTAAAAGAGAATCAACATAATCTCACCTATGTCACCATTTCATTCGCTGAAAATGTGATTACACAAATCATGAACGATTTATTTCGACGAAACATACTTTCGATTATGATCGAAGGAGGTGAACAGCTTTTACGCTCCTTTATACAAGCCGGAATCTGGGATGAAGCAAGAGTTGAAATTGCTCCGTTATGGTTAGGTGAAGGAGTAAAATCCCCATCTTTGCATGGAAAAATTATTTCCAAAAAAGTTATAGATAATCTGCAAATCATCACACTGGCACCTCATAAAGAAGATGAGTCCACTCGTTTTTAATAACCGAATTGACATGACAACAAACGGCACATTGATATTTCCTGATCAACCGGATAGCACTTCGGCAATCGATCTGTTATCAAAAATGATTGCCATTCCTTCATTAAGTCGTGGAGAAAAAGAGATTGCCGATTTTCTTGAACAATGGATTGAAGAGCATGGCTATGATGTCAATCGCATGGGCAACAATATATGGTTACTCTCACCCGGATTCGACGCTTCTAAACCCACCATTCTGCTCAACTCACACATAGACACCGTCAAACCCAATAACGGTTGGCAAAGAAATCCTTTTCACGCTACCTTTGAAGGAGATCGTCTATATGGATTAGGAAGTAATGATGCGGGTGCTTCAATAGTGAGTCTGTTACATACTTATTTCTCCCTGATTGAACGTCAGCAACCTTACAATCTGATTTTTGCAGCAACTATCGAAGAAGAAATTTCAGGTAATAATGGCATTGCAAGTCTTTTACCATTACTGCCACCGATTCATTTTGCCATCGTAGGAGAACCCACAGAGATGCAAGTTGCTGTTGCAGAAAAAGGACTGATGGTGCTTGACTGCACGACTATTGGTCAATCAGGTCATGCTGCTCATGATATCGGCGATAATGCCATCTACAAAGCAATCCCTGACATAGAATGGTTTCGTATGCATCGTTTCGAAAAAGTCTCAGAATGGTTGGGGGAAGTCAAGATGACCGTCACCATGATACAATCGGGAATGCAACATAACGTTATCCCCGATCGCTGTACTTTCGTAGTAGATTTGCGAAGCAATGAGCGCTACACAAACCAAGAACTTTTGAATGAAATACGTACCGCTGTTACATGTGAAGTTACGCCGCGTTCTCTTCTACTTGGTCCCTCTCACATCGATTTAGCTCATCCTGCAGTGCAGCGTGCCATTCAACTTGGACGTAACTGTTATGGGTCACCCACCCTTTCTGATATGACCAAAATGTCATTTCCCTGTATGAAAATGGGACCCGGTCAATCTAGACGTTCTCATCAGGCAGATGAATTCATAACCACTTCTGAAATAGAAGAAGCCATTCTACTTTACGTCAATTTGCTCGATCAACTGAAAGTTTCGTTTTAATTTGTCGATCATCTTTTGGCATTCCAAGACTAATAAGCCGTAAGATCAATACATAGCGTAGCGATTGTAGCATCAATATCAGATAACATTATTAATTTCAAAAATGTTATTAGAATAATCTAATCTAAGGTTCATTCGACCGCATCAAAGTAATATCATAACTTCTATAGGTTTTTCTTGGTTTTTTGCCATAAAAGAAGCTGCCTCGTTTTGAAGCAGCTTCTTTTTTTCAGCAAACATCTTATCTTTTCAAATAAAATAATATAAATGGCTCAATTCGAATAAGGCAGATTCACAAATTCTTCATTTTACATTTCCAAAAGAGTTCTCATCAACGCATTATCTTTGACACGGGATAATCATTGGGTTGTGTCGCCCATTTTGAAGGTTTGTCGCCCATATTAAGAAGTAACGTGCTGCCCCCTTCGATCTGTTTTTGGGTAATATACGAATAAGGATATGACTTCCCGTTCATCATTGCCGACTGAATGTAT
>Ga0255354_1000321_pt1 | contig 30728 bp, 18 predicted proteins | sample HBST50metaG_FD_189942 | JGI IMG/M metagenome (GOLD analysis project Ga0255354, IMG submission 189942) | Peat soil microbial communities from Stordalen Mire, Sweden - H.B.S.T50 | ecosystem: Environmental > Terrestrial > Soil > Wetlands > Peat | place: Sweden: Norrbotten County, Stordalen Mire...
CCATAACAACAGTTCAATGCCCAGCGGTACCCTCTGAAAAGTATCTCGCTTGAGACCGAATCTGCTCCGTCAACACTCACTCCGGCCAGGCCCGAGTTGTGGGTAATTGAAAGCGCAAAGCCGGGGGATCTCCTCACCCTTTAGTGATTAGAACTTGGCGAAGTCAACCATGACATCTATGGATATACTTATAACTTCCTAACGTGAATCTCACGCCTTGCTTATAACTTTCTTAAAAACACACACGGACTCTTTATGGACTCCACAGTAGTGTCTATGTAAACCGCCTCGCTCGAAGCTCGAGCCATGCTGGTGGTCGGTTAAAAGCGCACGCCAAGAGTCTCTACACTACTTAGCCTTTTCGAAAGCACTGCATATTCTTTGCGACTCCTTTATGTCGCTTCGCATAACAATTGGGATGAGGTAGGCGAAAGCTACAGGCTAGCCATACTTCAGCGAAAGCCAACGCATTTTAGCCCAGCGACGCAAGACGTCGAGGAGGTCCGATACGATGAAGAATTTCAAAACAGCCCTAATGTTGGAGCTTGCAATCTGCGGTCTAATTGTGCAGCTTGCGTGTCAAGCCCAAAGCGCAAATTCAAACCCCGCCAACACTACAACGCCACAGAGTACGAACGCTGCGCCAAATCCTTCTGCCCCCGCGACTGCGCCGCCCGACAACGAGGCGATCATCAAAGAACTCATGGAAATGAAGGCGCGGATTGCGCAACTTGAAGCCGAGCTAAAGGCAGCCGGCGATGCCAACGCGCTACGCACTGCGGAGGGGGCTGCGGCAAGCAGCGGTCCGAGCAGTTCGGTGACGCCGGCTGTGGCGGCTGCGGCAGTTCCGGCCCCAGCGGCGGCTCCCGCGCCCCCGGAGATCCGCGCTCAAACCACCACCAAGGGCGAACCATTTGAAGGAGACTGGACCTGGCTGAACAGCAACGGTCATGCAGTGGATAGCCCCATGAGCACCAAATACTTCACGCCGGAGTTCCGCGCCGACGCGAACTACATTCTCGACTACAACCATCCTCACGACGACACCATGGGCGGCGCTACAGAGAGCTTCCGCTCCAACGAGTGGCAGCTTGAGCAGATCAGCATCGGTGGCGACATCCGTATCGACAACGTGCGCGGGCGCATCCTGACCATGAACGGTTTGTTCGCCACGACGACCCCCAGGAACGATGCGAGTCCTAGCCGCGGCCAATGGGATCTGTCTGGCGCATACAAGTATGTCTCGGAGGCATGGGGCGGCTATCACTGGGATGTTGCCCATGGACTCAACGTTGATGCGGGCATTTTTGTTTCTTACATCGGCCTGTTTAGTTACTACAACTTCGACAATTGGACCTATCAGCCTTCATTCGTTTCGTCGAATACGCCGTGGTTCTTCAACGGTCTGCGTATTCAGTATTTTCCGACGAAGAAGCTGAAGATCGAGCCGTGGATTGTCAATGGATGGCAGTCCTATGCCCGCGCCAATGGCAAGCCTGGACTAGGTGGGCAAATTCTTTGGCGGCCGACGCCTTACCTTGACTTCGTATTCAACAACTATGGCTTGGGAGAGGATGCTGTCGGCTTCCCCGGACGTTCGCGCGTTCACGCCGACTATAGCGCGCAGGTCAAATATTACGACAAGCCAAGGGCGTTCATTGACAAGGCAGCCTTCACTATCACCGGGGATGCCGGTTGCGAATACGGCGGTGGACCTGCATCGTTCGGCACCTCGGATGGTGTATTGAATCAAAAGGGCCTTTCATCTGAGACGGGCACTACCGATACCTACAACGGTGGCGTCAACTGCCATAACTCAAAGAATGGCAGACCCAAGCAGGCCTTCCTGGGCTATATGATCTACGACCGCACATGGTTCAAGAAGGATCGCTACGCAATCACTCTTGGCGGCGGCGTGATGAGCAATCCAGGCCGTTACCTGACTCTATTGCCTCCGATCAACGGTGCGACAGCTTTCTCGGGCACTCCATACTTTACCGAGAACGCCGGTGATCGTTCCCTAATGCACGACGGAACCATCACCCTCGACTACATGCCGAGCCAGTTCATCACCTTCACCTTAGAGCAGGGTTATCGCTACTCCGATGTGCCTTACTGGAGTGGTCGCGGCGGCATCACGCCTCCCGGCGGCAACAACGGCGCACCGACGCAGTATGCTTGCGCCAGTGGTGCTGCTTCCGGCCAAGGCTATGGTACCCAGGGCCTGTTTCTCGCAGAACAATTCTGCGGCGCAGGCCTGGCCGCAGGTACACCCGCAGGTCTCAGTTCGATCTGGTGGCCTGACCTGCGCACTAACCAAACCAACACCACACTTGCGATCAAGGTCAGGTTCTAATCGCCTGTTCTGCTGGGCCGCACGCGGTGATTGTGTGACTGAAGCCATAGACAGAGTGAGCAGCACCGGAATTGCGGCAACTCCGGTGCTGCGTCTGTAAATTGGTTCATTCGGTTCTACGAGCATCTCTCAACGTCTGACTGCTGAGAGATCGTTGCCTAGCTGAATGGCCGAGCAATGTAAGGGGGGCCGAGAATCGCATGAATAGCCGAATGCTGAAATTTGGTTTGCTACTAATCGTTCTGGGTGCATCTGTGTTCATCAGCGGTTGCAAGAGCGATAAGGTGGATGCAGCCGCGGAAGCGCCGCCAACGGCCAAGGTGATTTCCGGAGTGGACGTCTCATTTTTCGCGGTCCAGCACCCGGAGCTGTACCCGATCGTAACAGCGACCGAATACCAAACCCCGTCGCAATTGTTCGTAACCGGCACCGTATTTCCGGACATCGCGCGAACTGTCCCGGTGATTTCGCTTGCCTCCGGCCGCATTGTGGACATCCGCGCTCGCCTCGGCGACGCAGTAAAGAAGGGCCAGGTCTTGCTGCGTATTCGCAGCGACGACATCTCGGGAGGCTTCGACGCCTACCGCAAGGCCATCTCCGATGAGTTGCTTGCGCGCAAGCAATTGGATCGAGCGAAGGTGCTGTACCAGCACGGAGCCATAGCGCTGGGAGACCTGGAGGTTGCGCAAGACACCGAGGACGACGCCAAGACCACACTCGATACCGCAACTGAGCATCTTCACCTGCTCGGTAGCGATCCCGATAATCCGAAGGGAATTGTCGATATTCACGCCCCGGTTTCCGGCGTGATCACCGATCAGGAAGTGACGAACGCGGCGTTCGTCCAAGCCTACTCTACGCCGAGTCCATTCACTATATCGGACCTAACTACCGTGTGGATCGTTTGTGACGTCTACGAAAGCGACATGGCCAACGTCCGCGTCGGGCAGCTCGCCGACATCAAGCTGAACGCCTATCCGGACAAAGTTCTCAAGGGCACGATCAGCAACATAGGCTCGATTCTCGACCCAAATATTCGCACGACGAAGGTCCGCATTGAAGTGGCCAATCCGAGCGAGATGATGCGGCCGGGCATGTTCGCCGCGGTCACTTTGTTCAGCAAGGAGAAGCGGAACTACACGGCTGTTCCGGCGTCCGCCATCGTGCATCTGCACGACCGCGATTGGGTGTTCATCCCTGTGCAAGAGAAGTTCAAGCGGATTCAGGTCATCAGTGGCGAACAACTGCCTAACAATATGCAGGGGATTCTATCCGGGTTGCAGCCTGGCCAGCAGATTGTGACAAACGCGATCAATCTCGAAAATGCAATCGACAATGAATGACGCACAACTCCTGGATTCGAGGAAGAAAGCATGATCCGCAAGCTCGTAGATTTTGCTCTCAATAATCAGTACGTGGTGCTGGCGATTGGATTGCTATTGCTCGGCTGGGGGGCGGTGTCGTTTCACAATATGCCCGTCGAGGTCTATCCGGACATCGCCGATAATTACGTGACCATCATCAGCCAGTGGTCCGGGCGTTCCGCAGAGGAAATCGAACAGCAAGTATCGGTTCGCGTCGAAATTCAGATGTTTGGAATCCCGCATCTTACGACGGTGCGGTCGGAATCGATTTTTGGTCTTTCCCTGGTTACATTGATCTTCGACGACAAATCGGTGAACGAATGGAACCGCCAGAAGGTGCTCGAAAGGCTTACGCAGGTCAATATGCCGGCAGGCGTGGTGCCTCAAATTGGAACGGATTGGAGCATGACGGGCCAGATCTACTGGTACACAATCCGGAGCACGAATCCGGCGTATGACCTGATGAATTTGAGGAGCATAGAAGACTGGACTCTGTACAAGGAATTCAGGAAAGTTGGCAATGTCGTGGACGTGAGCGACTTCGGCGGCGTCGCGCGCGAATATCAGGTGCGCATCGACCCGAATAAGCTTATCTCCTACGGCTTGAGCATCGCCCAGGTCGAGCAGCAGTTGGCCGTCAACAACGTGAACGCCGGCGGCAGCTTCGTCGAAGAGGGCTCGCAGCAACTGAACGTCCGCGCACTCGGGCTTTACCATAATGTGCAAGATATCGAGAACACCGTGCTGACGACTTCGCATGGGGCACCAGTTCGCGTAAAGGACATCGCGGTCGTCGAATGGGGCCCCAAGGTTCGGCTGGGGCACATGGCCAGAGCCGATCATCGTCCGGACGGCGTTATTGTAGATGAGCCAGACGTCATCCAGGGTGGCGTGCTAATGCGCAAGGGGGCCGAAGAAGGCCCCACACTCGAAGGGATTCACAAGAAGGTGGACGAACTCAACAATCACATCCTGCCGGTAGGTGTGAAGGTTGTTCCCATGCTCGACCGCAGCGATCTGCTTCATTACACATTGCACACGGTGCTGCACAACCTCGGCGAGGGGATGATCCTGGTTACGATCATTTTGTTTTTGTTTCTCGGTAATGTTCGCGGAGCCTTCATTGTTGCGCTCACCATTCCGTTTGCCTTGCTTTTCGCATCCATCTTCCTCGATCTAAGCAAGATTCCCGCCAACCTAATTTCACTTGGCGCGCTGGACTTTGGAATGGTTGTAGACGGCGCCGTTGTAATGATGGAGAACATCATGCGGCACTTGAGCCATGGCAGGAACGGCTCAGCGGAAGCGGGTCGCATTACGATGAGCACGAAGACCCCAGTGGAGATGATCCGTGATGCCGCTCACGAGGTCCAGCGGCCGGTTTTCTATGCAATTGGCATCATCATTACTGCCTACATGCCAATCTTCACGCTCCAACGAGTCGAAGGGCGATTGTTCCGGCCCATGGCCTGGACCGTCGCCTTCGCACTACTCGGCGCCATCGTATTCTCCATTTTCATTGTGCCTGTGCTTGCCGCACTGTTATTCCCGCATGGCGTCAAAGAATGGCGCAACCCGGTGATGGAGTTCCTGAAGGATCGTTACCGGGGTGTGGTGAAATTGGCAATCGCGAATCGCTGGATCACCGTTGGCGTTGGGCTGGCTTCGTTGGCCGTTGCTCTTTTCCTGACATTCAGCGGCATCATTGGCTCGGAGTTTCTGCCCCACCTGGACGAAGGAGCCATCTGGGCGCGTGGTGCGATGGCAAACAGCGTAGGCGAGACGGAAGGCACCGCATTCGCCCAGCAAAACCGCTATATCTTCGCTTCGTTCCCCGAGGTCACCAAGGTCATCTCGCAATCCGGGGCGCCCGACGATGGAACCGACACCGGAGGATTCGGCAACACGGAATACTTCATCGACTTGAAGCCCAAGGATCAATGGCGGCCCATCTTTCATCAGAAAAAAGAGGCGCTGATCGCCGCCATGGATCGCGAAGTGGAGAAACACCCAGGGGCTTTCTGGAATTTCTCCCAGCCCATTGAGGACAACATGGGTGAGACGCTTACCGGCACGAAAGGAGGACTGGCTGCCAAGCTTTACGGACCGGACTTGGATGTTCTCGAGGAAAAGGGCGAAGAAATCAAAAATGTTATGGCCAAAATTAACGGGGTCAAGGATTTGGGAATTCAGCGCGACACCGGCCAGCCGAATATCGACCTCACCGTTGACCGTCAGGCGGCTGCGCGCTTCGGCATCAATGTGGCCGATATTCAGGACGCCATCCAGACTGCCGTCGGCGGTAATCCAGTCAGCCAGGTTCTGCAGGGAGAGGCAGTCTACGACGTGGTCGCGCGCTATCAGAAGCCATATCGCGATACCAAGGAGGCAATCCAGAATATTCGACTGCTCTCTCCCTCGGGCGAGCGCGTCTCGCTGGCTCAGTTGACCAAAGTTCAGATTCGCGATGACGCCTACGACATTTACCGGGAAGACGGATCGCGCTACTTGGCCATCCGTTTTGAGGTTCGCGGACGCGATCTGGGCACCACGGTCAAGGAATCCATCGACCGGATCGCCAAGAATGTGCAGTTGCCGCGTGGCTATCACCTGGAATGGTCGGGAGAATACGAAAGCGAAAAGCGAGCTGAAAAAAGGCTGCTCATGATTGTGCCCCTGACAATCTTTTTGATCTTCATCATTCTCTACACCATGTTTCGTTCCTTCAAGTGGGCGCTGCTGATTCTCGCCAACGTGGCCATGGCGCGCGTTGGAGGCTTGCTCGCTCTGCTTGTGACCGGCACATTCTTCAGCGTATCTTCCGGTGTCGGCTTCCTGGCGCTCTTTGGAGTTTCAGTTCAAACGGGTGTCATCATGCTTGAATATATCAATCAGCTTCGAGCTCGAGGTTACACTCCGGAAGGTGCCGCGATTGAAGGCGCCGTCCTGCGGCTTCGCCCCATCATGATGACGATGCTGGTGGCCACCTTGGGATTGCTTCCCGCGGCCATGTCGCACGCCATCGGTTCTGACTCGCAGCGCCCCTTTGCCATCGTCATCGTCGGAGGGCTGATTTCCGACCTGCTGTTGAGCATCTTTCTTCTACCGACGCTGTATGTCTGGATTGCAAAAGAGGGGGACAAGCTCCCGAAGCCGGAGGTGACGAATGAAGCCGTCTAAGCTGGCATCTGTTTTTACTCGAAGCGTGGGCAGTTGTGCCCTGGGCATTCCTTTGCTTGTGAATTTTGCAAGCGCGCAGCAGGCGCTGACGTGGGATCAAGTAAAGGCAAAGTTCGAGGCCGTAAATCCAGTGTTGAAAGCTGATGCGGCCAACGTGGAGGAGATGAAGGCCGAGGAGATCACGGCGTTTCTCCGTCCCAATCCGCAGGTGGGTTTGTTGGCGGACGGTACGCAGATCGCGCCGCACGATGGCGTCTGGACCCCCTTCAAGGGCACGTACGAACAGCCTAGCATCAGTTATCTTCACGAGCGTGAGCGCAAGCGAGAGCTGCGTCTGGAAAGCGCCAAGGAAGGCACGCAGATTTCTCAGTCCCAGCACATCGACCTCGAACGCAATCTGATCTTCGGACTGCATTCGGCCTTCGTGCAGACGTTACAGGCCAAGGCTGTTCTGGCATTGGCCAAGGCCGACCTGGAGTATTACGACAAGATCATCGACATCAGCCGCGCGCGCTTCAATGCAGGCGACCTTGCGAAGATCGATCTGGCCCGGATCGAACTTCAGCGAGTGCAATACGAGTCTGAAATTGAAACCGCGATTGTCAACTTGCGCCAGCAGAAGATTCAACTGCTGCTGCTGCTCGACGACCGCACGCCAGTCGACCAGTTCGACGTGATCGGACTCTTCGAGATAGGCCCGGATCTGCAACCACTCGGCGATTACCACCAGATCGCGTTGGATAACAGGCCGGATCTGCGGGCTGCGATCCAGACGATTCAGCAATCGCAGACCAACCACAAACTCGCCATCTCCAATGGTTCCGCCGACCCGACATTCGGCGCCTGGTATACGCATAACTCCTCGACCAATAACCCCAACGGCACGCAGACTCTCGGCCTCAGCGTTAATATTCCGCTGAGGATCTTCGATAAGAACCAAGGCGAGAAGAAGCGGACCCTGATCGACATCGATAAAAGCCAGGATGCTGCCGAGGCGGCCAAAGCACAAGTCTTCAGCGATGTGGATAATGCCTACGAATTGGTACGCAGTAATATCGCGCTGATTAAGCCGTACAAAGCGCAGTATCTCGATCAATCGGTTTATGTGCGCGACACGGTAACTTTCTCTTATCAACACGGAGGCGCGTCGCTGATGGATTTTTTGAATGCACAAAGCGACTACCGCGTGGTTCAATTGGCGTACCTTCAATTGATCGGCGCGTATATGACAGCCGCCGGCCAAATGAACCTTGCCGTGGGACATGAGGAGTTTCAATAAGCTGCGTTTGCATGATGAACCGTTTCGGCAGCCTCATCCGATTGAATAGTGGTATGAAGAGGGCGAATTAATGAAGAGACACGAAGTTCGAGCTCGCATCGAGGAGTTTGGCATTCTGCCTTCTGTGCGCGTGAATTCACGAGAACTAGCGCGATATGCAGCAGAGACTGTCTACGCGGCAGGAATCCCAGTTGTCGAGATCACCATGACCACGCCTGGCGCGCTGGATGTCATCGACGACCTGGCAAAACGCTACCCGGATATGGCAGTGGGCGCTGGCACTGTATTGGACGAGGAAACTGCACGCCAGTGCGTCGACGCCGGAGCCAGATTCCTAACCAACCCCGGATTTGTTCCGGAGGTGGTGGCCTATGCAAACACAGTCAATGTCGTAGTGCTGCCGGGAGCTTTGACACCGACCGAAATCATCGCGGCTTGGAAGGCCGGTTCGGATCTAATCAAGATCTATCCTACGGGCCATATAGGGGGCGTCAAATACGTGCGCGCACTCAAGGTGCCGCTTCCGCAAATCCCGTTGATTGCTACAGGCGGCGTGAATCAATTGACCGCGTTCGACTTTATTCAGGCCGGGGCAACCGCTATTGGCCTCGGGGGGGAATTGCTTCCGAAAGAGGCTTTGCATTTCCGTCAGGAAGATCGCATCCGTGAGTTGGCAAGCAGGTTCCTTGGCTTAGTGAAAGACGCGAGGGCATTGCGAGAAACGTATTACTAAGCCATAGACCTGGGTGCGCATTTCCAGGCTGTTGCGCGCTGAAAAACAATTTTATTCTTATTATCCTCTTCATGCGTCCCTCACGTTTTGTCTTCGACACTTATATATGGAGGTAACAAGCATATGACCCGCAACCTGTTAGCAACATGTTTTCTGTCGTTCGCCTTCGCGACTATTGGAATCGCACAGGACACAGTCTCTTACTCAGAGGCTAACGCCCATTACACTCGGGCGCATTTGACACAGTTAGTACTCAGTGCACACGCACCAGAACAATACGAGGCTCTCGCAAGCTACTACGGGGGACAACGCGACAGCTTTTTGGAGCGGGCGGCAAAAGCAAAGAAGGAATGGGCGCAGCTCAACCAGAACGTTACGAGCCACGCGGCCAAGTACCCGACGCCCGCAGACTGGGCACGGAATCATTACGAGTACTACATATCCAAGGCCTCTAAGGCAGAAACGCTTGAAGCGAAGTATAGTCACATGGCGACACCGGATGCCCCGGTCAACGCGCAGTAACATTCGCCAAATCTTCAATTTGGCCGGAAGACGCCTTATTGGCGGTGAAGGGCAAGAAGACGAGTCGACTAACTCGAATCCTTGCCCTTCGATCCCATATTATTGAAATATATTCCTTATGTATTCTTCACGTACTTCCCGCTAACCTTTAATCAGATTGCCGGGAAGCCGGATTGAGCAAGATACGAGTGAAATGGACAAACCCCTTGTCTTAAGATGGGCATGGCTGCCGCGAAGACTTCAGGTTCTAGCACAGTGCGTTGCAGCGGGTACCGTCCTTGTCCTGCTAACCTACTTTGCGTTCATTTGCCAGATCAACCTGCTGACAGTCAGTCTTCTCTTTCTGCTAATTGTCGTGGGAGCAGCGAGGCAATTCGGCTTCTGGCAGGCATCATTTATTTCGGTTGCCGCCGTGCTCTTGCTGGACTATTTCTTTGAACCACCGTTATTCAGTTTTGAAGTTGAAAATTCAGGGATTCTTGTAGCGCTTGTCACATTTGAGGTGACGGCGCTCGCGATCAGCAGATTGCACGGGCGCGAGAAAAGGGTAGCAAGAGAGGCAGCCACTCATCAAGAGGATATGGAGCGGCTGTATGAGTTGAGCCGCAGCTCGCTTTTGCTGGATTTGCGCCAGCCACAGGGACCGCAGCTTGCCGTTTTGATCCAGAGGATCTTCGGCGCACGCGCAGTAGCCTTATTCGACTTGAACCTGAGCCGTCAGGACAGGATGGGCGATTGGGACGCGGGCGAGGAGGACCTGGCTAAAGAATGCTATTTGCGCGATGCTTCGCAGGATGACTCGAGTACTCAGACTTGGCAGCGCGTTCTGCGAGCTGGATCTGGATCTGTAGGTGCTTTGGTGGTGCGGGGAGAGCTCAGTTCTCTTGTGGTCGATGCGCTTGCCTCTCTTGCCGCGATTGCGATCGACCGGCATCAATGGGTCGACAAAGAGGAGAGAACCGAGAATGCGAAAAAGGGTGAGCAGTTGCGTGCTACGGTGATGGATGCGCTTGCGCATGAGTTCAAGACCCCGCTGACAGCGGTTCAGACGGCGAGTTCTGGCCTGCTTGAGCTTGGAGGATTGACCGAGACCCAACGCGACCTGGTGACGCTGATCGACGGGGAAGCAGTTCGACTGAACAAATTGTGCACACAGCTTCTGAAAGCCGCCAAGCTTGAAACAAGGCAGGTGGGTCTTGAGACAACCGACGTGAAGGTGCTTGATTTGGTGCGCGAGGTGTTGGCTGGTTACCCAGTGGAAACGGGAAGAAACAGCATTCAGGTTTCGGTGGAGGATCCTTTGCTGACTGTGCGCGCGGATCGCGAATTGCTCGCAATGATTCTGGCGCAGTATATCGACAATGCGCGGAAGTATTCGACGGCGGGAACGCCGATCTCAATTGCTGCGCGAGCGAGTCATAACGATGTCCTTATTTCCGTGCATAACTTCGGACCGGCGATTCGGATCGAGGACAGGGAAAGAATATTTGAGCGCTTTTACCGGTCGCCAGAGTTAAGAGAAGCCATTTCTGGCACTGGCATCGGGCTTTCTGTAGTAAGAAAGGCAGCTGAAGCTCATCATGGGCACGTGTGGGTGATAAGCGACGGCGCGGCTGGAACGACGTTTTTTCTTTCCCTTCCATTAAACGCAAGGAGGACACTTTGACTACACAGCAGCCTGATTCAGGGCAGGGCACCATCCTTGTTGTGGATGACGACAGTTCCACGCGGCGCGCATTGCGCGTGACATTGTCCGGCCTGGGTTTCACTGTCGTAGAAGCGGCTCGCGGCGAAGAAGCGCTGTCACTGGCTCGCGTGATGTGGTTCGATGCTGTGCTGTTGGACGTGGATATGCCGGGGATGGGCGGAGTAGAAGCCTGCCGCAGTATCCGGCATGCGGTGGCGCGCTTGCCTATCCTAATGTTGACGGTAATGGATAGCGAAGATGACAAGGTGCTGGCGCTGGATGCCGGTGCCGACGACTATATCACGAAGCCATTTCAAGTACGGGAGTTGACGGCGCGATTGCGCTCGGCAGTGCGCAGACGAAATGCTCAGGATGCCAACCGGGACGCGCCAATTCGTCATGGCCAACTTGAGTTGGACCCGGTGAAATACAGGGTGCTGAAGAGTGGACGCGCGATCCATCTGACGCCAAAGGAATTCGAGGTTCTGCATTACCTGATGATGCATGCTGGCGAGCCTATTCCACACGCGCGCCTGCTTAAGTCTGTATGGGGACCCGAGTATGGAAACGAACTCGAGTACCTTCGAACTTTTATTCGTCAACTGCGTAAGAAAATCGAAGACGATCCTCGAAATCCGCGGTATTTATTGACAGATGCATACGTAGGATACCGATTTAATGAACTTCCGCAAGGGTCTTGAGATGCAACTCGCAGACCCTTCGATTGCGCGAGTTGTTGAAAATGCGCCTTTTTCTTTGAGGAACCCTGATGATGTCTTTTGTCACGTGGTCGATAATGAACTATGTAAAGGCGTCTGAACTAGACCAGCAAGACCTTCCCGGTGGTTCTTGGTGAAGCTACACTCGCAAGCGTCGGAGTATTGTTCATATGGGATGCTGACACACACCTGTTTTCAGCCGGAGTTCAGGGCGTTCTCGTCAGCATCGAGGATTTCGAACGGGTTTGGTGCGCCCTATGTGATAAGTCGAACAGTTGGCGAATAACCAGCCTTTATCGGCGCCATCCGCTCTTCCGCAGTTGTCTCTTGCAATCGGTGGCTTCTTCCTGTTGCTAGCCAGCCGCGCTGGAAGCCGTACATGGCATACTTATTTTCGCGCGCGGCAGCTTGTGTCCGCAGTGATCTCGCGACTCTTTCGCGAGGATTGCGGTGGCTCGTTTTACAACAACTGTTTGCGTTTACGCCATACTGCCAGGCCTGCAATGCCAGCAACGCCGGTGAAGACAGCGCCTGCTCCACGATCCGCCGCTTCTCTTCGGTCGTCCTGTGCCGCCGCCGCCGCGATCCCCCCTCGGCAAGTTCTACCGTCTCAATCCAAGCCTCCCTTCAATCAGGCCTGGTGCCCGTGCGAGTCGAGATTGAATCTTCAATAGCTTTATGGAAAGACGGCCTGAACACCACGCTTACTTCTTCTGTAAAATGAACTTGGAGAGTTTTTGAAGCATACTTCATGCCGTTAGGAGGTATTTATATGTCTGCAAAGCGAATTGGTATTCTCACGGGAGGCGGCGATGTGCCGGGCCTGAATTCGGTCATTAAGTCGGTCGTGTACCGGGGGACAGAAATCGGATGCGAGACCATTGGAATCCGCCGAGGCTGGGAAGGCCTGACGCACATCGATCTGAAAGATCCGGCCAGCCGTTCGCGGTATATCCTCCCGCTCAATCGCGAGAATACCCGCACTATCGATCGCACGGGCGGCACTTATCTGCATAGCTCGCGCACCAATCCCACCAAGATGCCAAAGCTGCCGCCGGTGCTTGAAGGGCAAAAGTTCTCAAGTAAGGAGTCTACCAAGAATGGCGTGACGAGCACGGCATTCGATGTGACACCGGCGGTGTTGAAGAATATCGAAACGCTGGGGCTCGATTACGTGGTGGCGATCGGCGGCGATGACACTCTTAGTTATGCTGCTGAACTTGACCGGCACGGCGTAAAGGTAATCGCGGTCCCGAAGACCATGGATAACGACGTTCGTAATACCGAGTATTGCATCGGATTTTCAACCGCCATCACGCGCGCCATGGACGCCATCGAGCGCCAGCGGACGACGGTCGGCTCGCACGAGCGCATCGGCATTTTCCGGGTCTTCGGCCGTGACGCCGGGTACACCGCTCTCTACACCGCGTACGTGACATCCCTGCGCTGCTGCATCCCTGAATACAAGGTGAATTTGAAGCACCTGATTGAAATCCTGGCTGCTGACAAGCACAACAACCCCAGCAACTATTCGCTGGTGATTCTTTCCGAGGGTGCGGAGTGGGAAGGATACGCTGTGAAGGAATATGGCCCAGCCGACGCCTTTGGCCATCGCAAGAAGATGAGCGTGGCGGAGGACCTGAGCAACGAGATCAAGGCTGCCACTGGCGATGAGACCGTTGTCAGCGACCTGACTTACGATCTGCGCTCCGGCAGTCCGGATTTTGTGGACCGCATGGTGGCCATCACCTTCGCCGGAATGGCGATGGACGCAGTGGAAGAGGGAAAGAGCGGCCTGATGACGGCGATCAGTAGCGGCTGCTACGCGATGGTGCCGATTCCCGACCCCAAACTCGGGCCGCGCAAAGTGGAGATCGCAACCATGTACAACACAGAGCGCTACCGGCCAACTTACGATTGCAAGCTGGACCTGCCGATTTTCCTGACACGAGGCTAACGTCGAGAGGGAAGATCCTGGACTGGAACCAGTTTGTTCCGGTACCCGAAGCATCCGTCCAGAGAGACGACAGAGAAGCGAAGAAGAGGCATTTCATTGCGGAAAACGAAAGTGTTCTGCACGGCCATTTCGGCCGTGTTGGGGTTTGCCTTGGCGCTGAGCGCGGGCAGGGCGCTTGGACAGGGAGTGCCGGTGGTGACCGGCGACGCACGGGTTGACAAGCTGCTGAGTCAGATGACGCTCGACGAGAAGCTGACGCTGATCCACGGCACGCAGGAAGATCCCGCGGTTTACCAGGGCCAGGCCGGTTACCTGGGCGGCGTACCGCGGCTGGGCATTCCGGGGCTGCGTTTTGCCGACGGGCCTCCGGGCGTGCTGACGCGGCATCCGTCGCCGGGCGAGACGGCCACCATGGGCGTGGCCGCGACCTTCAGCCGCAAGTCGGCTGAGGAGAACGGGCTGGTCATCGGCCGTGAAGACCGCGCATTGGGCATTGACGTCTCCCTGCAGCCCTTTGTGAATATCGACCGCGACCTCCAGTTCGGGCGTGGCTACAACACCTTCGGCGAAGACCCGTTCCTTGCTGGCGAGATGGGTGCGGCTGAGATCAAGGGCATCCAGTCGCAGCACGTCATGGCCCAGGTAAAGCACTTCGTGGGTTACGACTCCGACGGGACCAGCACTTACATCGACGATCAGACGCTGCACGAGGTTTACGTGGCGCCTTTCGATGCCGCCATCAAGGCCGGCGTGTCGTCCATCATGTGCTCCTATAACCGCCTCAACGGAACCTTTGCCTGCGGCAACGAGTCCACGCTGACCAGAATCCTGCGCGACGAACTCGGCTTCAAGGGATTCGTGACCTCTGACTGGGGCGCGGTTCACGCCGTCAACTTTATCAATGCTGGCTTGGATATGGAGATGCCCGGCGAGATGAAGCTGGGCGGCTGGTCCATTCCATCCTTCTTTGGCTTTCATCCCATTCCTCCTCCAGCCAATGTCGCAGCAGCCGATGAAGACAATGCCAATATGTTCGGAGGGCACATTCCCGAGGAGCCGGCCCCGAAGAGCGGCGGCCTGAACGATTTCGGCGTCAAGCTGGACCCCAGGAAGATGGCCGAAGCCCTCAAGGACGGCACCGTCAACGAGACCACCATCACCCGCGCTGCGGGGCGCGTGCTCTATGAGATTGCCCGCTTCGGCTACCTAGACGGCCAGTCGAAGCACGAAGTGACCGAGCAATCTATCGAAGCCAACGCCAAAATTATCGAGAAGACCGGCGAAGATGCGGCGGTGCTGCTGAAGAACGAAGGTGGCGCGCTGCCTTTGAAGCCCGCCGACCTGGATTCCGTCGTCCTGATCGGCCCGACTGCAGGTCAGGTGGACTCAATCGGAATCAACGGAGAGCGGTCTGTTGGTCTGCCTGGGCGGCAGGTCGGTCCCCTTGCGGTCCTCAAGAAGATCACCGGCAACGCGAACATCCGCTTTGCCGTCAATGACGACATGACCGGCACACCAGTGCCAGCCAGCGCGCTCAGCCACGACGGCAAGCCGGGGCTGCTCCGCACCGGCTCGGGCTCCCCGCAGACCGACGCGCAGCTCAATTTCACGGGCGGCAACGCTCTGGCCCCCAACTCTACTGTCACCTGGAAGGGTTCACTCGCCGCACCCCATGCTGGCGCCTATTGGCTCTATCTCCAGGCCATGGGCACCAGCGCCAGGATCGCCCTCGACGGCAAGCGACTGGCCCAAACCGGTGTCGTTCAGGGCGGTGTGCATGGAGACATTCTGCAAGCCAACCAGGATAACGCGATTCCCACCACCGATGGCCTCGACAATGTGCGCCGCGCGGTTGAGTTGACCGCAGGACCCCACGCGATCGAGATCACGACCAGCCCCGACAGCTCTAACGCGCCCGTTCAGGTGCGGCTCAACTGGTATACCCCCGAGCAGCGCAAGGCCGACCACGATGCCGCCATCGCCGCCGCGAAGAACGCCAAGGTCGCGGTCGTGTTTGTGTGGACGCGCCTCGAACCAGTTTTCGGTCTCCCCGGCGAGCAGGACACGCTCGTAGAGGAAGTCGCCGCGGTCAACCCGAATACCATCGTGGTTCTCAACACCAGCCAGCCCGTCGCTCTGCCTTGGGTGAACAAGGTGAAGGCAGTTCTGGAAATGTGGTGGCCCGGCGACGAGGGCGGCTGGGCAACGGCCAACATCCTGGCTGGCAAAACCAGCCCCGCCGGCCGTCTGCCGGTAACCTGGGCCAGGCGGCTTGGAGACTACGCCGCCACTGATCCCAAACACCCTGAGCGCTCCTTGAAAGGCGTGGACGGCAAGACCACCTACAGCGAAGGCGTGAATGTGGGCTACCGCTGGTTCGACAAGGAGAAGATCGATCCGCTCTTCGCCTTCGGCCACGGGCTCAGCTATACAACCTTCGCCTACTCCGGCCTGAAGGTCGAGAAAGCCTCCGACGGCGGTCTCGACGTGATGGTGAACATCAAGAACACCGGCCGCGCGGATTCGGACGAAGTTCCGCAGGTCTATCTGGGCGCGCCCAGCGAGATTCCGGCCGGAGTGCAGTTCCCGGTGCGGACGCTGGCAGCCTTCGACCGAATTCACCTGGCCGCGGGCGAAGCCAAGGCCGTAACCCTGCACGTGGTTTCGCGCCAGTTGCAGTACTGGTCCACAAAAGGCAGCAAATGGGTCACCGCAACTGGCAAGCGCACGGTCAGCGTCGGCGCTTCCAGCCGCGATCTGCGCGTGGAACAGACCATCGACTGAAGTACCTCGCAGTCGACGCGCCAAAAAGTGTGCCGTGCCCACGAGTGAAATTTCGTGGACACGGCCTTTTTACGCCCGCCATCAATTCAAATTGAGCACCGCTATCAGCGCGTCATGGTTCCGTCCCATGTGCTGATCTTGGCGGGAATCTTCGCGCCGGTAAACCACGTCGAGGTAACATTCTTGGTCTCGGTATAGAAGAGGAAACCGTCGCGCCCCATGCAGTGAAGGTCGCCGAAGAACGACTGCTTGTGTCCGGTGAATCCAAAGGCCGCCAGCGGAACGGGGATTCCGACGTTGATGCCTACCATGCCGCCATCGGTGCGCCGGACAAACTCGCGCGCAAAGTAGCCGTTTTCCGTGTAGATCACCGAGCCGTTGGCAAACGGGTTGTTGTTCATAAGCTGGAGGCCTTCTTCGAAACTGTCCACGCGCTTGACGCAGAGCACCGGGCCAAAGATCTCCTCGCGGCCGCAGCTCATCTCCTCGGTTACATGATCAAAGATCGTGGGGCCGACGAATGTTCCCTTCGCACATTCTGCTGGGACCTTAGGATTGCGCCCGTCGAGAACCAGCTTCGCGCCTTCCTTGATTGCCGTTTCTATCCAGCCAAGAACATAATCCTTGTGCCCTTGATTGACCACCGGACCCAGGCCGGTGCTCTTATCGTATGCAGGACCGAGGTTGACTTCCTTCGCCAGGCGCGTGACTGCTTCAACCAGTTTGTCAGCCACGAAGTTCTCCACCACAACCACGGGAAGAGCCATGCAACGTTCGCCGGCGCATCCGCAGAAGGAGTTGATGATTCCCTGTGCCGCGCGCTCGATCACCGCGTCCTTCAGCACCAGCGCGTGGTTCTTTGCCTCTGTAAGCGCCTGGACGCGTTTTCCGTTGCTGGCGGCGGTCGAATAAATGTGCTTGCCAACGCTCGTGGAACCGACGAACGTAACTCCCTTAATGTCGGGATGCCGAAGCAAAATCTCCGCTTCGTTGCGGCTGGTGGTCACCAGATTCAGCACGCCGTCGGGCAAGCCTGCCTCCTTCCAGAGTTCCGCAATCCGCATGGCCGATTGAGGCGCAAAGCTGGCCGCCTTCAAGACCATGCAGTTTCCCGTGGCGATGCAAATAGGAGCCATCCATCCTTGCGGAATCATGGCCGGAAAATTCCACGGCGCAATACCGGCGAAGACTCCCAGCGGCTCGCGAAACTGGACGGTGTCATAGCCAGTCGAGACATTCATCAGCGACTCGCCCTTCATCATCTGTGGAGCGCCGCAGGCAAACTCGACAACCTCAATCGCCTTGAGCACGTCGCCCGCTGCCTCGTCCCACTTCTTGCCGTTTTCCTGCGCGCAGAGATAAGTAAGTTCATCCAGATGCTCATCAAGCAACTGCTTCATCTTGAAAAGCACCTGCGTGCGCTTGGTCACTGGAGTATCTCTCCATGCGGGGAAAGCTTTTGCCGCGGCATGAATGGCTTCTTCCACTTCTTCTGCGGTGCACTGAGGCGCAGAGGCTATGACAGCACCCGTAGAAGGGTCGCAACAAGGCATATACTTGCTGGTCTTGGATTCCCGCCAAACGCCGCCCGCATAGTACTTCAGCTTTTTGGCGAACTCGCCACTGATGGCATCGGGCTCGGCGTCGCTCGGAACAGAATAATAGCGATCCGTCGTTACAACGTCGGAAGTTGCGGTGGATGTGCTCATGGATGTCCTCTTCGCAAGAATTTTGTAGGATGCGCCCGGCGTCTGGACGCCGGCCTGGCGCCTTTTCAGCGCGGATATCGCCGTCTTGATCGAGCGGAGTGCGTCTCTATATACATGCACATTCGTCGACTCGCTCCCCGCCCGGCCAGTCCGGCCATATCGGAGGTACGGCAGCATCCATGCTAGCACAAGCCGCATTGTTCAATCGACCGCGGCGCCACTGTCACGAAAGCACAGCAACGCCATGCATCCAGCCAGGAATTGCACTTCGCAAATCTGCATCCTGAGCAATGCCGAAAGAATGAGCCAGCGCAAGAATTTCCCGCGGCACAGTTCGTCATTTACTTAAAAATGCGTCATATTTCTTGGCCTCGTTTTTAGGACCCTCGCCCATCTGCGTTTACAATTCTGTGAGGGGAATCAGGAAGATGGCGGAACTCGGCAACGCCGGTGACCACAGTAAATGGCAAAACAAAACTATCCTCTTGCCCGGATAGCGAAATTAGCAGACGCAGCGAGCTTAAAGGTTCCCTCCATTTCCAAGAACAGTCTCGGTCGTGTGGAAGTCATCCGCTTGGCTGACGAATCGTAGATCATCGCCGCTTGCTTTATGATAGGGCTGTGGCCAATTTCCCGCGGGCGTGGCGAAATGGCAGACGCAGCGGACTTAAGCAAACATGAGTGCGCCAATCGGGAAACCGACGGCGTAGAACTGCTCAAAGTCGGGGAAACCTGAAATGGCAATCCCGAGCCAAGCCCGGAAGCACTTCCGGGAAGGTGTAGAGACTAGACGGGCAGCACCTAAACCTCGTGTGGGGAATGGTGAAGGTATAGTCCAGACCACGAACCCGCTTGGCGGGGCGGCGAAAGCCGAAGTGGTATGAAAATCCGCAGGCCGCAAGGCCATGAGGGTTCAATTCCCTCCGCCCGCACCACACCCGCTTCCTAAGCAGGCCAGGATGGAACCATCCGGGTGTATTTTTCCAGCGCCGGACTGGGGCCGCTTCGGCCCCTAGGCTCAGGACAACGCTGTAAGGCGCGACTGCATACGAACGTATGCGCCCGCTTCTCGTGCCTTGGGCACGCCCCTATCCTTTCCAGTCGCACCATAAGCATCAAAGCCAGTTTCAGGACCTGACATCTTCCGCTGCTCAGCCAGTACATACACTCGCCGATGATCGGTATCAACGAGAGCGTGGGTCTTGAGGTAGCTACGCACAAAGTGCCGTGCCATAAATTCGGCGGCGCGCGCATAATTCCATGCGGAATGAGCGCAATCCCTTGTAACATTTCTGGACGCGACCGCTGCAGCTCGAATATCAAAGTAGACAGGAAGAAGCCTACGGGACATCGAGAAGCAGCCGGGAGGATATCATCTCTCGTCCTGCTCCGATAGAGTGCTCTGATGTTCTCAGAGCGTGTTTCATAAATAGGTTCGGCGTCAAATCAGGTACTTACGCTTGAGGCGGTTGTGGTAATGTTCTTCTGTCATGAAGAAACGGCAGAAGTTGTTGACGGATGAGCAGTGGGAATTGGTGGAGCCTTTGCTTCCTGCACAGCCCCGGAGGCGCGATAATCGGGGCCGTCCTTGGGCATCGAGCCGCGCTTGCTTCGAAGGGATTTTGTGGGTGCTGCAAACCGGCGCGGCGTGGCGTTTTCTTTCCGGAGACTAGGCGACTTTTCATTCCCGATCTGCCTCGTGAGCATCTTGGCGATTTTGCGCGATTCGAGATGAGTTCAGTTGAACAGCTCCCCAAATCGATCATTGAGGGGTTTCTCCAAGTCCTACTTGCACCCTAGCCGAAGGAGCAGAAGGAAAAAGAACACAAGAGCGTTTTTCCTTATACACTCTGGAGGCGAATGTACTCCTCCGCATTGAACTTCCTGGCCGTCGATGCCCCGGACATGGCCCGCACCAGTCCGAAGACAGGCCGATTGAACCAGGGACGGTCGTGCCGCCCCACAATCGCCCAGGCTATGCCCGCATATCCATTGGGGTCGCGCCCGTCAAGCTGGTAGCGATCATTGAGAGTTACCGCCCATTCAAAGGCCCGGGCAGGGTCTGGAGCCCAGACAAGAATCATCTTCGCCCAATACATACGCATGTAGTTGTGCATCCATCCGGTATTCACCATTTCGCGCTGAGCCGCATTCCACAAATCGTCCGCGGTCTCGGCGCGCTCCAGTTGATCAAAACTGTAGCGATGCAACCGCGAGTCACCGGTGTGCTCGATCAACGTTTTCCTGGCCCATGGCGCGGCACATTCCCAATTGTCATAGTTCGGCTCGTGGAGCACAAACAACACCGCCAGCTCTCTCCACCCGATCAGTTGATCCAGGAACTTCTCGCCTGCCGCAGTCGTCGCGTTGCCGTCGGCAACGGCTCTGTTTACCGCTAGCGCAATCGTGATGGGACCGATGTTTCCAAAGTGCAGATAAGGCGATAGCCGACTGGTCCCCTTCACCTCTGGATGGTTGCGAGTGACTTCGTAATCCCTCAGTTCCAGATTCACAAACTCTCGCAACCGCTTTCGTGCAGCGTGTGTCCCACCAGTGAAGCTATCAACTGGGCCAATTCGGCGATCCAGTTTGCTGAACCCTGCGGTTATATCTTGCTCCAATAAGAAGCTATCGAATTTCTTCCAGGGTTTCCACGGGTGCAATGGATTCACATTTTGCAGTGCGACAAGATAGCTGGGCAATTCGGCCTTCAGACGCGGACGAAAGTGATGCAATAACACAAAGCTTCGATTGAAGACCCGCGAGGGCACTGTCACATCCGCGTCCACTGTCCAGTAGGGCAGCTTCAACCGCTTTGCCAAAACTTGACGCCAGCGCTCCGGTTCGCGGCACGGGTTTTCGTCGCCGACCAGAAGAGCCGCCTCCACTTCTTCGAGGAATGCTTCCAGAGAATGATCCGGTGAACGGCGCAGCACAAACCCCACACCTCGTTCGGCTGCGTCTTGCTCGACGTCCCTCAAACCTTGCTGAAGGAAGTGGTAATGCCTCAGGCTCGCGCCGGGATAGTTTGGAATTACTTGGAAGTACGCCACCACCGGCAGGCCCATCAGATTTCCCGCTTCGATGGCCACATAGAGCGCGGGATTATCCACAATACGCATCGCACGCTGCATCCAATAAACGACGCATCTTCCGCCTTTGCGCGGCGCAAGGTTCCTGCGCACCAGCACACGAGTCTGGAGCGCAAGTTGCGTCAAACCGTCGCGAGTATCGAGATTGGTTGGCAAGGAATCCATACAAAGTGAGCCGAAAACTCCATTTTTACTTATCAACCCGGCGATCACCCAGGCTGGCGGCAATCCCTTGAAGCATGCCACTGAAGACAAAGTAATGGAAAGGAAGCACTGAATACCAGTAGGCACGGCCGAGTAACCCTAATGGATCGAAGGTGGCTGTTTGGCGGATGACGGATCCAGTGGAATCAGCCGTCACTTTGAACTCCAAACAGGCGCGGCCAGGGAGTTTCATCTCTGCGACGAGGCGCACGAGGTGATCAGGCTCGATCGCCTCCACGCGCCAACAATCCACGACATCGCCGACACAAAGCGAATCCGGATCGTGGCGGCCGCGTCCCATTCCTACCCCGCCAGCTAACTTGTCCATCCAGCCTCGCAGTTGCCACAGCCAGTTGGCATAATACCAACCGCTAGCGCCGCCAATCCGACGGATCGGGACGAACGCCTCTTGGGGAGATACATTCACATGAAGGGTTCGGATATCGGTCTTCAGATGCTTGTTTTCCGCATGGATGGCTGCCGCAATGGCTTCGCGAAATCCACAAGGCCTTATTCCGAACTCGGTCAATGCTCTCGAATCTTCCACGATCGTCGAGTGCCGAATGCTGTCAATCAGCTTTCGGCCAACACGCACATAGAGGGGAGTGACCAGACCAAGCCAAAGACTTGACAAGCGCGGAGTGAGGAACGGTACGGAAATGACGAAGCGTTTCAATCCCCTTTGTCGCGCGTATTCCCGCATCAGGCCGCCGTAGGAGACGCGATCCTTGCCCCCGATTTCGAAGATTTCGCTGGCATCAACCGGATGGTCCAGGGCCGTAAGAAGATAGGCGAGCAGATCGGCAATTGCGATGGGCTGCGCGTCGACGGAAACCCAGCGCGGCGCGATCATGACCGGAAGCCGCTCCACCAGTGCGCGAATCATTTCAAACGAGAGGCTACCCGATCCGATGACGACGGAGGCTCGAAATTCGATGACCGGAACGCCAGATGCCCTGAGAATCTCGCCTACTTCCTGGCGGCTGCGCAAATGCGCAGAGAGCTGGTCAGAACTGCGTCCGAGGCCGCCGAGATAGATGATTCGCTGAACCCCTGCCTCGCGGGCAGCGTTGGCAAAGTTTTGTGCCGCTGTACGGTCCTGCTCCTCAAAGGATTTCGTCGACCCCATGGAGTGAATCAAATAATAGGCTGTGCCAACGTCGGCCATTGCGGCCCTTACCGATGCGGAATCGAGAATGTCTCCTTCGACGGCCTCGAGTCGTGGAAGTGCCTTTGCTCTCAGAACTTCAGGATGCCGCGCGATACAGCGCACGGTGTAGCCCGCGCTCAGCAGAGTATTGAGCAACTCTCCGCCCACATACCCCGTGGCACCGGCAATCAGAACAAGATGTTTCATGCGGTGAACTCTCCCGTCTGGTTGAACTGCTTGTGAATTCGAAAGCGGCGGTAATCGAAGGTCCGGTTCACGTCCCCGCGTACCTTCAGGACGTGGACGATTCTGCCGAGAATGCCGAAAGGCAGCGAGTATTGCACTTCGTCGATCATCTTTGCGCTGTTGACCTCCATCTCTCCGACGGCTGAAAACAAATCTCAGGTTGCCCGTCTCAATAGAATCGACTCAGCTCCTTCTTCCCGCTTGAGCCGGAAGAGTTGAAGAAGTACATAGAAAGACATGGCGATGTGCCCAGGTACATGATGAGCAGAAACCACAAAGTCCGCGCCACAAAACTGCGCTCCTTATAGACAACCCAGGCATAGAAAGTGAGGAATCCGAAATATGCGTCGTAAAGGGTTGCCATGGCCCATGGGTTTGCGGCAAATCGTGGCCAGGCTTCCCATAGACTCACGGTAACTCCGTACGGATGGTCATGCCAATCATGAAAACAAAGATGCCGCCAGACAATATCTTCAAGAACAGCTTCATTTGCTCCTCGTTTTCAGCCTGCCCAAATGCAGGTCCAACTCCGCAAGGTCTTCTAATGCGAAAACACGGCCGGCATCCAGGGCAGGAATCAACTTTTTGACATGGCTTCCGCCGAGCCATAGTTCCGTTCGCCTGGAGAGATTGGGTCTAAAATCCGCAGGCCGCAAGGCCGTGGGGGTTCAAGTCCCCCTCCGGGCACCAAATAATCAATAACTTATAGGACGACATAAAATCTGGCACGAAGAAAAATTTGCCTCGCGTGATACTTTGATACGATAGCGTCCGAGGTGTTAAAGCCATCGCTCGCTGCCATTTCCGAACAGATGTGCGCGTATAGGTAAGCGCGATGTTTCGGACTCAAACTCAACACCACGGCTTCTTGGGCAAGGTTGAATCGAGACAACGCCCTAAGAATCCACATCTGGCCGGCCACCTTCAAATGATGGTTCGCACCAGCTATTCATCTGCGCTCTTGACGAGGGGGCGGAGAAGCTGAGGTAGTTTACGAAAGTCCTCAGAACTGACGTGGGCGGGGGATATTGGTGTAGGGCCATTCTCTTTGAGCGATGCAGTCCCAGTTGGGCTGAGTAACAGTTGGAGGAATTTCACAGCGTTCTCGCGGTTCGGAGCATTCGTCAGAATGGTGATACCCCATGCCACGCGGGTGCCTGGAACCGGAATTGACTGCGCGCTTCGGGACGTTCCCAGGCCAGGAAGGACGACCACGGAGTTTTTCGCGTAATAGGCGTTCCTGGCGGGATCGGAGAGATTGATTTCGCCGGGCAGATCCACATACCGGAAATCCGAGTCCTTCTTGGCCATTGCGCGCGCGTTGTGCTCATAGGTGAGCTGGAAATCATAGAGCCTGCCTAGCGCGGGGACAGAACGATCCCCGCCGTGAATCACCATATGCTGCATCAACTCATCGTAGAGCATGGGCGACTTGTAATATTCCTGCGCAAGCTGGAAGACCAGGAACGCGCGGTATGCGCCGGGGTCCAAGAATGGAACTCCGCCAGCGATGGCAACGCCCGGAGTGGTCAGAATCTTGTACCAGTTTGCGGATGCCTTTGGAATGGAGACCGGTGGATTGAATAAACCGCTGGTTGGGTCGGCGATAGGCGGCAGGTTCTTTTGTGCCAGATCGCTTGCCGAATAGGCCAACACCATCCTGCCCTGGGCGAAGACGATGGTGAAATCCGCATAGCCAGCAGGCTTCAAGAAGAGGTCGATATTCGAATAATCAGCGGATGCGTAAAGGTCGCAGGCTTGGCCTCCCGCTGTGCACTGCCGCGCTTTGTCCATACTTGCACCGGCGACATCGTTGACCTGAATCCCCGTTTGACAAGTGAAGGCCGCAAGCAACGGCTTGAATGCGGCGCTCAAGCTGCCGGCGCGATAGATGATCAACTTCTGATCAGTCGGCGGAACGCAACTCGGCGTCTGCGCGCTGGAAGACAATGCTCCTATGATTGTGGTCAGAACGAATACAAGCGAACGAGCGCGGGTTTGAAGCGCGATGTGTTTCGACATGTGGATACCTTCTGAAGTACTGGTGGGTGGCAATGTTCCAGGTTAGAACTCTCTGCGCGCGAATTATCCATAGAACTCGTCACAGCAGATACTCACGGGTAAATCAAAGCCCGCAGTAAAAAGCAGGCGCTACCGGCTCGATCGGACCAATAGCGCCTGGCTGGCTTCTAAAAGGCGTAACGCACAGAGGCCGTGATCAAGCGCGGCTCGCCCAGGTGTGCCAGATCGGCACTACTCTGTCCGGTAATGCTTCCGGGACCCAGCGTCGACCAGTAGTGAACATTGGAGACGTTGTTGAAATTGACAAGAAACGTAGTTACTCTGCCAAAGACCTTGGCGCTATAGCGGCCGCCAAGATCGAATGTGTTGTACTGCGGCACGTAATAGCTGTTCATGTCGTCGGCAGCGCGTCGTCCAACATGCTGCCAGTTCAGGTTGAAGAACGCGCCAGTCAGGGCTGGTATCTGATACTCGGCAAGGATGTTCGACTTGTAGTCGGGGATGCCGACAAAGGTTTTGTTGTTAGTGACGTAGCTGGGGCAAAGACTCGTTGTGCAAGTGGATGAGACATACTGATTTCCCTTGGGCAGGAGCACAAAAGTATCTGTCAGCTTGGGGTTCAGCGCCGTAATGCCGCCAATCACCCTGAGGCTCCTGGTGACTTTGCCGGAGAGCATGGCCTCTGCGCCATAGTTGAGCTGATTGCCGACGATCTGATCGTTTTCGCAGATGGTTGTTCCCGTGAGCGTTGTACCGCCGCAGTTATAACCGGCAGTGGTTGAAACCACTACAGTGTTGGCAAAAGGACGCCGCAGGCGGAAAATGTCTGCCGAGAAGTTCATCCTTTGCGACTCCAGCTTGTAGCCTAACTCGTACTGTGTGCTACGGTAGGGCGGTAGTGGCTGGCTGGCGTTGGCGACAATAATCCCCATCGAGTTCGACGGAGCTGTGTCCGGAGCCTGAATGCTGTCCGCAAAGGTTGTGTAGATGGTCATGTTCCGGGCAGGCTTGTAAAGCACACTGGCCGAAGGGCTGGCACCCTGGTACATATAGTTACCCACGCTGGCCAACTGCGTATAGTTGGGGCTACCGGAAGTTGTGTAGTTATTGGTCCAGGTCCAATCCTGACTGGCGGCTACTCTGACAAGCCAGCGAGGAGTCAGCGTAATGGTGTCGCCAAAATTGAATCCCTGCTGATGGATGATGCTGGTGACGTGCAGGCCGTGCGTAGGACCGGTCCCTGCGAACGAGGTAACACCGGTGTTGTAATCGACCACCGGGCTCAAGATGTTAGCGCTGCAAGTGCCGGTAAAGTTCGCACCCGTGCAGAGAGCTTTTGCTGTTGGCCCCACTTTGGGTTGCCATGTCGCAAATCTGTAGCCTGTGCTGCCGGTAACTATATCGTGGTGGATTCTTCCGGTGTTGAAGCTGCCCATCACGTATCCCAGATCGCTCTTGACCTGAAATCGGGTGGCCAGCGTGTTTTGGAACTGGTTTTCTTCGAAGGTCTGGTAATTGCCGTTGGCATCATAAAACGCATTGACCGCCGTATTGATGTCGCGATTGGCAATCTGCTGCAGCACGCTGGCAACCAAGTGCCAGTTCGGGCCAATATCCTGCTTCAAGCGCACTTCGCCTATTTGATTGTTCATGTCCGGACCTAGGAAGTGCTGCCCATAACCCTTCCGCATCGGGTCGGGTGCCTGCACCGGCAGTTTCGAGAAATACTTGGCGGAATAACACGATGCCGTACCTGGCGTCGCGCCCTCGCAGGCAGCGGAAGCCGAGCCGGTTGGAGCCAGCGTCGGATTGTAGGTGAACCAGCCGGGGTATCCGTGCTGGAACATCTCGTAGTAGCTGAAATTGCCACCGATGGTGGTATGCGCAAAGGGACGCAGGTCGAACGCTCCGGACCCCAATTGGCGGCGAAGCTGACTATTCGTAACATAGCCCGTACCATCGCCCAGAAGCAGGTTGACGCGATAGCCGAAGAGCTTGTTCGGCCCTAGGCGATCACCCAGATCAAGATGGCCGGTGACGACGCTGCGGCCTTCATACTGCACCTCGGCTTCGCGCAAAGGCGTTTCTGTTGGGGCCTTGGAAACGAAGTTGAAGATACCCGAAGGATTGCTGGGACCAAACATGGAACCGCCCACACCACTCAGGACTTCAATCTGTTCGAACTCCTCAAGTGCGGCAGGCGTGGTCACAGCAATGCCCATTCCATCCATGCGGTCGCCCTGCATGTTGGTTCCTTGCATTCCTCTGGTTTCCGGGCGAAGAACCTCAGATCCCTGCATCTCCTGAAAGGAAACAAGGGGCAGATACTTTGCGACTTGCTTGAAGTTTCTCGACATCGTATCGTCGATCAACTGGCGGGAGATCACATTGATCGTATAAGGAAGGTTAACGATCGGCGTGATACCGAATGGCGTGGCTGGCTGCAGGGTATCCACGCGATAGGCGTTTTCGAACGAACCGGCTGAGACGCTCACGGTCTCTGTGCCTCCGGTTAGTTGAAGGGATATATCGTAGTGGAGGTTCTGACCGGCCTCTACTTTAAGTGCGCTGCTCTCATTTAGTTGAAAGCCATTGGCCGCGATGGCAACCGAATAGTTCCCCGGCTGCAGCGCCGGGAACACGTAGATTCCCTGCTCATTGGTTGTCGCGGTGATCTTTGTCCCGGTCGATAGGTTGGTGAGTACGACCTGAGTATTCGCTACAACTGCCTGATTAGGGTCCTTAACCGTGCCGGTTATCGAACCCGTGCTCGTGGCCGCCTGAGCCAAAGCGGGCAGTAAGGCGAATAAAACAGAAAACATCACTAGCAAAAGTTTTTTCATCAATAGTCCAATCCTTATTTCAGTTCTTGAATTGCCCCGGAATGATGGCGCTCAGGGGCTGTGGGAAGATATGCCTACCGGACAGTTTCACGTGCATTACCATGCCTGCGGGTTTTGATACGGTCACCTGTAGGCTCGATTCAGCTATTTGTCTATTCGCACGTATCGTGCCAATGTCGCGCTTACTGGCATTGCATCTCTTTAGGGCAAGCGCAGAAGAGTAGACAAAGCTCATTCCATTTCGATTTATGGCAATTGAAGATACTGATATTAAATAGGTTGTACTTTCTGGCCGATTCGTAAAGTAGGCGCACTAATCAGCGATGTTTCGCGCCAGAGGGTCTGATATGCACACGGAGCGTCGGGAGTCCTGTTCCATTCAGGTGTCCCGAGATGGCGTGAGTGTTACAAAACGTGACAGTTATCTGGGGATTGAGCCGCTCTCAATACGCGTTGGAAGTGCAGTTGATTAGGTGCCTTAGTGTCAAAATGTGACAGTCATTTCAGGGATGCATTGCGGCGAAAGCGTGGTGCTTCACAATACCTCTGGGAGAAGCAATGCAAGCGCTGGACGTGATGGATGTCACCGCCGAGTCTACTTCAGATGACGCACACTGTGAATCTGTGATTAATCTGGAGGTCTGAATGCCGTTAGACAATCTCGTCATTCAGAACGCATGGCAGCAATACACCCGCGGAGCCTCCTTAGACGTTCGCCATCTAAGTCCAGAGATTGCAAGTTCATGGCAGCGCTGCCATAACCTGAGCGTTGATCCGCTTTGCCCCGTGCGTCAAAGTGTCGACCTGCTCCAGCTCAGAGACCGCCTTTTCCAACGCCAACTTCTCGTCAATATAGCGCGGCCCGTGATGGAGCGGCTGTATGACTTTGTAAAGAACACCGGATTCCAGGTTGTTCTCAGCGATGAGACGGGGTTCCTTCTGGAAGTGATCGGTGATTCCGATGTCGTCTTGCTCACACGCGGGGTGGAAATGTGTCCGGGGGGGGACTGGAGCGAGGCCTCGAAGGGCACCAATGCAATAGGTACCGCCATTTTTGAGCGCAAGCCGACGCAGGTTTATGCTGCGGAGCACTATTGCAAGCCAAACCACTTTCTGGTTTGTTCAGCGTCTCCCATCTTCGATCCCGACGGCAAGATGGTGGGCGTGCTCGACCTGAGCGGCGACTATCGCTCCTCCAATGTTCACACTCTGGGCATGGTTGTGGCGGCAGTAGGCGCCATCGAGAATCAACTTCGACTGCGGCGCGCCACGGAGAAGCTCTACAACGCCTACCGCTATTCCACTATCCTGCTTGAGAGTATGTCGGATGGGATGCTTTCAATTGATAACCGAGGAGTTGTGACCGAGATCAACGCCAAGGGAGCGGAGATATTCGGCATTAACCCGAGACTGGTCCGGGGACGGCATATTACCCAGTTGACTAGTTGCCCTCTCCCGCTTTCGCAGATACTGAATGATGGCGTACAGTACGAAGACAAAGAGATTATCTGCGGCCCGTCCGGCAAGAAGATTCGCAGTTCTGCCTCACTGCTTCGCGACGAGCGCGGGGCGATCATCGGAGCAGTTGCAACCTTCCGTGAGATTTCGAAATGGCGGCCTCCTTCCAGAACCTGTTGTCTTGCCGCGCCGCACGTGTGCGTTGATGACATTGTGGGTGACGGCGCAGGCATGACCGAATTGAAGACACGCGTCAGGATGGCGGCGGGCAGCTTATCCACGGTACTGCTGGAAGGCGAGAGCGGCACGGGCAAGGAACTTGTTGCGCAAGCAATTCATTACAGTGGACAAAGAAGCGAAGGACCGTTTGTGGCCGTCAACTGCGCCGCGTTGCCGGAGACCTTGATTGAAAGTGAATTGTTCGGCTATGAGGAAGGATCATTCACTGGAGCAAAAAAAGGTGGGCAGGCAGGAAAGTTTGAAATGGCTAATGGAGGAACTCTGTTCCTCGATGAGATCGGCGATATGCCGCTCAGCGCGCAGATGAAACTACTCCGGGTCATTCAGGAACGAAAGGTGACGCGCATTGGCGCCTCCGCCGACCGGGTTATTGATATTCGAATCATTGCCGCTACGCTTAAGGACTTGAAAAAGGAAGTGAAAGATGGGCGTTTTCGGCAGGATCTTTACTATCGTCTGAATGTGCTGAATTTCCGCATACCGTCCTTGCGGGAACGGCTGGAAGACATTCCTGCACTTGCGCAGAGTCTTTGCATCAAAATCGCCGAGAGGATGAAGGTGGCTCCCAAGGTTTTCGACGAAGACCTGCTGGAAAAGCTCAAGTCCTATCCATGGCCTGGGAATGTGCGGGAACTGGAGAACCTGATCGAGAGAGCGATCAATCAGGCAGGAGATGATTCACTCTTGCGAGCGGAACACTTCGATCTCACGGCTCCGAGTAGCGGGACGAATGAGGGCCTGCCCGCGGAAGAAATCGCACCGTTGCTGCCTCTGGTCGAAGTGGAAAAAGAGATGATCTGTAGAGCGGTTACCCACTACAAGCACAACATCCACAAGGCCGCAATGTCGCTTGGAATCAGCAGGAATACTTTGTATCGCAAGATGAAAGAGTACGGATTCGAGGAAGCTGTTTCCGCAGTTTCGGAGCCTCTGGAAGTTCATTTCGTGAACTGAGTACAGCGCCCTGCAGCCGCCCAACTCCCTTTGCAGTCTACAGCGTTTTCGATTCTGATGCATACAGAAACCACGATGCCGAGTGGCTTTTTCCTCAAGAAAAGCGTAAGCGTCATTTTCTGGCCGCCTTGTTTTGGGGTTGTTCAGGGTTCAAGCTCGACTCGTGGTGGCTATGTGGCCACGGAGGGCTTGGATGGATGAAGGGATAGAGACAGGTGAAGGCGCTTCC
>Ga0255354_1000324_pt1 | contig 30686 bp, 30 predicted proteins | sample HBST50metaG_FD_189942 | JGI IMG/M metagenome (GOLD analysis project Ga0255354, IMG submission 189942) | Peat soil microbial communities from Stordalen Mire, Sweden - H.B.S.T50 | ecosystem: Environmental > Terrestrial > Soil > Wetlands > Peat | place: Sweden: Norrbotten County, Stordalen Mire...
GCCGAAAAGCAGGTTTCTTGCCAAAGACTCGGTTCAAACCCGCTGGTCAACGATCAAAATGCCGGGCCAGAGGAGAAAATCCCCTTTTCCACCTGCCGGTTGGGGGATTTTGCAAGAGGCTCAGTTGTTGATTTTTTGGTTGCGGGGGCCTGCAACACTCCGAATTTGCTTGCCATCCCCTTCAGTCGCTCGATGGCCGCATAGCCCAGAATGTTCTAGCTCAACCTCTGCCGTGACAGAAGTTCTTTTGATCGTAACCCATTGAATCCATGGGCATTGATGACTAGCAAAAGCGCGCTAAATCCTTTAAAAGCACTACAAGAAATCCTTCAGCACCCTCGCAGACCTCTGCTTTTTACCCAAACCTCTGGCTTTCTCGCGGCAGAGGTCGGGCAAAACGGACCTTTGCTGTTGCACGGCAGAGGTCTTGGCCAGAATTCCAAGCTTTAATGCAATTGAGGGTGCTCAAAATGGTTCTGAAACGTATGTCGCTTGAAGTAGCCCTCGATTATGCGCGTCTTCGCTACCCTGTGCTTGCGTTTCCCTTTCTCAACATACGCAACCTTATCGGTGCGCGCGGATGGAGCGCAATCATGAAGATGATGGCCCGCCGTATGCGTTGAGCGCCATTTTAAGGTTGGTTGAATCCGCTAACGCTTGTTCTCAATTGCTCAGATCGAGATGGTCTGAGCCGGTACTTTTGCGTACGTAGGCAGCCAGGGCTTCAATGGGCTTCCGGCGGTTTTTTTTGCGCGAAGGAATGATGGAACTTGGCACGAAGGCAGTCGGCCAGGGCAGGTGGGAATAGGTATCCACCACAAACCGGCTCTGAGTTTGCTGCGGAAGGTTCAGGTTGGTCAGAAAAGAGGTCTGCCCGTATGACGTAGTTCCAGTTAACGGCATCGGTCCACCTGAAGGAGAATTGCAGATGAGGATCCCAGGCCGGGTTCTTGCCGCCGCAGTACTGCTCGCGACTGTCGGGATGATCTCCTGTCAAAAAACCGGACCTTCCAAAGAAGGCGCCGATGTACGGCTCCAAGGTTCCGGAGCCAGCTTCCCATTCCCAATCTACTCGAAATGGTTCAAAGTCTATGGCGAAGCTCACCGAAATGTGGAGATCGACTATCAATCGACCGGCAGCGGCAGCGGCGTGAAGAGTTTCATCGACAAGACGGTGGACTTCGCAGCCAGCGACAAGGCCATGACCCCGGCGGAGATCGGGCGCGTCGCGGCAGGAGTCCAACTCCTTCCGTTGACGGCCGGGACAATCGTTCTAACCTACAACGTTCCGGGAGTCAAGGAGCTGAAGCTGTCGCGCGCCGCTTACGCAGGCATATTCCTGGGCTAAGGTGAAGAAGTGGAACGATCCGGCCATCGTCAAAACGAACCCCGGGGTGAATCTGCCGGGTAGCGTTATCAACGTCGTGGTCCGCGCCGATTCCAGCGGCACCACCTTTGTATTCACGCAGCACCTGAGCGCGATCAGCAAGGAATTCGCAGCCAGTCCTGGAAGGAACGACATGCCCGCATGGCCAGTGGGCACCCGATCAAAGGGGAATGAAGGCGTTACCGCCAGCGTCCAGACCACACCTGGGTCCATTGGCTACATCGAATTTGGTTACGCGATGAGCCAGAAGATGCCGATGGCGCAACTGGAGAACAAATCCGGGCAATTCATCACAGCATCCACGGCTTCCGGCCAGGCCGCGCTTGCCGCTGTGAGTTTGCCGGAGAACCTGATTGCGTGGGTTCCCGATCCGGAGGCGAAGGACGCTTACCCGATTGCTACTTTCACCTGGCTTCTTTGCTACAAGAAGAACCCCGACCCGCGGAAAGCGGAAGTACTTCGCGGCCTCGTTTCGTACATCCTCACCGACGGCCAAAAGGAATCGGAAGCATTGGGGTATCTGCCGTTGCCGGATGCGGTAGCAGCCAAAGTGAAGGCTGCGATCCAAAACATACAGTAGCGACGCGGCTTTCCGGCACTGGTCTTCCGTCACGTGAGGCGACACGCGGGGGCACATGCGGACGAAGAGAAGGGAGTGAGTCATGCCGACCGAGGCCCAGAAATCCAAACCGCCTTCGCGCACCCAGGCCATAACCGATACCGCGTTTCGAGCCTTGTGCCAGGGATTCACGTGGTTGGTCGCGGTTATTGCGGTGATCATCGTGCTGAAGATCGTCCTCGCCGCACTGCCCGCCGTCCGGCAGTATGGGCTAGGCTTTCTCTCGGGGCAGGTATGGGATCCGAACAAGAAGGCGTACTCTATTCTTCCCGAGATCTGGGGCACGCTTTACAGCTCCGTTCTCGCGCTGATTTTTGGAACCGCGTTCGGAGTGGCGGCGGCGCTTTTCCTGGCCGAAGGCTTTACGGCCGACGCTGTCTTCGCGTTGCTCAAGACTGTCAATTTGCAGTTTCACCCGTTCTGGGGCAAGCTGCCCGAGCAAGTGGAGAACCTGCTGAGTAACCTGATTGAACTTCTGGCCGCGATTCCGAGCGTGGTATATGGGCTCTGGGGATTGTTCGTCATCATCCCGCTGATACGGCCCGCCTGTCACTGGTTGCATGCCGATTTGGGCTGGATACCTATTTTCGGCACGGACCTGAGCGGCCCTGGAATGCTGCCCGCCGTGATCGTGCTCTCGATCATGATTCTACCTACGATCACGGCGATCGCCCGCGGCTCGTTGCTCGCGGTGCCGACCCGCCTAAGAATGGCCGCATACGGACTGGGCGCAACGCGATGGGAAGCGATCTTTGCCGTGACCCTTCCCACTGCGTCCAGAGGGATCTTCGGCGGCATTGTGCTCGCGTTCGGCCGCGCCCTGGGCGAAACCATGGCGCTGGCAATGCTGGTAGGGAATGCGAATGTGATCAGCGCGTCGCTGCTTTCTCCGGCCAACACACTGGCTGCCTTGTTGGCGAACGCCTTCCCCGAGGCCAACCCCAAGGATGTAGGGGTATTGATGTATGCCGCGACGGTGCTGCTGCCGGCCGCGGTTCCGCGAATTCTTACCGGAGTCATGCTGGCCATCGCGCGTGGAGCCGGAGAAACCGCGCCGCTTTTGTTCACCGCGCTATTCAGTAACTACTGGCTGCTGTGGCACGGCCACGTCAAGCTCATGCAGCCCACGGCATCGCTCGCCGTGCTGATCTATAACTTCGCCGGCATGCCATTCGCGAATCAGGTGGAATTGGCTTGGGCCGCTGCCCTGGTACTTGTGGCGATGGTTCTGACCGCCAATCTCATCGGGCAGAGTCTGGCAAGCCGTCGAGTTCAGTAACTGCAATTTCAATTATTGGAGGTGTCCTTGATGCCAAGTGCAGAGATTGCCGGTCAAGATCCGGTCTCAACGAACGGAAAGGTAGATCCCTCGGTCGTGATGGATTGCAACATCGAGAAGCTTTACTACGGAAGCCTCAAAGCCGTTCGCGACACCAAGCTACCTGTCCGGAAAAACGCAATCACTGCTTTCATCGGACCATCGGGCTGCGGGAAGAGCACGGTGCTTCGCTGCCTGAACCGGATGAACGATTTGATCCGTGGTTTCCGGCTCGAAGGTAATGTCCAATTCCGCGGGCAAGACATTTACGGGCCCAAAGTCGATCCCGTAGCCGTGCGCCGCTATATCGGCATGGTCTTCCAGCAGCCGAATCCATTCGCCACCAGCGTCTATAACAACGTTGCCTTTGGGCTGCGGTTGAACAACTTCAAAGGCAACAAGGCCGCAAAGGTGGAGGAAGCTCTGAAGTCGGCGGCGCTATGGGATGAGGTGAAGGACAAGCTGAACGAGAGCGGGCTATCGCTCTCGGGCGGTCAGCAACAAAGGCTCTGTATCGCGAGGGCCATTGCCACCGAGCCCGAGGTTCTGTTGCTCGACGAACCATGCTCTGCGCTGGACCCAGTTGCTACACGCAGCATCGAAGAACTCATGAAGCAATTGAAGGCCCGCTTCACAATCGCCATTGTCACGCACAATCTCCAGCAGGCGCAGCGCGTCTCTGACAAGACGGGCTTCTTGTATGTCGATACTTCGGAAGGCAGCCGGACGGGCTACCTGGTGGAGTTCGGCGACTCCAACCAGATCTTTCACGACCCCAAGGAGAAAGAAACTCAGCAATACCTCAAGGGAGAGTTCAGTTAATCTGGGAACACATGGGAGCCTGATCCACGGTTCCCTCCTTTCAAGTGATAACAGACACAAGGAGAAAACCTATGAGCGATGCAGCAGGGGATAGCCAACCGGCCTACGGCCGTCTGCCCACGGAAATCGAGGGTTTTGAGTCCCTGGCTGAGCTTGCCCTGAATCTGCGCTGGTCGTGGAACCATCGCGCCGACCAGGTGTGGCGGCAGATCGATCCTATCCAGTGGAAGTTCACGCAGAACGCCTGGGTGATTCTGCAAACGGCTTCACGGGAAAAACTCGGGAATTTGCTTGCCGATCCGGCATTCCGCAAGAGTGTCAATGACCTGTTGAGCGACGAGCGGCAAGCAGCGGAGGCGCCGGGATGGTTTCAGCAACATTATGCCCAGGCTCCCTTGAGCTGCGTCGCGTATTTCAGCCTCGAATTCATGTTGAGCGAAGCGCTGCCGATTTACTCAGGCGGGCTCGGCAACGTGGCTGGAGATCAGCTCAAGAGCGCCAGCGACCTGGGGGTACCGGTGGCTGCGGTGGGGCTGCTCTACCAGCAAGGTTATTTTCGACAGGTGATCGACAAGGCGGGCGCGCAAGAGGCTCTCTACCCCTATAACGACCCTGGACAGTTGCCGATCACGCCGGTGCGCCGCGAAAACGGCGAGTGGTTGCGGTTGGAGATTCCCTTGCACGGCTACGCGACTTGGGTGCGGGCGTGGCAGGTTCAGGTCGGGCGAGTGAAGCTCTACCTGCTGGACAGCAACGACCCGGCCAACTCCCCCGAGGATCGGGCCATTACCAGCGAGCTGTATGGGGGCGATCCGGAACTGCGTCTCAAACAGGAGATGGTTCTCGGCATCGGCGGGTGGAGGCTACTTGTCGAGCTCGGCATCCATCCGGAGGTTTGTCACCTGAATGAGGGGCATGCGGCCTTCGCGGTGTTGGAACGCGCCCGCAGTTTCATGCTTGAGACCGCGCAGTCCTTTGACGTGGCGTTGGCCGTCACGCGCGTGGGGAACTTGTTCACCACCCACACGGCTGTAGCTGCCGGGTTCGATCGCTTCTCGCCGCCTCTGATCGAGCAATTTCTCGGCCGCTATGCCGAACGCGAACTCGGCATCAATATCCAACGTTTGCTGGCCCTGGGTCGCCGGAATCCGAGCGATTGGTCGGAGAGTTTCAACATGGCCTATCTGGCCATTCGCGGTAGCGGGGCGGTGAATGGCGTGAGCCAATTGCATGGGCAGGTCAGCCGGGATCTCTTCGCGCCTCTTTTTCCCCACTGGCCGGTAGTCGAAGTGCCCATTGGCCACGTGACCAACGGTATCCACGTATCCACTTGGGATTCACATCCGGCCAACGATCTCTGGACCAAGGCATGTGGAGAACATCGCTGGCTGGGAACGACGGGAGCCCTGGAGCAGAACATCCGCGGCGCCTCCGACGAGGGCCTCTGGCAACTCCGCACAGCCGCCAGGGAGTCTCTTGTCTCATACGCTCGTGAACGATTGTCCCGGCAACTGGCCGTCTCCGGCGCATCCCCCGAAGAGGTTGATGGCGCTAAGCAGCTTTTCGATCCCAAGGTATTGACGCTGGGGTTTGCGCGGCGGTTCGCGACCTACAAGCGGCCAAACCTGCTTTTGCACGACCCGGAGCGGCTCCTTCGCCTGCTAACCAATCACGAGCGGCCGGTGCAACTCATCCTTGCCGGCAAGGCCCATCCGGCAGATCAGGGCGGACAGGCTTTGATTCAGGAGTGGATACGCTTCATCCGAGAGACCGAGGCTCGGAACCACGTCATCTTTCTCAGCGACTACGACATGCGTATGTCCGAACACCTGGTGCACGGAATAGATGTCTGGCTAAACACTCCGCGGCGGCCGTGGGAAGCGTGTGGAACCAGCGGCATGAAGGTGCTTGTCAACGGCGGGCTCAATTATTCGGAATTGGACGGCTGGTGGGCCGAGGCTTATGCCCCGGATCTGGGCTGGGCGCTCGGCGACGGCCTTGAACATGGCACTGATCCAGGACTGGACCACATCGAGGCGGAGATGCTTTATGACACGCTCGAACGGCAAGTTGTCCCAGAATTCTATACCCGAGGTGAAAGCGGAATTCCCACAACCTGGGTTGCGCGGATCCGCGAGAGCATGGCGCGGTTGACTCCGCAATTCTCTGCCGACCGCGCGGTGCGCGAATACACTGAGCAATACTACCTTCCGGCTGCCGCGGCCTACCGTTTGCGCACCGCGGACAAAGGCGCAACCGGCAGGCAGATGGCCGATTGGCGGCACAGCCTGGATGAGAAATGGGCCTCACTCCACTTTGGTGCAGTGAAAGTTGAAACTCGTGGCGACAAGCATGAATTCGAAGTTCAGGTTTGGCTCAACGAGCTTGATCCCAGCGCAGTGCGGGTAGAGCTTTACGCCGACGGCGTCAAGGGAGCCGCTCCAGTCCGGCAGGAGATGAACCTAGGCCACGAACTGGCTGACATGACCGGTGGCCGAGTTTACAGAGCGGCTATGTCTTCGGCTCGGCCAGCGGGCGATTACACGGCGCGACTCATACCGCACTTCGACGGCGCTTCCATCCCACTGGAAGAAACGCGAATCCTTTGGCAGCAATGATCCAGCAATATCCTCGTGGCGCTACTTCATCTCCAGCACTCTACTGATGGACGGCGCCGGAACGCCGGATCGAATCACTGCCGTGCGGAGATCGTCGGCAACCGCCAGCAACTCGTCCGGTGCCTGCTGAGCGTGCCAAGCCGTGCCAACTTCGCCGGTCCGTGAGCTGCAGAACCGTCCAAGCACCCATGCCAGCACAAACACCGGAGTGATAGCGAGGATCTGTTGGCCTGCGGGCACGATCTTGTGCTCCAGCGCCTTCAGAACCGGAATGGTCTCGCGCATTGCCGAGGCGGCCAGCTTCAGCTCGTCGGGCGAACGGGCCAGCGCCTTGATGTCGTTCCGGTACTTCGTCATCCAGGAAACGCAAAGCATTCGGAAGGTCGATATTTCAGCTGGCGTGGCCGTGGGCATGTTGCTTGAAAAGACAGCACCGGTCTACCCACCCCAGCGCCTTGTTTGACCCCCGGCACCAGAGCAGACCCATTCAAAGTACATAGCCTTCCATGGGGGCGGCTTCCTTCAAGTCGCAGTATCAGAAGCGCCCCTCATGAAGAGCATGTGGCTGCGCACTGCTGCGTGTCGGGGCGCTCCAGATATAGCACTAAGACTTCACGGTGCCGATCAGGCGATTCGAGGACGAACGCTATCGGGGTATCAAGTCAAGCCTACGGGGTTGTACCCGTGACCGAAGCTGAGCAGGCCAAATGTGCGACTTAAAGCGGGCGACTCATTGACAGTTTAGCTACTGCACCCGCGACGTGACGATACACCGCCGGGCGGGGCCTGGATTGAACCTGCGTGATTTCCGAACGGAGTGGTACTGGCAAATGCCCCAGGGGGCGATAGACCGAGGTGGCGATCTGAATCATGCTGTTTGCCACGGCGATTGGAGGGCGTACCGATGGCAAAGAGCAAGCGCAAACGGACACCCAAATCTGTTCTGAAGCTCCCTGATCTTGAACAATCCAGGTCCGCTGTTCTGAACAGCCTGACCTCTCCAAGTTCGCATCGAACCTACGATCATGCAATCCGGGAGTTCATCGAGTGGTATTCCTCGGAACCCGGAATCGCATTCAACAAGACTGACCTTGCCCCCGCAAAACGTATTGCCGCCATGTCCGGGTTCGAGAGTTATTCGTCATTCGCCGCAACCTTCGAAGCGACGCGTGGCCTCTCTCCCTCTCAATACCGTGCAGCTCTCAAACCGGATTTTCGAAAATCGCCGCTGTGACTGTAACTCTGACGATGGTTTCACGGCAAGAGACTTGAGACCAGCGGTGGTTCAGGTCATCGCCAACAGGCGCCAGGTGGAGGCACGCAATCGGCTGCGTGCACGCATGCCTCCGAGTGGTCTTCAATTGGGCAAGGCGGCCGTGTTCTGGCCGCTGGCGAACTTCCAGGCTCCGTCTGTCTGGCGGATGGCAAGATATTTGAAGTGGGTGACGAGCGTGCCCGGAGAGATCGCGACGATTCCTGGCGGCAAGCCCTTGAAGTTCGTCACAGTCTGGTCTGTGTCGACCAACGCAGCCTGGTCGGAAAAGAGGGTGAACTTTCGCAGCGCTATGGTGCTGCTGCTGTCCTTGAAGGGGCCGGCGAAGATCTTGGCGTGTTGTTGTTGAACTGCCGCTTGGCCGCTGAAGACCTGCCCGCGAATATTGATGAAATCCGCGTCATCGGTGTATTCGTCTGCATATGCGACGCTGTCGCCCGCGATCCATGCTTCTTGTTCGACAGTCAGCATCTTCTCAACAGCGCTCTGAGGGGTTTCGCTCGCCGCCTGAACCTTGCCGGCTCCGCACCCAGTTGTAACGATCGCAATGGTCATAGTCAGGGCTCCGATCCAAATTCGAAATCGCATTTCGGTATCTCCTTTCAGGGGGCAAGTGCCGCCCTGTAAAGTGAGGATTGCAAGTTCTTTTCTTGAAGTCCTGATCAAGGTCTGAAGGCTTTCTGTACTTTTCCCCGGTGCAATGGCTGAAGGCAAATGGACAATCGATGGATTGGAGCTTGACCGCCGGAGTTTTTCTCTGCGGCGCAATGGCGAAGTTCTGCGCCTTGACCCAAAACCTCTGGAACTCCTCTTTCTGCTGGTTGAGAGCCAGGGCGACGTCGTCTCGCATGACCAGGCTCTTCGTCGCGTGTGGGGCGAAGGCGTCTTCGTCAACGGCGAAGCGGCTCTCTATACGGCCATCAAGAAGATTCGTAAGGCGGTGGGCGACCCGGCGCTCATCGATGCGGAAGTTCATGACCGCTATCTTCGTGCGCGCTATCTCCTGAGCCAGCGCACACGGCCTACCATTCAGGCGGCCATGCGCTATTTTCAAGAAGCATTGGCCATTGACCCCGCGTTCGCTCCGGCGATCGCAAGCCTTGCTTTCTGCCATGCCCTGCTGCCGATCACAAGCACGTTAAGGCCGCATGACTGCTTCCCCTCAGCCCAGAGTCTGGCCACCGATGCGCTGGCTCTCGATCCCACCCAGGCAGATGCGCAGATTGCCTTGGGTCTGGTCGATTTTTGGTTTCGAAGGGACTGGGGGGCCGCGCGCGCCCACTTTACTGAATCTGCGATGCTCAACCCCGGAGACAGCGCGCCGCCTATGTTCCTGGCGCACACCCATTCCGTGCTTGGAAGGCATGAAGAGGCTCTGATCACCATTGCCGCCGCACTTCGGCTGGACCCGATTTCGCCGATCGTGCGGGCCCATCACGGCCATTTTCTTTACAACGCCGGCCGCTCCCGGGAAGCGCTTATTCCTCTAAGGCAGGTGCTGGAGTTAAGCCCTCAATTCTGGGTTGCTCATCTGATGCAGGGCAAAGCACTTGCCACTCCCGATCACGCGCCCGACAGGTCCCCGGACATCTCGAACAGTTCCGCGGAAGCGATTCAATCCTTTCTTTTGTCGGAACGTTTCAGCATGGGCAATACCGAAGGGCTGGTCTTCCGCATCTGCAGACGCACCTCGTGGCCGCGGTACACGAGAGTGCCGTCTTGCGGACTCAAGGCGAAGTCTGCGAAGGCGAACTTTCTCGTCGGTGTTTGCGGCTCTGGCATTCTTATGTACGGGATCGGAGGGGAAACCTGCCAAGAGCATACCATCGGACAGGGTTAACATCCCCGCCAAACCGCCGATAATGCACTGATAAACATAAAGTTGCTTGTTAACAATCGCTTGATGGGCAGTTAATTTGACGCGTCGGAGACGCCGTGGGGAAATGGGAACGGTCAAGCTTCCCCCTGATCTTGAGGCTCCCCATGTTCCGCTTCCCAGTCCTTCGCACTCTGGCTTGTGCCTTGCTTGAGCAAGCCGCGCCTTCGACCCATCCCCGCAAGAGTTTTTTCCCCTGGCAGGTCCTTCCAGCTCCTACCGCGAGATGCCTCGCCTTTGCGCGAACCTTTTGCCTCGCAATTCTGCTGCTGACGGGACTGACAATTCCCGGTTTCGCCCAGACGGCGACTCCTTCGGCGATCTTTCTCTCGTTCAATGCCGCGCAGATCAGCGGCGGCGGCGGATCGGCGCAGACGCTGACAGCCTCGTTTACCGTATCGGGTTATGCGGGCAACTTTACGCCGACGGCCACACTGCACTATGGGCATGACTACACGCTGGGTGCGGTCAGTTGCTCGGGTGGAGAGTCAGAGACCTGCACCATCCCGGTCACCTTCCAGCCGACGCTGCCGGGGAATCGCCCGGACGCCATCTTTCTGATGAACGGCGGCAAGCGCCTGGCGACGGTGTTGCTGAACGGCACAGGGCAAGGGCCCATGTCGCTGGTGCAGCCGGGCGCGTTTACAACCAGCGTGCCATGGGTACCCCAGAACCAGTACCTCTACCAGTCCGTGACCGACGAAAATGGCACCGTCTATATTCTCGCTTCAGGTGGCTACTACCTGATCATCAGTGTGGATAAAAACGGCGTCGTCACACAAATACCAACTTCGAATAAGTATTACGTCTGGTCAATCTCCATCGACGGCGCAGGTGTGTTGTATCTGTTTAACGAGTCGAATGTTGTGGAGACCTATGACACCGTACAGGGGACTTTCGGTACCTATCCCATCCCCAACCCGGGCAACGACACGCAGTGGTACCCAGGCACGATTGGCCCTGCGGGTGCCATCGATATTGTCGACCAGATTCACAACAACGGTGCGATCGACATGATCGACTCGAGCGGCGCACCCATTTTGTTCGAAGCGCTTAATCCGGCGGTGATTCAACCGGACACGATCACCTCGGACAGCCAGGGAAACGTCTTTGTGGGCGGCTACACGATCAACGAGATCACACCCGCCGGAGCGCAGACCCAGATCAACGCAGTCGGAGCCAGCGAAGGTCTTGCGGTGGATGCTGCCGACACCCTCTACGCTACGCGCTATATCCCGCTGAATGAGCCGTCCCAGGGCGTGGCCATGCTGCCCGCATCCAATTATTCCAACCCGGTCGCTTCCATCGACGCACACTCATCTCCCTTGAGTGTCTCGCTCGGCTCCGAAGGAACGGTCTACGTTTCGAACTACGTAAATCTCGATATCTTCGACCGATCCAAAACGGAGACAATCGACTTCGGCGAGGTGAGCGCAACCCAGTCAGAGACGGATTCCACAGCCAGCATTTACAACGGCGGCAATGAACCGCTGACGGTCTCTACGTTTTCACTGCCCGGGGACAGCTTCACTGTCGATTCCAGCCAGGCGAATGACTGCGTGCCTGGCATTACGCTCAATTCGGGCTCGCTATGCCTGGCAAGTATCACATTCTCTCCGCAACACCCCGGAACTTTTACCGGCACCATTGCGATTGAATCCAACTCGCTGAACGGAACGAACGTCCAGCAGACGATTCAACTAACCGGGATTTCGTATGGCAGCTACGACGTTTTGAGCCCCAATCCGTTGGAATTCCCGGGGCAGGCTGAAGGCACCAGCCAGACTCTGCCCGTCACCTTGACCAATCAAGGTAACTATTACTCTTCAACCGTCTACAGCGTGAAAACGGACAACGCGGCTTTTACCATCGCGGAGGGGACTTGCACCGGCGCTGCTGTTGCGGTTGGGGCCAGTTGCCAACTCCAGGTAACGTTCTCGCCCACGGCGGCGCAGGCCTACTCCGGCAATGCAACCATCGACACTTTCGTGAACGGTACATCCCAGGCGCACCAGATCATCACGCTGCCGTTGAGTGGTACTGGCACTGGGCCCACCGCTGCAACGCCGGTGATCACGCCCGGCACCGGCACCTACTCCAGCAACCAGCAGGTCACCATTACCGACGCTACCGCCAACGCGACCATCTACTACACCACCGATGGCTCGGCGCCCTCCAACGCATCCACTAAGTACACCAGCGCCATTACCGTCAGCAGCAATGAGACGCTTAGAGCAATCGCCACGGCCGCGGGTTATTCGCAGAGCGCGACTGCATCGGCCACTTACACATTTGCATATCCGGCGGTCACGTTCACTCCGGCCTCGGTCGCCTTTGGCAACCAGGCAATCAACACCACCAGCGGCACGCAGACGGTCACGCTCACCAACTCAGGCGCAGCGGCCCTGACAACCACAAGCATCGCGCTTACCGGCGCAAATGCCACCAGTTTTACGCAGACCAATAACTGCGGAGCATCGGTTGCGGCCGGCGCAAGCTGCAACATCTCCATCACGTTTGCTCCGACCTCGCGCTTGCCGGATGCGGCGGCGGCTTCAGTCTGCTTCAGCCGGCCAAAACCTACACCGTTACTGTGACCGCCAACATAGGCTCCGTACAGCAGACCACCACCGTGCAGCTCACGGTTCAGTAAAGAGAGACCTTCATGCCAAGCAATGTCCAAGTTACATCCTGGCTACTCATGGTTTTGGCCGCCGTCACTCTGGCTCCGTCCTTTGCGCAAACGCGATCCGCTGCGGGGAAGCAGCAGGCTCCCCCCGAACTGGCTTTGACTTACAGTTACCTCCGCAGCAATGTGCCTGCCGATGGATGCGGCTGCTTCTCGCTGAATGGCGGAAGCGCCACACTGACCCTGCCCGTCAGAAGCAGCGCATTCGCCATTGCCGGCGAAGTTACTTCCACAACAGTCTCCGGCATTTCCGCCAATCGCTACGATCTGGCAATCATTGCCTATAGCGCGGGCGTTCGCTACTCGCTACCAATGCGCAGCGCCCTCTGGCGGCCGTTCGGCCAGGTGTTGGTCGGCATAGCCCACTCCGGGGGAAGCCTGATTCACGCGCACCTCGGCGGCAGCATATATGGTGCAAATGCATTTGCCGGGAGCATCGGTGGGGGCTTGGACTTACGCATTCGGCACCGTCTCTCCGTTCGCCTTATCCAGGCGGAATATCTCGCGACCACCTTCAACAACAACTCGAACAACCACCAAAACATTCTCAAGATCGACACGGGGATTGTTTTGTGATTCGGCGAGAGATAGCCTAGTCCGAGCGACTTGGCGCCGCTCATCACCTTCACCTTCACGTCATTCCACGAAGTGTACACGGCCTCGCTGAGAAGCAGCACCGCTCCCCTGGAAAACCTCTAACCCTCATTCGCAGGAGTGAAATCGTATGAACCACGTAGGACCGGCAAGCATCATCCAGAGCGACTTCAGTTCAGGTAATCACGGCAACCTTGAAGCAGTTCTCTTTCGTGACGGACAGTTGCATCATCTGTACGGCACCCCCGGAACCAATGGTGTCGAATGGCAAATGGCCCGGACGCTGCCGGCCGCTGCTTCAGGCCCAGGCTCAATGATTCAAAGCGATTTTCATAGCGGCGATCATGGCAACTTCGAGGTCGTCGTGCTGGAAGGGCACGAACTCGTCCATTACTTTCACGACAACTCGGACGTGAATCTGCCTTGGCAGCGCGGCCAGACAATTACTTCGCGCGCCACCGGGCCGGGCTGCATCATTCAATCCGACTTTCGCAGCGGCCAACACGGCAACTTCGAGGTGATCGTACCCGAAGCCGGAGAATTGGTGCATTACTTCCATGACAACTCGAATGTCGCTCTGCCATGGCTTCGGGCTCAAACGATCACCGCGAACATCACCGGCACGGGCTGCATCATTCAATCGGACTTTGGCAGCAACGGCCATGGCAACTTCGAGGTTGTGGTCCCCATCGGTGGCCGCTTGCGGCATTTCTTTCACAACAACTCAGACGTATCGCTTCCCTGGACAACTGCGCAGCAGATCACGCGCGCCAGCATGTACGTTTTCTTCACCACCGACCGCATCGCCGATCCCGATACGGATAACAATTCGATGGGCCGCAGCGTGCTTGCCCGGTCAGAGAACGGAGGTATTCATTTCGGTCAGCCCCTGTACGACATGTCGCGTAGCAAGTTCATCAACGTGTCGCTGCAGCAGGTAGCGAATGCGGACTTCCCGGGATTGCCGGATAGCGAAGGAGAAGGCATCCTGGTATGGGGGAGCGGAGGCTACCGGCGCAGCAATGTCTACCTGGCGTACATTCCGCTTGCGCGGATCGAGGACCGATCCGCGTACCGGTACTTTGTCGGAGTCGATGTCAACCGGCAGCCACGCTGGGCCTCGGACGAAGAATTGGCAGAGCCGCTATTTCTGTCCGGCGCGATGGGCGAGTTGTGTGTGCGCTGGAATCCTTTTCTGCGCCGCTTCATCATGCTCTACAACAGCGACAATCCACTCTTCATTCTGGAGCACCAGTCAATCCTTCCATGGGGGCCGTGGACTGGGTATCAAAACATATTCGATGCCGGCGCCGCGTACGGCCACTACATCCATGCGGCCAGCCAGAATGACGGCCAGAGCGACCCAGGGCGCGAAGGTATTGGAGGGGGAGTCTACGGTCCGTACATGATCAGCCGCTATACGCAGCAGAACAGAGATGGCTCGGCGACGATGTTCTTCGTGCTTTCTGTGTGGAATCCATATAACACCATGCTGATGTCTGCGATCTTCCGTCCACGTTAGCCGCTCAGAGTGCTTTTGTTGGCCATCAGTGCCCATGGTTTCAATGGGTTACTATCAAGATCCTTCTGTCACGCCAGGGGTCTGCCCAAATGACCTCTAGTTCGTACAGCTTATTTATGCGCGAGCCCTTAGCCGTCCTCGCCTTGACCGAGGCACACGATCAACGACTGCCAAGATGGATGGACGTGAGTAAACGAGACGCATTGATTTTTGGCGTAAGTCCGTTTCGGAACGAATCGCTCCATGCCCCGTGTTTCCTATTTGGGAAGTGCGGCACTTAAGCCACGCGGCAAATCCCTACCCAATGCTTGCGTTTCATCTCTGCCGTCTGCCGATGGCTTGTCGCTCGGTAAGTCCTCTACCCACCAAGGCCTGTCGGGGGCTCGTCCAGTTGAGCTTACGATGCATTCATCGCCTGCCCGAATCACACGAGTCATCCGTGCCGGCTCCCCCTTGGTGAAGGGACAAACGGTGACGCATACGGCGCAGGCGGTACCGCTCGCCTGCCAATACTCGAAGCAGCGGTACGAGTCTTCAAACCATGCTTCATGTCCAGCATTGTTCCAGGGGCCACGGACTTGGAAGCTCGGTTCGTCCTCGAAAGACAAGGCACCCGCCGGGCACGCCTTGGCGCACGCTTTGCAATGCCTGCAACGGTCGACCAGACCAAATTCGATCGGTTTATCGCACGCCATGGGCAAATCAGTGAAAACGGTACAGAGTCGAACTGCAGAACCGAACTCCGGCGTTACAAGCTTGTTCATCCGGCCCAGTTCCCCAAGCCCCGCATCCATCGCGAATGGCACAAATTGTGCCGTTTCATTGACACTCGGAATCGCCTGGTAGCCGAGGCCGCGAATGAATTCGGAGAGTGTGGAAACGGTGAATGCCAGTTGACTGTGTGTCAGTCCGCACCCTGCATCGGCAACGGCGCTGGGCGCGCGCGCCAGGAGATCCACATTCACTGGAATTGCCAGGACGACGACCCACCTCATCCTCCGAGGAATCACAAGTCTTTCGTTGGTAACCTCTGGAACCTCAACTTCCTCAAATACGACCGCTTTGCCATCCACATGCCGGTTCACAAAGAGTTCGTTCATTGGAGCAATGCCGGCCAGCGCCGCGCCATACAAACGGGCTGCGTCTTTTACGGTACTGGCCGCCTCGGACGGAGAGGCCGAATACGCGGGAACACCCAGTTCGGCTGGCGTGGGTACCGCGAGGCGCGTCCAGGAAAGCAATCCTTGACCAGGTCTGACGCCATACATCAGCGTTCCGCCGGCGGCGGCGCTCAACTGGCGGTCGCGCAAGTCGAAGCCCGGCCTGGATTCTCGAATCCACCGCGAAGCGCGCGTACTGTTTGCTACGTTCGCTTTTTCCAGTGCGCCTTCGCCGTCGTGCGCAGCTTTCAATCTCGGATAGAGAGTAAACATGTCATCGCCGGAGAATCGCTCGAACCCCTCCGCTGTGTTCCCAAGCGCAGGTTGGTCTACATGTCGGGAAGAGATCTCTCGCAACGCGGTTTGGCCGGAAGCGTCGGAATAAGGCACAACGAAGTTTGCTTTTTCGCGCGGAACAACAGCGACCGCGGCTGCGTCGTGTTCAAAAGACAGTGGTTTGCTATTCTCGATCATGTCCGATTTCCTCGTTTGTCCGGTCCCCGGCTGACCGGGCCTGTGGTCAAATTGGCGTTACTTCCATTTGGTGTCACGCCACCTTCGGACAGGCCATCTTCCGGCACTCTCCATCCATGGGAAGACCGCTCGGCCTTAAGCTCTTTGATACTGACGAACCCCCAAGGCTACATCTCGAAAGAGAAGCTGTCCTGCACCCGAAGATCGATCCAATAATCCATCTTCGGGTGGATAAAGGCTCGCTTGATGCGCTTTGTCACGAAGCGATAGTTACGGTGCGGGAGTCTGCCGCGCTACCGCTGGTCACGATTACGGCGTGGAAGGGTCTTGTCGATCGCGCGCGGGTGCATGCCGGCGCGGGTGGGGTCGGGTCTGCCGCGGTGCAGATTGCCCTTGCCCACGGCGCAAAGGTATTTGCCACCGTTTCAGACGACAAGCGATCGATTGTCGACGCAGTGGGCGCGACCGCAATTGACAGGCGGGCGGCGGTCGACGACTATGTTGCTGAGCACACGGGCGGCGAAGGCTTCGACATCGTCTATGACACCCTCGGCGGGGCAGTGACAGACGGCTCGTTCGCATCCGTCAAACGCTATGCGGGCCATGTCGTCAGTTGTCTGGGGTGGGGATCGCATTCGCTGGCGCCGCTGTCGTTTCGTGCGGCCACATATTCCGGGGTGTTCACTCTGCTGCCGCTGTTGGCGGACGAGCAGTTTAGCAGGGAAGATATTGCACGCGCCTTCGATGCCGTGGCGAAAGGTAGCAAAGGGAAGGTGGTCCTTGAGCTTTGATCGCCGCAGTTTTATCGCATCCGCCATTGTGGGTATCGACGCTTTTCGCCGCAAGATCGCTCGGTTCGATTTCAACCCGCAAGCCTACATTTCAAGGGGGGAATCTATGACTGACATTCCGAATATCCCGCTAACCTCTCATCATCGCATTGAAGCGGACGGAGTTCACGTGTTCTATCGCGAGGCGGGACCTGCAGACGCTCCGGTCATCCTCTTACTCCATGGGTTCCCCACGTCCTCGTTTCAGTATCGAGAACTCGTCCCGCGTCTCGCCGACCGATATCGCGTGATCGCTCCAGACCTACCGGGATTCGGCTTCACTGAGGTTCCAGCGGAGCGAGGGTATAGATACACGTTCGACGCGCTGGCAAAGACGATTTTCGCATTCACCCAGGCTCTGAAACTTACCCGCTACGCAATGTACGTTTTCGATTACGGCGCGCCGACCGGCTTCCGTCTGGCGATGATGGCGCCGGAGCGCGTGACCGCCATCGTCTCTCAGAATGGGAATGCATACGAAGAAGGCCTGGGCGATGCGTGGCAGCCAATCCAGCGCTATTGGCGAGAGCCCACCCTGGAACATCGTAATGCTATTCGGGCGGGCCTCACGCTCGAAGGGATGCGTCACGAATATTCGGTCGGAATCCAGGACCCAAGCCTTATCAAACCGGAAGGCTACACCCTGGATGCTGCACTGCTGGCACGTCCCGGGAACGTTGATATCCAGCTCGACCTCTTCCTCGACTATGCCAATAATGTAAAGCTGTACCCCAAGTTCCAGGAGTACTTTCGAACCGCGAGACCTCCACTCCTCGCAATATGGGGCGAGTTCGATCCGTACTTCATTGCGGCAGGAGCAGAAGCGTTTAAGAAAGACCTCCCGGCGGCAACTGTTAAATTCCTACCAACCGGACATTTTGCGCTTGAGACTCATTTGCAAGAGATAGCCATCGCAATGCGTGAGTTTCTGATGAAACATCGGGAGAAGACGGTCTCTCGAGAGGCTGCCTTCTAGCCCGCCAGATGCGGGGCCGAGGGCCAAGGATAGGGAACGAAAAATCGGCCGGTGATCACAAATACAGCCCACTTGGCCGTAAAGCCGGCTTATCGGACAAGTCCCGCACTAGGCAACACCCCGAAGTGCTCTTGAGCGATTTATTCATCGATCGCGCGTTGGCGGGCATCAGTCCGAATTGTTTCCGGTGGGAGAATCCGCAGACCTTATCTGCGGATTTGTACGCGGAATCGGACGTTTTGGCCTCAGGTAGGACTCGATCTCTTCATTGCGTTCGTAACCTACAGAAAATACGTATATTGTTGAAAGTATGCACTAAGAGATTTCGCATATTTCGCAGGTTTAGCTTGTTTCATATTTCCTTGGGATAGTTTTTAGGACAGAAGATTTCTTAAACGGTGGCGTGCTGGGCCGCGCATTTCCTCTCTTCCTACGCAATTTAGCCTCGGGGCTTCAATTCGCTTTCCGCTGCCCTCGGCCTGCGAGAAGTTCCGACATCCCGATGACCGTTTGCGGGGTCCCCAGCTTCGGCGGGTCGGATATGCCCTTGAAGATTGGCTCGACTTCCACGGGCTAAGGTCGTACATCCGGGAATCCCGCAGCGAGTTCACGCCCTCGCTCCATGCCACCAGCATCTACTTGGCCGTCTCCCTGAAGCCAGCCAAGCTGTCCATCTTCAGCCACGGTCGCGCCCCTGTACCGTCTTTGAATCCTCAGTTTCCGACTTTGGAGTCGATTTGACGGTTTCATGCGCGGCACCGTCAAGCCTTCGCCCGCCAGCAGAACGGCTAGCTTGCGTGCGCCCCAGTCAGGCCGCTGGCGGCGCAACTGGACAATACGCTGTTCGATGGGCGGGGCGGTTCGGCTGCGGCTGGACTGCGGTCGGCGACTGCCTTCCTGCTCCCCTGCCAACCCAATCGGCGCGATACCGCTCCAGCCACAAATAGCCGGTGGGGCGAGAAATGCCGTAGCGGGCACACAACTCCGTCATGCTGCTCGCGTGCAAACTGGCCTCCACCACAGACCGAATCCGATGCTCATAAACTTCCATCGCTCTCCATCCCGGCCCCGTCTCCAATCCGCAGAGGCTGACATCTCATCCACTTCAGCCCTGGCTAGAAAATCTGCAAGAGCAAAAAGTGTAAAGGATGTTATGAGACTGAACAACTATGGCTATGCCCTCAAACGGACCACCTCAGATCACTGACCGACAATGGCCCATCTTGTACCGAATCGTTGCCATACCCCAGATCAGCTACTTCTTGCGGCGCAGGCCTAACATCAGCATTTTTCACTTGATTGCGTTCCGGAACACGGCTATACTCTGGAAACTCGCGGAGTCCGTGCCAAAGGCGGTTTTGTGGCGTACGACGTTTTCATAAGCTACTCGTCGCAAGACAAGGCTTACGCCGATGCAGCGCGGGCAGTGCTGGAGCGCCACGGTATTCGCTGCTGGATTGATCATAAGGAGCTCCTACCGGGAAAGAACTGGGCCGGCTCTATTGTCGAGGCCATCAGCTGTGCCTATGTCATGGTACTGGTGATCTCCAGCAGGGCCAACGATTCCTCGCAGGTGGAGCGCGAATTGGCATTCGCCGTAGACAGGGGCATCCCCGTCATCCCCGTTCGAATCGAAGACGTGAAACCCAATAAGTCGTTGGGGTTCTATCTAAGTGGGCAGCATTGGCTCGATGCCTTTGTACCACCGTTGGAGCCGCACCTGGAGCGGCTTGCCGAAGTGGTGAGCCTGCTGGTGCCGCCCAAGGAGACGACATTATCCGGGTCCCCGCCACTACAGCCTCCACTGGACCCTACCGTAGCCCCATCGCAGCAGCCACAGCCGCTAGAGCAAACTGCAACATATCCCAGCCAGACCGCAACGCAACCGGTGCAAACGCCTCGACCGACTGTCGAACAGCCTCTTCTAACTCCTTCGACTCCCCGTGCAACGCCTCCTGCCGTGCCGCCTCCAGCACCACCTATCAGAAAACAGGTTGTTCCGGGTCCGAGCGTACCCGCTGTGAACGCCGAGGAAGAAAAGGCCAAGGAAGCCGTGGCCCGCCCCCGCCCGGCAGGCCCCGCCAAACTGCTGCTGGGCGGAGCGGTTGCCGTTGTCCTGATAGGGATTTTTGTATATATGGGCCTCAGGCCAGCAGACTTCGATCCTTCTCAAAGCCGCTATGACGACCCGCGACTTTCCGCCTGCGGAGATAACCAGGGCTGTCTGAAGAGAAAGGCTCAGGCCGACAAGCTGCTGCGGGTGGCGGACTGGATGGCGGTCCGATACGACGATCCCCTGTTGCACGATTGCATGGGTTATGCAACCTGCCTTCATCGGGCCGCCCATGCGGATCAACTGCGCGCGGTCCCGGACTGGCGGAAAGTGCAGTACAACGAGCCCCTTCTGGCGGATTGCATGAGTTACCAGCCTTGCGCAGCGCGGGCCGTCCATGCCAAGGATCTGCTTGCGGTCAAAGACTGGAACCAGGCAAGAAAGCAGTTTCTCACCGACTGCATGGGCTTTGTGCCCTGTGCACAGCGGCCGGCGGCACACAAAGATGCCGAGGACACCTCGCCGGGATTCAATCCATACGGAAAATGAAGAACTTGCGCGAATCGCCTTCGGTTTCGCGCATGGAGCAACAGGAAGCAAGTCTGTATCGTTCATGAAAGAGTGAGGAGGTTTCCATGCGAATTGGGAAGACGATGTTGCTGGCGGTCCTCTTGTCGACAGGATTGGCGTCGGGCCAAGCCCCCAAGCACGGGGTCTCAACGATGTCTGTCAAGAAGGCAAGTCCCACGCCCAGCACCGATTACTATGTGGCAGTTGACCTGGGGTCAAAAGGTACAAAGGCCACGCTCTACTTCTTCGTGTCGGAGGAAGAAGGGAGCAAGCCGGTGGACATCAGCGGCAAGACGGTCAACACCATCCTGGTCAGTTCCATGAAAGATGGCCAGTTCACCGATGCCGGCATTGCCGACGCAGCTTCAGCGGTCAAGACGGTCATTGACGCCATGAAAGATGAGGCGAAGAAGAGAGGGATCGACGTCGAGAGCTATTACGTGGTGGGCAGCAGCGGCGTGGCTAAAGGCAAGAACAAGAGCGACCTTGTGCAAGCCGTAAAAGCCAGCGCCGGAATCGAAATGACCTTTGTGGATGCACCACACGAAGGCTATTTTGGCCTGATCTCTTCAGTGCCGCCAATTCGACGGCCGATCTCGATGTATGTTGACATCGGCAGCGGGAATACCAAGCTGGGCTGCATGATTGGCCCTTCGGATTTCAAGAACTTCAAAGGGGCTGAGATCATTTACGGTTCAGTATCGGGGCGCAATGAAGCCTTCAAACGGAACCCCGATGATCTGAATGCCGGGATGGACTCTGTCATGACAGATGTTACCCACACATACGAAGCACAGAGCCGCGATATTCCATGCCTGCGCAATCGGGACCGGATTTACTGGACGGGCGGCGCCGCTTGGGCCACCGCTACTTACGCGCATCCGGAAAGCGCGCTGAGCGGATGGGTGGTGATCACAAAGCGCGATCTGGACAGTTTTCTGGTGAACCTCAAGAACGGCACGTGGAATCAGAAAAAACGCACTGTCGCTCTCCCCAATGACATGCCGATTGAGAAACAGAACGCTATCCGGGCGAGGGCAGCAGAGGATTGGAACGGCGACCACGGGGTAATGAACACCTTCGTGCGCGAGGACCTGCTGTCCGGAGTGTCAATCATGGAGGCTGTGCTGAGTTCCAGCAACCCTTCGGCGACCATCCGCTTCGTACGCAACGGCGGCTTTCTCTACGGCTACGCCTTGGGACAGCTGAATGGGGACAAGGAGAAGAGGGAATAGGAATCCGGGCATGGGGAAGAGGAAACTCTGTCCATCATCGCAATGGCACGGCTGAAGCCATGCCATCTCAGAGCACAACACTCAACGCGGCAAAGAACGTCAGGTAGTCAATGGTTACTATGGTGGTGGAACGGGTTTGCGATAGAGGATTTGCCAATCCACCACTTCTTCGACCACCAGTTCCGCAATGACGCGGCACTCTTCGCGCAGTTCCCCAAGGGTCAACGCCGCGGCTGTGTTCATGTCTCTCAAGCTCTTGGCGAGTCGCTCCAGACTTTCCGACATGGCTTTGCCGCGTTCGGCAAGACGCTCAAACTCGCCCTGTGTGGCGATGGCGTGGCAGGCGGCAGAGAGCGCCGGCAGACCGGCCGCAAGCGCGGTCAACCACCAGCCCAGAGCCTTCTCAGTATCAGGGGACTTTTCGTAAAGAGATTTGAGACCGAAGTGAGCGCAGCATGCCAACAGGATGACAAACAAGCTGCTCCAAATGAGCTTGTGCAGCCGGCCTTCAATCAATTCCATGCGCCGAGCGTTGCGCTCGTGATAACGGATCTGGCTGTAAACCCAGTCGATCATTCGCTTGCGCTGGGTTTCCACTTCTTCACTGCCGACGATTCCCTGCGATCTGCGATGTTGGCGAAAGATACCACGCAGAAGCCACTCCATCCAGCTCTTCTGCACGTCGTGATGCACATGGTGAGCGGGAAGGCGCGGATGGGGTGGAGCCAGGCCGAGCGGGTAAATGTAGCAAAGAACCCGGAATTGCTCGGCTAAATAACGGCAGTCCACGCTGCGATAGTGCCAGCGCTGCTGTCCGAGTAGAAAGAGCAGGGAAATGATGACGAGGATGGCGATGAACTCCGCCACCACGAAGCCAAGTTCAATCGAATGCGGGAGATTGAACAGACCCGCCAAATGCCCCAGGAGCGCCACTATCACCGCCCCCACGCCCAGCGTGTAATTCAGCAGGAAAGCGCCGCGATAAAGCCCCGAGAGGCGATTGGCGTAGGCGTCAAATCGCTCGTAATAACGCAGAAATGCGCCGTCAGGGACGCGATGACTTCCGGCGGACGGCAACTTTTTCCCCAGTAGCATCGACCAGATGAACTTTCCCCAGAGCCAGCCCAGGATCGAGGTTCCCGTGGGAAGAGCGTCGATGTAGTCTCCGGTGATGTCCTGGTTTCCCTCGCGATCATCGGAGAACTCGGGCGGAGACACCACATGCTTGACCAGACGGCCGATGGCCTCCTGCGAATAGGCTTCCTGGTGGCTCTTCCCGCGGTGCAGGTGAATCAGGTGCAAATCGCTGTCCATGCGCAGGCTGATCACCGGCACTCGACCCAGCGAGAATTTGATAATGTCGTTGGTGCCACCGGGGCCGCTGTCCTGCTTGCCGTCCCAAATGGCGACCAGCAAATCGCAATGGTCTACCACCAGGCGTCCCACGTTTTCGTAAGCAGCCTCCCGCGCGGCGCGGGGCTCGCGCTGGCCGTTTAGTTCCAGCACCGCTTCGCCGGCGTAGCCAAGCAGTTCGTAGAATCTTTCCTTACTCCCGGGGGCCTTAAAATCATTGGCGTATTCCGCGCGGTGAAAGGGCAGAGGGCATTCCAGCCTGTAACCCAACTTGATGGCTTCTTCCGCGAAGATACGATCCGAGCCTTCGGCGAGGGGCGAAACAACGCCGAATTCCGGAGGGCCTTCCTGATAGAAACGGCGCGCGACGTGGAACTCCCTCCTGGCAGCTTTCTGGATCTCCTCCAGAACCTCGCACACCATCAACCGTATCTTCTCTGTCACGTCGCAGATTGAGTCCGTTTCGCTACCATTCTCATGCAGTGCCACCGTAAGTACGCGGCGGCCAGTAACACCGACGCGGAGAATGGGACAGGGAAGAAGGTCCTTGGGAATCATGAACTCTCCAGGGTTCTGGGACTACACGAGGCATGATACCGCGATACAACTGCCGAGCCGGAGAAATAGCGATGTGCTTCAAGAGATTTCCTGATTATTCCGGAAATGCGCCGTCTCGCGCGGCGTTGTTACACGGATGGCATTGAAATCGGGTAATCCGGGGAGAGTTCCGAAAGGCAACCACATCAATGCCGAACAAACACAACGCCCCCGCGCCGTCACCACATCCCGAAGATGAAGTTCAGCGTGAGGAGCAGGGCCGAGTATCATGCAGGTCTTCGACGTCTAGGCAGTCTGACGTTGTGGGTGACTCCAGAAATCCTTGATGGTTGGCGAGCAGCACGTCGGACAACCTCTGGCGGCCAATCCGTCTATTCCGATCTTGTAATCGAGACGGGCATGATGCTGCGCCTGGCGTTTCACTTGACTTTGCGTCAGACCGAGAGGCTGATGGCCTCCATCTTCGACCTGCTTGATGTGCCGCTAAGCACGCCTGACCACAGCGCTTTCAGCCGAGCAGCCGGATCGATATCTGGTCATCGACGGTTATCAGCGGATCGCGGCGCTGAAGCAACTGGGCCGGGACACGGTGGAGGCGGTGGTCTGGTCGCTGAGCGAAGTGGAGGCTCTGCTTCTGGACCGGTCGATGTGTTCGGGCGATCGCGAATACACGTTCCTGCCGGGCGAGGAGTTACAACACGACACTTCTCCGCACGAGGTCCAACTGGGCGGCAAGCTGCGCAAGGCGCAGACCGCGTCGGCTTCTGCTTCGCGGCTCATGAACTGGGCGATACCAACCGTTCGGCACGTGTCGAGCGGCCGTTCTGGTTCATCGAAACAAACTTCCTGGCGGGGCGCAGCTTCGCCGACTGGCAGGGTCTGAACCGGCAAGCGCGCGAGTGGTGCGACCGCGTCAACGCCGGGGTCCCCATGGACAGGTCTTCGTCCGTGGGGCGCGAAGACTACGTCCGCAAGGTTCTCGAAGGCGGCTCTCTCTGAAGGCATGCTGCGCGAGATCGAGGAGTGGCGCAAGCTGGCTTCGTCAACCGCCGTCCACGCGTGGGTCTTTCCGTCGGAACGCATGACACCGATGGCAAAGGAAAACGTCTGGCGATGCAGCATTGGCCCGAAGCTGAAGGAAGTCGGCCTCGGGGGGGGGGCAATTTTCAGGTGATGCGCCGAACTCATGCGAGCTTGATAAGCGATTTAGGCGTGGAGGAGAAACTGATGGCCGATCAGCTTGGGCACAGCCTCGACGTCAACCAGAATGTCTACACGCAGTCGGCTGTCTCAAAACTCAGATTGCAGTCAACAGGCTGGAAAACTCGCTTATTGGTGTTCAAATGGAGTTCACTGTTCCGGTAGATTCTGTAATTAACTGATTTTATTGGAGCGGGAGACCGGGATCGAACCGGCGACATTCAGCTTGGGAAGCTGACGTTCTGCCACTGAACTACTCCCGCAACCTATTTAATTACAGCAACTTGCATCATATTTTGAACCTTCGCAAACACCACAAAACACCACGGTTGATACAATGGACTCATCTTCAACACCGGGAAGGGTGGCAAGATGCGATTCAATCGTGAGCGGTATCAGCATGGCAGCGTCCGAAAGGTTCCCCGCGCCCAAGGGTTTGCTTGGGAGTTCAGGTTCTATATTACGGCCCTGGACGGCAAACGTAAACTCAAGGTCCAGACATTCAACTCTGTGAAGTATCCAACGGAGCGTGATGTCCGCAGGGCCGTGGAAGGCCAGCTCTCCGCGCTCAATGCCGGGACGCTCGGGGGCAGGGTTGCCGCCACGCTCGGGACCGTCATTGACCGCTACATGTTGGAAGAGTTTCCCGCCTTGCGCCATTCCACACAGACCACCAACAAGAGCCTCATAGACCTCCACATCCGCCCGAAGTGGCAGGACGTGAGGCTTGCAGACGTAACCGCAATTGCCGTCAAGCAGTGGATGGAAAAGTTGCCCTTCGGGGCCGCGTCAAAGGTGAGGGCGCGGAACATGGTGTCCAAGCTGCTTGACCTCGCAATGCTGTGGGAGTACATCCCTGTCAGCCGCAACCCGATGGAGTTAATCCGGGTGAAGGGCAGCACGAAGCGTCAGAAGCAAATCACCATCATCACCCCGGCGCAATTCAAGGCGTTGGTGGACGCGCTCCCGGAGCCGTACAACCTCATGGTGCTTGTGACCGGGTGCCTTGGCCTCCGTGTCAGTGAGACGCTTGGCCTGAAGTGGAACGGCTTCAACTTTGATGAATGCACCCTTTCCATCGGCCAAGTGTTCACGCATGGGCAAGTGCAGAATGTTCCCAAGACGGACGCATCAGGCGGGGAGATTCCCGTACCGCCTAAGCTGTGCGAGATTCTCAAGGAATGGAAGGGCAGACAGGAGCATGAGCACTCATGGGTGTTTGCCAGCCTGAAGACGGGAAGCCCCTACAGTGACGCAACCATCCTCAACAACTACCTCAAGCCCGCCGCTGTGAAACTTGGCATTAAGGGGCTAGGCTGGCACACGCTACGGCACTCCTACAAATCTTGGATGGCTGCCGCGAAAATCAGCCCGGCACAGATGAAAGACTTGATGCGGCACTCGGATATTGAAACCACGATGAACGTCTACGGGAAGACGCTCACGCCAGAAATGCGGACTGCAAACATGCTTGTGGCGTCACAGCTACTTTAGGCAGCTTCCCGTTGTTGTAGCCAAGCAGTGAGGACCGCACGAGAGAAACGCCATTCAGACCCAAGCCGCCGATGTGGGACACCCCACGCGGCGGCTCTTTTGCGTAGGGTCACGGGATGGACCCGCAAGAGCGCGGCTGCTTCCATCAATGTGAGGACATCAGACTCCATATGCAAACCTTTTTCTTTCTTAGATTTGCGTAAGCGAAAACCCAAACAATACCAAAAAGCATAGGTATTAAGTCGAAATCTACTGTTTTTCGTAAATTGTTTGTTTGTGTAAATAAAAGGATTGCGGCGCTCTTTTAGGGGATGCCTTTGGAGATTGGACCCTACCCCCTACCCCATTTGTTATCCATGGGTTGCAAGCACCGCATCCATCAGCGTTTACGCAGCTATGGTGACGTTGTGCCGTCATTCGAGCGCCAAATATCCATGCCGTTCGGGGGGAATGAATATAAATGAAATTCCCCACGGCGACGTGGATGACGGAGTGACTGTCTATCGTCGTCGTCGTTCAATTCTCTATAGGACGACGACACGCACGCCCTCACTCCGTATGCTTTGAACCCACACCCCGGATTGCCAGCCGCGCCATCTTCGCCCATGTTTGTTTCCGCTCTATCCCCAAGTCAGCTAACCCGGCAATGAGCGCATTGACGGTCACATCAGGCTGTTCCTTGAGCCGGGCTTTGATGAAAGCACGCGCCGCTTCATCCTTGCCGTCCACGTCTGCCTTTTGGCCGGGCCTCTTACCGGACAGTACCGCTTTGACGCCAACTTCCCCGGTACGCACAAGCACTCCCGTGGCACGGTCACAAGACACCGCAAAGTCCTCCACGCCCTCATAGTCCCGGCACTTGACGTGACTGATGAAGTTCTCAGAGTTCCAACGGTCTTCAGGATTCTGCATCCGCGTCCCGTGTGCATCCGTGACAGCCGCGCCCAACTCGCCTGAGCCGCGCAAGCAGTTTTCAAGTGTCAGCTCAAACACGTCCTTTGTGGTCTTAGGGCTGTGGTAAAGGATGATGACTGCACCATCTGGACCTTGCCGCCGCTGGATGTCAAACAGAACATCACTGAAGGCTTTCATGTCCTTGGCACTGTTCTCATCTCCGTGCATAAACCGGATTGCCGTATCAACAATCAGCACGGAGCCTTCCAACGCTTCATCGGGCAGGTCAAGCAAGTCCAAGCCGCCAAGGTTCATGGAGCGCAGAAACAGCGTGTCGCCCAAACAGTCTCCTATGCCAATTTTCCGCACCCGGTCGGACAGGGAAATCAGGCCCATCTCCGGGCAGAGATAAAGCACCCGGCTTGGTCTGGTGACGACGGGAAGGAAGCCAAAGAGCAGTTCGCCGGTACACAATGACCTTGCCACGTTCAACGCAATAATGCTTTTCCTCTGACCAACCGGCGCGGCAATCGCACAGATGGCTTGGCACGCAAGGAAGTTTTCAATTAGGAACGTGGGAGGCGGACAGTTGAGCACATCATCCTTGGTGTGGAACAACTCACGCCAGTTCTTTGGCACCGCGTTCTTGGGCATTGGCAAGTGGGCCATACTCCCAAGCACAATCTCCGGCTCAGCTCCCGGCTCCCGCTCAGCTTCACCGTGCATGAGCGCCATGAGCTGTTTGAAAGCTGCCGTGTCGTGCTTGTTGGCTTTGCACGTTCCATGGGAGCATTCAAACGCTATTTTGCCGTCAAGGATGCCAAGGACTGTGCTGCTCTCAGCTCCGGCACCGCTGCCGTGCTGACGTTCCCACGGGCAGTGAATCCCAAGCCAATAGCCATTGGAGACACGCTTCTCATAGTCCCGTGGCTCAATCCGGGTGCGGTCCATGTACTCCAACAACCACGTTTTCCAATCCTCCGCTGTCTCATCATCCACCGTGGTTGTGAGGCTTGGGTCATTGGCCTTTACTGTCAGTGTCTTGACGTGCTCCGGCACCGTGCTGGTCCCGCCGTAGTTGGCAACCGTGTACTCTTCACCGCTGTCCGGGTGGATGCTGCCCGCTGCCATCACGTAGCCAGTTGAGCACCGGATGTCACCACTGATGTCAGCGTCTCTCCAGCCCGTTGACTTCAGACCTTCACCCGAGTAATAGAGCTGGACGCCAAACTCAGGCCGCCGTCCTGTCCGCACGGCATACGTTAGCGGCATACCGTGTGCATCCAACCACGCGAATACACCCGGCAAGTCCTTGACGCCGTGGTCCACGTCAACCACACACAGCTTGCTTGGGCCTGTGGCAATGGCAACATTGGCGTCCGGCGTCTTACTCCACCACTCCCGGACCTTCTCTTCATCAAGTGTGGCGTCCTTGAAGCCCCGCTCTGTCATGGGCTTCTTGGACTTGGGCCAACACGGGAAGACGTGCCACCCACGCCGGATGCAATCAAGAGCAATTTCCATCAGGCGCATGGGACCGTCACCTCCTTGGCGTATCCGCCGCGCAGTTGGTCAAAGTGCTGTTCCGTCAGTTCCTCACCCGGAGCCACGTACACAAAATTGTGGACATGGCTGTCTAGGATGACCAACTCAGAGCCATCCGGCCAACGCACCAGAGGCGCAATGGCAACATCCTCGTACTCTTTCATACCGCTCTGACGGGGAATCTTGAGCGTCACAAATGCAATCACCGGCTCCAATGTGTGCTCCGGGAAACCCTCGGCCTTGTCGGGCTGTGCAGGTTCCCACTTAACAAGGACACGCCATCCTTGGCCGGGCAACGTCTGGAAAATCTTCTCGCCATTCTCACAATTGAACATAGGAAATTCCTTTCTGTTTGGGGGTTGATATTGAGCGCACAAAGCCCCTTAGCCAGCGCTACGCGGCTCTTTGGCGCATTGTTGCTATATCTCTGGTGGGATTGCGCCCGCTATGGCGCTTGGCATCCGTGGATTGTGTCAATGTACCCGGACGCACACAGAGGCATGTAGAGATTGCGGATGGCAAACGGCGCTGTGATAGACACGTCAGCCGCCGTGATGAGGTGTGCCAACTTCCGGTGATGCGGGAACAGTTTCCGCGCCGCGTAATACTGCCCAAGGACAATGCTGCCCGAATAGGCAGCCATCACAGGCGGATGGTTCACTATCCAACCGGGCAGCGTGGCCTCCCTATTGCCGCCATTGAGCGCCCGATGCGTGCTGTACACGTCAAGGCTACGGGCAGCGGCATCAGCGGAGAGCAAAGCCCACTCAGTCCGGTCAACACGCTCCGTGGCTTTGGTTTGTGCGGACGCCACGGACACAAGCAAGAGTAAAAGCAGAGCAAAGGTCTTCATGGCGTCCTTTCAAAAGATGCGCTGTAGCATCATCTGTGACCCGAATCCAACGTTGACTCCGTTTGGGGCGTATGCCTGAATGGAGATTGTGTGCGTGCCCGCCGATAGGCCGGTTATGCTGCACAAAACAGGCACGACTATGTACCCGGTTGCGCTTGGTATTGTGTAGGACACATCTGACTTGATGGCCGAATCTGCCACAGCGCGAATTTCCGCTATTGCATATGCCGTTGCCGTCAGTATCAGAGATGCACTCACATTGAATACATCTGAAGCACCTGCCGCCGTTACCGAGATGCTGAGGCCGGGCACAACTCCAAACCCTGAAGTTGATAGCAGCGCGGATGCGGACACACTTGCTGTGAATGTCTGTACGCGGTTGGCCGTGGTGAGAGCGGTGCCATCCGTGAACAACACCTTTGCTGCGCTCATAGTGCCCGTGGTGATGTTGCTGGCGTTCATGCACTCACGCGGAGATGCGCAAATGATTTCCGCCAACGTGTGGTCATTTATGTCCGGGTGTCCCGGAGCCATCACCCGAATTATGTTTTGCAACACTTCGCTGGTAATGGCCGGGTTCCGTAAGCCGATGTGTTCCAAAGACACGCGCAAGGCCGCATCAACCTCCGCGCTGAATTCCGCTGATGGGCTGAGGATTTGCCAAGCACCGTCTGTTTCCGTTGGCACATCTGCTTTGCCGTCACTGTCCCACGCTCCGCCGCGAACCGTGCCGTTATCTGTGCCAAGCAGGGACACAAAAGAACAGCTCCGGG
>Ga0255354_1000325_pt1 | contig 30676 bp, 31 predicted proteins | sample HBST50metaG_FD_189942 | JGI IMG/M metagenome (GOLD analysis project Ga0255354, IMG submission 189942) | Peat soil microbial communities from Stordalen Mire, Sweden - H.B.S.T50 | ecosystem: Environmental > Terrestrial > Soil > Wetlands > Peat | place: Sweden: Norrbotten County, Stordalen Mire...
GCCCGGCGGGACCGACGACGGCCACGCGCATGGACAAGTTCACCCGGCAGATGCTGGCCGAAACGGGTTTGCTGGGCATGGTGGGCAAGGCCGAGCGCGGTCCGTCAGCCATCGACGCCATTCGCGAATTCGGCGCGGTCTATCTGATGGCGGTGGGCGGCGCGGCCTACCTGGTTTCCAAGGCCATTGTCGGCTCCCGCGTAGTGGGATTCCCGGACCTGGGCATGGAAGCCATTTACGAATTCGACGTGCGCGATATGCCGGTGACCGTAGCGGTGGATTCCAAAGGAACCAGCGTACACATTACCGGACCAGCGGAGTGGCAGCAGAAGATCGCGGGCATTCCGATCCTGACGTAACAGAGATCAGAGATCAGCCGTGAGCTACTGAAACCAACAGGAACAGGAATGCCGTAGACTCGGGCCAAGAGGGATAAGCACATGGGAGCGGAACGTCCGGCAAAGGTTGGAATCATTGGAGCGGGCAGTGTAGGAGCCACCATCGCGTATGCGGCGATGATTCGCGGCGTAGCGCCGCAGATCAGCCTGTTCGATATATCGCGCACCAAAGTGATTGCCGAGGTGCTCGATCTGAACCACGGGATGCTGTTCGTGCCCCAGGCCACGGTAGAGGGGTCGGACGACATTGAGGTGCTGCGCGACTCCGACGTGGTGGTGATGACGGCCGGGGCCAAGCAGAAGCCGGGGCAGACGCGCATGGACCTGGCGGAGGCCAACACCGGCATCTGCGCCAAGCTGCTGCCGGACGTGATGCGGGTTGCGCCCAACGCCCTGCTGCTGCTGGTCACCAATCCCGTGGATGTGGTAACCGAAGTGGCGCTGAAGCTGACCGGGTTGCCGTGGCAACGGGTGATTGGCTCGGGCACGGTGCTGGACAGTTCGCGCTTCCGCTACCTGCTGGCCAGGCACTGCCGCGTGGCCGTGCAGAACGTGCATGCCTACATCGCCGGCGAGCATGGCGACTCGGAGATTCCGCTCTGGTCGAGCGCCACCATCGGCTCGATTCCGCTGAGCCAGTGGGCTGTCGAGGGGCACGGACGGCTTACCGCGATCGACAAGGATCAGATTCTGCACAATGTGAAAGACGCCGCGTACCAAGTGATTGAGGGCAAGGGCGCAACCAATTACGCCGTGGGCTTGGCGGTGGCCAACATCCTGGAGGCGATCCTGAACGACGAACAGCGCGTCCTGCCGTTGAGCGGCTGCGTAGACGGGTTCAAGGGACTCAAAGACGTGTGCCTGAGCCTGCCCCGCATCGTGGGCCGCGCCGGCATTGAAGCGCCGCTGCCGATTCCCATGACGGTGGACGAAGAAACCGGCCTGCTTGAGAGCGCCGGTCGCATTCGCGCCGTCGTGCAGGGGCTGGGGTACTAGGGCATTCGGAGCCACCGGTGGTTGCGCCGGCGTAATTGGATTGAAGCTCCTGCTTTCCCTGGTCCCAGATTCGGGATCTCCACCCCACGGACGAAGACCAGTCCGTGGGGACCCCGGACCTGGGGCACCCGGCTTTATTGAAATTGATAGATCCGAAAAGCAACCGCAGTCCAGTTTTCTGCCAGCCCACCCTAGCGGCAAGAACAAAGACGCCGCGAGGGTGGGGCACCCGGGCTTTCGGTAGGGCACAGACTATTTTTTTGGTTCAGGCTTGACGGCCGCGCCTTTCTTCTTCGCGGAGGCCTTCTTTTTCGCAGTGCGTTTCTTCTTTTTTGCCGGGGCAGGCGCTGCGCCGAGGAAGGCGGACCAGCGCAGTTCAGGCTGCGGCGGCGCGGCCAGCGCTTTGGCGACGGCCAGATCGGCCATCTGCTCCACGATCCAGTCGAAGTTTTCCTGGCCCACCGAGGTGATTTCGGCGTCGGGCGCGGGGTTCATGAAGTCGATGGCGTAAGGAACGCCCTTTTCGACCGCAAACTCAACGGTGTTCAGGTCGTAGCCCAAGGCGCGGCAGAGCTTGAGGGCATCGTGCTCCATGCGCCGGAGCAGCCGCTTGGTGCAGGCGAGCGGAGTCTGCAGATAGCGGTCGGCGTGGGGCCGGCGCGGATCGTAGGGCATCACGCGGACCTTCTTCTGGCCCACGACGTAGCAGCGGTAGTACTCAGTGAAATCGACGGCCTTCTGGTAGATCATGCACAGATCGCGGGACTGGTCGTAGGCGTGGAAGAACTCTTCGCGGTTATGGACGTGAAACACGTTGCGCCAGCCGCCGCCATCGATGGGCTTCAGAAAGCCCTGCTCACCGACATAGGCAAAGACGGCATCCCAGTCAAGCGGATACTCCAGGTTGCGCAGCGCGCGGTCGGTAATTCCCGGCGGAAGCTGCTTGGAAGGCAAAATTACGGTTGGCGGCACGGCCACGCCGAGCTGAGCAGCCAGCGTGAAATTAAAAAACTTGTCGTCGGCAGACCACCAGAAGGGGTTGTTGATGACCGCCGTTCCGTACAGAGCGGCGTGCTTGAGAAAGGCACGATAGTAGGGCACATCGTGGGAGATGCGATCAACGATGACCGCATAGCGAGGAGCTTTGTCGAGCGCAACTGCGCCGGTTTCAACAAACTCGGCCTGCAGGCCGTCGATATGCCGGGCATTGATGTTCTCGACCAATGCGCCAGGAAAGCTGTTTTCCATCCCAAACAGAACGCCGATCTTCTTCATGCCGTTCCTCCAAGCAGCGCACTTACGCACGCGGCTACAGTGTACGGCGGTCTGGCGGGAGGTTCGCTGAAGGTTGGTGAAACAGAATCGGCGCGGTACCAGCTTCGGCAACCCAGGGGGTCAGACTTGGCGCAGGGCGCGGAGGTTGTAGCTGGCTACGGCGCGGGCCACTTCAGCCGCTGGCTGGCGATTGGCTGGGTCCTCTTCCAGCCAACTATAGAGAGCCTCGAAGACTGCGCCGACCAGGCAACGGGAGGCAATGGCTGGGTCCACCACAGCGGTGGTTTCCGGCGCCGACTCCAGCGTCTGACGAACCAGGCCGGCATGGCGTTTGAGAAGGTCGCGGCGCACCTGCTCCAGGCGGGGACTGAGGCCAGAAGACTCGACGATCAGGATGCGGGCCTCACGCGGGTTTTCCGCCAAAAACATGAAAAGCGACTCCACGGCACGAGAGATACCCAGCAAGGGGTCGGCCTGGGAGACGCGGGCTTCCTCCATCAGGTCCGTCAACTGCTCGCCGAGAGCCTCGAGGACCGAGGCAAACACGTCTTCTTTATTGCGGAAATGAGCGTAGAAGCTGCCCACGGAGCTGCCTGCTTCGGCCACGATCATGGGGACGGTGGCGGCGTGATAGCCGTAACCGCCAAAGAGGCGGGTTGCGGCGTCCAGAAGGATCTTGCGTCGCGCATCCCGGCGAGCTGCGGTGGCAAGTGTTTTTCGATAGACCATCTTGGGGGAGACCTCTTGTCAAACTAAGAATGACGTGTCATTCTTTTCTTGTCAAGGAACAAGGATGGCTATGAGACCTGAAATTTCCAGTATGGCGTTGAAAGCTGCTGAAGTTGGCTCACCTGTGGGCCAGCCGGTTGAAAAACATACCTCAGGGGCTAAAGCCCTGATTGATTTGATTGCAGTTGCGGCACGACTAAAGTCGAGCCCTGACGCTATACGGGAACTTTCAGCTTCTTCCGGCGCGGTAGTCTTTTTTTCTGTGTGTCTGCTGAGTTTGTTGGCTTTGGCCGGGTGTGGGCATAAGGCTCCGGTGGCTGCCGACCAGCCGGTTCCGGTGCGGGTGCGGACGCCCAATCGCGTGCAGCAGCCGGTTTCAGTCGCGGCCAGCGGCGCTGTGGAGGCCAATGTAACGGCACAGAGCGCCTTCCAGATAGCGGGCCGAGTGGCCAGGGTCTATGTGGAAGACGGCCAAGCAGTGGGCAAGGGTCAGGTACTGGCCGAGCTGGATGCGACCGACTACCGCAATGCCTACGACGCGGCGCACGGACAAGCCGATGCGGCGTTGGCGGTGGACCGCAAGGCGCAGGAAGGTCCGCGGGCCCAGGAGCTGGAGCAGGCGCGCATCGACTACGACCGCTGGCAGGACGAGTACAAGCGCATGAAGTTCCTGTACGACCACAAGAGCCTCCCGGCCAACGATTTCAAGAAGATCGAAGCTGGCTACCAGGCAGCGCAGCAGCGCTACGACATGGCCAAACAAGGCACGCGCATGCAAGACAGAGAAGCGGCCAGCGGACAGGCTCGCGCCGCAGCCGCCGGAATGCACGAGGCGCAGAAGCGGCTCAGCGACACCAGGCTGCGTGCTCCGATTGCGGGCTTCGTGGGCATGAGGCGGGTCGATGTGGGCGACACCGTGGGCGCTGGAATTCCGGTGATCTCGGTGCTAGACCTGAACCCGGTCAAGGTGCGGGTGGGGATTCCGGAAGCGGAGATTGGCAAGGTGCATGAAGGGGCGCGCGCCATTGTGAGCATTCCGTCGCTGGATGGACAGAAGTTTGAAGGCAAAGTAGAAGCGGTGGGAGTAGCAGCCGAACCGGCATCCCGCACCTATGTCGTCAAGATTTCCGTTCCCAATCCGGCGCACCTGCTCAAGGCAGGAATGGTGAGCGAGGCGCGGATTCTGGGTTCGACAATGGTCAACGCCGTCACGGTGCCGGGCGGCGCGATTGTGCACGATGCGCAAGGAGTGACGCACGTGTATGTGTACGCTCCGGCGCAGCAGAGGGTGTATGCGCGGCGAGTTGAGGTGGGCGCGCTGATCGGCAACGAAGTGGAGATTCGCTCGGGGCTGAACGGCGACGAGCAGATCGTGGTGGCCGGCCAGCAGAATGTGCGCGAAGGCTCGCCGGTTCGCATGGCGGGAGGCGGCCAGTGAACCCAGTTCGCGCGGCTCTGCGCTATCCGCAAGTAACTCTGGTTCTATCGGGCTTCCTGTTTGTGGCTGGCTTTTACGCGCTGCTGACCATGCCGCGGCGCGAGGACCCGAAGATCACCATCCGCACCGGCATTGTGGGTGCCACTTATCCCGGCGCCACCACCACGGAAGTCGAGGACCAAGTCACCCGCAAGATTGAGGAGAGGCTGTTCCGGTTCGAGGAAATCCGGCGCGACAAAACCTTCTCCACCACCCGCAACGGGATGGTGATTATCAATGTCGAGCTGAACAAGCAAGTCAAAGACGCGGACGAGTTCTGGTCCAAATTGCGTTTGGACATGGCGCAACTGAAGGCCACCGAACTGCCCGCAGGGGTGCGCGGACCCATTGTGGACTCCGACTTTGGCGACACCGTGGCGGCGCTGATTGCCGTGCACGGCGGCCACTACGGCCCACGCGAGCTGAAGGAGTACGCCAAGACGGTGGAAACCGGGCTACGCGTGCTGCCCGCCGTATCGAAAATCAAGCGCATTGGCGATCAGAAGGAAGAGATCGACATCAGCACCTCGTCGGAGCGGCTGGCGCAGTACTCCGTGAATCCGCTCAAGGTGATGCAGGCGCTGCAGGGGCGCAACACGCCGCAGTATGCGGGCCGCGTGCCGTCGGGAGACAGCAAGGTTCCCATTGACTCGGGCGGACGGCTGCTGACCGAGGACGAGATTCGCCAGATCATGGTGGATGTTTCACCCACAGGCCAGCCGGTGTATGTAGGCGATCTTGCCAATGTGGAGCGGCTCTACAAAGACCCCACCGAATACGCGCGGATCGGCGGCGAGCAGACCATTCTGCTAGCTGTGGAGATGCACGAAGGCAACAACATTGTTGACTTCGGCAAGACCCTGCACGCCACGCTGAACCAGATCCAAACGACGCTGCCGCCCGACGTGAAGCTGGACATGGTGGCGGATCAGCCCAGGGTAGTTGGCGAACGCATCAGCGACTTCTTCCGTGAATTCGGCATCGCCATTGTCGCCGTGATTTTGGTGACCATGCTGCTGCTGCCGTTGCGCGTGGCGCTGGTGTCGGCCATCGCCATTCCAGTGTCGGTGTCCATGACTTTCGGACTGCTGAACGCGTGCGGAGTCGAGTTACAGCAAGTCTCAATTGCGGCGCTGATTGTGGTGCTGGGCATGGTGGTGGATAACGCCATCGTGATCGTCGACAACTATGTAGGCCTTCTGGACCGCAAGGTGCCCGTGGACGAGGCGGCAGAGCGCTGCGCCCATGAAATGGCCGTGCCGGTGCTGACCGCCACGCTGGCCATTATTGCGGCCTTTGCGCCGCTGGCGCTGCTGACCAGCGCGGTGGGCGAGTTCATCCGTGCATTGCCGATCGCTGTGGCTATTTCACTGGGCACTTCGTTTTTTGTGGCCATGCTGCTGACGCCGCTGATGGCTCGTTACTTCATCCGCCAAGGGCTGGTAGACCACAGCCTTGAGGAATCGTCCGAGCCGCGCAAGCTAACGCCGCTGGACCACATGCAGAAGGGCTACAACCGCATCATTACCTGGGCCATGCTCAACAAAAGACTCGTCCTGGTATCGAGCGTGGTGGCCTTTGTCGTGGGGCTGGGAATTCTGGCCATCGTGCCGCAACTGTTCTTTCCGCTGGCCGAACGCGACCAGTTTGTAATGGACGTGTGGCTGCCTGAGGGGGCGAAGATCGAAGCCACGGACGCGGCCGTACGCCGCATTGAAGCGGTGCTGAGCAAGGAAAAGCAAGTCAAGATGTATGCCAGCTTTATGGGCGAGAGCGCGCCGCGCTTTTACTACAACGTGAACCCCCAGGCCCCGGCGGCGAATTATGCGCAAATTCTGGTCAACACACAGAGCGCGAAGGACACGCCCAAGCTAGTAGAAAAATTGCGGGAAAAGCTGCCCGATGTTGCACCCGAGGCCAAGGTGTTTGTGAAGGAGCTGCAACAGGGCCAGATCATGGAGGCCCCGGTTGAAGTGCGCATTGTGGGCAACGACATTCCCACCCTGCAAGCCCTGGGCAATCAGGCCGAGGAGATTCTGCGGCATACGCCGGGCGCCATCTACGTCCACACCGACTGGCACGAAGACGCCTGGCAGGTGGGCATGAAGGTGCGCGAGGAGCAGGCCAACCGCATGGGGCTGACCAATGCCGGAATCGCCCAGCAACTGGCGGCGGGCTTTGAAGGCGCGCCGATGACGACCTTTTGGGAGGGCGACCGCGGCGTGGAAGTGGTTTTGCGGCTGGCCCCCGAGCAGCGGCAGAGCTTCCAGAACGTGGCGGATACGTATGTGATGTCTCCGGTGACCGGGGCCAGGATTCCCCTGCAAGCCGTGGCGTCGCTCACGCCGGAATGGCAGCCGGGCCGGATCGTGCGCAGAAACGGCGAACGTACCTTGTCGGTGCGCGCCTTCCCCGGCGACGGCAATCTGGCCAGCACGATTCTGAACCATGCCCGCAAGCAACTGGACACCATGGCTTTGCCGGCAGGCTACCGCATCGAGTATGGCGGCGAGTTCGAGAATCAGCAGGAAGTGTCGGGCGAGTTGCGCAATGCGCTGCTGATCAGCCTGGTACTGATCTTCCTCATCCTGCTGTTCCAGTTCCGCACGTTGATCGATCCGCTGATCGTGATGGTGGCGTTTCCGCTGGCGATTCCGGGAGCCGCTCTCGGTCTGCTGGTGACCAACAACACGTTCGGCTTTACGGCCTTTATCGGCATCATCAGCGTGGGTGGATTGGTGGTGAGGAACTCCATCATCCTCATCGATTACATCCACGAACGCATGAAAGACGGGGCGGAATTGGAGCAGGCAGCGCTGGAAGCGGGAGAACGCAGGCTGAGGCCCATCTTCCTCACTTCGGCGGCTGCCGCGGTGGGCGTGATCCCCATGATTCTCTCTGGATCGAGCCTGTGGTCGCCGCTGGCCAGCGTGATTGCTTTCGGGCTGCTGGGATCGATGGTCTTCACGCTGGTGGCCATTCCGGTTCTGTTTGTGGTAGCGCACCGGGAGCGGGAGACGCATGAAGGCGGCGGGAATTCCGGGTTGGGTTCATGGTTGCCCACCCTAGCCGCAAAAACAAAAGCGCGGCGAGGGTGGGGCACCCAAAGTTCATTGCTGGTCCTGCTGGCGCTATTTGTGCTGGGAGGCGTGGCGCGTGCTGAGACGCGGCGCATCACCCTGGATGAAGCGGTTTCCTTGGCCACCAAGCAGAGTTCGACAGCCAAGCTGGCGCACCTGAAAGCCAAGGAGATGGACGCGAAAGTCACCGAGGCGCGGGCCAATTACTTTCCGGTGCTGAGCAACGAAAGCGATGCCGCCCACTTGCGGAACATCGAACATATGCAGGTTCCGATGGGCGCATTGGGGGTCTATCCAGTCGGACCAATCCCTGGAACCAATGTGTCGCTTCCGCTGGGGCACCACAACTTTCTGATGAGCACTACGACGGCGGCACAACCGCTGACGCAATACTTCAAGATCCACGCCGGGGTCAGCGTGGCGCGGGCAGATGCCGGGGTAGCGCACAGCGATGAGATACGAGCGGGGAACGAAATCACCCTGAAGATGAAGCAGCTTTACTTCGGCCTCTTGTCAGCGCAACGGCGCAAGCAGGCCGCGGAATTGCGCATTGCGGCCGGAGAAGAGCGCCTGAATGAAGCGCGCAACGGCGTAGAGGCTGGAGCGATTTTGCAACTGAAGGTATTAGAGGGCCAGGCGCAGATTGCCGAGGCGCGGCACGCGCTGGGATCGCTGGAAGATGCCATCAGCGACATGAGAGTGGAGTTCAACGATCTGACCGGTCTGCCACTGGACACCGATGTGGAACTGGTCGCGCCTGAACCGGAAACCACCGACGTGACGACGGGCGACCTGATCACCGAGGCGCTGGCCCACAATCCCGAGGTGGCGGCAGCCCAGCAGACGGTCAAAAAGGCACGGGCTGGACTCAGTGCAGCTCACGCGGAGTATATTCCAGAGGTTGGGGCTTTTGCGCAATATGTCCATCAGGACGGCGTGCCGCTGCTCACAGAGAACAACAGCGTGTTGGGCGTAAGGATGAACTGGACACTGCTGGAATTTGGCAAGCGCAGTGGACAGGTACACGAACGAAAGGCCCAGGTAGAGCAGGCCGAAGAGAATCTTCGCCACGTTGAGAACCGCGTGCGCGTTGATATAGAAAAGGAAGTGCGCAAGGTGCGGCGCGCGGAAACGGGACTGGCAGCGGCAAGGGAAAGCGTAGTGGCGAGGACAGAGATGAGGCGCATCACCGCCAATCAGGTGGAAGCGAACACCGCCAATGCCTCGGCGCTGAAAGAAGCCGAAGGCCAGCTTGCCGAGGCGGAAGCAGGGCTGTTCCAAGCAGAAGCAGAGCGGAGCATTGCTCGCGCAGAGTTGGAACGGACAGTGGGACACAAGTAGTTCAAATTGAATCGCTACGGGGGGGATGACGTGGATTACAGGGTATTGACAGTCAACAGGGAGTTTGGAAGCGGCGGAGGACGAATTGCAGAGACCATTGCCAAGGGGCTTGGTTGGAAGCTGCTGGACCGCGACATCATCGACGCCATCGCATACGCCGCCCATGTGGATAAAAACGTGGTCAAGCACTACGATGAGCACGTGGACTCCTGGCTGCGCCGCATCAATCAGCAGGCTATGCGTTCGGCTGCACTGGCTGCCGGTCTGGAACTGGGCGAAGACTCCGTCTTCGATGCCGAGGAGATGGTAAAGATCTCGCAGAAGATTATTGAAAAGGCGTATGACGACGGGAACGTCGTGATTGTGGGCCGCGGCTCGCAGTGCGTTCTGCAGCACAAGCCTGATGTGTTTCACGCCTTTGTTTACGCTCCTTACAAGGAGCGCATTCAGCGCCTGCACGAGCGGCTGGAGAAGGGCGCCAATGCGGAAAGCCGCCTGCGCACGGTGGATGAAGAACGCGCCAAATATCTGCAGCAGTATTATGGCAAGTGCTGGACCAATCCCCACCTCTATGACGTGATGCTCTCGTCGCAGGAAGATGAGTGCAAGACCGCCAAGGTGATTGTGTATGCGATGACGGGAAAAGCGTAAACAGAGATCAGGGGTCAGAGATCAGAAAGACAAACGCCCCAGCTTCACCGCGGATTTCGCGATGAAGTTGGGGCGGGTTTGTCTGCGGGGTTAGGGCTGCGTTAGCGCCGCAGGGCCTTGATTCCCGGCTGCGTGCTCTCGGTTACCACGTCGAGATCGGTATCGAAGGATAGCTGGGCGATGATGGCTTCAACACGCGCACGCGCGGCGTCGCGCTCCTTTTCCAGAGCGGCCCGATCTTTGCGGGAAGCGGCAATCTCGTCCTCTGCCTGATTCAGTTCCGCCACAAAGCGTTTGCCTGCGTCGTTGCCCTTGAGGGCGGTCAAGTTTTCGCGGGCGCGGGCCTCGTCGTCGGCCAGAGTCTTTTCCTTCTGCTCGCTCTCCTGAATCTTGCGATTCAAGTTGCTGAGCGCCGTTTCCGCATCGATGAGTGGACGCAGCTTTTCTTCCAGAGCCGGAGTGAACTTGCTGATCGCCACCAGGAATCCGCTGCGGTCGTCGTTGGGATTGATGCGGATCTGCTCGGACAGCGTGGCCTTCTCCCTGACGTGCAGCTCGGCGGACTGGTGCGGCTCGACGGCCAGCTTGAAGCGGTAGGCGGTGGGCGTGGTCTCCGTCGGCTTGGGCTCGGAGTCCAGTTCCGCGCCGGGCCGGCGGGCATGCTCCACAATCACCGTGCGCGCCTCAGAGGCGGCGCTGCTCACCGTGTAGGTGCTGTCGGTGACCTCGCTGGTCTGCTCCACCAGCACGCCCTCGTGCAGCGCGATGTGGTGCAGTGTGCGCGCATTCTTCTGGCCGCTGCGATGCACCTTGACGGCTTGATCGGCGGCGTAGGAGAGCAGACGCTTTTCTCCGGGGTGGATGGGATCGAGCAGGCCCTCACCGGCAAACTCGCCGCTCTCAAAGATGGAGAAGCTGCCCGAGTCGAGCGTCAGGTTGGACTTGTTTTCCAGCCACACGGCGCGCAGGGGCGTAGGCTCCTTCTCGCTCCACAGGGTCACATGCTCAGCGGGCAGTTCCTGCTGCAGGATGGGCACCATGGCCGACTCGTTCTTGTGGATGGTGACCGGCTGGGTGAGCGCGTACTCGAAGAAATCGTCGAAGGCGTTGGTGGTGACATCGCCTTGCTGGATGGCATCGGAGGGGCGAAAGACTCCACCGCCCTCGCCGGAGCCACCGCCCAGGCCTTCCATGCCGGCTACGCCAAAACTGCGGGACGGAGGCGCAGACTTCGCACGCATTTTGATGTCATGGGGAACTTGCGTCGCCTCTGTGAGCTGGTTATTCATCATCTCCGACTGCACATGCACAACATGCTCTTCCGCCGCCTCATGCGTCTGCGGCGTAGTCTGCTCGGCGGTGGCGATGGGAATCTCGGGCCGGCGCGTGTAGAGCGGCTGCGAGAGCGGCTGAATGAAACTCTGCGGCGCTCCCGCTACCAGCGATAGCTGCACGTTGTCCCAGTCCGCGCCCACTGTGTTATCCACCACAGCCCAGCCCTGCACCGTAGCGTTGCCGTTGGGCACGCGCGGAAAGACCATGCGGTAAGTCGCCTTCCACACCGGCACTTCGCTGATGTAACTCACACGCAACCCGCGCTGGCCCTGGCCCAATGCGTCCAACGTCAAGTGCCGCAGGCCGTTGGCGTGTGTAGTGCTCAGCAGTTCCAGATAGCGATCAAGCTGTCCTTGCAGATTCGCGTCCAGGGGACGGACGCTCAGCGCAGGAGTCAGTTCGATCACCCGCACCGCGCCCGAGGCGGCCACTACGGTGAGGTAATACTTGTCGACCGTGGAATCGCCCGTGCCAACCTTTTCCGAGCGCGACTCGATGGACATCAGACGCCCGGTGATGGAGCCGCCGGGACCGCCGACGACTTCAACGCGCTGGCCGCGCAAGGCCTGGAAGAGTTCGGTCGAACTGGGATCGTCCGTCATGCCCAGCGACAACGACTTGAGCTGCTCAGCCAGAGGAGTCGTCGAGTTGTAGTTGACCCCGGCGATGCGGCCGCCGCCCTCGTCCAGCACGGTGAGCGACTGCAGCACGTCGTTCAACTGCGACGAAGTGAAGTCGATGATCACGCGCTGGTTGCCGTTGACCGTACCGGCATGTTCAAAGAAGCCCACGCCGTTTTTGTAGAGCACTACCTTACGCACCGGAAGCACCTGCGGTGCGGCCAGTGACGCCTGCGGCGTGGCGTGCTTGACTGCGGGCTTCGCCGGAGTCTGTGCGGAGAGCGTGAGCGTGAAGGCGAGAAGGCTAAGAACGGGAAGAGTGCGGCGCATGGGGCCTCCGGGGACAAACAACACGAATGCTACTCCCTTGGACCCCAAAGGGAGGGAAATAGTTCCCGAGAATGGGACAGCAGAACGAGGTGTTGTGGATAAGAACGGACTTACGGCTTGAACAAACTATGCCCAGCACCGCCCTTTTGGGAGGGCTGGTTCTGAGGCTCATGTATTCCCACCCCAGGTCTCCGACCGGATGAAGAAGTCCCATTGAGTTCATGCTTTCCCCGGTCTCAAAATCGAGACCGGGGGCACCCGAGCGTGGTACAAAATCAAGCGGTCAGGGACCTAGCCGCAAGAACAAAGACGCGGCGAGGGTGGGGCACCCGGTATCAGTGCGTTTATGGGCGGACCGGAGTTACTTCTCTTCGGTCTGGGTGGTTAGGTAGCGCTCGTAACCAATCTCTTCGATCTGGTGCAGCTGCGTTTCGAGCCAGTCCACGTGCTCTTCCTCGTCCTTAAGCAGAGTGACGAAAAGGTCGCGGGAGCCGTTGTCGTGGTTCTCGAAGGCGATGCGCACCGCCTCGTTGTACAGGGCCACGGCGTCGTATTCGAGCTTCAAGTCTGACTGGATCAGGTTCTTGACGTTGCTGCCGATGGTCAGAGCCAGCGGCTCCATGGTCGGCGTGCCGTCGAGGAAGAAGATGCGCTCCATAATCTTTTCGGCGTGCTTCATCTCGTCGATGGATTGTTTTTTGATGAACTTGGCCAGTTTGTCGTAGCCCCAGTTCTCGCACATTTCGGCGTGAACAAAGTACTGGTTGATGGCGGTGAGCTCCTCGCGAAGCGCACGATTCAATTGCTCAATGACCTTCGGATTGCCCTTCATGGGCTGGATTCTACAAAACCAGAGGGCGGTTTGTAACGGAAAAAATGAAGAGCGGCGCTGATCTCTGTTTCCTGCTCTCTGTTCTCTATTTTCCGCCGGAGTGACTTTAGTCGCTGCCCTGCTTTTCGGCGCAGCCTAGTCTCAGGTCATTCCAGAGATTTACCCGGAGGGGATTTCGCCATGTTTTGCTACCAATGTGAACAGACCTCGCAAGGCCAGGGATGCCAGACCATCGGCGTCTGCGGCAAAGACGAAAACACCGCTACGCTTCAGGATCTGCTGATCCACGCGCTGAAGGGCGTAAGCCAGTATGCGCATCGCGCACTGCTGCTGGGCGCTGCCGACGCGGAGATCGACGCCTTCACGATCAAGGCGATCTTTGCCACCCTGACCAATGTGAACTTCGATGAAGACCGCGTGGCCGATCTTGTTTACCAGGCCGCCGCCATGCGCGACCGGGCCAAGGCGCTTTATGTCGTGGCCGCAGCCATGGCAGGCGTTGCCGCCGAAGAATTGCATGGCCCCGCCGCCTGGCAGCCCGCAGCCACACGCGAAGCCTTGCTGGCGCAGGGACGCGAACAGCTGATCCCGGCGTCGTTTCTGGCCGAGGGTAAGGAAATCAAGAACCTGGAAGAGCTGGTGGTCTACGGCCTGAAGGGCGTTGCAGCGTATGAGTACCACGCACAGGCGCTGGGCTCGAAGTCGCCGCAGGCCGCCGCGGCGGTGTACGAACTGCTCTCCGCACTGACCGAGAAGCACACCGCCGAGGAGTTGCTGGGATTGGCGCTCAAGGTGGGCGAACTGAACTATGGCGTGATTGAGCAGTTGGACAAAGCGCACACCGACACGTTTGGTGACCCGGCTCCTGCGCAGGTACGGCTGCACCCGCTGGCGGGCAAGGCGATCCTGGTCTCCGGGCACGATCTGCACGACATCTATCACCTGCTGGTGCAGACCGAGGGCCTGGGCATCAACATCTATACCCACGGCGAGATGCTGCCCGCGCACGGCTATCCCAAGCTCAAGGCGTTCAAGCACCTGGCGGGCAACTACGGCGGGGCGTGGATCGATCAGGCGGACGATTTCGACCGCTTCCCCGGCGCGGTGCTGATGACCTCAAACTGCATTCAGAAGCCCAAGACGAGCTACGAGAAGCGGCTGTTTACGGCGGGCGCGGTGGAGTGGCCCGGCGTTCAGCACATTGATGGAACCGACTTTGCGCCGGTGATTGCGGCGGCTCTGGATGCACCGGGATTTGCCGAGGACGGCCCGGACGATTCAATCACAGTCGGCTTTGGCCACAACGCCGTACTGGGCGTGGCGGGCACGGTGATCGATGCCGTGAAGTCGGGCGCGCTGCGCCACTTCTTCCTGATTGGCGGCTGCGACGGCGCCCGCTCCGGCCGCAGCTACTACACCGAACTGGCCGAGCAGGTACCCCAGGATTGCGTGATCATGACCCTGGCCTGCGGCAAATACCGCTTCAACAAGCAGGAGTTCGGCACCCTGGGCGGACTGCCCCGGCTGCTCGATCTGGGCCAGTGCAACGACGCCTATTCGGCGTTGAAGATTGCCCAGGCTCTGGCCGGCGCATTCGATTGCGGAGTCAACGACCTGCCGCTGTCGCTGGTGCTGAGCTGGTACGAACAGAAGGCTGTTGCCATTCTGCTGACGCTTTTGTGGATGGGCGTGCGCAACATCCGCATTGGTCCCACGCTGCCCGCGTTTCTGTCTCCCGCGGTGCTGAAGTTGCTCAACGAGAGCTACAACCTGATGCCCATCACCACTCCGGAGGCCGATCTGGCCGCCATGCTGGCATAGTGATGGTATAGAGGAGAAGCTTTCCCTCAGGGGCTAAAGCCCAGCTGATTTTACGGCCTTTGCGGCACGGCTGAAGCCGTGCCCTTTCAAAGCAACTCTGCACCAACCGCGAATTTGCACTGAACCACCCGCGGCAATTGCTCTACACCAAGCCCCCGGCGACTGATTCCAAGTCGCCGGGGGCTTGTCGCGTTTGGATCATCCAACCTTCGGCGGCAGGAGCAAAATGGAGAGTTGGACCTTGCGGCACCAAGCCGCCACACCTCTTCATCAGGAGCGATTCATGCAGGAACACCAAAAGAAAGTTGTTGCCTTCAACGGCAGCGCACTCAAGGGCGGAAACACCGCCATTCTTCTCGGATATGTTCTGAAGGAACTGGAAAAGGAAGGGATCGAAACCGAGCTGATCGAGCTGAGCGGGAGCAGGATCCACGGCTGCCGCGCGTGCCATGCGTGCTCCACCAAAAAGGATCACAAGTGCGCGCAAACCAGCGACAAGGTCAACGAGTACATCGCAAAGATGGAAGGGGCGGACGGCATTCTGCTGGGCTCGCCCACCTATTTCGCCAACATCTCGCCGGAGATTGCGGCGCTGATGGACCGCGCCTGCTACGTTTCCCGCGCCAATGGCGGCTTGTTCCGCCACAAAGTGGGCGCTGCCGTGGTGGCCGTGCGCCGCGCCGGAGCAATCCCTGCCTTCGACGCGTTGAATCACTTCTTTTTCTTCAGCGAAATGATCGTGCCCGGCTCGACGTATTGGAACATGGGCATTGGCCTGGAGCCAGGCGATGTGGAGAAGGATGCGGAAGGCATTCAGATCATGAAGACGCTGGGCCAAAACATGGCGTGGCTATTGAAGAAGATCGGCGATTAAGCCCGATGAGCAAAACAAGGCAGTGTTCGTCCTTGCCCAATGAGATTATCCTTGTTCACAGGAGCTGCCGCGTAGCGGTTGTTCCCACCAGGGATGGCCAAGGCGGATAGAGAAGGCCAACCCTATTTGCCTCAGAACGCTTTTTTAGCGCCGCTGAGGATGTTCCGCCAAGCCCGAAGGGACTCGTCTGTTACCTTGTGCGGCAGCTTGCAGACTGAGCGCCCTGCCTTGAAAGAGGAGACAATTATGGATACAGCCGGATCGAGCAATTCTATTCAAAATGATGTGCTGCATCTTGGCAGCGCCAGCAAGTTAACCGCGGAAGAGATCGCGAAGGCCGTGGCGCACCACAAACGGCACCACAGCGGGGACCAACCTGCGCAGGCAGCAGCCAAGGACGCCGGCAAAAAGGGCAAGAACGGTAAATAATGCATTTGGAATCCGGGGTCATGGCTCGCTCTGAACTGTGACCCTGGATTCATCCCCTTGGAACAACGATGCGACGAGTCGAACCCCAGTGGAGAATGCTGTGCTTACGCAGCCGGGGTTTTCTGAGCCAATCTTTGCAACTGGCCCAGATGATTCAGGTCGTGTCCGGCCATAATCTCAACCAGCGTCTGAAAAGTCATTGCGCCCCGCTCGGGGTGCGTGACTGGCCTGTCTGCCGCAACGGGCAACGCGCCGCTAATCAGCAACAGATTCCATCCCCTCAGAGCCGTAAACGCCTCCAAAGCCTGGCTGGCAGAGATGCCAGAGTACGTGGCTGCCCATTTTTCCTGGTCAAAAGGCTGAATGGTCGGCGCATCCTCGGCCAGCGTCTGGCGCAGGCGAAATCCGAAAGCCAGCTCACAGTCAGCCAGATGGCACACGATCTCCGCCACGCTCCACTTGCCGGGAGCAGGCGGGACAGCCGCTTTCTCCGCGCCGATCGCTTTCAATAAGCCAGCAATCTGCGTGGGAGTCGCAGCAAGGATGTCGGTCAGCGGGCGTCCATCCAAATAGTGGGCATACGAGTTCAGTTCGCTCATTCGATTGATCTCCTTCGTTGTTGAACTTTCTCTTTGAATGCGGACCGGCCCTATTGCGGCCTTCACAGGTACTCCTGCACCATGCGCTGCCATGTGGGCCAGTCGTGGGAGTTTTGAGAGTCCCAGATATGCAACTCGTGAGGGATGCCGGCTTTGCTCATGATCCAATCCAGGTTCTGGTTCTGGACAAGGCAATGGTCATCCCAGCCGGTGGCCAGCACATAGTTGCTGCGGCGGTAGCGATCCAGAAACCACGGGTCGGTTAAATTGGGCAGGTAGTGGGTGGGCAGGTGGTAGTAGCAGTCCTGGTCATAGTAGCCGCGCAGGAAACTGGACAGGTCAAATGCCCCGGACAGGGAGAGCAGGCCGGTAAAGACATCGGGATGGCGCAAGGCGATGTTGACGGCGTGATAACCGCCGAAGCTGCATCCGAGGGCGGTCAGGCGCGGGTCCGGATTCTTGCCGCGGACGAGCGGCACAATCTCGCTGAGCACGTAGTCCTCATATTGCATGTGGCGGGCGATGCGCTCGCGCGGCGGAATGTCCTGGTTGTACCAGCTCTCCATGTCCACCGAATCCAGACAGATAAGCTGCAACTGGCCGGCGTCGATGCGGGGAGCGAGGGCGTCTACCACGCCGCGGTCCTCAAACTCGAAGAAGTGTCCGCAGGAGGTAGGAAACACCACCACGGGCAGGCCCGCATGGCCGAAGATGAGCAGTTCCATCTCCCGGCCCAAGCTGCTGGAGTAGTCGTTTCTGTACTCACGCACCATGTTTGTACGCTCCGTGGCGAACTCTCCGGTTTGATCCGGCGGCAGCCCCACGCGCTGCTGCAACAAGCTTCCCTGTTGCGACAAAGGCCGCCGCTGGGTCTGCGGTTCGGAACAGGCGATTGAAGAGTCGCCAAGTTGTTGATACTGTAGCAGCCTGGGTTGCCATTTTTTCTGGACGCACCTGCGACTCTTGACCAAAATCTTCATCCCGGAGCATTCCGCATGACAAACAAGATCAATCTGACCGAAAAATTCAGCTTATTCAGCGAGCATTGGCGGCCCAAGGTCATCGCGCGGTTGAATGGCCAGGAAATCAAGATCATCAAGGTACTGGGCGAGTTTCCCTGGCACCACCATCAGGACGAAGACGAGTTCTTCCTGGTTTGCAAGGGGAGGTTTCGCGTCGAATTCAGGGACCATATCGTGATCCTGGAGCCGGGCGAATGCCTCGTCGTGCCCCACGGGACGGAACATCGGACCTGTGCCGACCAGGAGGCCGAAGTCCTTTGCTTCGAGCCGGGAGGCGTGTTGAATACGGGTAATATTGCCGACGAGGTTTTCACCGCGCCGAGCGGCGTGGAAATCTGAGCCGCCAAAAACAGGAATCTATCTTCATGCGGGCAATCGCAAAATCAAGCCGGGGTTTCACCACTTCCAAGCTTCTTCCCCAGCGCGAACGGTCGCCCCAACTTGCTCCGAGGCCCATTTTCAGCGATACTTAGGTGTTGTGTCTTGCGAGGCTGGGCGTTCCTGCCTGGCCGCTTGTCCGGAATTGTCCGGCAGGGCGCGCTTGAATCAAGCTGCCGCCGGCTGGGAAGCCCCCTAAAAGACCGCAACAGAGCACTGGACTTTGAAAGGAACCGTATAGCCGTGGTGATGATTCGTTTGGCGCGTTTTGGCGCCCGCAAGCAGCCCTACTACCGCATCGTGGTCATTGAAAAGGACCGCGCCCGCAATGGCCGAGAGATCGAAATCGTCGGCACCTACAACCCCCGCACCGACCTGGCTCCCGTGACCTTGAAGTACGCGCGGATCGCCTATTGGATCGGCGTGGGCGCACAGGTTTCTCCCACCGTCGCAAAGATTTTGAAGAAGAACCCCGAACCGGCCCCGGTTGCGGATCCGCTTACGGACCCCGTCGTAGCCTAGTATTTCCTGCTTCTTTCCCCTGAGTGTGCGCGGGCTTTTGGGCCGGCGCCCACACAATTGCTGACGGCGGCAGGTGTGTGCTGATACTATTCAGCGCACCGACAGAAGTCGCTATTTTTTGGACCCATCCCGGTCAGGGGCAAGTGCATGACCCAACTCGACATGGTTGCTGTAGACGATCTGGTTCGCGAAATTGCGCGGGCTCTGGTGGATGAACCCGAATCTGTGGATGTGGAGTCTGTGGACCGCGATGAAAACACGGTTCTCAAGCTCCGCGTTGCACCGCAGGACGTGGGTAAGGTCATCGGCAAACAGGGGCGCACCGCTCGTTCGGTACGCACCATCCTGGGCGCCGTGAGCATGAAGCTACACCATCGCTACACGCTCGACATCCTGGAAGAAGACGAAGAAGCCTAGAACCACGGCGGTTGCTCAAGCATCCGGCGCGACCCGGAGGCGAAAATGACAGCAGCTGAACAATGGGTCTGGCTGGCACGAATTCGCCGCCCGCAAGGACGCAAAGGCGAAGTCCTCGCCGAAATTCTCACCGATTTTCCTGAAAAATTTGCTGAACGCAAGCAGCTCTGGCTGCTAGGCGCAAGTGCTGCGGGTGCAACAGCAGCTCCGGGTCAGGCCAAAGAGGCTGCCCCGCGCGAAGTCACGCTCATAGACCACTGGCTGCACAAAGGCAGCGTCGTGCTGCACTTTGCCGGAGTGGATTCGATCACCGCGGCGGAGACGCTGGCTGGGCTGGTTGTGGCCATCCCCTTTGCCGAGCGCGCACCGTTGAGCGACGAAGCGGTTTATATCGCCGACCTGATCGGCTGCACGCTGGTCGATGTGGCCGGAGCGGCTCCGGTTGTTGTGGGTGAAATTGAGGACGTAGACCGGACAGCCGGCCCAGTGGCACTGCTGGTGGTGCGCGGCGCGACCGGCGAGGTGCTGGTTCCCTTTGCCAAGAGCTTCCTGCGTACCCTGGATATTGCAGGAAAGCGGCTGGAGATGGCCCTTCCCGAGGGGCTTGTCGACCTGAATCCTCCGGAAAAAACCTCGAAGATATTTATTACTGAAACGCCAGCGGCTTCCACGCGCCGTCCTGCTTGAGAGCCAGTTGAATGGGCCGGGGCGGGCCGTTCGGCGGAACCGTGACTTCGATCCACAGCTCCTGACCGGGCTGCAGAGATGTGGGCAGCGCCGCGTGCTCCGCTACGTAGAAGTCGACCGGCTGATGAATGCGAAAGGCGTCGCAGGACGAGCCGGGCCAGGCATCGACCATGATTCCCGCCGGGTTGTACACGGGATCCTCAATCCGGATCGCTGCCAGCTTGTTGCCTTCCACCTTGAGCTGCGCCAGAAACTGGAAGGGCCGAGGCGCTGCAATGGAGTAACTTCCCCGCGCCGAGCCGTCGAAGTTCCGGGGGACCACAGCCTGCTTGACCGAGGGCAACGTGCTGCGGCAGCCGTCGACGACCAGTTGCAGGCTCAGGTAGCGGCCACGCATCGGCAGTTCCGGATCGTAGGCCACTGCACGGGCCCATACCCGCGGACAGCTCCAGCGCTGATAGAGATACTTGGCTGCGATCGACGAAACCAGCGCCAACTGGACGACAAGCAGCGCGATGGAAGTCTTGGAGATCTTCATAGGGCCTCCTCTGCATCGGTCTTCCCCATGCGGGTCAGCAAGCCGCGGCGAGCCTTTTCCAGCGTCCACCCACCAGCCAGGAAGAGAATGCCCAGGCCGATCAGGCCCAGCGAACGGCCCACCTTGTCGAAGATGCTACTGAAGTAGAACCAGCCCACGGCCAGGCCAAACCCCACCACGCCCAGGTTGACCAGCGCACGCGAGGCTTGCCGTACGCCCCACCAGATGAGGAAGACGGCAAAAGCCGCGACCAGCGCATAGGCGGCAAGATTCGGCTCCGTCCGGATGAACGAGTTGTGGAAATTGCCATCGTTATAGCTTTCCGTCCAGATCCGAACGCACCAAGGCAGCGGAATCGAAAAAACGATTGCAGCCGTCACCGGAACCGCACTCCTGAAGAGCCGGAAGAGGGAGAAGAAGAGCGGCAGCGCGGCGATGGCCGTCCAGCCCCAGAAGCGGAACGGGAAAGACAGGTAGGTCTGGCTTGCCGACCCGGAATACCAGCTCTGCGACATGAAATCAATGCCAACGACAGAGGCGATGGCCGCGACCGCAAAGAGAAAGCCTTGGACAATCTTGTGTTTAGAACCGAGAAAAAATGTGAGATAAAGGATGGCCCAAACCAGCAGGAAACGGCCCAGATAGACGTGTTCGCCAATGTGGCCGTCGGCGTAAAACGCCAACTCCGAAAAGATCCAGGCCGGAACGAGGAGCAGCGCAAGCGTCTCCTGTGCTTCGTCGTGCAGAAGAATCCATCCCACTAGGGCAGCAATGGCCCACAGCAGGACAGCGGCCGGCCAGTGCTCCTGGATATTGAAGATTTGGCCCACCAGCGCAATGGCCGCGCCGGTGGAAACGGTGCCCACGGCGTGCAGCGCGGTGGAGAGGCTGCGGAAGCTCTTGCGCGTGCAGGCCCCGCCCAAGTGGAAGAGCGTCACCATGGCAATGACCACGGCAAAGCGTGCGCCAGGGCCGATCCGGTCCCAGTGAGCCGAGACAAACAGCACCACGCCCGTGGCCATCAGCAGCGCTCCGAGAATGAGCGCGACCAACCCCTGCCAGCGCAAACCGGAAGGGCGCTTCAGATCCGTCTCAAAGGCGCGGATGCGGTCCGCAGCCTCCGCATCGAGGACGCCAGCCGAAAGCCAGCGATTTAGCAACGCTTCAAAGTCAGCCATAGCAGTTGGCAAACAGTAAAGCACAACGGCGCGGCAAGCACACGGAAATCTCCACAATCTATGATGAGAACGTATGCGATTTGATATTGTCACCATCTTTCCGGGGCTGTTTGCCGGCATCTTCGAGAACGGCGTTGTGCAGCGCGCGCAAACCAAGGGGCTGATCGAGGTGAACCTGCACGATCTGCGCGCCTTTACGCACGACCGGCACCGCACCGTGGACGACCGCCCGTTTGGCGGCGGCGAAGGCATGGTGCTGAAGCCGGAGCCGCTGGCTGAGGCGCTGGCCTCGCTGGACATCCAGCCCAAGACCGAGCGCGCCGCGACGCCTCAGGAGGGCGCTGAGGCGCCTACGCGCACGCGTGTGATTCTGATGTCGGCCCAGGGACGGACGTTTACCCAGGCCATTGCGCGGGAACTGGCGAAACTGGACCGCGTGGTGCTGATCTGCGGCCGCTACGAAGGCGTGGACGAGCGCATTAATCAGATTTACTGCGACATGGAATTGTCGATTGGCGACTATGTGCTGAGCGGAGGCGAACTGGCCGCTGCCGTTGTCGTAGACGCGGCCATGCGCCTGATTCCCGGCGTGCTGGGCAACGAGGCATCGAGCGAGTTTGAGAGCTTTGGCGTGGCCGACGCCGACATCGACACGGATGTGGAAGGGGTTCCGCGCTCGCAGTACGGCGCCGGAGGGCTGCTGGATTACCCGCACTTTACGCGCCCCGCGGAGTTTGGCGGAGTGAGCGCGCCCGAGGTGCTGCTCAACGGCGACCACCACCTGATTCGCCTCTGGCGGCGCGAGCAGCAGTTGCGCAAAACCCTCGCCAACCGCCCTGACCTGTTGGGACACGCCGCACTCAGCAAGGAAGACCGCAAGACGCTGGACGCGATCCGAAAGGAAAGCCTCTAGAACGTTTTGACCGGAGCGGGCTGGTCCGCGCCGACCTGACCCACGGCAATGTGTGCGATATAGAAGTTCTCTCCGTGGATGGGGCTGCCGGCCAGACGGCGCAGCATGGCCAACTGGCCCACGTGGGTCAGCGCATCGGCCACCGGCCCTTGCAGCAAGCGCTCGACCGGAGCCTGTAGCGGCTCTGCCGACGCCAGAAATGTGTCAAGCTCCTGCAGCAACGCGAAAAAGCGCTGCTTCTCTGCAGTCCAAGACAGGGGCTTGGAATCGTGCCAGCGCTGCTTGCCCGCGGCGATGCTCAGCGCCCACTCAAACAGGTCGCCCATGTGGGCCAGTATCTGCACCGGCTGGCGGCCCGCGTCGTTGAACTCCGCAAAAGTCTCGGGTGCGCCCTCCAGAGCGCGAGCGGCCCGATAGGCCAACGTAGCCAGACTATGACGCAACATTTCTCGTTTCTCGTCCATACCCAAAAACTATAACGCAAGCCGCGGAAGACGCTCCGATTCGCGCGATGTGCGGTTCTCTGATAAACTGGAATTTCTGAGTTCAAGAGCAGGAAGCGACTATGTCTATTCATCCCGTAATGCAGCGCTTGGCTGACAAGCTCAAGCGTACCGATCTCCCCGAGTTCGTGCCTGGCGACCAGATTCGCGTCCAAGTGAAAATCAAGGAAGGCGATAAGGAACGCTTGCAGGCGTTCGAAGGTCTGGTTATCGCCATTAACCGTGGGCCACAGGGCACGTTTACCGTGCGCAAGATGAGCTTTGGCCAGGGTGTGGAGCGTATCTTCCCCTTCAATTCGAAGGTGATCGACAAGATCGAGAAGATTCGCAGCTACCGCGTCCGCCGCGCCAAGTTGTTCTATCTCCGTGGACTGCGCGGCAAGGCAGCCCGTCTGAAGGAAGTAGACCGCGTGACCGGCAAGGTCAGGGCCTAAACCCCGCAGAATGTTTTTCCGTGAAACCCCCAGCCCACCCGGCTGGGGGTTTTGCTTTCTATACTGGAAATATGGCCAAGCCCACAAAGTGCGGATGGACGCTGGAAGAAGCCGCGCGCAAGCGTGGAGCGCGACGCATTGCCGGGCTAGACGAAGTGGGCCGCGGCCCGCTGTTCGGTCCAGTGGTGGCGGCTGCGGTGATTCTGGCTCCGGGTTTCCAGTTGGACGGCCTGACCGACTCAAAAAAGCTCTCCGAGAAAAAGCGCAACGAGTTCGACGTGGAGATTCGCGCCAACGCCGTTGCCTGGGCCATTGCGGAAGTGGACGCGGAGACCATTGACCGCATCAACATTCGCCAAGCATCGCTGCTGGCCATGCGCCGCGCCGTGGAGCAACTGGCGCTGAGCCCGGACTTTCTGCTCATCGACGGGCGAGACAGAATCGATTGGGATTGCCAGCAGCAAGCGGTGATCCAGGGCGACGCGACAAGCTTTTCCATCGCCGCCGCCAGCGTGCTGGCCAAGGTCTACCGCGACCGTTTGCTGGTGGAGTTTGACCGCGAATATCCCGGCTACGGGCTGGCGCAGCACAAGGGCTATGGCTCCCCCGAGCATCTGGCCGCCCTCAACCGTCTGGGGCCCACGCCGTTGCACCGCAAGAGCTTTCACCCGGTGACGCAAACCATTTTGCAATTCAGCGGCATCGCGCCCAAGGAAACGGCTCCGGAAGCGGAAGACGAAGTTGCCCCCGACGTGAGCGAGACCGTGAGCGAACCTAGCAAAGAGCGTTTTGCCTGCCCGTGCTGCGGGAATTTGACGCTCTTGGAAAAGCCGCCAGGAACTTCTTGCCTGTGCGAAGTCTGCTGGTGGGAGGACGATCCGATTCAGTTTGCCGATCCGGACTACGAAGGCGGCGCGAACGCTCCCAGCCTGCGGCAGGCGCGGGATTTCTATGACAGCATGGGAGTCAGCGACCCCAAGCTGAAAGGCCACGAGCGCGCCCCCCGCGCCGAGGAATTGCCGCTTACGCTGTTTTGATTTCCGGCCGCGGCTTGCGCGTTTGGATGTAAGCGAGCACTGGCCGCGCCAGCAGCAATGCTGCCAGGATTACAGTAATGGTGATCGGCGTCAGCACGCCTGGCTTCACCTGCCACCAGTAGTGAATCACTCCGAAAACAGCCGCTACGTAGACCAGTTTGTGCAGGCGGTTCCAGCGCTTGCCGCCCAGTTTGCGAATGGCCCCGTTGGTGGACGTCAGCGCCAGCGGCAGAAGCAGCAGCCACGCGGCCACGCCGATGGTGATGAAGCGGCGCTTGGCGATGTCGGCGGCCATCGTGTTCACGTCGAAACCCGAATAGAGAGCAACGTAAGTGAGCATGTGAACCGTGGCGTAGAAGAACGCGAAGAGGCCCAGCAGGCGGCGGAACTTGATGAGCCAACCGCGGCGCGGGAAAAGCCGGCGCGCAGGGGTGATGGCCAGCGAGATGGTCAGCAGCAGCAAGGCGAGGTAGCCCGTCTTGAGCGCAATTGTGGCGCTCGGATCAGGGCCCAGCGTATTGGTGGCTGCGCCGTAAACAAGCAACGCAAACTCCCACAGACAGGCCAGCCAGACGAGAGTCTTCAGCGAGATGAGGGTCGATCGTTTCATCGGATCCTAGCTAGCGGAGTTAGCGTTGTTAGCGGAGCTAGAAAAAGCGCCTGGAGCAGCCTTGCTAGCTCCGCCAACACGCGCGCAGCGCGGCTAGCACCGCTAACTCCTCTTCAAAAGAACTTCTTCAGATCCATGCCATTGTAGAGCGAGGCCACCTGATCGCCGTAGCCGTTGAAGGGGAGCGTGGTACGGCGTTGGGCATAGAAGGGCTGGCCGATGCGGCGCTCGGTCTTCTGGCTCCAGCGCGGGTGGTCCACGTTGGGGTTCACGTTGGAGTAGAAGCCGTACTCGTTGCGCGCCTGGTCGTTCCAGGTGGTGGGCGGAACCTTGTCCAAGAAGCGCACAGCCACAATCGACTTGGCGGACTTGAAGCCGTACTTCCACGGGACCACCAGGCGCACCGGCGCGCCGTTCTGGTTGGGCAGCACCTCGCCGTAGAGGCCGAAGGTCAAGAGCGCCAGCGGGTGCATCGCCTCGTCCATGCGCAGCCCCTCGGAGTAGGGCCAGTAGATGGAGGTCTCGGAGCCCCACTTCTCAATCTTTTTGTCATAGTAGGACAGGAACTGGACGTATTTTGCCGAGGACAGCGGCTCGCACTGCTTGATGAATTCCGAGAGCGAATAGCCCACCCAGGGAATGACCATGCTCCAGGCCTCGACGCAGCGGTGCCGGTAGATGCGGTCTTCAAGCGGGCGCAGTTTGAGCAGAGCCTCAATATCGAAGGTCTTCGGCTTTTTGACCATGCCGTCCACCCGCACCGTCCACGGCCGCGTGGGCAGGGCTCCGGCGTTCTGCGCGGGCTGGCTCTTGTCCACGCCAAACTCGTAGAAGTTGTTGTAGCTGGTGATGTCTTTCTGGCTGGTAAGTACCTCACCGGTGGTGGTGAGGGGACTCTTTACGGTCTGCAACCGGGTCCCGGCCAGCACGCTGGTGCGGGGCGAAAGGACCTCAGCCAAGCGCTCTGCGCCCAGTGCGGCAGCGCCCGCGGCCACGGCCGTGGAAGCAGCTCCGCGCAGAAAGCGGCGGCGGTTCAGGTACTGGTCTTGGGGCGTGATAGCGGAGGAGGGAATCTCCGGCGGTTTACCGATGAGCATGGATGACCTCGCACGGGGAAAAGGACGAACGCACCTATTAGAGACGCGGAATAAGGTGGGCGCTGCAAAATCTGTTGCAAAGCTTTGCGACGGTAATTCCGGAGCAGACGTGCGGCAAAAACAGCAAGGCGCGAGCCGAAGCCCGCGCCTTGCTGTGAAAAAGGTGAACCGGGATTTTTCTGTTCCCTATTCCCTGCTTCTCTACTTCTTGCCGAAGCGGTAGACGAGACTAGACGTGAAGCCCAGGCCGTTCTGCTGGGTTGAGTTGAAGCCGGTCAGGTAATACTCCGGCGCAACCCGCAGGCCAAGCTTCGGGGTCAGGTTGTACTCGACGGAGAAACTGGCGTTAGCGGCGTAGGTGGAGCCATCCGGATAGAGGCCAAGCAACTGGGCGAGTGCGGTGTTGCCACCGGTGTCGCCGGAGAACTTGCCGTATGCATACCCGGCCATGACGCGGCCGGAGACGGAGTACTTGGGCTGCAGATAAAAGCGGTAGGTAGGTCCAGCCATGACGGTGTATTCGCTGATGGACGGCTTGGTGGTGGCACTGTTGGTGGCCGCGTTGAGGCCCACAAAGGGAGTGCCATAGTTGCCGCGCGCATCGACGGTTACGCCGAGACGCTCGTCGTAGTAGCGTGTAAGGCCGACATTCCAGCTATACAAGTTGACTTTCTGCGGTGGGCCGACATGGGTCCGCACGTAACCACCGCCGACATATATATCGTAGCGATTCCCGTAGGCTTCGCGAATAGCGGCAATGCGTCGCTGTTCGCGGCGAGCCCGGATGCGGGCTTGCACGCTGACCTGCGGTTGGGATTGTGCGGCAGGCTGTTGCGCCTGATCAGGGGTTGCAGGGTTGCTGCTCGAGCTTTGGGCCTGAACGGCTTGCAGAGCTGGCAGACCCAGCGCCAGCAGAAGGGCAATACGGCGAAAAGAAACCATCGGTTTCGGGATACCTCCACGGCAGTACGGAAGCACACCACCGGTGTAGGCAGCGCTCCCCCCAATAGGTATTAAACCACCTCGGGGGGAGGCTTGTGGGTGAACCGCTTCCGGATTGGACGCAGAGCAAGCAAAATAGGCGTGAAAAGCCCTATTTGATGGCCTTGAGATCGGCCAGAAGCTGGGTCTGGTCGAAGCCGCTGGGTGCGCCCTTGTCGGTAATCCAGTTCTGACCGAGCAGGGTGTGCGCCTCGTCGCAATACTTCTTCCAGAAAGCCAGGGTCATGGTCTTCAAGCCGCCCCAGGTGATGCAGGTGAAGCCATGCTGGTCATATTTCGGCACAAAAACGCAGTGGCCGCCCCAACTGCCCTTCTTGGCGTTGGCGCCGCCGTTCGGCACCACGTCCCACACATCCTGCTTCTGCGCCGTCACGGGCAGGGCCACGCCGATATAGACGCCGCCAAACAGGGCGATGGACTGGCGAATCTCGACCAGATTGCTGAATCTGGGATCAGCAAAAGCCAGCAAGCTGTTGCCGTCGAAGTTCTGCTTCTGCCAGTCGTTCAAAACATCCAGTTCCACGCCGCCATTATCAGTGGCAGGGTTGCCGGGGGCATAGCCGTCCCAAAGTTCATAGTATTTTTCAACAGTGGCGTCGGGGACCGTGACCTCGCCGCCGGTGTTGGCGGACCACACCTGCACGGCGTGAGCCACGCCGGCGATGGTACAGTCGCCCAGCGTGTCGTTCAGCATCATGCCCCAGGCGGTGATGCCCTTGGTCCAGTCGGCTGCGGGCGGAGGCGGAGGCAGGGATGGCGTCAGGTAGTCGCCAAGCGCCAGGGTTCGGGTATCGGTCTTGATGGCCTTGCGGCCTAATCGCATTGTCGAATGATCTGCCATGGGGAACTCCTTGTTCGGACACAGGATATGGCCGCAGCCGGCAGTGCCGTAGCGGTATGGGCAAAAGAGTGCCAAATCCGGAGCAACTTGTCCAGCAAATCTTGCGTTTGGATAAAACACAAAGATCAAGGCTGGTCAATGTCTTACGATTAAGGCTATTGGAGGCTGGGGAAGATATGGGCCGTATTTTGCTGGGAATTATCCTCGGCGTCATTTTGACGCCGCTCGTAGTGCTGGCCTGGTTCCAGTTTGGCAAGCCGCCGGTGGCCGTCGCTGACCCGCCACTGCCTAGTGAGAAGCTCATCACCAGCGTTCCGCTCAGCGCGCGCATCCACCGCGAGCTAGCCAAAAATGTGCCCATCCAGGTCGACGAAAACAACCTGGTCGCTGGCGCACACATCTATCGCGACCAGTGCGCCGCCTGCCACGGCTTTCACGGCAAACCATCCTCGTTTGGCGCACACATGTTCCCCGATACGCCGCCGCTGTGGGAGAAGCACCGCAACAACGACGTGGTGGGAGTGAGCGACGACCCGGCGAGCGAAACCTACTGGAAGGTGGCCAACGGCATCCGGCTGACCGGCATGCCCGCCTACAAGCAGGTGCTTACTGAAACGCAGATGTGGCAGGTGAGCCTGCTGCTAGCCAACGCCGACAAGCCGCTGCCGCCCGCAGCTATCGAGATTCTGCGCGGAGAGCAGCCTCAGACGCCAACACCGGCTGCATCGCCCGCGAAACCGAAAAAGATGGCGCTCCAATCGAAGTAGGATGGCTCGACGTAATCTGGCTATTCGCTGGACTGCTAACCGATCGAACAAAAACGGAAAGGAATTAGACCATGAGCATGCTCGACTCACTGCGCAAGGGGTTCAGCTTTTTCCTGATGAGCATGGGCGTTTCAAGCCCGGCAAAAAAGCCCGCGCCGAAACCCGCCCCCAAACCGCAATCCGGGAAGTAGTCCGGAGTTGAAGCTTGCTAAGTTTTAGAATCGATCAGTACATACTGGAGACCATGAGATGAACCCTGGATATCTTCTGAGCCGAGCGCTACTTTCCGGCGCGCTTCTTTTCGGCTTGACCATGCCCGCATTTGCACAAGGAAACGATTATTTCACCAACTGGCCGAAGGGCACTTCGCCCCAGGAAGTGGGCAAAAAAGTGGCCGAACACTTTGTCACCAGCCCTCACCAGTACACGGCAACCATTCACTACGCCGAGGTGGCAACCTGGTATGGCGCGCTGACCTATGCGCAACTGACCCATGATGACGCTCTGCGGGCAGAGCTGATTCGCCGGTTTGAGCCGTTGATGCCGGGCGGCGCAGAGGCGGCGCGGATTCCGGTGCGGCACCATGTGGACGACTCCATCTTCGGCGTGGTTCCGCTGGAAATCGCCATCCAGACAAAAGACCCGAAGTACCTGGCCGAGGGCAAGCGGTGGGCCGACCGGCAGTGGGAAAACCCGCAGCCTGATGGGCTTTCAGGAGAAACGCGCTTCTGGATCGACGACATGTACATGCTGACCATGCTGCAACTGGAGGCCTACCGCGCCACCGGCGACCGCATGTATCTGGACCGCGATGCCAAGGAAATGTCTGCCTATTTGGACAAGCTGCAGCAGCCGAACGGGCTGTTCTTCCACGCGCAGGATGTGCCTTTCTACTGGGGCCGTGGAGACGGCTGGGTGGCTGCAGGCATGGCCGAAATGCTGAGGGAATTGCCGCAGGATCACCCGCAGCGGGCGCGCATCATGGCTGGATACAAAACCATGATGGCATCGCTGTTACGCTACCAGGGCAAGGACGGAATGTGGCGACAGTTGATCGATCACGACGAAGCGTGGCCCGAAAGTTCCGGTTCCGCCATGTTTGCCTTCGCCATGATTACCGGCGTCAAAAATGGCTGGCTCGACGCGGCAACCTACGGTCCGGCGGCGCGCAAGGGATGGATCGCCGTGGCCGGCTACATCGACCAGAACCAGGACATCACCAGCGTCTGCGAAGGGACCGGCAAGCTGAACAATCTTGACTACTATTTGGCCCGGCGTCGCCGCACTGGCGATTTCCACGGACAGGCCCCGGTGCTGTGGGCTGCTTCTGCCCTGCTGCGGTAAACGCAACGAGGCGGCGCCTTTACCGCCCCGATCCACTTCCTTTTCCAGAAATGCTCCAGTGCAACCGATGCGCTGGAGCATTTCCATTTGTGCCGCAGGAAGAATTCATGCGACCAACTGCCCCTGTTTCGCCTCCAATGAGAGAGTGCCGATAGTCCACCGAACTCGATACCCGAGGTCCTTCCCCATGGCTACCAAAGATCGAAAGAACTTGCTGCGCGCGTTTTGGGACTTCTTCATCCTGTTCAGCGGGATTTCGACGGCCTCCAACTTGTCGCGCACCCAAACCCGCCCAGTACGAAGCCGCGGGCTCTTTCTCTTTCGCAAGTCCGCCAGCGAAGCAGCACGCCCCGCGCCCAACGACCCCACGCAGGGCTGAATTGTTAGAATCGAGACTATGCCCCAGACCGCGCAACTGACCCGCCAGCAGGCCCTCGACTACTTCCACTCCCCCGACCTGATCGGCCTGGGATTCGAGGCCGACGCCGTGCGCCGACGCCTGCACCCCGAGGGCGTGGTCACCTACATCATCGATCGCAACATCAACTACACCAACTTCTGCACCGAGTACTGCACCTTCTGCGCCTTCTACCGGCCGC
>Ga0255354_1000330_pt1 | contig 30331 bp, 22 predicted proteins | sample HBST50metaG_FD_189942 | JGI IMG/M metagenome (GOLD analysis project Ga0255354, IMG submission 189942) | Peat soil microbial communities from Stordalen Mire, Sweden - H.B.S.T50 | ecosystem: Environmental > Terrestrial > Soil > Wetlands > Peat | place: Sweden: Norrbotten County, Stordalen Mire...
CGCTGCCAAGGCCGTCGGCGCCACCGTCAAGACCAGCGACCTGGTTGGTCTCTCCGGCCAGGTGCCTGACTTCGGTCAGGTGGGCCAGGTAGCCCCGCAGCTCTTTGACTTGGCTCCCGGCAGCATCAGCGGCGCCATCAACGCGCAGCGCACCGGCGTCGTAGTCAAGCTGCTGGACAAGCAGGAGCCCAGCGCAGACGAGATCAGCAAGAACTTCGATCAGACCCGCGACCAGATTCTTGCGGAGCGCCGTAACGAGGCCTTCAGCGTCTTCATGAGCGGCGTCCTCAGCGACTACAAGAAGCACAACCGCATCAAGCTCAATGCCAAGGCCAAGGGACCAGAAGTCCCGGGCATGTAACTCGCGGCAAAGCAGCCAAAAAGGCCCGCATCCCAACCGATGCGGGTCTTTTTGCGTTTGCTGGTCGTCAAAACCCTGACTCGCACAGCCATTTGCGCCCGTCTGCGGAGATAATGGAGCCATGGAATTTCAACGTTCGTCCGGAGTTCTGCTGCACGTCAGTTCGCTGCCCTCTTATGGAGGCATTGGCGACCTGGGACCAGCCGCTTACCAGTTTGTGGACTTTCTGGCCCAGGCTAGGCAGCACATCTGGCAGGTCTTGCCGCTCTGCCCCACGGGCTACGGCAATTCTCCCTATGCAGGCTCTTCGGCCTTTGCGGGCAATCCCTATCTCATCAGCCTGGAATTCCTTTGCGACTGGGGCTGGATCGCGGGCGAGCGCATAGCCAGTCTGGCTGGACGAAGCGGCAACGTGGATTTCGACCAGGTGGAGCAGCGCAAGCTGCCGCTGCTCTACGAGGCCGCGGCAAACTTCCTCGATCATGGGCCGAGCGACGCCAAGTTGGCCGAACAGTGGAAGCAGTATGAGCAGTTCTGCCAGGATGAAGCGGTCTGGCTCGACGATTACGCGTTGTACGCCGTGCTGCGCCGCCAGCTCAAGACCGGCGCGTGGACCGTCTGGCCCGAGCCGCTGCGCCGCCGCCAGCCGCAGTCGCTGGCTGAGGCAACCAAGAAGTACAGCCGCGCCGTAGCCCAGGAGCGGGTGCTGCAGTTTGTTTTTTCCCTGCAATGGAGCAATCTGCGCAAGGCTGCCGCAAGCCATGCGATCAGAATTCTGGGCGACGTGGCCATCTTCGTCAACATGGATTCGGCCGACGTGTGGGTACATCCGGAGCTTTTCGAACTGGATGACGACCTGCAGCCGACTCGCATTGCCGGTGTGCCGCCCGACTACTTTTCGCCCACCGGACAGCGCTGGGGTAATCCGCTTTATCGCTGGGACGTGCTGGAGCAGCGCGGATTTGTCTGGTGGGTTGACAGGATTCGCCGCGCGTGCCAGCTCTACGACATTGTTCGCCTGGACCACTTCCGCGGCTTCGAGGCCTTCTGGTCCATCCCCGCGGACGAGGCGACGGCGGTCAACGGCGAGTGGATCAAGGCGCCAGGACTCAAGCTGTTCCGCGCGCTAGAGGCGGCTCTGGGCCCCTTGCCGCTGGTGGCCGAGGACCTGGGGATGATTACTCCCGAAGTGGATGCACTGCGCCTGGCGATGGGCATGCCCGGAATGAAGGTGATCCAGTTCGGATTCAGCGACAAGGGAGCGCATCTGCACCTGCCCCACCGCTACACGCCCAACGCAGCCGCTTACACCGGCACCCACGACAACGACACCACCCAGGGTTGGTGGCAGACGGCTGGCAAGGTAGAGCGCAGCGCTGTGGAGACGTATGTGGGGCCGGTCAACGGGCATCCCGTCTGGCCGCTGCTGCGCGCCATATCTGGCAGCGTGGCCCAGTTGGCGCTGGCCCCGGCGCAGGATTTGCTGGAGCTTGGTTCGGAAGCCCGCATGAATATGCCCTCGGTGGCCGCCGGCAACTGGAGTTGGCGCGTCCCCGAGGCAAGCTGGGGGCCGGAACTTGAGGCGGGTTTGGCCGCGCTGGTCGAGGTCACCGACCGCGACAACGATCCGCTGGGCGAGCCGGAAGCAGAGACAGGAGCGGTTGCAGGATAGCAGAAGCGCGGATTGAACCGGCTCCAAAGAACTGTGTTATCGCATATCTGTCACTTTGATCAAAGCGCAGGATGACAGAGTTGTTTTTGAGGCGTTGATTGAGTCTGCGCGTAAGTCGCCCGCTGTGACAATATGTAATATTTTGTAACATGGCGAAGCTTTCATGACCGATCCGTATGTCCAGATGGTTGCGCGAATGCCTTGATTAAATGCATGTTAGATGAATATTCTCCTGTCGAAAGATGCGTTCTGCGTCGTCTTGCATGATGATGCGGTCAAGTAAACAATCTTCCTCCTGCTTCCGTCTCTCTAGCAGAGAGAAATTGTGAAGTATCAATGGTGTCGAGCTTGCTGCGCCTGCGGCGTGCGTCAGGGGAGATTTGCCCCGCTGATGACTTCGGTTTGCCGGTTGCCGCTCCTATTCAGTGTGTGCTTTGCCACGCTGGCAACATTTTTGTCTGCAACCTGCCTCAACGCAGAGACGAGCGCCAGCATCTTTCGCAACGTGGACTCTTCGGTGACTTATGTCGGCTCCAAGAGCTGCGGCGCATCGGGATGCCACGAGGAGATCAATCGCAGCTACGCGCCTACGGCGCACGGCCAGTCGATGGCCCTGGCCAACTCGCCCACCGAACTCGCCCGTGTGCCCAAGCCGGTCACCGTATTCAATCCCAAAAGCAATCGCTATTACGTGGTCTACCAGGACGGCAAGAACCTGATTCAGAGTGCATACGAGCTGGATAAGAACGGCCACAAAACCTATAACATCGTCCACCAGATCGACTATGTTTCGGGCGGCGAGAGCGTCGGCTACACCTATATGTACCGCGTCGGGAAGTGGATCTTTCAGGCCCCGCTTTCCTACTATGTGCGTACTAAATCCTGGGAGCTATCGCCCGGTTACGCGGCAGACGACCCCGGCTTCAACCGCGTCATGACCACCGGCTGCCTGCTCTGCCACAATGGCCAGCCCGACCCTGTGGCTGGGCGCGAAGGCCTGTACAAGGAGCCGCCCTTCCGCTTTGGCGAACTCGGAGTGAGCTGCGAAACCTGCCATGGTCCCGGCTCGCTGCACGTGCAAGAGATGCAGACGAAAAAAGGTCGCGTGCTGGCGGCCAAGGAAGTTGATACCACGATTGTGAATCCGGCCAAGCTTTCGCCGCGGCTGGCCGACGACCTGTGCCGCGAGTGCCACCAGGCGGGCGATGCAGTGGTGTTGCATCCGGGCAAGACGGTGATGGACTACCGGCCCGGAACGCCGCTGGCCGCGACCATGTCCATCGTCAAGCGTCCCATCAAGGCAGAGCAGCGCGCCGAGGCCAACCGGCTTGAGACTAATCCTCCCATCCGCGGCAGCCTGGAGCAGCCCTTGTGGTGGAAGAATTCCACGCTGGAGCTGAGCCGCTGCTACCAGGAGAGCCACGGGCGGCTAACGTGCAGCACCTGCCATTCGGTCCATCACACGCCGTCGCCGGGGCAAGAGACGGCCGCCTATCGCGCCGCCTGCCTCAGTTGCCACAAAGAGACCAGTTGCACGCTGAAGCCCGACGACCCCAAGCGCGCTGCGGTCGCCGATTACTGCGTCGATTGCCACATGGAGAAGCGCCCTGTGGCTGGCATTGCCCACTCCAACGACACCAAGCATCGCATCGTCCGCTACCCCGGCCAGCCGCTACCTGAGGTTGCATTCGAGCAGCCCAAACCCGACCTGCCCGGCCTGCTGTGGCTCAACCGCCCGGCCGGCGAAGAGGGCCGCAAAATGCCCGATTTGTCGCAACTGGACGCCTACTGGACCGCAGCGCGCAAGGACTCGAGCCTGTGGCCCTACTGGTTCCGCAAGCTGGACGAGTTGAGCAAATCCTCGCCCAACGATCCGCAGGTGCTGAACGCTCTGGGAGCCGTTGCGCTTGCGGAGAAAAAGGACAACGCCAGGGCCGCTGATTATTTTCAGCAGGCGCTGAAGCAGGGGTCGGAGGAGCCGACAACGTTTCTGAACCTGGCCACGGCACTTGAAAACCTGGGCCGGGCTCAGGAGGCGGAAGCGGTTCTGGAGCGCGGGGTTGCGGCTTATCCTCACTTCGGGCCGTTGGTGGCCATGCTGGCGCGGCAATATTCTGCTAGCAATCAGACATGGCGAGCGGAGAAACTGATTCAGCAGTACCGCGCTCTCTTCCCGGAAGACCCACTGGTGCGCTTGGCGCAAAAGCAAATTGAGCAGCCCCGCAACGGTGTCGAAGCCGGCCTGAACCCAGTGCCGGCGCATGCTCAATAGTCTGGGAAAGCGTGGTCCAGTTATTCCTCGGAATGGCTATACCGGGGCAGTGCTCGGTGAGTAAGGAAAGCAAAAAGGCCGGTGATTCAGGTTGCTTGGAAGGGACGTGTTTTTTCTGTATGTAAACATGTTGTAAACCATGGGGAAGACACTGGATTGCTAGAATGTCTGCAAGTCTCAAGTTGAAGGTCATTCCATGATCCGTTTTTACGGGTTGTTCTCGCGCGCAATGATCCTGCTTTCGATTTGTGTGGCAACATGCCTCGTTTCCGCCCAGAACACGCCGCGGACAATCAAGGAAGGAGTGGGCTGGGAACACTTCTCAGTGGCCGCCAGCCCAAACTCCCTTGTCGACCTCCTCGGCTTTCCCGATAAAAACTCCAGCGGTCGCATGATGCGATGGGATAAGGCGGGTCTCAATTGCCTGATGAACGAAAAAGGAGACGAGGCAATCGAACTTCGCTTCGAGAAACGCTTCAAAGGCGTCACGAAGAGCGGTGTAAAGTTCGGCATGTCGGCCGACAAGGTCCGCAAGATCTACGGCGATGCCGGAACGATGGTGTGGCGCGAGGGCGGCATGAAGCTGATCTGGCCCTCCCGGGGCATCCTGATCTGGTTTCACAACAATGCCGTTTATCAGATTGTGATTTTCAAGCCGCAGATATAGAACGCGAACGATAGTGAGTGAGCAATAGGAAAAAGGCCGCCGGGCCGATCTTCGCTGTGAAGATCGGCCCGGCGGCCCTTTGCTTTGCCTATCCCCTGTGCTTAGAACTTATCCGTGAATGGAGATAATCTGTCTCCAACAGATCATGGCACATGCGCGAGAGAGAAGCGCGACATAGCTGGCCTCTGTCTTTTCGAAGCTGACCAGCAATTTCCGGAACCGATTGATGCCATGAGTGCGTTCTTTCCACTACCCAGCGGCGAGCCTTGAATCCAGGTACGGTGCGTTTTTCATGGGCTTCTTCTCGTCGCTGCTTGATATGCGGGTTATAGTCCCGTTCAACCACTGCGTTGGATGCGGGTGTGCCCTTGTAGCCCGCATCGGTACAGAGATTGTACTGTCCCGCGCGGCCTGGCATATCCATCACCACTCGGTCCAACGTAGCATCGAGCAGTTTTACATCATGTGTGTTTGCGCCGCTGGCGACGAGCGATAGCCGGACCCCAATCCCGTCGACCAACAGGCTTCGCTTGCGCCCATTTTTTTCTCCGATCCGTGGGGTTGGGGCCCATGCATTCGGTCGCTAGTGGAGCTTTGTGCATTACGTGCCGATAGCCTTTGAGAACCAAGATCGTTACTAATTAAGGATAAGTTCTTAGAAAGGAGTTATCTGATACAAGAAGATCAACGAAACTACGGATAAACTCGCGTTGCTCCCCTTGCGTGTCCTTCACGAGAGAGACGTCTTGGTCGGCCCCGGTCATGCCCCTCTCAAGGGTGCGCGCAACCTCCCGTGACGCCTCATACCAAGGTCTACCAACTAGCGGATTCAGATTGCCAGTTGGGGATACCGAGACACCGTTAGAGAAAAGCTATTGGCGCATCCTTTCTAGAGAAGACCTCGGAAGTCCTCTTGTTAAAACGATCCATGACATAGATAGACTCCAACTCTGAACAGACAAGATCGATGCGCTGTAGTACCGCCTCGTCCATTGGACCCGGAGAATATGCGAGTTATCGAATCACGCCTGCCTCGGATCGGACTTCCTGAAGCCCGTGTCAAACATTTTGAAAGAATCGGCTAGGGCTCGCCGCAAGTCGAGACCAGGCAAATCAAATATTACTTAGGTCGAGGCCCATGAACACCGGCAGATCGCTGAGCAATCGCTTCACCATGCTACGATCCAGCGCAATAACACCTGGATGCAAGTGACCACAGCTTCTTCTGGCATTGTTGCTTACCGGAACTTCTTGAGGGCGTGAACGAAGATCTCGGCTAGTGGTTTGTATCCCTCATCGTTGGGGTGAACCCCATCGGAGGTGAAGTCTGCTCTCATCAGACCATCCACGTCCGCAAGCGATGGATTGATATCAATCAAGGTCCAATGATGCTCTCGGCTGAGCGACTTGAGCAGGCCATTCAACTGTTTGATGCGATTTACGGTCCGGAGACCCGTCAGAGGCTGGACGCAATCGCAGACTGGTGTCATGGTCGTGATGAATACACGGATGTGATGCGCCTCCGCCAGGTCGCCCATGGTGGCAAAGTTATCGCGAATGGCTTCTGGAGTGAAGCCGAGGCGCATATCATTCGACCCCCCCTCCAGAACTACTGCGTGCGGATGCAGAGCCAGAACATCGCTGCGCTCGCGCAGCAGTATCTGGCTGGTCGTCTGGCCGCTCACGCCACGGTTGATCCAGCTGGAATTGTCAAACCACACGCCGGCATCGTGCCCCCATCGCTCCAGGATTGAGTCTCCCAGGAACACCACGTGAACCGGGTTCTTTGCATCCTTTAGGATGACTTCATTTGCATCTCGATAGCGCCCGAGTTGCGCAAAGTCCTTGACTGCGGCATTGGCCGGATCTGGAATGTTCTGCACGGAGGGCTCGGAATGCGTCCAAGCCTGGGATGTTGCCTGTGACACAAATGCAAACGCAGGCATCAGCAAGACAAACAGAACAAGTGCAATCTTCCATGAGGATTTCATGTAAATTCTCCTGATCGAGGTGAATGGAATCTTTTCAAACAGCACGATGCTGATGTACAGCTTCAAAGAGAATGAGAGTCTTGTCTTCCACCAGAAAAGCTTCGGCCAGGAGCTTTCTGCCAGGCAGGTTGCGTGTGATTCTCCGGGCGCTTCCGAGCGGCAGCGAACAGGCATGTGCCGTTCGTGCTAGACAATTACCGTTCTCCTTTGTCGGTATGGGCAGAGCAAGCGCAGCGGCCGCCAGCGGAATGCGTATGCTGAAGCTGTGCAACGCATCCTCGCGGATGGCCGCGATAAGCACAATAGGATTGCCCTCCGCGTCAAACGTCAGTTGCGGTCGTTCCAGTCTCTCTGCTCTCTGCGCGGACCGGTTCTTCCACTGCAGCGCAATTCGGAGACAAGCGGATGCTCGGCCTTCTGCCAGTGGGCGGCATTCATTGACTCATGCAGCAGGAGAACAGGATGTTCGCCGTCTTCAACCATCGTTACACTTTCATCGCGAAATCCTTTCCCTGGGAAGCTGGAAGCTGTTTTGTCTTTTTTTTTGGCAGGGCAAACCGTTCCAGGCAAGATGGTTAGCGAATGTGCTCACAACAATCATATTAAGCGCTTGACATGCCTTGAATCACGCCCTAGCATTGGTCACGTCAAAATAGACACTCGCAGACAGGGCGTTTTCACGAATTGCCGTGCTCGGAAATGTTTTTTTGCTGCCGAAGTTAAGCGCTATACTCGCTGTCGTCGGTAGCGGATTCGGGCCCTGTACTTGCAACAAATCGGATGAAGAAAAGGAAATATTCATGAGGACAGTGGCACTTCGAACATCGTGTCCCCTGCGCTTTTGCGCCAGGTTCGCTCACGCTTCTATCCATATCCTTCTGCTCCTGGCAATCTGCCTTGGCACAGGAAGAATCGCCTCCGCGCAGCAGGATGCAGGCTACGTGCTGGGCACCGTCACCGACCAGACAGGGGCCGCGATCTCCGGGGCGGCGGTAACCATCACCTGGCAAAGTACAGGGTTGGTCCAATCCGTCGTCACCAACAGCACCGGGCTTTACACCTCCGGGCCGCTTCAGGTGGGCCAGTACACCGTCTCGGTGGCGATGGAGGGCTTTATACCCTCCGCTATCCACAATCTGGTCGTCGATGCTGCCTCGCACGTGCAGGCCAACCTGACGCTCCATATTGGATCCACTTTGTCCGAGGTCACCGTAATGGATACGCCTCCGGTGATCAATACAACGGATGCGCAACTCGGCAATACCATTGACAGCCGATCCGTGCAGCAACTCCCCGTGAATGGCCGCAGCGTGCTCTCCCTGGCCACTTTGTCTCCCGGTGTGGAGTCGGCAGTCGGTGCGGTCAGCGCAGGCTTTGCGAACCGTGGCATCGCTGTTTCCGCCATCCGCATCGGCGGCGGCGCTTCCGGCATCAACGACAATATTCTCGACGGCGTCTCGAACATGCAGGACTATCTCGGCGAAATCGCCATCAACCTCAAGTCCGACGCCGTGCAGGAATTCAACATCATGTCCGGCATCATTCCGGCAGGTTTTGGGTACACTTCCGGTGGTGTCATCAATTCTGTCTCCCGTTCCGGCAGCGACACCCTCCACGGCAGCGCCTATGAGTTTGCGCGCAATGACGCCTTCGATGCGGAAGCATCGTTCCCGCGTCCGGCCTCCGGCAAGCAGAAACTCCGTTTCAACAACTATGGCGGCACACTGGGAGGACCGGTCCTGCGCGATCGGCTGTTCCTCTTTGGGAACTACGAGCAGTACAACTTCTCGACCAAAACCCCAAGTTACTATAGCGTGCCCACAGCTCAGGAGTTCAATGGCGACTTCAGTGATCTGGGCCAGCTAGTCAACGGCGTCTGCACCCCGATCAACATCTACGATTCCACGAATTTGGTGAACGGCCAGCGCCAGCAATTTGTAACCAACGGCGTGGCTAACGTCATTCCCACAGCGCGCCTCGATCCGGTCGCCGTGGCCTATCAAAAGATGTTCTATCCTCAGCCAAACAATACGTCGGGTGGATATAACGCCTGCTCACACGCAAACAACTACATCACATCCCAGCCGGTGCTCTCCCATGAGAGGCAGGGTCTCGTGCGTGCCGACTACAGGGCTTCGGAGGTAGACAGTTTTGTCGCCCGCTACGCCTACTATTTGAACCACACCAACAATGGCGGCGGATTCAACAATTCTTATACCTCCCGCAACGATGATCTTGAAACTCAGAGCGCTGTTCTCTCAGAGGTTCACGCCTTCAAGCCGACCCTGCTGAACGATGCGCGTTTCGGATTGATGATTGGCGACTTCCCGTTCATGGCAGCGACGGCAAACCAGAACATCGCCGGCAAGATTGGCATGCCGAACAATACAGCTACTGTAGCTCCGCAAATGAACAACGGCCTGCCTGCACCTAACGTTACCGTCGGTTTCCGTTCGTCCGCAACTGTTGAACTCATCGACGACTTGACCTGGAACCTGGGCACACATACGGTGCACGTGGGCGCCAGCGCGCGCTGGGCGGAGGGATATAACAACCAGACCGGCATTGATCCTTCAGGCACCTTCAACTTCGGCGCCGGCACGACGGCGCAGGGCAACGACACGACCGTGGTTTCAGGCACGGGCAACACCTATGCCTCCTACCTGCTCGGGCAGGTCTCCGGTGCCAGCCAGCTTGTGGCGCAAGGCAGCGCCTGGCGCAGAATGCTCTACGCCGGCTATGTGCAGGACGACTGGCGCCTTTCTCCGCGCCTGACCATCAACGCGGGCCTGCGCTACGACTTCATGACGCAAGCTGTCGAAAAGCAAAACGGAATCGAGAATTTCGACATCACCAAGAAGAATCCAACCAACAGTCTTTTCACGGGGCTGGTGGAATATGCCAACACGAACGGATACGGACGGAACTTCGTGAGCGAGAACTTTGGAGACTGGGGTCCTCGCCTTGGCTTTGCTTACACTCTCGACGCCAAAACAATCGTCAGAGGCGGCGTGGCCATCTATTACCCGTCGACGGCTGTTTCCAGCTATGACCAGTCATCGGGCAACACGAACGGCTATACGACCATGACAACCTCGTGGAGCGCTGGTACGGCGAACGGTTACATATCTAAACTCAGCGACGGCCTACCCGGCGCCTGGGGCGTTCCACTGGGAGCAAGCGGTGGCGCGAATGCATTCCTCGGACAGGCAGCCGCCTACATCAACCCGTCTGCCAAGGATCCGTCTGCGCAGGTTATCAGCCTGACCTTGTCGAGAGAACTGCCGTACGGCCTCGTCGTCGACGCCTCCTTTGCCCGCAACCATGGAAGCCACTTCGAGAACTTTTCCCCCAACCTCAACCAGTTGTCCCCGCAGTACTACAGCCTGGGCACACTTGCGCTGTCCACTCAGGTGGCAAACCCCTATGCTGGCTTGGTACCGGGCAGCCTGGGCGCAGCAACCCTTACTCGGGCGCAGCTGCTGAAGCCTTATCCGTATATGTCCGGTGTCTACATCCAAAATCCCCGCAACGGATACTACGAGTCGAATCTGGGGATGCTCTCGGTCCAGCGCCGTGCGCAGCAGGGCTTGGAAATCATGGGCTCCTACACCTTCGGCAAGATCACCGATGCCGGAGTTCAGGGCATATCGGACCTCACCTATACGGGCTCAAGCACCTCAGCTAGCCCGCAGAATGCGTACAATCCGCGTGCTGACCACTCCCTGGATGCAATTAACGTCACTCACCGTGTTACCGTTTCGGCCCTTTACAATCTGCCGTTTGGCAAGGGGAAGCGCTTCGCTACCAGCCCCAAAACGGATCGCCTTGTGGGCGGATGGCAATACAACGCCATTCTGACCCTCGAATCTGGTCGTCCGATCGGAGTCACGGGCGCCAGCAACCAGCTTGCAAGTCGGCCTAACTTGAATCCGAATGTCAGCCTGAAGGTAGCCCACCAGGGCCGGTCCACCCTCTACAAGACCGGACAGCTTGCGTGGTTCAATCCGATGGCATTTGTCAATCCGGCGGATTACACCTTTGGCGATGCTCCCCGCAAGTTCGGCAACCTCGTTGGACCGGGATACGAGAACATTGATATGTCCGTGTTCAAAACGATGCACATTGCTAAACGTACTAGCTTCGAGTTCCGCATTGAGGCGTTCAACGCTCTCAACCACCCCAATCTACCTATGCCTGGAACCAGTTTCAGCGCAGGCAAGCCGGCGGATGCTAACAACCCCTACGCTGAGGGCGGCTACAACACCAGCAGCACCTTTGGCATGATCACAAGCGGCGCCACCTCGACGCGTAACGTGCAACTGGGTGGAAAGCTCTTCTTCTAAAGCTACGGTGTCCGTTCCATCGATGAGATGGAACGGACACCTCTACTGAAGGGTGCACCGTTGCCGGTTTGCCCTTCACCCTCTCAAGGAACAAAGCCGCCGGCGACGATGTAGAATTCGACTGGTCGGGTATCTTGAACAACGCGTGCCTGTGGTATGTACGCGACCTCTTCCTCCACGATGCGATGCATCATCGATATACTCGACGACGAGATCACTGCAAGCCGTGGCGCATGTGAGATTCGCGTGCAGCGTACGCAGCTTCTATTAAACATCAAGCCGGTTCACCTGTTCGGTGCAAACCCTGTCAGCGAAGGCCCTCTGCAAGGGCTTCAAGAGCCTGATGCCATCTGTGGAAACATTGCTCAGAAAGGCAACTGCAATGCAAGGTAGCGTCGCAGGAAAAGACTCAAACCCTCTTGACGGCACGAACGTTTTGTCGCATCCCAACCGCAGAGATATACTGAAGGCCCTTTTATTCTGCGCGGCCGTCCCCACTCTTCCCATTCAATCGTCTGCCGCGCCGCCGGTTCCTGCCCCGGCCCATGGAATGTCAAGTGAGAACCTTCCCAGGGCCTACCCGGTTGCCTGGACCAGCGATGACGTTCGCTATATCTGGGACAAAGCTCCTGCAGCAAACGATCCCTTGCTGCTGCGCAGAGCTTTCGTGATTCCCGATACGGCGGTTCGCGGCATCTTGAGCATATTGAACGATGCAAAGTTTGCTCTGTGGGTGAATGGAGAACCTCTCCGCGCTCTCAGAGAGGGTGCATCATGGCGGCTTGCATCTACATACGATGTAACGCGGTACTTGCAGGTAGGCAAAAACGTTCTATGTATCGAGTCGCAGGCTCTTAATACGGACTACCACACTCAGCCACTCACTCCCCTTTGCGGTGTTGCGGCCCGACTTGAGGTGTTCGCTGGCGATAAGCTAAATGTTCTACAAACGGACGAAAGCTGGCGCGTCTCAAAACAGACTCACGGAAATGAATGGTTGAAGCCTGAATCTTCAGAACAAGGCTGGATGCCGGCCACAGTGGTTTGTGCCGCCAATCAGGCGCCTTGGATTAACATCAAGAACTGGCCAAGGCCGCTTCCGGATCCTGCATCCCACAACCTGCGCATTCTTTCGGTTCCACCAGTGAGCATTACGCCGATTAATCCTGCATCTATAGGCATGGTCAGCGCGTTTTCCTCAAGCGTGGAGCTACACGTGGACCGCAACAGAACTGAGGCGTGGTATGACTCTTCCTCAATGCCGCTCAAAACGCGATTGGCATTTGCGCGGCGTGAACTGCCCGGCGTTGTTGTTGATTTCGGAAGAGAAATGGCTGGACGTCTTCGGGTTCGCTCGGGCTGCGATGAGCCCATAGCTGTGTTGGTCGCATTCGGAGAAAGTCCCGGCGAGATGTGGAACGCACCGCACACCGGCATACTTGACTTGTTTGTCCCTCCTAACGGAACCGCCATCACTCTTACTTCGGGTTTCCGCTACGCGGCTGTTTATGCGATTCCTTTGCTGAAAGGTGGCACAGGAACGGCGGAACTAAAGCTCTCGGAGATCGTTTGCGATCTCGTGCACCAGCCGTTGCGTTACCAAGGTTCGTGCGCATCCTCAGACAAGCTGATCAAGCAGCTTTGGACAATGGGAGCCTATACCACGCATCTCTGCCTGCAGCGTGAATTATGGGATGCGCCAAAGCGCGACAGAAATGCCTATGGCGGCGATCTGCATCCGGTAACTCCCATATTGCACGAAGTGTTCGGCAATCCCGAACCTGTCTACCGGACACTCGATGTGCTGAGTGCGGCCATCTGGAGTCCGGGTAAGCCAATTCTGCGGCATGTCAACGGGATTTGTGGTTATTCGGCATCCTGGATACATACGCTTTTCGATTCATTCTTGCACACAGATGACCAGTCGGAGGTCGCCAAGCGATTACCCTTTCTTGTCGCACTTCTTCGATATATGGAAGACGATCTCGACGAACACGACCTCTTCGCAAACAAGAAGAATCAGTGGTGCTTTGTGGATTGGGCTGTGGATTTGACTGGAGTGCCCGGCGAAGTCGCTTCACACGCATCGTCTTCTGTTCACGAATGTAGGATCGCAACGCATTTCTTCTTTATGAGCGCATTCAATCGTGCTGCGGAACTGTTGCGCAGCGCGAATCAGAGCGATACAGCGCTGCTTGCTGGCCACTACAAGCAGCTTTACTCCAGAATGCGTGATTCCGCCCGCCAGCACTGGTGGAACGCGGCTACGGGTTCTTTTGGCAACCGGATACAAACAAACGCAGCAGCTATCTATGCTGGAGCGGTTGTGGGCGCGGAGGCCAGCCACATCGCGGATACTGTGCTCCTGCCGCAGCTCCAGCAGATGAAATCCAAATTGTCTGATATATCCGCCGCTGAGAAGGTGGTTACACCGTACTTTTACTTTTACCTTCTGGAAGCCTTGGCCATGGCCGGTCGTGTGAATGAGGCAGCCAGCGTGATGAGAAACTATTACGGCGAGATGTTGCGCCGAGGGGCCACGACCTACTGGGAACATTTCGATCCGCAGATGGAGGCCGGACCACTGATTCCCGGATATGGGCCAGACTGGGCTGTCGATTCCCGCCAGGGTGAACCCGCTTACCACGACAGCCTTTGTCATTGCTGGTCGAGCGCGCCGACCTCTTGGATCACGCATTACATGGTCGGAATATCGCCCACGGCGCCTGGGTACGCGCAGGTCAACGTGATCCCGAATCTTTGCGGCCTGACTTGGATCGAGGGCAGTGTGTCCACACTTCGAGGCATTCTCCGCGCACGGCACACTGTTCTGCAGCATGGTTGGCAAACGGTATTGAGTTTGCCAGCAGCAACAGAGGCTCGAGTCATCGTGCCGGGACTTGAACGGAAGAATGCCCGCGTACGCGCGAACGGTGTCTCGGAACTCGTACAGGTTGATGGTCTCGGACGAGGGTTTGTGCGCATTGCCAGGGCGGGAACTACGGTCCTCGAAGTGAGCTGACACAAATAGCAAAGCAGGAATGCCAATACGGCCAGATTGAAACCATATATTTCGTTGTGACAGGGATGGACTTCAGCCACCATCCTGCGCGCTGTAGCGCAAGATGGCGCTGCTTTCCAGTTGCTTTAACCCGAACGTACCGCCGTCTTTGCTGAACGGATTAGACGGCCGCCGATCATTTTTCTTCTGGAGACTCGGTGTTGAAAAGATCGTGTACAGCTTGCCATGAATCGCGGTGTTCGCGGTCTAGGTTCACCACGCCCCAGTAGCGTATTCCGCTTGCAGGCGTGCCGCGATGCAGCGAACGGTAGTCTGCCCAAGCCCACAGGGAGCCGCCGATCATCCAGGGCCTCTCCTTCATTGCTTTGACAGCCTGGGTGATGTCCTTGATGCGTTCAGGATCGTGCGGACCCGGCTCCCCCATCTTTCCGAACTCGGTCACAAATACCGGCTTGTCCGGATAAAGCGCATGCACATGGTCAAAGTCCTTCGCATAGTTCCCATATATATTCACAGAGACGAAATCGGAGTACTGGCTGGCCTCATCCTTTCCGGTCTTCACGGATGGGTCGCCGGTAAATCGCGAAGCAAAGGTGATCAGTCGCGTCGGGTCAGCGCTCAGCGTGAATGCGCGCATGTCGCGTGTCCAGTCGATGCCGTCCCGGGTGAACGATTCGTATTCGTTTCCCACGCTCCAGGCAATCACCGATGGGTGATTCCAGTCCTGCTCCACCATTTCTTTCATCTGCTTTTGCCAGGTTGCGCGAATCTCCGGATCGGCCATCTGCCACGCGCCCATGTTCCAGTTGCCAGCCTCGGCAATGATCAGCATCCCATGTTTGTCCGCAAAATCGAGAAGCGCGGGCGCCTGCGGATAATGGGCAATGCGCATCATGCGCATGTTGTCCGCGAGCATGTCGCCCATGTCGCGTTCGACGATGGCATCCGATTCGCGAAGCCCCTCTTTCGCATCCTCGCTTACGCGGTTGGCTCCAAACAGGTGAACCGGCCTGCCATTCAACAGAAGCTCCGTACCCTGGACGCGAATCTCGCGCACGCCGATTTTTGCATCCAGTCTGTCGTCGGCGACATGGAGAGACGCATCGTAGAGAAACGGATCGCGCACACTCCATAAATGAGCATTCTTCAGAGTTCCAGACCAGGCGATTACCGCATCGCCGCTGCCGGCAACCTTCACCTTCGGGAACGAAACCGGCAAGCCGGCAATCGTACCGTGAACCGCTGCAACCGCCGCTTTGGCTCCGCCATTGTGAATCCACGCATGGACCGTGATACTCGCACTATGCCGCGCCAGATCGGGCTTGGCGTCAATCTGCATATTGCGCATGTAGACGGCGTCGGTGATGAGCAGGCTTACGGGCCGGACGATGCCGCCATAAGGCATCCACCCCACAATGCCATCGCCTGCAGCAGTGCCATAAGCCGGGTAGTCGCGCGACCCGTGCGAAGTCGCAATCGCCGGGATGGTAGAAACGGTTGGCGTATTGTTGACCTCAACCAGCAAGTGATTCTTTCCCTGCCTGAGCAGTTTCGTTACATCAAACTCGAAGGGGGTGTAACCGCCCTGGTGCGCGCCAAGTCTGCGCCCGTTCAGCCATACGCTCGCCTGCTCATACACTGCGTCGAAGCGCAGGCGCACAACCTTCCCGGTCCCGGTTGCGGGAGCATCGAAGTCGTGCTCATAGGTACCTATGCCGATGTAACGGCGGTACTTCTCGATAGCGGGCCAGCAATGCGGCACGGTCACATCTTCGGCATTCTCTTCCAATGTTGTCCTGAATGTCCATCCAGTGCCGTCCAGATCGACTCGGTTTGCGGCAAATACCTGCCCCGCCACGCACAGCGCCAAGGCCGCCACTCCGCCCCATCTTTGCCAGCGTCCCGCCATCCTTTTTCCCTCCATGTGTAATCCAGGTGAATCTGTAAAGAAATTAAACGGCTTGCCACGCAGGCCAGTAACTTTGGTGACAGCCCGTTAAGTTTGCGTATTTGTTCGTCCGCCGTGACCTTTCCATTCCGTTGATGGAACGGTTACAGCACGCCGTTGCTCAATGCAGAACATCGCGAACCCGTCTGGAGGCTGGGATCGTGCCGCAGGCCTGATGTGGATATGGCCGTTCTGCGAGGAGACCATCGCCGCACAAGAACGGAACTCGTACCCCTCGCCATGGGCTGTATTGCCGCCCGAACGATTGACCGTCTGGATTGCGCCATCGGGCACGAGGTCGATGGCAACCCCTCAGAGATAGCTCCGCAAATCGCTGACGGCATCGAGTTCTATCAGTAGCCGGATTGTATTGCGGTTAACAGGATCAAGTCAAGCGGTTAATCTGCTTGCGGCTTTCGCGCCCGCTCTCGCCAAGCTTCCGGCCCGTGGCCGTTGAAATCACGTACGAACGACGCCTGATATGCCTATCCTCATCCACATGAGCGCAGCAACAGGCAGCGCGACGACAGAACCTCTTTGCTGCCGCTGCGTTGATACGGAACACTGCATCTTCGCTCTTCATCTCAACAAGGCGACGGGATCGCGCGGATACTGGTGACTGCGCAGACTGCCTGCTGTGTGCGGTCTGTCTGCGGACCAGACGTCTGCCCTTCTACGAATGGCAGCTTTACACAGTGGTTCCTTCAATTAGCTCAAAGGGCAGCATGACTCTGCGCGGTTGGCAGTCTGGCTTCTCAACCGCGTCGATAAGCAACTGGGCCGCGAGTTGTCCTATTTGAAAGGTCGGAATCACAATAGATGACGGCTTGGGGCGAACATGATCCTCATTGCCGACATTGCGGCGGGCAAGTACGGAAACATCCTCTGGAATTCTCATTTTCCGGAGGTCTGCATAATCATATAGATGCAACAGAAGCTGATCGTCCGCTACCAGAACCGCCGTAGGGCGAGTGCCCTTTTGCTTAAACCACCCATCCAGAATCGCGAAAGCCTTATCGCGATCGTATTCTGAACAGCCAACCCATTCGCCTGGAAGTGTGAGATTATGCTTGTTCAGGCCGCGTATCATTCCCTTCACGATTTGCGCGTGAGCGGGCAATTGTTGGGATCCGCTCAAAAGAGCAATCCGGCGATGGCCCTTCTCCACAAGATAGTCTGCGGCCTTCTCGGCAATTGCGGCGTCATCCACTCCCACATAATTGATGGGCGCGTGCCCATAGTAGGAATTGATCATGACAAACTTGACCTTTGCCGCCCGCACGTCGCGAATGGTCTTGTTCACGATGCTGGCCGAGCACGAGCGGGTATTCACCAGTATGATTCCATCCGTGAACTTGTTCTCATAAATCTTGTTACGGATCATCGGCCCTTGCTGAACCGAAGGAGAATACACGAGCAGATTGTATCCACTCCGCATCAGCGTGCTTTGGATACCGGACAGAGTCTGCGCGATGAAAAGATTGAAAAAGAAGGGATCGCGCATGGGCACGACAAGGCCGAGCAGTCTTGTCCTGTTTTCAGCCAGTGCTCGGGCTAGTTCGTTGGGGAAGTAGCTCAACTCCTCCGCAGCTTTGAGAATGCGTTCGCGGGTCTTGGCGCTGACGCGTGTTGTCGCGCCTTTGTTGAGCGCGATCGAGACCGCCGCGGTCGAAACTCCCGCTCGCTTCGCGATGTCCAGAAGTGTAGACGTACTCATGCCGTTTGCTTTCCTTGCTTCCTTTTACCTGCCGCCGCCCGCTAGCGCAATCAACAGCGGATTTGTCTTGTTGAGCGCAACTTCTCTGCACCAGTGAATAGCTTCATCATTCTAGTCGATTGACTCCATCGGAAAAACGAATAAGCCATATTCAATACTTTAACCCTGGTCGTGGACGTGCCGGGGGCACCGTAACGGAGTTATCGCTGCGGTGGCAGGGCCGGTTTCTTCTTGGCAGGATCCTCGTTCCTGCGCCTTAGCCCGGGCATTGCCCCTTTGGGCGATCGGTGGAAAGCTCGGGTGCGTGCGATATGCCAAGTTTAGCGTTTAACGTGTATGATACAGAACAGAAAGTGAGATTCCGATTCTCACCTTCTCGCGATATGGAGGGTGCTGAAACACTCTGCATGTCTTTCAATGCCGCGGCTGGTCTTCTCTGTTTGTTCGCCAGCTTGCTGAGCAAGGAGCATCCGGTATGAACTCTGAGCCCTACATTCGTCGGGGAAGAACACACGTTGAACTGAATCTCGGTGCCGACCTCGTCGTTGTTGGCGGGGGGATGGCAGGAATCTGCTGCGCGATCACAGCGGCGCGCGAAGGGATCAGCGTCGTCCTGGTGCAGGACCGGTCGGTGCTGGGCGGCAATGCGTCCAGCGAGGTGCGGGTGTGGATCAACGGCGCAGCGTCGCATCTGGGCAACAACAATCGCTGGGCTCGCGAAGGTGGAGTGATCGATGAGATCCTTGTCGAGAACCTATGGCGCAACCCCGAGGGAAATCCGGTTGTCTTTGATGCGCTGCTTCTTGAGAAGGTGGTCGAGGAACCGAACATCACGTTGCTGCTGAACACCACTGCAGACTCGTTGACTATGGAAGATAATGGCCTGATCGGCGCGGTGCACGCATACTGCAGCGAAAATCAAACCTCATATCGCGTTTCCGCGCCGCTCTATTGTGATGCCTCTGGGGACGGCATTCTCGGGTATCTGTCCGGGGCCAGCTTTCGCATGGGGACCGAAGGACGAACCGAATTTGATGAGTTGCTGGCTGAAGAAGCGCCCGGTCCGGCGCTGCTCGGGAGCTCCCTCTACTTCTACACCCGGGATACCGGCAAGCCGGTGCGCTTTGTTCCCCCCTCCTTCGCGCTCAAGGATATTAGTCCGATTATTCGCTATCGTGGACTCAAGGTTTCCGACTCCGGATGCCGTCTCTGGTGGCTTGAATACGGTGGCGCGCTCGATACGATTCAGGATGCCGGCAAAATCAAATCGGAGTTGTGGCGGATCGCCTGGGGCATATGGAATTACATCAAGAATTCAGGCAAATTTCCGGAGGCGGATTCTCTCACGCTTGAATGGATGGGCATGATCGCCGGCAAGAGAGAGAGCCGGCGGTTTGAAGGCGACTTCATGCTTCGTCAGCAGGACATTGTGGAGCAGCGCCTTCATCCGGATGCCGTCTCCTACGGCGGGTGGGCAATCGACCTGCATCCGCCGGCAGGAGTGTATAGCCAAGCTTCCGCATGTTCTCAGTGGCATGCGAAGGGCGTTTATCAAATTCCTTACCGCACCATGTACAGTCGCGATGTCCAAAACCTGTTCCTCACCGGGCGTCTCATCAGCACTTCGCACATCGCATTCGGATCGACGCGCGTCATGGCCACCTGCGCTCACAACGGCCAAGCCGTAGGTATGGCGGCGGCGCTCTGCAAAGAGCAGCAGGTGTTGCCGCGTGACCTCGCTCAAGAGCCTCGGATCGATCAACTCCAGCAGCGCTTGCTGCGGGCCGGGCAACATATTCCCAACGTCGCGGCGCAGGACCGCGCCGATCTCGCACGTGTTGCACAGATCACAGCTTCGACAACACTTGCTCTTGCCCGGACTGTCCCTAGTGGGGATATGTTGCTACTCGATCACGCCTGTGCCGTGCTGCTGCCTCTTCAACCTGGCCCACTTCCTTCTTTTTCCGTCACGGCGGAAGCGGTGGAAAATACCACGCTTCGTGCAGAGCTTTGGAAAAGCGCTAAGCCCGGCAACTTTACGCCTGAGATTCGAATGGCCTCAGCATCCGTTGATCTTGCGCAGGGCAGAACGGAAGAGGCCGCGCTGCATTTCGAGGGCGAAATCGCCGCATCGGAATATGTCTTTCTCACCTTCCCCGAGAATCCGCAAGTGCGAATCGCGCAGACCGATACGCACGTTCCAGGCATCGTCACACTGCATCACATCATGAATGCGGCTGTAGCAAAAAGCGCGATACAGCAACCGCCCTTGAACTCCGGTATCGACACCTTCTCCTTCTGGTTGCCCAAACGGCGTCCTGAAGCGCGGGATATCGCACTTGCATTTCATCCGTCCCTGCGCGCTTTCAATGCATCGCAACTGATCAACGGGTTTGCCCGGCCCGTCAATGGTGTGAATGGCTGGGTTCCCGAAGTTGACGACCGCACGCCGTGGGTGCGATTCAGTTGGCCGAGACCGCAACGAATCCAATCGATCCAGATCACCTTCGACACAGACTATGATCATCCGATGGAATCGGTTTTGATGACGCATCCTGAGCGCGCCATCCCCTCTTGCGTGCGGCACTTCAAGGTCAGTACCGGAGAAGGCGTGGTATTAGTCGATGTGAAAGAACATCACCAGAGTCGCTGGCAGTTGAAGTTGCCCGCGCCACTGATTACGAATGCTATTGTCGTGGAGATTCTCGATACGTGGGCGGACTTGCCGGCCATCTATGAGGTTCGCTGTTATTGACAGCTGCACAGTAGAATCGCACTCCGCACAAGCGGCTGTAAGGATGGGGTTATGAAACGAATGCAGGCTAGCCGTAGTCGGTTCCAGGCGTTTCTTGTCTGCCTCCTGTTTTGGGTGGCGGTCATCAACTACTTCGACCGGCAAAGCCTGTCCGTTGTCGCACCTTTCTTTCAAGCGGAACTGCATCTCAGCGATGCGGGGTACAGCCATATTGTCACCTCGTTCATGTTCGCCTCGGCAATTGCGTACGCCATCACTGGATTTATCAGCGACCGCCTGGGAACACGGGCGAGCATGGCACTGTTTGTAGGCTGGTGGTCGCTGGCCGAGGCGCTCACTGCATTTGTGCATTCCTCGCCCATGTTGGCCATCACGCGCTTCATGCTTGGCCTTGGCGAACCAGGACTCTGGGTGGCGGCGCCCAAGGCCGTGGCCGAATTCTTTGAAAAAGAGAAGCGCGCTGCGGCGATTGGCTTGTATACCATGGGAGCCACGGTTGGCGCGGTCATCGCGCTGCCGATCATTGTCGCCGTCACCACACATCTGCCGTGGCGCACCATCTTTCTTCTCGATGGCGTCACAGGGATGTTGTGGCTTCCACTTTGGTTTCTCTGCATGCGCGGCCATGATCGGACAGCGTCTGAGTCCTCCAGTCAGCCCCATCCCATCGCGCAGGTCAGCGTCCGCAAAATAGGCGGCTGGAGCACTTGCCGCGAAGTTCTCTCCGTACGCCGCACATGGCAACTGCTCTTGGCGCGCGCCATTACAGATCCCGTCTGGTACTTTTACCTCTTTTGGTTTCCCAAATATCTTGGAACTGCGCAGCACCTCAACTTGCATCAGATAGCCCGCACCGGTTGGTGGGTTTATATGGCAGCGGGCGTGGGAACGCTTCTGGGCGGCACATTCGCCGGCTTGGCAATCAAGCGTGGCGACAAGCCCGTCATGGCATATCGCAAGATCATGGCGTTCTCCGCGATGCTGGTGCCACTCAGCCCTCTCGCCGCAATCCAGGGCCGTCCCGGCCTTGCGATTGCCATTGGAGCCATTGTCGCAATGGCCCATATGTGCTGGCTCGTCAATCTGACGTCCATGGTGATTGAGCTCTTCCCACTCACGCGGGTCGCAACCGCAACCGGACTTGTCGCTTCAGGAAGCGCCCTCGGTGGCATGGCCTTCAGCGAAATCATCGGCTATGTTGTCACCCGCCACGGCTACTTCCCCTTGTTCTGGATCATGGCTTGCGCTCATCCTGTTGCACTCGCCATCGTGTGGACTGCAGTCAGGCCCGCAGGGAAAACAACACCTGGTGCAGCGACTAGCTTTGAAGGGCATGCGGTTGCTTCCGAACCATTGATGCAATGAGGCTATCCGGCTGTTCCAGAGAAAGCTCAAACATCTCGCCTGATCAACGTCCGAGACACAATCGAGCAACCTATTCCTCTTTTGAAGGAGAGCAACACGATGCGCAAGTACTGGTGGATGGCTTTATCCGTAATTCTTGGTTGCTTTGCCTGCATGTCGGGATTGACGCTCGCATCGGCTCAAGCCCCCGTGCCCGACAGCCCGGCAATTGAGAAGCGCGTCGACCAGATGCTGTCCAAACTGACTCTGGATCAGAAGATTCGCCTTCTGGCAGGGGATGAGAGCGTCTTTATCCGTGCGGAGCCCGCGGTCAATTTTCCTCACATCAAGATGTCGGACGGCCCGGTCGGCGTGCGCTTCTGGGGGCCGATCACCGGGTATACGGCGGGCATTGGCATGGCGGCAACCTGGGACCCGGAACTGGCCCAGAAGGTTGGCGCTGCGCTGGGCGACGATGCCCGTTCGCGCGGTGTGCATATCCTGTTGGGTCCGGGAGTGAATATCTATAGAGCCCCGATGGCGGGGCGGAACTTTGAATACTATGGCGAGGATCCGTTTCTAACTGCGCGCATGGTGGTTGGTTACATACGCGGGTTGCAGAGCAAGGGTGTGAGCGCCACGGTGAAGCACTTTGCGGCCAACAACCAGGAGTACGACCGCCACGGCGTCAGTTCGGATATGGATGAGCGCACGCTGCGGGAGATCTACCTACCGGCGTTTGAAGCTGCCGTACGCGAAGCCGATACCGGCGCTGTGATGGATTCCTACAATCTGCTCAACGGCGAGCATACCTCGCAGAACTCCCATTTGAATAACGAAATCCTCAAGAAGGAGTGGGGCTTTAAGGGGATTCTCATGTCGGATTGGTGGTCCACTTACGACGGCGTGGCGGCGGCCAATGGCGGCCTCGATTTGGAGATGCCCGATCCGGTTTTCATGAATGCCAAGACGCTGATCCCGGCCGTGCGCGCGGGCAAAGTGCAGGAATCGGTGATTGACGACAAGATTCGCAGGATTTTCCGCACGGCTATTCGCTTTGGTTTCCTTGATCGCGATCAGCAGGATTACTCGATTCCCACTTACAGCCAGGAGAACCGCAAGGTCGCTCTGGACGAGGCGCGCGAGAGCATTGTGCTGCTCAAGAACGAGCACGCACTGCTGCCGTTGGACTCGAAGAAAGTGAAGACCATCGCGGTGCTGGGGCCCGATGCATGGCCGGCGGTCATCGGCGGCGGCGGCAGTTCGCAAGTGACGCCGTATGCCGCGGCCAGTCTGATGACGGGGCTTAGCGATTACTATCTCGGAAAAGTCAAAGTGCTTTACGCGCGCGGCGTTCCGCCGATGGATGAGATGTTGTCGAAGACCGACTTCAAGTTGCCGGCGCGGATTGCGGCGGCGGAACTTGCCGCGGCGCAAGGACACAGTGTGATGGTGGAGCAGTTCGACAATCCAGAGTTTCACGGCAGCCCCGTTGTGACGCGCTTTGTGGATCATGTCGATACCTTGCTGAATGTGGAGGCGGTGCAATTTCCGCAACCCAAGGGGCTGCGTTATACAGCGGAGTTACTGCCCGTCAAGGATGGGACTTATATCTTCCTGGCCTCTGCCGGCGGCGGAGCTTACAAACTGTATGTGGACGACAAGCTGCAAATCAACCAGGTGGCGCGCGAAGGTCTGGAGCCGCAATGGGTGGAATTGCCTCTGAAGGCAAACCATTCAGTCTCTGTGCGGCTGGATTATCAGCCCAACGGCAACAATCCGCAGGCGGGCCTGGCCGTCCGGCCCATTGAAGAGCTGGTCACCAAAGAGGCGCGTGCGATAGTGGCACTTGCAGATACGGTGGTTGTGGATGCGGGCTTCGATGTCACAACAGAAGGCGAAGGATTCGATCGCACCTATGCGCTGCCCTGGGGGCAGGATGAGTTGATTGAAGCCGCAGTGGCGATCAATCCGCGCACCGTTGTTGTGCTCACGGCGGGCGGCGATGTGGATACGCATCGCTGGATCAACAAGGTTCCGGCCTTGCTGCATCAGTGGTATCCGGGCCAGGAAGGCGCGACCGCGTTTGCCGAGATACTATCTGGAGCACGCTCGCCGGAGGGCAAGCTTCCCATCACTTTCCCGCACAGTTGGGAAGAGAACCCGGCGCACGATAACTACTACGCTCCCGAAGTTGTGGCCGGCGCAACACCGCATGTGCGCTATGCGGAGGGCGTATTCATCGGCTATCGCTCGTTCGTAATGACCGGCAAGAAACCGCTGTTTCCCTTTGGATTCGGCCTTAGCTACACCACCTTTGCATTTTCCAACCTGAAGGTTACGTCTACGGTCACGGGCGGCCATCCATCGGCACAGGTGTCGTTTAACGTGGCGAACGCCGGAAAAGCAGCAAGCGCCGAGGTTGCACAGGTGTACGTCGGCGACCCCTCCGCGAAAGCCGAGCGCCCCAGAATTGAGCTGAAGGGCTTCAGAAAGGTGCGCCTTGCTCCCGGTGAGAAGCAACAGGTGAGCATTGCGCTGGACGAGCGCGCTTTCTCCTATTGGGACACGGGCGCCAACCAATGGCGCTGGGACGCAGGCAATTTTGTGATTGCCGTGGGGGACTCCTCAGAAAACACGCCCTTGACGGCGCAGATTGAACTGAAGAATTGATCCGGAATGCACGGTGGCGTCCCATCCCTTCCGCAGACCGGCTGCCTGCAACGCCTGCTTAACCCAGGTGTAGCTCAGTCCGATCTGATGTCCCTCGCGTAAGAGTCATCTGACGACCGTCTGGACAGGGACCGCGCCAGGGCCGACGATGACAGAGTGATCGAAGTCATCGAGAGTGTGAGCAAGCCAGAAGCGCCGAAGCGTGTCCACCGTTCCGCGGAAGAAAAGCGTCGTATTGTGGAGGCGACCTATGCGCCGGGCACATCGATTGCCCGCGTCGCACGGGAACACGGCGTGAACTCCAACCAGGTGTTTCAGTGGCGCTGATGATGATTCGCCAGCACGGAGAGCGGGCCGGACTTTCTGACGTTACCCTGCTATCCCTGCGCCACACTTTCATCGCCAACATATTGGAGCTGGGCGTGAGCCCGGGGATCATCTCGGACCTTCTCGGTGATCGTGCGATGGACCTGCTCCGGTATTACGCACCGCTCGTGGGAGAGGACCTGACGGTTGCAGTCGAGCGAATGGCGGCAAAATTGGAGACACGGGAACGGTAGCCCCCGTAGGATTTCACCAATTATCGCCAACGCGATCGATTCGGCCTGGGGGATGCCTTCTGCAAGCCGGGGCGGAAGATCTTTACACTTCGTTAAGGTATGGCATTTATCGGTTTCGGGTGACTGCGAATCTATACAGAATTTTGGGAGTTTATCCCCGAAGCGCGCCTAGAATACGGGCGCTCCGAGGATAAACTTTACATTTAGCTCGCAGGTACATCTCAAAACGGAATGTCGTCGTCGGAGATTTCGGCCTGCTGGGCCACGTCGTCTTGTCCGGCAGGCGGACGCTGATCGAAGCTGGCCGTCGTGCTGGAACTGGTTGACCGGCTATAGCCGCCTTGGCTTGCGCCGCCGCCCGCGCCTTCTTCGCGCCCAGACAGCAGAACCAGTTCATTGACGAGAATCTCGGTCTTGTAGCGCTTCTGACCGGAGGTCTTGTCTTCCCAATTGCTGGTCCGCAGCATGCCCTCAATGTAGAGCTTGGAGCCCTTTTTCACGTAGTCGCGGATGATCTCGGCGGTGCGGGCGAAGGCGACCAGATTATGCCACTCTGTGTGGTCCTGCCAGTTGCCCTGGGCGTCCTTCTGCCGGTCGCTGGTGGCCAGGCCAAAGGTAGCGACCATGGTGCCGCTGGGGGTGGAACGAATCTCAGGGTCTTTCCCTACATTGCCTACAAGGATGACTTTGTTAACGCTTCTTGCCATGTTCATGCACTCCCGTAAGTGAAAAGAATAACAGAGGATCAGCCGCGGCGAGCGATTGCGCGGTTGCGCAGCCACTTGGCCACTCCCAAAGCCAGCAGCAAACTGCCGAAGGGAAGACACATCAGGGTGACGATCAGGGCCAGCCAGCCCGGGTTGGTGTGGGCCCCGGTGGGTGAGAAACCTCCCAGCACCGTGACCAGCAGCAGTCCGGCCAGCAAGCCCGTCCCCACAATGGACGCGCCCCCTTGCAGCAGCTGGCGCGTGCCGTCGTTCTGTGCAGGTTCGTGATTCAGGGGGCGTTCAGGCATCTGCCGTTCCTATCCCTGCGCCAGGCGCAGCATCACGTAGGTCACCACGCCGGTGACCGAGACATAGAGCCACAGCGGAAAGGTCCAGCGGGCGACTTTGCGGTGTTGGGGAATCCGCCCGGTGAGCGAGAAGAAAAAGGTGACCAGAATCAGCGGCAGCGCCACAATAGCCAGCAAAATGTGGCTGGCCAACAGAGGCAGGTAGACCATCCGCAGGGCCGCGCCCGCTGGGTAGCGCACATCGCCGTGCAGCGCGTGGTGCAGGATGTAGCTGACCAGAAACAGCGTTGAAAATCCAAAAGCCGTGATCATGGCTGCCCGGTGCGCCGAAATGCGGTGCGCCCGGATGAAGGTGAAACCGAGCAGCAGGGCGGTGGCGCTTAAGGCGTTCAGCAGGGCATTGAGCGCGGGCAAAAAGGCCAGCCGCACGCTGGCGGCGTCCGCTGCCGGATGGACATAGATGAGCCAGAAAAGGAATGCAGTGGCCGCCGCGCTGACGATCAAAATGGCGGCAATGGCGGGGCGTGTGCTGCTGGTATTGCTGGATGGGGCTTCGGTCGTCACGTTTCTCCTAGTGTGCTGCAACGGCGCAGAGCATCAGCGTGGTGAACAGCAGGGGAAGGTAAAGCACGCTCACCTTGAGCAGATCGCGCGCCAGACTGCGGCTTTCGGCCTCGGTTTTGGCGTGCAGAACGCCGGCAAAGCGAATGGTATAAGCCAGGTAAAAGAGCCCCAGCGCGGTGGCCAGCACGGCATACGTGACGCCAGTCATGCCCAGCCGCCACGGCGCCAGGCTGACAGGAATCATCACCACGGCAAAAAACAGCGCCTCGGCCACGGTGGACCAGCCGTCCGGCTGCACCACGGGCAACATGCGGATGCCGGCGCGGGCGTAGTCGTCGCGGTAGAGCCAGGCAATGGCCATAAAGTGAGGAAACTGCCACACAAACAGGATGGCGAACAGCGCCACGCCCGGCCACTCAATGCGCCCGCGGGCGGCGGTCCAGCCCAGCAGCGGACCCATCGCGCCGGGAAAAGCTCCGATAAAAGTCGCCAGCGTGGTCAAGCGCTTCAGCGGCGTATAGATGGCGACGTAAGAAAATGCGGTGAGCAGCGCCAGGGCCACAGTGAGCAGGTTGGTGTGCAATAGCAGCCACCAGCTTCCGAGGCCGAGCGCGCCCAAACCAGCCGCGACGCCCTGAGCCAGCGAAAAACGTCCCGAAGCCAGCGGCCGGTCGGCCGTGCGCTTCATCCGGGCGTCGCTCTTGCGCTCCAGCGCCTCGTTCAGGGCGCCTGCACCCGCAGAAACCAGCCCGATGCCGAGCAGCGCATCCAGCAGGCCGCGCTGCATGGTGGAGATGCCCGACTGCATCGATCCCAGATAAAAGCCGCCCCATCCGGTGACCAGTACCATGGTGACGACCTTGACCTTGAACAGCTCGCGCAGGTCGTGGATGAGCGTGGCCGTAGCGCCCGGTTCCGGCGCGTGAACCGCCAGGTGCCCGGCGTGCGAGTCGTGTATTTCCGGAGCAGCGGCTTGCGAGGTGGGAGTCATCTGAACGTGCGTCTACCTCTGGGGAGAGAGCCCGGATTCAGTCGTCTGCCGGGAGTCTGTGACGATGATACCAAGTGGGGGAAATGCTTAGTGCGAATCCGTCTGCCGAAGAGCTTTGCGGTCATGCAGGGCTTCGCGGTCCATCGTATGGGTCCCGCCTAAATTGAATCCCTTCTCCATCATCGCCATGGCTCTGCGCATGGCGCGCTCGTACTCATCGTCCCTGTCTGCATGTTGTTCGGGCTCGTTAGGTATCTGATTGTCGCCATTATCGCCAGGAAGCGTCATCGTCTCTCTCCTTCGATGCAATCCATGCTGAACCGACTCAATGATGGGCGCAAGGTTCCTGCGGTACCGATTTCTGTTTACCCCAGCCGCGCCGCCCGCAGAATGGCGTCCACTGCCTGCTCCGGGGTCAGCGCATCTACCCGGATTGAGACGTGGGCCGCGCGATAGAGTGGCAAGCGGCGTTGGTATCGGCTGGCCAAGTTGGGTTGGTCTGCCAGGATGGGGCGCAGGTGCTCGGTGCCGCGGCAACGGGCCAGGGTGGTGGCCAGTTCCACTTCGAGGTGGACGAGCAAGGTGCCGGGGCTGGACAGAAGCAAGTCGCGGCTGGCCGCGTGTTCAATGGCCCCGCCGCCCAAGGCCAGCACCAGCGCATCGCCTTCCGCGCACAGACGGGCAATGGTCGCGTGCTCCAGTGCGCGGAAGTGGGCTTCGCCGTGCTTGGCAAAAATCTCGGCAATGGCGACGCCAGCCTCGGCCTCGATCACGTCATCCACATCCACAAAGCTCCAGCCCAACCGCCTGGCCACCAGCGGGCCGACAGTGCTTTTGCCCGAGCCCATGAAGCCGGTCAGAACGATGCGGCGGGGTGGTGCCGTGGGGTCAAGCTGAGGGACGAATTGGGCAGGGGTGGTCATGGCGCTTTTTGCGGACGAGGATTTTCTCTCTTCAGTATAAGGAAGCCGCCGCTCTAGCCGTCCACCGGTATCGACATCCACAGCGGGCGAAACCGGGTGCGGCTGACCTCATTCTGCTTTCCAACTTGATCATATTCATGCATCGGGTGCCCCATCCATCGCGCACTTTGCGATGGGTGGGAAAGCATACAGCTTACAGCGGCTATTGGTTTTGCTGAACGTGCCTTCTTGTTTCTTTCTACCCCAGCACCATCACAATGGCGCCGGCGGTGATGAGCAGGCCGCCCGCCAGAACCGAGGGCGTCATCTTTTCGCCCAGCAGCAGCCAGGCCAGAATCATGACCAGGGGCACGCTCAACTTGTCCAGCGGGGCCACGCGCGAGGCCGGTCCCAACTGCAGTGCGCGGAAGTAGCACAGCCACGACAGCCCGGTCGCCAGCCCCGACAACGTGAGAAACAGCACCGTGCGCCGGTCCAGCTCGCGAATTTCTCCGTGCTTGCCCAGCGCAATGGCAATACCCCAGGCAAACACCAGCACCACCGTGGTGCGCAGCGCCATGGCCAGGTTTGAGTCCACATGCGCCACACCCACCTTGGCCAGCAGGGCGGTGGCGGCGGCAAAGACGGCGGAAAGCAGTGCCCATCCAATCCAGCTCATGGTGACATGGTACGCGGCCCAAGCTCCGGCGGTGTGCCCTGAACTGCACAGGACCAAGACCGGTAAACTTCTTCTATGGAGATCGGCAAAGCCAGCAAGACCGCTCTGCGCGTAGGCATTCGCCGTGCGGCGCATCAAGTGATGGAAAAGCCGCGCATCCTCGACGATCCCATCGCCGTGCGGCTGGTGGGCCCCGGATGCGCCCGCGACATGAAGCGCGCCAGCCACAAGGTAGGGCGAGACTTTCGCGCCTTCATGGCCGCGCGCAGCCGCTACGTCGAAGACCGGCTGGCCGAAGCCGTTTCCCACGGGGTCGCGCAATATGTGATCCTCGGGGCCGGCCTCGACACCTTTGCCTATCGCAATCCGTTCGCGTCGTTGCGGGTCTTCGAAGTGGATTTCCCCGCCACTCAGCTGTGGAAGTGCGAAATGCTTGGCGCGGCCCAGATCGCTCTGCCTGGCAGCCTGACCTTTGTCCCGCTCGATTTTGAGCACAAGGCGCTGGCCGAAGGGCTCGCCGAAGCTGGATTCGATGCCGGTGCGCCCTCTTTTTTTAGCTGGCTTGGAGTGGTCCCTTACCTGACGCTGGAGGCATTCCGCGCCACGCTGGTCGTCGTTGGGCAACTTCCTGCCGGCAGCGCCGTGGGCTTCGATTACGCCGTCGCTCCAGAGACGCTCAGCCTGGTTGGCCGCACTGCCTTTGACAGATTGTCCGACCGTGTCGCCGCCGCCGGAGAGCCTCTCCAGCTCTTCTTTACTCCCGACGAGATGGAAGCGGAACTTCGTCGCGCAGGTTTCCGCCGCTTCGAGCAGGTGGATTCAGACCAGCTCAACGATCTCTACTTCAAAGAG
>Ga0255354_1000331_pt1 | contig 30327 bp, 15 predicted proteins | sample HBST50metaG_FD_189942 | JGI IMG/M metagenome (GOLD analysis project Ga0255354, IMG submission 189942) | Peat soil microbial communities from Stordalen Mire, Sweden - H.B.S.T50 | ecosystem: Environmental > Terrestrial > Soil > Wetlands > Peat | place: Sweden: Norrbotten County, Stordalen Mire...
AGTATTTTCCTTTCAAAACATAAAGAAACGAGTGAGATCTAGTTGAAGTGAATGACATACGCGAACAACAACACCACGCAGCCTGTAAGGAACGCAAGAAAGATGCTATGCCGCAAGGTGAAGCGGAAGAGCTTTACCTGCTCGGCCGCGGTCAGTCCAGTGGCAGCGGCGGCAATGGCAATCGTTTGCAGGCTGATCATCTTTCCCATCACGCCGCCCGAGGAGTTTGCCGCCGCCATCAGCACAGGGCTAAGTCCAAGCCGCTCGGCGGTGACTACCTGCAGATTGCCGAAGAGCGCATTTGCCGAGGTGTCCGAGCCGGTGAGGAAGACGCCGACCCATCCCAGCAGCGCGCTGAACAGTGGGAACATGACTCCAGTTGCGGAGAATGCGAGCCCGAGTGTTGCTGTTGCACCGCAGTAGTTCATCAGGAATGCAATCGACAGCACCGAGGCGACCGTCGCGGTGGGCCAGCGCAACTGCAACACAACGCCACCGAGGATCTTTAGGAACTGGCGCCGGCTGATCCGCAGTGCAATCACCGAAAGCAGCGTTGCCACCATGCAGGCGGTGCCTGCCGCTGCGAGCCAGTTGAGAGTAAACACAGCATGGTACGGCGCAGGCGCCGCGACGATCGGAGGAACCCGTTGTACGAGGTCATTCAAATACGGCCACTTGATCAGTACAGTTGCCTTGCCTAGCAGTGTCTGCATCGGGACCCAACCCCACAACAGCACGCAGGCTACCAGCAGGCCGTAGGGCATCCACGCATATAGAATCGTCCCCAGTGAATAGTTCGGAATCACGCGCGTTTCCATGGAGAGTTCCGGAATTGCCTGCTTCTGAGCGCCTGCACGAGCGAAGCGCATGATGGAGGCATTGGTCTCGCCGTCCGGACCGGTTTCCAGTGGCACCGGCTTCCAAAAGCGCAGCAGCACCACGACCGCGATCATGGCCGCGAGCGCCGCAAGAATATCGGTTAACTGCGGACCGAGGTACATCGACACGTACAACTGCACGGTACCGAAGACCACGCCCGCAAGAATGGTAGGAATCCAGATGCCAGTCATGGCGCCTAAGCCGCCAACCGCAAGAATCATGTAAGTCGGGATGATGATGGAGATCGGAGTGCAGATGGCGCCCACTGCGCCGCTGAGCTTTGCCAGTGGCAGCCCTGTGGTGCCTGCCAGGGTAAAGATCGCGATACCGATGGAACCGAACGCCACCGGCGCTGTGTTCGTCAGCAGGCAGATAGCGGAGGCCTTGTAAGGCGAAAAACCAAGGCCGATCAACATGGTTGCGGCGATTGCAACCGGCGTACCGAATCCCGCCGCTCCTTCCAGGAAGCCGCCGAACGCGAACGCGATGAGCAGTGCTTGCAGACGTGGATCCGGCGTCAAGCGCCCGATCGAATCCTTGATGATCTCGAACTGCCCAGCCTCCACCGTGATACGAAACAGTGTGATCGCCCAGAATATGATCCAGGAAATTGGAAAGAGGCCGAAGGCGATGCCATACGTGGCTGCGCCGATGGCCATTCCGACCGGCATGTGATAACCCAGCGTGGCCAGCACCAGCGTCACGCCAAAACCGCACAGGCCGGCGAACCATGCGGGTTTGCGAAACACGCCCAACATGACCAGCAGCGTAGCCAATGGGAGTGCTGCCAGTACAAAAGAGAACCACAGTCCATGGCCGAAGAGCAGGTAATTCTGATTCCAGATCAAGATGAAGATCCTCCTTGCAATGAACGGTTCCGCTGAACTAGGCACAACAACGCCACAGAACCTTCCTGGCCAGACAAACGATCAAGCGCAGAGCGGGCAAAGTGTGAGCGCGGCGAGAGCACCAGAAGGGTGCGCGGCATCGACGCACCGGCCCTTGCAGCCGGCCAGCGTTTGACGCGGTTTTTTGTCCCAGTGTCGGTTTTGTGTTGCGATTGACGACACTGGATGACTGCCCCTATGATTCGAACGTGATATTAAGTTAATGGTCACACCATCGTCAAATCGGCACACTAGAAAGCGGAGCGAACATGCAGCAAAGCAGACGTACCTTCCTCCTGCAGATGACGGCCGTTGCAGCCGCCTCGAACGTCCCTATCTGGCCTGCACGCCACGCGCAGGCTGTCGGCGCATCGAAGCATGAAACCGCGGGTTGGTATGATCGTCCCATGCGCTGGGCGCAGGTTGCATTCGTCGAAGACGACCCCGGCAACTACGACCCCAAGTTCTGGCTCGATTACTTCAAGACCATCCATGCCGAAGCCGCCTGTCTGAGCGCCGGCGGGGTGGTCGCGTTCTATCCCTCCCAGGTCCCCTTGCACTACAAGAGCCGATGGCTCGGCGAACACGACAGCTTCGGCGAACTCACCGAGGGCTGCCGCAAACTTGGCATGAACGTCATGGCCCGTACCGATCCACACGCCTGTCACCAGGACGTTTACGACGCACATCTGGATTGGATTCTGTGCGACTCGAACGGCGCGAAACGCCGTCATCCGGCAGATCCTACACTTTGGCTTACCTGCCCATTCGGCGGATACAACTTCGAGTTCATGACCCAGGTGCATCAGGAAATCATGCGTCTCTACAAACCGGACGCCATCTTTTGCAACCGTTGGGCCGGCTATGCCTATATCTGCTATTGCGACCACTGCAAGGCCAGTTTTCGCGCATATTCCGGGGGCATGGAACTGCCTGTTACCACCACCACCGCTAAGCCGGCACGCAAGGCCTACTACCAATGGCGGGAGAAGACGCTCTTCGATCTTTGGCGCCTGTGGGACGAGAAGATCCGCGCGATCCATCGGGGGGCAAGCTATATCGGCAACTCCAGCGGCGGGGCGCTTAGCGACCTCAGCATGAAGACCATTGGGGAACTGGCGCCGACACTGTTTGCCGACCAGCAGGGGCGCAATGGCTACATGGTTTCGTGGAAGAACGGCATGAATGCAAAGGAGTGCCGCGCCACCATGGGAAACAAGCCCATTGGCGGCATCTTCAGCATCGGAATCGAAGAGCCGCCCCGCTGGAAAGACTCCGTGCAGAATGGCGATGAGATCAGGCTCTGGGTTGCCGATGGCGTCGCACACGGTTTCCGTCCGTGGTTCACCAAGTTCAACGCCAAGCTGATCGACCACCGCTGGCTTGCGGTCGTCGAAGACATCTACAAATGGCACTACGCCAACGTGAAGTACCTGCGCAACAAGCAGTCGCTTGCCCGCGTTGCCATGGTTTACTCGCAGCAGACGGGCCACTTCTACGCTAGCGGCGACTCTGCCAAGGCCAAGGTGGCAGATGCCGGATTCGGCTTCTATCAGGCGCTGATAGAAGCACGCATTCCCTTCAACATGGTGCACGACGAACTGCTAGACGCCGAACATCTGTCGCCTTACGATACCCTGATTCTGCCAAACATCGCTGCGCTTTCTGACAAGCAATGCGCGCAACTAGAAGCCTTTGTCGAGCGTGGTGGTGGGGTAGTGGCCACCTTTGAAACCTCTCTGTATGACGAGAACGGCAATCCGCGCAAGGAGTTCGGCCTGTCCTCGCTCTTCGGCGCGACCTTCACAGGTTCCGCGCACGGTCCCATGCAGAACTCCTACCTGCAACTTGAACACGGCACATCCGGTAGCTCGCATCCGCTGCTAGCCGGATTCGGCAACCTCCCGCGCATCATTAACGCCGTCAACCAAGTGGAGACCAAACCACTGGACGCTCGGACAGAATCGCCAGTGGAGGTCATCCCGTCCTATCCAGACCTCCCCATGGAGGAGGTCTTTCAACGTTCTACCTCGACGAGCGGCCCCGGCGTCTACCTCTCACAGCATGGCAAGGGGCGTGTGGTCTACTTTCCGGGCGACCTCGACCGCACCTTCTGGAGTTACCTCGACAACGACCAACTCCGCCTGCTGACCAACGCTGTGCGATGGGTTATGCCCACACCGGCGCCCGTTGAGGTCAAAGGCCAGGGAGTGATCGACCTCTCCGTTTGGCGGCAGGAACAGTCCATTACCGTGCACCTGGTCAATCTCACAAACCCCATGATGATGAAGGGACCGCTCCGGGAGATCATCGCATCGCCACCGCAGAGCGTGCGTCTCCGCGTACCAAAAGGCGATGTCGTGACAAAGGTCCATTTCCTAGTTGCAGGCGGCGCAGCGCCCTTTATGCGAGAAGGCGACACTTTGATCGTTGAGGTACCGCCCATCGGAATCCATGAAGTGATCGCTTGCGAGCTTGCATAATATCTGCCCCGGCACGCTTTCTGAAAGGCACGCCCGTACGAGCCGCGAGTTACCGGAAGGGAAGAATATGAAGACGACCATTGCATTTGGCAAGACCGGCCTCACGCTGAACCTGCCCGTGGGCCCACACTACGAGGTGGTGCGTGCTCATGCCGCCGCGCCCCTGCCTGACGTGACGCAGGCACTGGAAAAATCCCTGGCCTCGCCGATCGGCTGCCCGCCGCTTTTGGAACTTGCGAAAGGGAAGCGCACAGCCGCCATCTCTGTCTGCGACGTCACGCGCCCCGCTCCAAACCAACTGACGTTACCGCCATTGCTTGCGATACTGCACCGAGCGGGCATGCAAGCGGAAGACATTACGATCTGCATCGCGACTGGCCTGCATCGCGAAGCCACCCCAGCCGAGTTGGACTCGATTCTCTCCCCCGAGATAGCCGCAAGGTATCCCATCGTCAATCATGACGCCAGGGATAAAGCCGCCCATCGCCACGCCGGCAACACGGAACGCGGTACGCCTGTGTGGATCCATCACGCCTTCGTGAATGCCGACCTGCATATTACGCTCGGCTTCATCGAGCAGCATCTGATGCTAGGTTTCTCAGGCGGCCGCAAACTCATTGCACCGGGGCTCGCCGCGCAGGAAACCATCAAGGTCATCCACTCGCCGCGCTTCATACGCGAGGCCCTTGCGACAGAAGGCTCCACCGACAACAATCCATTGCACGCAGAACTGCTCGAGATAGCGCGGCTAGCGCGTCATGATTTCATTCTCGATGTCACCCTCACCCGGGAACGCGAGATATCGGGTATCTTCGCCGGAGATCCTGTACAGGCACATGCAGCGGGGGTCGCGTCGTTGAAGGCTTCTTCCATGGAAGTACTCCCGGAATACGTAGACGCTGCCATCACAAGCGCCGCAGGCTATCCCCTCGATCTGACTTTCTATCAAACTATCAAGGGGGTTACTGCCGTACAGCACATCTTGAAACCGGGAGGGAGGATTCTTGCTCTAAGCGAGTGCAGCGAAGGCATTGGCTCACCTGAGTTCGCCCGCATGACGCGCAACTACACAGGCGCGCAGGCCTTTCTCGATGAAATCCGCGAAACGCCTGTTGAAGTCGACCAGTGGCAGTTGGAGAAGATTGCGCTCGTTGCACTGAAGCACCCAATCCATTTCTATGCTCCCGGCATCCGCCGGGAGCAGCTTGGAGAGTTTGGCGCGCGAAGTTATGCGACTCCGGAGGAGGGGATTACAGCTCTGCTGGATGGGCTGCCGCCGAACGCCCGCGTGGCGATTCTACCCGACGGCCCTTATGCGTATGCGCGTGTTAACCCGAGAAAAGAACCAGTGCATACTTGAAACCGAGGGCACAAATGGCCTAGTGCCCAAGGCTAGTTTGATGCTCTTCCAGGTGCTGTGTGGAAGTTCTATAGCGCATGAGCGCAGCCTGCAGGTGAGCGCGCATTGCGTTACCAGCCTTCTCCTTCGCGCCATTCTTGATGGCCTCCAGAATCACCAGGTGCTCCGTGAGCGAAAGCGAAAGCGCGTCTGGCAGCTCCAGCACCGTAGAAAGGCCTCGCACCAATTGTCCGCGAATCATCGAAATCAGGTCGCTCAACAGCAGATTTTCCGATGCCTTTGCGATGGCGACATGAAACTGAAGATCGAGCGAGGCGAAGCGTTTGGCATCGCTCAGAGTCCCTTTCATTCGTTCAATCAGTTTTTCCAGTGCTTCGATATCTTCATTGCGGCCTATTTCCGCCGCCTTATACGCCGCCACGCCTTCCAGCGCCATACGCACTTCGAGCAGGTTTTCGATATCGTGCTTCTCTGTGATCAGCCGCCACTCCACGGCCTTGCCCAGAAACTTGGCGCCGTCGATTGCGATCGAGGTGCCTTCGCCAACTCGCGCATCGAGAACGCCCATGATGGAAAGGCAGCGCAGAGCCTCGCGCAGCGAGGACCGGCCCGTGCCGAAGTACTTGCAGAGTTCCCGTTCGGAGGGCAACCGCTGACCCGGCTTCAGATCGCCGCTCGATATCAGATCCATGATCTGTTGCGCGATCTCTTCACTTATGGAGATCTTGTTGATCGGTTTGATCTTGGTCTGAACGCCCTTCATCCGAGCTTTCTCACGCTGCTTCCCTTGTGTCACCAGAGATTGCTCTCCAGTTGTGGTGACCGTTTTCGTTAACATTCGAACCGCCTCATTTCTTCATCTGACAGCGTATACCGAGTACGTCATTCCTACACAGTAATGCACCGGATTCCGCACAAGGAAACCATACCAAGAAAGTCATTCAGCCCATTTTTCCATCGTGTCGACCAATGGCTTGATGGTATGACCAATAACATGATACCATCACTTGGTTTCGAGACATCAGTCCCTTCCGGCAGGAGGACCGTAGCGAACTCCTATGTCTTCAGACGCAAAAGACCTCTTCCCGCTGGAGTGTTCCGAGGGGTTCTGCACGAAGAAATCTGCAGTAATGCGACGCATCACCGGAGGAATATTTTGTTCGAATCGCGCGAGGAATACCTGCAGGACGCAGCGAAAACGATTTTTGCCACGAGCCTTGCCGCCTGCAGTGTCGAACAGGCGTTCTTCTCTCGGTTTATCCCCTCAGACCCCGCACGCCCCTATAGTTTTCACCTTGTCGGCGATGGCGAGATCGACCTCAGCGGCCTCAAACGCCTGATTGTGATCTCCGTCGGCAAAGGTGCAGCCACCATGCTGCAGTCGCTGCTGGAGCGTCTGCCGCGCTCGCCCGGCTGCCTCATTGACGGGGTACTCGTCGCCCCGGCCCGGCCCGCCGTGCTGCCGCATGGCATCCAGTTCTTCCAAGGGGGCCATCCTCTGCCGAATGCAGAATCCATGGCCGGAGCGAGCGCCGCGCTTGCCGTTCTGCACAGTGCCGCCACCTCTCCAGACGCCAGTGAGACCTTTTGCTTCTTTCTTATCAGCGGCGGTGCCTCGGCGATGATGGAACTCCCGCTGGACGAATCCATCTCATCGGAGGACGTGAACGCCTTTCACCAAGTATTAGTCCATTGCGGTGCGAATATCGCGGACATCAACAGCATCCGAAAGCACTTTTCCGCGGTCAAGGGCGGCCGGCTCGGACTCGCTTCTCTCCCGCTGCGCAGTATTAGCCTCCTCGTTTCCGACGTTCCGGCCGACCACCTGGACGCCCTGGGTTCAGGACCAACAGTTCCCGACCCCTCCACGGTCGAGCAGTGCCGTGCCATACTCGAACGGCATCAACTGCTGCCGCAGTTTCCCGTTTCCGTCCGCCGTTTCTTTTCCTCGGATCGCCTGATCGAAACTCCCAAGCCCGGCGCCTTGCCGACGCATGTCTATTTATTGCTATCGTCCAACGACCTTTCCGAGGCCGCGAGCGCCAAGGCCGAGTCGCTCGGCTATACCGCCGTAATCGACAACACCTGCGACGATTGGGACTTCCGGTTAGCCGCCGAATATCTCGTCGCACGGCTTCGAGACTTGCGACGACAGTACGGGCGCGTCTGCCTGATCTCCTCGGGAGAAGTCACGGTGCGTCTTCCGAGCGATGACGGATCACGGGCTCCGTTTCTGGCCGGTCTTGGCGGCCGCAATCAGCACTTCGCCCTTTACGCACAGACTCTGCTGCGGCCGGAGGATCGCCCCGTCGTGATCTTCTCTGCCGGTTCTGATGGCATCGACGGCAACAGCCCCGCCGCCGGCGCGTTCGTGACTCCGCAGCAAGGACGCGATCAGCGAGCCGACGAGGCATTGCAGAACTTTGACTCCTTCACCTACCTGAACGAGCGCGGTGCAACCGTCCTAACCGGCCCCACTGGGAACAACCTGCGTGATCTGCGGCTCCTGCTCGCGGAGTGAAAACGGTCTTGGCCGATCATCGGACCATCGGATAGGTGCAGTTGTTTCCGACAGATTCTGCGCGGTTTACGGTGGGCTGTCCGGCGAATTTAAAAAACAGATTGACATCCGAATTCCGAAGCAATTATAAGTGGGTGCGCTCAAAAAAACGCTGGCGATGTGTACATATGCGAATGGTCAGACCAACAGACCTTCAGCAGGAAGCCGGAAATTTTAACAGTGCTGCTCCCCGGCTTCGACTCATCAGCTTGTTGCGTGCACGAGCCAGATTATGAGAGGTATTTCATGACGCATAGAACACGACGTACAGTCATTCGCTGGACACTGCTCATGGTGATCACAGTGGTTCTCTGTCTGGGTCGACTTCATGCCCAGGCAATTTACGGGTCCATCTACGGGCAAGTTACCGACTCTACCGGTGGGGCTATCCCCAAGGCCACCATTACCGTCCTCGATGTAGCCAAGGGCACCTCGGTATCCGCTACGGCAGACGACAATGGCGAATACAGGGTCCCGAATCTCATTCCTGACGTCTACGACGTCTCCGTTGCCGCCAACGGATTCCGGTCGCTTGTGAACAAAGGCATCACCGTCGCGGCAGACAGTTCCCCGAAGGTGGATCTTCATCTTTCCATCGGTGGAGTGACAGACACGATTGAGGTCACCACCGAGGGGCCACAGCTTAAGACCGATCGCGCAGATGTGGCAACATCGTTCAACGAGAAAGATATGTCAACGCTGCCTGTTGCCGGCAGAAACTTCACCAACCTTGAGTATCAGCTCCCAGGCTCTCAGAAGGCTGGATTCACACAGAATGGCGCGGAGAATCCGCAGGGCAGCGGTCAGATCATGATCAATGGGCAAGAGTGGTCCGGCATCGGCTATTACCTTGATGGCGCCACCAACCAGGATCCCATCCTCGGCCAAATCGTCGTCAACCCCGCCTTCGATGCCGTGACGGATGCCAAGATCATCACCCAGAGCTACGACGCCGAGTTTGGTCAGGCCACCGCCGCCGTCGTCATGGCCCAAACCAAATCTGGCACCAATGCCTTTCACGGCAGCGCGTTTGACTACCGGCGCAGCGACGCACAACTGGCGCGCAACCCCTACACTCAATACCAGCCGAATGCGACTACCAACCGTTACGTGCCGAGAGCACTTTACAACCAGTTTGGCGGCTCCCTCGGCGGACCGATACTCAAAAACCGGACCTTCTTTTTCTTTGACTATCAAGGCGTCCGGCAAAAGACAGGCGCGTCGCAGTTGACCACTGTTCCCACCGCGCTCATGCATCAGTCGTGTCTGTCGGGCAGCGGGTGCGATCTGAGTGAATATCTGAGCTCGACCCTGGGCCGCGGTCCAAACGCCGGCCAGATCTGGAATCCGCGCTCGATCGTCAACGGTCAGCCTGCGGCATTTGTCAACAATTTCATCCCGGATGCGCTGGTCTCGACTCAGGCAAAGAATCTGCTCAAACTTCTGCCTTTGCCCACCTCCACCGGAATCGCCAACAATTACGCAGGCAGTGGCAATGGCGTTGTGAACACCAACCAATACGACGTCCGCATCGACAACACCGTCTCGCAGAAAATTCACGCTTTCGCACGCTACAGCTACTTTGCCGACGCTGTTTCCGCGGGTACCGTCTTTGGCGCCGCCGGCGGTCTTGGCTTTGCCGGCACCAGCAATTTCGGAGGCTTTGCGCAGGGCCGCAACCAGAGCGCTGTCTCGGGTGCCGACATTGCGATCAATCCAAGGCTTGTTACGGATTTCCGGCTCGGCTATCTGCGCTACCACGTGCAGACTCGCAAGTATGACGGTACAGAAGCCTTCGCCACGAACGTCGGCATCCCCGGCCTGAACCTAGGCACGGCCTTTACCGGAGGCGCACCTGCATTCAACATGACCAACGCTGGGGGTACACAGGGCGACGGCATCACGAATTTCGGCTCTGGCAATCAGGTCAACCAGTGCAACTGCACACTGCTGGAAACCGAAGATCAATATCAAGTTGTCAATAACTGGACCAAGGTCTTTGGAACTCATTCGCTGAAGGCTGGTTTCGATGGCCGCTACGCCCGGAATCTCCGCGTACCTAGCGACACGAACCGCGCGGGTCAACTGACTTTCAGCGCTTCGGACACGGAGAATCTGCAGGCCCCGTCCGGTTCAGCCGGCGGCGTCGGCGTGGCCTCATTCCTGCTCGGCGACATAACCCTCTTCGAGCGCTTTGTCAGCACGTCTACCAACGCCAAAGAGTCGCAAAAGCGCATCTTCAGCTACGCGCAGGATAGCTGGCGGGTCACCCCGAACCTGACTGTCAACTATGGCGTTCGCTGGGAGGTCTACTTTCCTGAGACCGTGAATGGACAAGGCAATGGCGGCTTTGCCGACCTGAGCACCGGCACCATCCGCGTGGCGGGATATGGAGGCGTTGGCACAAACCTCAACGTGAAGCCAACTCTGGACCTCTTCGGCCCGCGCATTGGAATCGCCTACCAGGTCCATCCAAAGACCGTCGTCCGCGTCGGTTACGGCCGCAGCTTCGGAATGGGTGTTTTCGGCTCGATCTTCAGTATGGTACTCACGCAGAACCTTCCGGTACTTGGCGTTCAGAGCGATTCGGTCAGCACACCTAATACCCACATCTACAGTCTATCCACAGGGCCTAATACCTTTGTGCCTCCAGCGATGTCGTCCAAAGGCTCCATCACAATCCCCAACGGGTTGACCGCACGATTCCGCGACGATCCCAATAAATTCCCCGCAATCGATGCATGGAACCTTGCGATCCAGCAACAGTTATCCGACACTCTTTCCATGACCATTGCATATGCGGGCAACAAGGGGACAGATACGTTTGCGGGCGATAGCCAATATACCAATCCTAACGAGGCTGCGAACTGCTTGGCTGGTAGCCTGACCACCACCGGACAGTCACTTTGCTGGGGAGCGACCAACACCGACAGCACTACCACGAATGCCAACAAGCTGAAAGCGTATTACGCGCGCTACGGCTGGACGCAGGCGCAGCGCCACTTCCACAATGGTTACTCCGCGAACTATAACGCTCTGCAGGTCACCATGGAAAAGCGCTTTGGGCACGGTCTACAGTTCACTGCGAACTATGCCTGGCAACGCGCCTTCAACTACGGCAACGACTACGCGGAAATCAATGCGCGCGTTGTCTACGGACACTTCGACAGCCTGCGAGAGAATCAGTTCTCACTCTTCGGCAGCTATGAGCTTCCCTTCGGCCGGAACCACTTGTTCCTCAATGCCATGCCCAAGTGGGTCGACACTGTATTCGGAGGTTATCAACTCGGCGGCTCGCTGAACGTCTCCAGCGGCTTGCCCTTCACACCCACCTACGGCGAGTGTAGCAAAGACATCCCGACCGGCCCGTGCAGGCCCAGTAAAGCAGGTGGCGTGATGAAGACATCGGTGCATGCTCTCAACCCGCTCACCCACACGCAAACATTCTTCACTCCGGGAGCCACCCTCACCGCCAACGGCAGCACCAGCGGCGTCTTCAAACGTCCTCAGATCGCCACCTTTGGCGATGCAGGCCGCAACAACTACTTCGGACCTAACTTCTACAACGCGGACATCTCCTTCATGAAGAATGTCCCTGTCCGCGATGGTGTGGTTATGCAGTTCCGCATGAATGCTTTCAATGTGCTGAACCACATTAACCCCGCCAACCCCGCGAGCACCTGCATTGACTGCACGGTAGCAAGCGGAGCTGGCGCCATCACCGGAATTGCAGTCGGCGCGTCTCCGCGTCAACTGGAGTTCTCCGGCCGTATTACCTTCTAACCTGCGGGGCAGGATGTCGCACCACGCGGCAGCCTGCCCCCGTAGCATTATCCCAGTCGGTCGACATGTCGACCCGCGGAGGAACGTGCATGCCCCATCGGTACATATTCGGATGCAATTTCTGGAAGCATAGCTTAGCCTTTTCGTGTCCAGCCCTATTCTTGCTCGCCACAAGTTTCTTCTCTGCTGCCGCCGATGGGCAGCGGCTTGCCAAAGATCCGCCGCCGCAGCCGCCGATCATCGTCTCGCAATCGAAGACCGGTTTCGATGTTTCTTTCGGTGACGAGAGATCGCATCTGACGGTTTGCAGCGACAGCATTATGCACTTCATGTCTTCTCCTGAAGCTTCTACCGTGCCTGCCGATAAGCCAAAGCCGCAGGCGCCGTGGATGCTTGACGAGAAGACCGTTTGTCCAGGCGCTCCCTTTCAGTTCAAGCAAGACGCCAAACGTGCCACCCTCACCACGGAAAAGCTTAAAGTCGAGTTTCTCCTCGATACAGGCAACATTATCTATAGCACGCGCGACGGCATCGAACTGCTGCGCGAACACGCCAAGCTTCCGCGGACCTACGACCTTGCCGAGGTCAACGGAGAAAAGACCTACCACGTTGAAGATCGCTTCGATCCCGACTCGACTGAGGGTATCTACGGACTCGGCCAGCATCAGAGCGGCGTATTCAACTATCGTGGCAGCACAGTGCTGCTGGGTCAGAACAACACTGATTCCGCTATCCCCTTCTTTATTTCCACCAAGGGATACGGCGTCATCTGGAACACGGCCTCGCTCAGTCTCTTTGACAATCGACTGCCGCTCTTTATGAACATAAGCTCGCTCGCGGCGAACGGTATCGACTATTACCTGATGTACGGCCCAGAGATGGATCAGGTCATCCATCGGTACCGCGACATGACCGGCCATGCACCCATGCCGCCCAAGTGGGCGCTCGGATTTATTCAGTCGCGCGACCGCTATGACTCCCTCACCGAGATCACAGGCATCGTCGATCGCATGCGCAAAGAGCGCATCCCCATCGACGGCGTTGTGCAGGATTGGTACTGGTGGGTTCAGCAGGGCGATCCCGTCTTCAACAAGAACTACCCCGATAACCTCGGTCAGTTGAAGAACCTTCACAACGAAAATATCCACGCCATGATCACCATGTGGGCGCTGATGGATCCTATCTCAAAGAACTTCACCGAGATGCAGTCCCAGCACATGGATATTCCCAAGACCAACAACTACGATCCGTCGAATCCTGACGCGATGAACTTCTACTTCGATCACCTCGCCGCGCCTCTACTAAAAGAGGGCTGGGACGCGTTCTGGCTCGATAGTTCCGAACCCGGCGAAGGCTGGCCGCACAGCAGCGACGCGATCCTGCAGAACAAGCAGATGTACATGGGAAGCGGCGCTCGCTATACCAACATCTTCCCGCTGCTGCATAACGAAGGCGTAGCCGACCGTTGGAAGAAACTCGTTCCCGATAAGCGCGTGATGATCCTTACCCGCTCTGCTTTCCTGGGCGAGCAACGCATTGGCAGCATCGTCTGGTCAGGCGATATCTGGGGAACTTACCGCGCGCTTCGTCAGCAGGTGCCAGCGGGGCTCAATTTCGCCCTCTCCGGCATGCCGTACTGGACCACAGATGCGGGCGGCTACTACATGGAGAAGCCGCGTCCTACCAGCGATCCAAACTTTCAGGATATGTACGAGCGCTGGTTTGAGTTCGCGGCTTTCTGCCCCGTCTTCCGTACACACGGCCATCGCGAAGCCAACGAGATGTGGAGCTATACCAAGGTTGAACCAACTCTCATTGCTTTCGATAAGCTCCGCTACCGGCTTATGCCGTATATCTACTCGCTGGCGTGGAAGGTCAGCAGCGACGATTACACGATCATGCGTCCGCTCGTGATGGATTGGCGTACCGACATGCATGTCCGCGATACTACAGATCAGTACATGTTCGGCCCGTCACTGCTTGTGAATCCTGTCGTAACCGAGGGCGCAACCCACCGCACGGTCTACCTTCCACCTGCAGAGGCTTGGTATGACTTTTGGACCGGCGCCTCGCTCAAGGGTGGGCAGGAGATCGTCGCGGATGCGCCTCATGATCGACTTCCACTCTACGTGCGTGCAGGTTCCATCCTGCCTCTTGGTCCGGAGATTCAGTACACCACCGAGAAGTTGGACGCGCCTGTCGATCTCCGCATCTATGGCGGAGCCAATGGTGATTTTACCCTTTACGACGACGCAGGCGATGGGTACGGCTACGCCAACGGCGCACAAACCACAATCGCCTTGCACTGGGACGATGCGTCTGGCACGCTCACCATCGGCGCGCGCCAAGGCACCTATCCCGGTATGGCGCAACAGCAGCGATTCCGGCTGCACTTCGTCTCGAAGAACGAGGGCGTAGGCTTCGAAGACAACGCCTTTGGTAAGGAAGTCACTTATACTGGGGCAGCTATCAAGGTCTCGATGCGCTGATCATCACAACTCAAACTGGGGCTCTGACCGTGTGTTTTCGTGCCTTAAGATGGTTGGGGCACCCCCTGAAGTGAGACAGTTTTCTGAAGACACAGTTGCCGTTCAGTGTAATTGTCTTCTCAAGGCGCAGCACTTCTTGAAGATAGTCGATAGCTGGTGAAGCGGAGTCGTGCTCTGCTGGAGAGCATCCCGCCAAGGAATAACTAGATGGAGACTCATCGATAGGATGGGACGGGGAACTGGAGCGATTCGGTTCCCCAAACTCCATGCCGGGTTTGCGTGTTCATCGATCGATTTCCTCATACCTGAAAAAACTCATGCCGGCTGCACCCAAGCCGGTGCATCCATCGAGGGCAATTCGGATTTTCCTTGCAATCGCCGGCCGGGTCAGGCGCGATAGCCACCTGATCGTGAAAGGCTCGATCAACGGTATGTTGGCTCGCACCTTCGCGCGAGTTGGCAGGCTGGCGGTTTCACAGCAGCAGGTGCGCAGGAAGTGTACGCTGTGCTTCCCTACGAGGACGGTCTGTTCCATTCTCCGCTGATCGCGCAGCCTTCAATCTTCGTCTTGCTGGGCCATTGCACACCTATCTAAAGCCCTTTCAATTACCCATAACTCCGGCAGGTGAGGGCGGTGTTTACGGAAGGGATTCGGCCTCAAGCGAGGTACGTTTCAGAGCAGCCCGGCAAGCATTGAACTCCCGTCATGGGAGCAATAGCGAAACGGGCAATCGATCTGGAGCCTTGTGGCGGCCAGGACTAGGTCGAGCAGGAACTGGCAGCCTCGAAGTTACCCGATGCACGGCTGGAGAGGCGATTGCAGCATCTGGTGGAGCAGATGGCCGCGGGGTGTCTGCATGGGTGCTGAAAAATGTGGGTGATTGAAAGGGCTCTGCCGGAGGGCAGGCCAGCCGAGAGAGTTTTGCCACCAGTGAATTCGCTCACCGTGCCGATAAGGCTGCATAGCCTTGTGGCGATGGATCAAAGCTGAGCCGCAAGACATGGAGCGATCTCGTTCTCTACCAAACAGCGCTGGCAATTACGCGGGGTGGACCCGGCTGGTTGTCGATCACGTTGACGCTTAATAGGATCTCAAGATTAGCATTCTGCCAATTGGGTGGCGCCGTCTTCAAAAAGTCGCTCAGATACTGCGGGTTTGTCACGAAGTTCCCGGCTGCCAGCGTTCCCTCGGACGTCAGGCCCGCCACAATGAACGCTGGTTGTCTGGTTTCGGGGTCCAGAACTCGGGCCACGATGGCAAGATCCTGGGTAAGGGGAACGCTGCCGTCGGGGCTCTTTGCGCCTAGCTTCACCCCAGGGTTCTTTTGGTCTAAGATCCACCACACCCTGGCCTGCTCGTCCTGATTGAACTGGAAGCGCATGTTCCGCATCAGGTGCATGGTCCAATCGTTATTCAGCGCTCCTATCAAAACCACCGGACCCCTTTGCAGCGCTTCATAGTTGGCGTTTCGTTCGGAGCGGACCCAGAACTGCTTCCGTTCGGAGCGAAGCATGCCTGCAATATTGGCCAGAGTGATCGAGTCATTGAGAACCGCGACCTGAGGCAAGTTCGGAGCATCGCTGCCCTCTTGTCCAAACGGAGTCGCTGTTGCGCCGGGGTTGCGCGAAGGCATGGGGTCGAGTTGCATGCGCGAAGCCCGCAATTGGCCGGAGCAGAGAAGTACCTGGTTGGGCGACTTGAGCGCAGGCGCCCAGAACTTCTGCATCGGGTTCTCGGCAGTGATTGCGCGCCAGCCAAGAAGTCCGACGCAAATTGCCAACAGGCCGGATGCAAGCATGGACAACTTCACAGCCTTTCTCCTGGGTCGAACCGTTGCCAGCGGAACCGCGACAGGAGTCGCTTTCGCTTGAACCTCAGCGACATCAGGATGCACAGCTTCCTGCCCAGGGGGCCGCTTCTCCTCCGCGGGTCCGGGGGTGGGCATTGAGAACTCCGGCACATAGGAGCCTGCGGGAATTTCGATCCGGATCTGCCCCTGACTGTCCGAATCGAAGTAATACTGTGCGAGTTTCTTACGGACTTCGCTGGCCGCGACGCGTACTACCGGATTGGCGTTGGTGTCATAGGTTGCTTCGCGCTCGAAAACCTCAATGCCGAGATTGCGCTCTTTGAGCGATTCCGCGCGGCCTCGTATCGTGTGCTCCACCACATAGCGAAGGAGTTTTTGGCATCGAGGGCTGGAGGCGAAGTGTGGGCTGGCAAGAAGTCGCTCCAACTGCTCTCTAACGGCCTCCGGCGTCGGAATATGGCTCTGTTTCGCTGAAGGAGAGCCAACAGAGTGAGCCCCACCTTCTTCCCCTGGACGCGGCTCTCTCACGGTTTGCATATTGGCCATGGGGTTTCGTACCCGCCTATCACTATCACGCAAAGTGAACGTATGATACGCCGCCTTTTGGAGGGTGTCCAGAATCGCGGTTGCTGTATTAGGAGCACTGCGGAAACCTTGGTTAAGCCATTGATTCCAAATAATTATGAGCAGAGTGAAGCCGCGCGTTACGGCCGAAGGAGTTCTGGACTTGGATGAGTCCGCGGCATGCCGTTCCGAATGGCCATTCTGTTCAAAATGTACCTCTCTCTAGAGGTTCGCGGCAACGTAAAGCACGGTAAAGGACCCGAAAGCTCTTGTGCGCGCCCTTGTGCGTTTGAAGAATGCGGTTGTCCCTACTGAGGCAATGCGAAGCGGAGGAAAAATGCAGAAATCGAAGAAGTGCGAGCTTGTGCGTCCTGAAGGCGCATCAGCAGGATCGATCAACGTATCAAGGCGTGGCGTGATGAAAGGACTGGCGCTGGCCGCAATGATTGGCGAGCTGGGCCGCGCCGTCATCGCAGAAGCTGCCACGGCACCTGCCGCATCAGGCTACCCGAAGGTTTCGTCGGCGACCGGAGACACGATCAAGGCTACCGACTCCAACCCGGTGGTTAAAACTCAATACGGCCGTGTCCGCGGCTATATTCGGAATGGAATTAACACCTTCAAAGGCATTCCTTACGGCGCGGACACGTCCGGCGCCAATCGGTTCACGCCACCCAGGAAGCCGGAGCCCTGGGACCACGTCATGAGCTGCATGTACCACGGCTACGTCTCGCCCCAGGGTCCCCGCGACGGCTGGGCGTTCAACGAGGTGGCGTGGCTCTTCGGCTGGGACGACGGCATTCAAAGTGAGAATTGCCTCAATCTCAATGTCTGGACTCCGGCCTTGGACGACGGCAAGCGTCCGGTCATGGTCTGGCTCCATGGCGGCGGTTTCGCGGCCGGCTCTGCCACCGAACTGCCCTCCTACGATGGCGAGAATCTGGCCAGGCGAGGTGTCGTGCTGGTCAGCGTCACGCACCGCCTGAACGTCATGGGCTTCCTCAACCTGGTCGCCTATGACGACAAGTACGCGCTCTCTGGAAACGCGGGGATGCTCGATATTGTCGCCGCCCTGGAATGGGTGCGCGACAACATCTCCCGCTTCGGCGGAGATCCCAGCCGGGTAACCATCTTCGGGCAGTCGGGCGGCGGCGGAAAAGTCTCCACTCTGATGGCCATGCCCGCGGCCAAAGGGCTCTTCCATCGCGCCATTGTCGAGAGCGGCTCAATGATGAGCGCCGCAACCATGGAAAGTTCGCACACCCTCGCGGAGAAGTTGCTGAAGCAGGCCAACCTGGGCGCATCCGATTTGGAAAAGCTGCAGCAGATGCCCTTCCCGGAGCTGCAAAAGGCGGCCGCGGCTGCGGCTGCTTTCCACATGCCTGCGTCTGGCGTTCTCGACTTCCGTCAATCCGGCGCAATGATGGGTTGGATGCCGGTCTGCGGCAATACAGCCCTTCCCGAGCCTCCCTTCGATCCCAAAGCTCCTGAGATTTCCGCGTCGGTGCCCATGATCGTCGGTACCTGCCTCAACGAGTTCATCACCGCCATGAACAAGCCCGACGCGTTCGAAATGACCGCTGCGGAACTGGAAGCCAATGTTGTCAAAATCTCGAAAGACAAAGCCGGCGAAATCATCAAGACCTTCCGCAAGAGTTTCCCTAACGCCAACAACTTCCAGCTCTGGTCGGTCATCGGAACCAGTTCGGTGCGCGCTATGGCTCTCGATCAGGTCCGCCGCAAGACCGCGCAGAAAGGCGCTCCGGCTTACTCCTATCGGTTTGACTGGCAGCCTCCGGTTCTCGGAGGCCGTCCCATGGCCTTTCACTGCGCGGAACTGGCGTTCGTATTCGACAACGCAGCGCGTTGCGAGAATATGACGGGCAATGGTGCGGCGGCGCACGCTTTGGCCGCCAAGATGAGCGAGGCATGGGTTCACTTCGCGCGCACAGGAGACCCCAATCATCCAGGGCTTCCACACTGGAAACCCTACGATCCCGCCACCAGCTCCGCACCATGGTGTTCGACAACGAGTGCGTCTTCCGCGAGCACCTCGATGACGAGTGCATGAAAGTGACCGGCGAGGACTGAGGTTCAACAGGGAGTTCGCGCGGCAGACGTCGCGTGGACTTCCCAGATGTTTCATCGGATTTCAAAGGAGAGAGGCTTTTTATGCGGGTTAATTCTCATCGTTTCTGTGGCTTGCTTCTGGCCGCGGCATGTTTCGCAACAACTCTGACGGCGCAAGAAACTGTTTCGACGCAGACAGGCAAAGTCAAAGGTGCATCCGCCGATGGTCTGATTGCTTTCAAAGGCATCCCTTATGCCGCACCCCCGGTGGGCGATTTTCGTTGGCGTCCGCCGCAACCAGCCAAGAAGTGGACCGGCGTGCGCTCCGCTGCTGACTACGCGCACGATTGCATGCAACTGCCGTTCCCCAGCGATGCTGCGCCTTTGGGTACGCCGCCCGCCGAGGATTGCCTGTATCTCAATGTCTGGACTCCTTCGCCCCGGGCCGCTGCTCCGATGCCGGTGATGGTGTGGATTTACGGCGGTGGCTTTGTCAACGGAGGCAGTTCGCCGGCCGTGTACGACGGCTCCCAGTTTGCCAAAGACGGCGTCGTATTTGTCAGCTTCAACTACCGCGTAGGCCGCTTCGGCTTCTTTGGTCACCCGGCGCTGACCAAGGAAAGCAAAGACGGGCTGCTCGGCAACTACGCTTACCTGGATCAGATTGCTGCTCTGCGATGGGTGCAGAGTAATATTGCTGCGTTCGGCGGCGATCCGCATAACGTGACCGTTTTCGGCGAATCGGCCGGCGGCATGACAGTGCATGTGCTGCTGACCTCTCCGCTGGCCAAGGGCCTCTTTCAAAGGGCCATCGTCGAATCCGGAACCGGAAGAAAGGGAGGCATGGGCGGCGGTCCGACGTACCTGCACCAATCGACCGGTACCAAGCCTTCCGCCGAGGAAATCGGCTTGGCCTTTGCCAAGGCGAAGGGCATCACCGGCGACGACGCTGCGGCTCTGAAGCAGTTGCGCGCTCTGCCTGCCGAGGCCGTGGTCGATGGCCTCAACATGGCCAGCATGATGAAGGCCGCATCGACCTATTCCGGGCCCATGATCGACGGCAAAATCGAGACCGAGGATCATGTCGATGCCTACACGGCAGGAACACAACAGCACGTTCCCGTCATCCTGGGGGCCAACAGCCTCGAAATGGGCTTCAAGAATCCCAACACCAAGGAAGATCCGTTTGCACAATTCGGCCCCAAAGCGGACGCCGCGCGCGCGGCCTACGATCCGGATCACACCGGAGATTACACCTGGACCACAGGCGCAATCTTCTCCGATAAAGGGATGGTTGAGCCCACCCGCTTTGTGGCGGGGCTCCTTGCTCAGAACCAGCCTGTGTGGGAGTATCGCTTCTCCTACGTTGCCACTTCCATGCGCAACGAATGGGCGGCCGGCGCGCCGCACGCGTCGGAGATCCCGTATGTCTTCGACACAGTCAAGGCGCGTTACGGCGCTGCCCTGACGCCCGAAGATGAAAAGGCTGCCCAGACCATGCACGCCTACTGGGTGCAGTTTGCCAAAACGGGCAGCCTGAACCCGCCGGGACTGCCGGAATGGCCGCAGTACTCACCCAGCACCGACCTGATCATGAACTTTACTGCAGCAGGCGCGGTTACAGGAGCCGATCCGTCGAAGGCGCGTCTCGATCTGGTGATGCCACAACAGTAGCAACCCGCACGTGAGCGCGGCGCTAACTGCCCGCGCTCACGTTGCAGGCGTCCTTTGCAACAGGACCACCTCTTATCAAGCCAAGGAGAACGCATTCATGAAGATCGGCACCTTTATCCCGGCATTATTCCTGTTCGGCTCAGTAGTACTCGCTCAACCGGCTCCGCAGTCTCAGGCTCCCAGTCGTCCAGCAAGCCCCAAGTCGCCCATCGTGCAGTCCGATGGAAAAGTCACCTTCAACCTTCTTGCGCCGAGCGCCAGCACCGTTACGGTAAGCGGCGACTACCCCATCGGAAGAAACGCGGCCATGACTAGGGATGACAAAGGCGTCTGGTCGGTCACCTTTGGGCCGTTGCGTGAAGATTTCTACGCCTATCAGTTCACTGTCGATGGCGTATCCACCATTGACCCGCAAAACATCTTCCTTACCCGCGACGGCGCACGCTACTTGAACTGGGCCATCGTTCCTGGCCCCGACTCTTCAAACTACCAGATCAACGATGTGCCTCACGGCCAAGTGTTCGAGATTTGGTACCCTTCACCGACTCTCAAGATGACCCGCCGCATGACCGTCTATACGCCTCCCGGATATGAAACCGGCAAGAACCGCTATCCGGCCTTCTATCTGCTCCACGGCGGCGGAGGCGATGAGGAAGCCTGGTCCGACATGGGCCGCGCGCCGGATATCTTCGACAACCTGATCGCGCAAGGTAAAATGCTCCCGATGATTGTGGTGATGGGCAACGGCAATATTTGGCAGGCCTCCTCACCCAACAGCCTCACAACGACACATAACAGTATGGAATCTCCGGCGTCGCCTGCGAAGGGCCTGGACTCGTTTTCAGATGTATTGACGCATTATCCGGAGAGCATTGCCCACGACATGATTCCATTTGTCGACCATAACTTCCGCACCAAAGCCGACCGGGATAACCGCGCCATTGCCGGGCTTTCGATGGGCGGAGCGCAGACGGCCCATACTGCGCTCACCAACCTCGACAAATTCAGCTGGGTTGGTCTGTTCAGCTCCGCGGTGCCCTTGCTGCCGGGCGTCCACGCAACCATCCCGATTCCTGCAGACGCCGCCAAGCGCCGCGGACCCGGCCTCGGCGAAGTTATCGATCCCGTCAAGTTCGTCGAGCGCTATCCCGTCGTTGGTCCTGAGCTGAACAATCGCCTACACCTGCTCTATCTCGGCGTTGGGAAGTCCGACGGCCTTGTCGAATCGGATGACAGCATCAGAAAGATGCTCGACGAACATGGCGTGAAATACGTCACGTTCGACCTGCCCGACTACGGCCACGATTGGAACTTCTGGCGTCTGGCTCTCGAAGACTTCTCCAAGCGTTTGTTCAAGACTGCCAAGTAAAGTTTCATCCCGCACTTGCATCTGCTGAACACGCATGAGAAGGAGTACCAGGTGACTGGAAAGCCGGAAGTGATTCTCAAGGATTGAGTACATGCCCAACTCGCATGATCCCACGCATACTCCATGTTGAGTTCGCACTTGGACTATAGGTTTCTCAAAGGAGTGCATGGACTCGAAGAGCCACTGAGTCTTTGAAGCAGCCGCAGGTGTTTCAACTTGTAAAACTGTGACCTCAGCGCCGTTGGTTTGAAAGAATTTGCGGCGCACTTTTCTGCTTCTTCGAGGGTATAGGGGCAATGCTCGGCACTGCTACCCAGAACATTGCCTAGGCAGACAAATACGATATCTGCTGGTAAAGCCGCTTTCGCACCTCATCGCTAGGCGGCGTACAGTCGAGCTGGAGGCTATCCGGAAGGGCGGCCCTACCAGAAGAAACTTTCAACAACGCGCGGCGCAGAGGCGGTTCCGGTGACAACATCGACAGCGACCACGATTTCCATATTCTTGCGGAACCAGTCGCGCGGAGCATGTTTCGCCAGCTCTTCCATATATTGAGGAGTGGTGGCAAATTCGCCTGCCGCCACAGTCCCATAGATGTTCAATCCGGCAATGACAACAGTCGGCTGGCGTGTTTCCGTGTCATATTGTCGAGCGATGATCGCATAGTCGGTGGTATCTGCTCTTCCACGCTGCGCCATCTGCTCCGGGCTCGAAAGGCCTATTCTCTTGCCGGGAGTGGCCGTATCTTCAATCCACCAGTCCCCAGATTTCGTATCCAATTGAAACCGAAAACGCATCTGGTCTGTCGCGCGGATGGTCCAGTTGTTGTTAAAAGCGCCGATAAGGACCGAGGGAACCAGGCGCAGATCCTCAAAGGTGGTTGAGGATTCCCCGCGAATGATGATGCGCTTCCTGGTGCTCTGCAGTACGCCGGCCACGCGTGCCTCTGCAATGGAGTCTCCGGGGGCCTGGGCCCAAAAAGTTCCCACGATGTCGTGATCCCCTGCAATTTGAGACTGACTGCCTGGGCGGCTTGTGTATCCGTTAGGATCGAAATCCGCGCGCAAGGAACGGAATTGGCCCATGCAGATCAGGATGTTAGTCGGTGAGTTGACGACCGGCGCCCAGAATAAATCCATCGCACTCGGCGACGGGCGGCGGAGCCAACTGATCACGCAAAGAGCAATCAGGAGAGAAACTCCGAAGGCAACTGCCCAAGGAATCCAGCTGCGGCGTTGGCTAGGGGCGTCGGGTGGATTCGCGGCCTGAGACACCAGCGGCACATCCACATACGCAGGCACAACAGGATCCGGCTTGGTATTGGCGTCAACCGGATCGGGCTTCAAGTGGGATGGCGAGAAATGAAACTCCGGGACATAGGAGCCCAGAGGGAGATCGATCCTCACGTCTCCGGTATCGGAATGTTCGTAGTAATACTGGGCAAGCTTTTTTCGAACCTCGCTCGCCGTTACGCGAACAGTCGGATCGGCATTCGTGTCGTAGCTCGGATCCCGTCCAAAGACCTCGATGCCCAGACTGCGTTCCTTGAGCTCATGGATATTGCCATCAGCGGCCTGGTTGACAACGTAACGAAGGAAGGACGAATAGCGCTTACTGGTGGAGAAACGCGGACTAGCTAATAAGTGTTCGAGATGATCTAGAACAACATCCCGCTGGGACGTGGTAAGGGGCCGTGATAAAGACAAATTCGAGATACGATCCACCTCGTTACAGGAATCTTCTCCGGAGTGAAAGGAACTGAAATATTCGATTCACTCGGAGGATTAGTGGGATGCCTCTCTCAATTTTTACGTATTATACGCCGCTTAACAGACGGCTGGCAGACGTCCTCCATGGGTACGTGGTTATCTGTGTAAACTATTCATAAATATACCCTTATACAAATAAAGCCAGACATATCCCTGACATCGAGGCAGCATGTTGCCGCAACACCCTTGTGAACCTGAAGTGCAACGGACTACCACTCCATTGCTTCGGGCGTAACAGCCAAATCAGCGGCCAAAATATCCGGTCTGAAGACTGAAATCAGACCGGGCAGATGAACCTCTGGAGCGTAAGGAAATCTGTAAAAGGAGAGCCAATTGAAATCGAGAAGAATCAGTGAAAATGCAAGACTGTCGTTATCGTTATGGTGGCTAATGCTGGCAGTAGCTGTGCTGCTGTTGCCGTGTGGAGCAACCGCACAGCAGACAACCGGGGACATCTTGGGAACCGTGACGGACAATACGGGCGCGGTTGTCATTCATGCGAGCGTGGTGGCCCTAAATGCCGCGACGAACGAAAAGCGAACAACGTCGACCAATGCCACAGGCGAATTTGTCGTCAATCTCCTCAAGCCGGGCAGCTATACAATCACCGTCACGGCGTCAGGCTTCAAGTCGTTCAGCAATCCCAACATCGCGCTGGCTGCAGGCGATCGTGTTCGCGTAGATGCTCACCTCACGGTTGGACAGACAACGGAAACGGTAACTGTAGAGTCGGCAGCGCCTGCTTTGCAGACGGACAGTTCGGTCTTGTCCACCACGATCGTTCAGAAGGCAGTTCAAGATTTGCCCTTGAACGGCCGGAATTTTGTGCAGCTTGTGCAGTTGCAGCCTGGCGCCAATGAGGGACTGCAGGGTGGAGGGCTCACCAGCGGCAGCGAACTCGACGACCGCCGCCAAACTTCGTCGCTTTCCGTAAACGGGCAATCGGACGTGCTTAACAACCAGATGGTCGATGGTGTGGACAACAATGAGCGCCTGATCGGAACCATCGGTGTGCGGCCGGCCATTGATGCAATCGGTGAAGTGCGCGTGCAAACCAATACTTACACGGCTGAGGTCGGCCGTACGGGTGGCGGCATCGTGAACCTGCTCACCAAGTCCGGCACAAATCAATTCCATGGCACGCTTTTCGAGTACTTCCGCAATGATGTGCTCAATACATATCCGTATGCTTTTGGTGTTTCATTGCCTAAGGCCGAATTGCGGCAGAACCAATTTGGTGGTTCGATCGGTGGCCCCATCATCCGGGACAAGACCTTTTTCTTTGGCGACTACGAGGGCTTTCGTTTGGTTCAGGGACAATCGCCAAGTACATCAGTTGTGCCAACGGCTTATGAAGAAGATAATCCGGGCGACTTTAGCGACATCGGTGGCGTCGTGCTGACTTCAAGCCAGATGGATAAGGCTGGCTTAGCCTACTTTGGCCTCTTCCCCAAGCCCAATAACGGCACAAATAAATATACCGCAGCCGACAAGAAGACCCAATTCAGCCATGTTTTCGACATCCGCATTGACCATCAGATCAATTCGACGAACTCGATCTTTGTCCGGTTCAGTTACAACAACGTGCTGACCGATACACCGGGCAATATCCCCGAAACAACGTTTGGCGATACGGGAATCAAATTGTACCCGGGCGCTGCGTTAGGCAGTGCGCCTGACAAGGCCCACAACATCATGTTGAATTACGTCCACACCTTTACGCCCAATCTTTTGATTGAGCTGAAGGCTTCCTATACGCGCGTTGACAATGAGGATTCCAGCGATACTACCGGACTCAATCCCAATCAAGCTATCGGGCAAAAAAACGTCAATACCTCGTTGAGTGATCAGACCGGTTTGGCTTATGTTGACGTGATAGGGGCCGGTTCGTTGGGGTTCGGTGGCATTTTCAATCCGGTTAAGGATAAGGACAACACCTTTCAATATACCGGCGCGCTTACCTGGAACCACAACAAGCAGAGCTTCAAGATAGGCGCAGGCCTGATCCGCCGCCAGCTCACTTCTTTCCAGAGCAACTACGGTGAAGGCCTCTGGATGTTTCTGGATCTTCAGAATCTGCTCGAAGGCAATGTCTTTTATGTCCAACGCCAGATTTCGCTGGTAGCACCACGCCTTCGCGTTTGGGAACCAAGTGTCTATATCCAGGACGACTGGCATGCCAGCAATAAGCTAACCCTTAACCTCGGATTGCGCTACGACGTTTACACGCCGTTTACCGAAATCAACAACGATATATCAACCTTCAATCCTAATACAGGCAATCTGATGATCGCGGGGCAAAATGGTGTTTCAAAGACCGCTGGCATCAACACCGACTATAGCAATCTGGCTCCTCGTTTCGGCTTTGCCTACTCAGTACGGCGAGGCACGGTGATTCGCGGAGGTTTCGGCTTAGGCTATGTGCCGATGAACTCCACTTCGGGATCTACGCTCAAAAATGATCCCTTCGTTTCCACTTACTCATGCTATTACTGTGCCGATAAGTTTGCCCTTGGCTTGCCAACGATCACAGCATCGAGTATTGATGATGCCGGTTCGTCGATTCCCGATTCTGTCGATCCACATTTCAAATCGACATCCTATTACCAGTACAACCTGACTGCGCAGCAGGACTTTGCCGGCAACGTATTGACTGTAAGCTATGTCGGCATCCTGGGTCGTCACATTGCCACCTTTGTCGATATCAATCAGCCAACTCAGCCTAATACGCTGTCGAATGTGAATCCGCTGCGCCCCTATTACAACCAGCACCCGAACCTGGGCAATATCTCTACGATGATTACCGGCGGTTCCTCGGTCTACAGCTCCTTCCAGACGGCCTTCGAACGCCGCTTCAAGAATGGGCTGGTGATCAATGCCAACTACACACTGGGTCACCAGCTGGATGACGTTGAGAATCTGGGCGGCTTCGGTGGAGGTGGCTATGGAGTCTTCCACAACGAATTGCGCAAGTTCGAGTGGGGCAACGGCGCCATCGACATCCGTCATCGTATTACGGGTACAGTCAACTACGAGCTGCCTTTTGGCAGGAACAGCGATGGAATCAAAGGAAAGCTGTTCAAGGGCTGGCAGACAAACCTGATCAATGTCTGGTCGACCGGTCTGCCTTTCACTGTGGTCAACGGAAGCGACGTTTCCGGCCTGCTCTATGGCGGCGACGATCGTCCGAACCAGATCATGGCCCATCCGATGAAGTCCAATCCCGGCATGAAAGAGTACTTCCATGTAGATGCCTTCCAGGTGCAGACGTCCGGCACTTATGGCGCACCGGTAGGCTCCGCGGTAGGCACAGTGGGAACCATTGCTGAGCGTCGTGATCAGCTCTACGGTCCGCACTATCGCCATCTGGATATGTCGCTCTTCAAAATGATTCCGCTGAGCGATCACTACAATCTTGAGTTCCGCGCAGAGGCCTTCAACGTAACCAATACGACGAGCTTCTCGGCGCCGGACGACAGCCTGGGTGATGCAAACATAGGCTCTGATGGTATTCCGAAAGTGGATGATAATTACACATTCGGTCAGATCACTTCGTCCAACAGCTCTGTTCCACCGCGGCAGATTCAGTTCGCTCTGAAGCTGCACTTCTAGTGCCGATGTCTTGAGCGGCACATAATCTGCGGCACAACGGGTTCCGGCTATGGCTGGGGCTCGTTGTGCCGTTAGCAGTAGTCATCCATTGCTGGACAAGCTTCATCAGGAGAGGAAATGCAGATCCGACACACAATCAGACTTGTGGCAATGATTCTTTGTTGCACTGTACACGCGGGCTTTGCGCTCGCACAAATCGTAACAGTGGAGACCGGCAAGCTGCGGGGAGACACGGCGAATGGCGTCATCTCGTTCAAGGGCATTCCCTTTGCGGCGCCTCCCGTGGGCGAACTTCGTTGGCGTGCGCCGCAACCCGCAGCTAAATGGAGCGGCGTGCGCTCGGCTGCGGAGTTTGGGCACGACTGCATGCAACTGCCGTTCCCGAGCGATGCAGCCCCGCTCGGCACGAAGCCGGCCGAGGACTGTCTCGTCCTGAATGTCTGGGTTCCTGCGCACCATTCTGCCAAACCGCTGCCGGTGATGGTCTGGATTTATGGTGGCGGTTTCGTCAACGGAGGAAGTTCGCCAGCCGTGTATTCCGGTTCGCAGTTTGCTCAAGGCGGAGTTGTGTTTGTCAGCTTCAACTACCGGCTTGGCCGATTCGGATTTTTCGCCCACCCCGCACTGACCAACGAGAGCCCGAATGGATTGCTCGGCAACTATGGGTATATGGATCAGATCGCGGCACTGAAGTGGGTCCAAAAGAATGCGGCGGCGTTTGGCGGCGATCCTAAAAACGTCACCATCTTCGGCGAGTCTGCCGGGGGAGGATCGGTCCACGCGCTTCTGGCTTCACCCTTGACGCACGGGCTTTTCCAAAAGGCTATCATCGAGTCCGGCGGCGGCCGCAACGGATTCGGCGGAACTCCGCATCTTCGCGAAGCGGTAGGCGGCAAGCCCTCTTCGGAGAGCGTGGGCCTGGCCTTTGCCAAGTCGAAAGGGATCACCGGGGAAGACGCCGCGGCGCTCCAGAAGTTGCGCGCGCTCCCTGCCGAATCCGTTGTCGATGGGATGAATATGGCCAGCATGATGACGCCGACCTACTCAGGCCCGATGATCGATGGCAAGGTAGTCGTCGAAGAATCGCAGGCTGCTTACCTGGCTGGCACGCAGCCGCACATTCCAGTTATGGTCGGTGCCAACAGCCTGGATATCGGCTTCTTCATGGCAAAGACGCTGGATGAGTTATTCGCTCCGTTCGGGAAGAATGCCGATGCGGCTCGCCTAGTGTATGACCCAGATCATACAAGCGATCTTCGCGCGGTGGGAATGCGTGTGGCCATGGACGGCATGATGGTCGAGCCGGCGCGGTTTGTCGCCAAAACCCTCAGCCGCACAGAACAGCCCGTCTGGGAGTATCGCTTCTCCTATGTCGCCGATTCCATGCGCAAGGAATGGTTGGGAGCGCCTCATGCCACGGAGATTCCATTTGTGTTCGATACGGTGAAGGCTCGCTATGAATCGGCACTGACTCCAGCCGACGAAAAGATGGCCCAGACCGTGAACGCTTACTGGCTGCAGTTTGCCAAGACAGGTAATCCGAATGGAGTTGGATTGCCGAACTGGCCGCAGTACAACGCACAGAGCGATGCGATCATGGACTTCACCAACGACGGGCCAACCGCTGGAGCCGACCCATGGAAGGCACGCCTTGACTTGACTGAGGCCAAACAATAACAAACCTGATGGTCGGCACTTACCTCTCTTCAAATTAGTCATGTATTTTCCGAGAGAATGGTTATGCCGATGCCGTCAGGAAATGAGTGATTGATCCGGCATGAAGGCACTGAGTGGACGGGCGCCCCATGTTTTCAGTTTTTTGTGCCGAAAGCGTGGGAGGCCACAATGCATTCGATCCATGCCGGATCAATAAAAGGAGAGTTGAGAGTGGGGAAGGACCTATGAGAGTATCTGCCATTCTGTTGATTGTGGGGCTGTCCGTTTCGTGTGACACAAACGCCATCGCTCAGACGGCGTCGGGCTCCTGTCCTGCTACCGCCGCGAGTGAGACCAAACCGTGGTTGAATGCCAGCTATACGCCTGAGTGCCGCGCGCATTTTGTGCTGCAGCAATTACGGACTCTCGACGACAAGTTCGCGCTACTTGCAGGCAATTGGAGCTTTGGCGTACCAACCAAACAGCGCAATGTACTGGGCGAGTTAGGTTTGAATCGGGGTGGCGGCTCCGACGGACCGGCCGGCGTTCGCGGAGTCCCCAGTGTAACTGCCTTCCCCACGCCGCTTTCGGTTGCCGCTAGCTTCGATCCCCGTAACGCAGCACGCTATGGCGATTTGCTCGGCCAGGAGTTCTTTGCCGCGGGTTTGAATACGGCTGTCGGTCCGGCCATGGATATTGCGCGCACTTGGCATTTCGGCCGTATCACAGAGAGCTTCGGCGAAGATCCGTTTCTTGTATCGAGCATGGTGGGGCCGGAAATTGCTGCACTGCAATCCAATCATGTGCTGGCGACTATGAAGCACTTCGCTGCCTACACGCAAGAGCAGGGCCGCTGCGGCGATTCTCCTGTCGGCGCACGCCCAGCGGTCAATGAGCAGATCGGCGAACGCGCCTTACGCGAGATCTATCTGCCCGGCTTTCATGCGGCAGTGGTCAAAGGTCGCGTCGGAGAGGTTATGTGTTCCTTTCCGCGGATCAACGGCGTCTATGCCTGCGAGAATCCTTACACTCTTGGCGTTCTCAAAAACGAATGGGGCTTTGACGGAGTCGTCGGTCCCGACTTTCCCGATGCGCAGCGCAGCATTGTTCCCGCATTCTTAGCGGGCCTGGATAGCGGCATCATGTCTCCGCCCGCCCCCGACGCATTCTTCGGAGCATCGCTCGCCAAGGAGAAGAGCCTCCGTCAGGCCGTCGAGACGGGAGAAGTTCCCATGAGCCGGATCGACGATCTTGTTCTGCGCCGCTTGGTCGCTTCCTTCCGCGTCGGCGTCTTCGATCATCCGGCCAAGCGCGTGAGCGGCGACGTCTCCACCCCAGAGCGCCGCGCTGCTGCCCAGGAC
>Ga0255354_1000342_pt1 | contig 29903 bp, 17 predicted proteins | sample HBST50metaG_FD_189942 | JGI IMG/M metagenome (GOLD analysis project Ga0255354, IMG submission 189942) | Peat soil microbial communities from Stordalen Mire, Sweden - H.B.S.T50 | ecosystem: Environmental > Terrestrial > Soil > Wetlands > Peat | place: Sweden: Norrbotten County, Stordalen Mire...
GCACGCTTTCCAACAAAGGCCGGACCTGCTCGAACTGCTCTAGAGTAATGTCACTCGGGTACGCTTTTCTCTGAACCATCCTTCTTGATTACTGCCTGGCAGCTCCGGCTGCAAATAACTGTCTGCAACCTCTCGCCATGTCAGGTACAAAGATCGTAAACAGGCTCTTAGGCGTTCGAGAGTCCCTTCGCGCGTGAGGCGTGATAGCGATTGCGTGACTGCCGAAAACGGCAGGTCACTGAAATCTTCAAGCCGCCATAGGCGTTCGCCCACGCATCCAATTCGGCGGCGGACAAGACCCATGATCGGGCTCGATTTCGTTGGCTGTTTTGATTGCGTTCTCAAGGTGCCAGTATCCTTCAGCGGCATCGCTATGTTAAATTTTCTTGCGATAAAACTTGACATAACTACTCTCATTTTCCTAAATGCTCCGCAAAGTTCCGCAGGGATGGTTTCAGAGCCTGCGGACAGCTGCGGAGCAGTTAAGCTGTTCGTTGCAGTTGCTACGATTTCTACCGATGCATTCTGATTCTCAGCGATTCGTTAGTGTTGCGAGTTGGGCCACGGATTTCACGACTACAACTTGGACAGCAGGGCGCTCGGAATGTAGAAGCCCCTTCAGCACGAGTTATCCAAGAAACCAGACGATATCGCCGGGAGAGTATACCTATGTCCAGCGAAATCAACCGCTCAATTCAACGAAAAGGCTGTCTTGGACAAGAGTGAGACAAGATACTCGTTCACTCCTCGGACTGAAAGCCGCATCGTTATTGAATACTCAGCTCAGAAATCGAGCACAAGAAGCGACTTTAGTACCGGCAACGCATCAGTGGCCCGCTTAGTCTTCGGCAGGCAAGACGGAGATTTCCGCCGCGCTGGTCCGGCCGTTGGTCCCGATTTCTTTCAACGCCGTGAAACGAAAGTACCGCGCGCTGACCGGCGGAAATGGCACTTCTTGAAGTTCGGGATTATTCTGAATGTTCCCAAAACGGCCCGAGTCAACATCCATGGTCCAATCGTGTCCATCCATGCTCGTTTCAAAGCGATAGTTCTCCACCACGCCATCGTGACTTCTGTCCTGGCGGGGTAGATAAGTGAAGCCGGCAATCCGCTGCGCGCTTCCCATATCCACCGTGATCTGGTGCGGCAACAACCTGTCCGCATCCGGCCGAGTTTGCCAGATCGTCGCCGGATTGCCGTCAATCGCATCCGATGCGGGACTGTTCGCTTCCTCACTGTCCACGCTCACAACCTTCCAGCCAATCGGCGCCAAGCCGGCGAAGTATTTCGAAGTCACCATGCCGAGCCTTCCATCTGGAGCCACGCAGGCGGCGTAGACCTCGCCGCCACGCGGGAGAGCGAAGGCCGAACGGTAAACGGTGGACCCGCTAGTCGGAACAGTGCCATCCAACGTGTAAACCATGTGGAGGCCCTTCGCGCTGCTGATCGTCACGAAACCGTTGACGTCGCGCTCGGAGATGACGGGGGGGTGAACGAGTTCGGCCTGCTTGAAGAGTCCAATTTCGGCCAGTGTCGGCTCAAGTCGCGAAGCCGTAATTCTAATACGCACCTGATCGGAAGTCACCGGTGAACTCCACCGCAGCAGCCTCTTGTGGCCTACCGTCGTCTGCTCGTCCATCGTCTTCCACGCCGAGCCATTCCAAACGTCGATGCCGAAAGACTCAATACGTTGACCGCGATGATCCACCGCTTCCTGTAAAGAAACAACGTCAAAGGTCACTGCCTTGGGCAGTTTGAGCGTCAGGGCAGCTGTCCTCTGTCCAGGAGCGGCTTCCCACCAAGTGTCAAGATTCCCATCCAATGCCTGTGATGCAGTGTTAGCCTTGTTGGAATTGTCTGCGGTAAGCTTGCCACACACGGTAAGGTCTTTAGCAAAGGTCTCATCCACGACCTGTGCCATCACGCGCAACTGCGCAAGCTGGTTGTCCGGTACCAAACCGCGCGTGTCCGGCGAGAGGTTCAGCAGCATGTTGCCATTGCGGCCGACGGAGGTGTAGTAGATGTCAATCAGATCCGCAGCACTGCGTACGTGCTTCTTCGGGTGCCAAAACCATCCGTAGAGGATGGGTTCATTGACCTCCGCTGGATACCACCACAGATATGAGTCTGGCGTCAGCTTGGAAAGGCTGCCTAGATCCTGGGCGGTCATGTCCGGCCATTTGAAGGAATCGGGCGATGAGGACAAGGGAACGACACTCCACTCCGTGGCGCGGCCGATCCCGCTTTCGTTGCCAACCCAACGTGCGTCCGGCCCTTTACCAAAGATCATCGCTTGCGGTTGCAACTTGCGGATCAAGTCGTACCATGCGGCATAGTCGTAATCTTCATGAACACTTGGGTCCGGATTCGCGCCATCGAACCACACTTCGCGAATCGGCCCGTATTCGGTCAGCAATTCGTAAAGCTCATTCAGGAAGTAGCGGTTGTAGTCATCCACCTGGTAAGTGAAACTCTTAAATCCCGAGGAAGGTTCGCGTCCATTGGAAGGGTTTGTCTTGAAACTCGCTGGATCGGTCGGAATCGCAGATCGAAGCTTTTCACTTTCGTTTCCGTAGTAGCCGCTGGGATTGGTGGGGTTCGTCCGCAACTGGTAAAGATCGGCGGGAGAAAGATAAACTCCCAGCTCGATGCCGTATCTTCTGGCTGCATCCGCGACTTCGCGGACCACGCTACCCTTGCCTCCTCGCCACGGGCTGGCCGCAACCGAATGGTTTGAGTAGCGGGTGGGCCACAAGTTGAACCCATCGTGATGCTTGCAAACCAGGACCACCATCTTACCGCCAGACTCTTTGATGGCGCGGACCCATTGATCCGCATCGAGTTCCGTAGGGTTGAATACCGACGGATCTTCGCGCCCAGTACCCCATTCGACACCCCTGAAAGTATTCGGGCCAAAGTGGATGAAGAAAGTCCGCTCCAGCCGCATCCAAGCTGCCTGATTGGAGCGAGGCAAAACCTTCGCCGCTTTCTCCGCGATCACCGTGCTGTAATCATTGCTGGAAATATACTGGACCGTGGAGTAATCAATCGGTGCGGGCTCTGTCCCATTGGCGTTCGCGGGCGATTGTCCATGAGCCGAGGCGAGGATCATGAACAGCCCTGTCGAAACCGATACTCCAACTTTCGTGCTCAGTGTTCTTATGGTTCTCATCGCATCTTGGTCTTGCTGAACTTCCATTGCCGTGTGGCAGGCTGTCCATGGCCAGAATCGACGCCAGCATTCAATGTAAGACGTAAACTTCATTCCTATCCTCCAGCATCAGTTCGAGAGTTGGTATCAGTCGGGCTACGATGTGGGAATCTCTTCAACGAATTGAGGCCCAGAGTGGCTCTCACCGCAGGACCGCCACCCCATACTGCGGTAGCGTAACGCTTGAAACAGTGCCTCCCATCAGGACATCTTCCATTGGGCCAGGAAGTGCGATGGTGCGCTGCGAAGCTGCGTAGTTCGTGAAGATAAAAATTCGTTTGCCGTTGCCGGACCGAATGGCCAAATCAACGTCCTCGGGCAGATCGCTCATGATCGGACTAAGACCTGCTTCTTTCATCATCCACCCAGCCGCAGCCTTCATTGTTGCGCCTTCCAGTCCTGCGCCGATGTAGGTAATGCGGCCCTTTCCAACGGAGCGCGTCACCGCCGCCGACTGACCGTCCAGCCATCCGTTGCATTTGCCATAGCGCATCAGCGTCCTGGTCTCCGGCGAACTCACGCTCAGTTGCTCCGCCCACATGTGGTTTTCGCCAGAGCCCCATTCGCCGTCGATGGGAACCGGCTTGTCGAGTGAATACCATTGCTCGACACGCGCTCCCAGCAGGTCCGCCAGTGGCCCGGGCTGCCGTTGCGGATACAGGCTGTTGTCTTCGTCCTTCATCGCGGAGCGCTGCGTCAAGACCAGGTGGCCGCCGCCGCGCACGTATGCCTCAAGGTTCTTTGCCGCCTCAGGCGTCAACACATTCAGCGCCGGAGCCACAACCAGCTTATACCGGTCCAGCGGCGCCGTGTCCGCCACGATGTCTATCGACCGGGCCAGTGCCCGCAGTGGAGCATAGTAGCTGATCAGCGCATCCTCGGGCCCAAAGGCGCTATTGTGGCGTTGCCATTTGATCGACCATCTGCTCTCATAATCCTGCAGGATTGCAACCTGAGAGTCGATCGTGGTACCGGCCAGCGCCGGTGCGGCTTTTTCAAACTCAGCACCGATCAGTTTCACTTCCTCGTAGACCGGAACCGGGGTTCCATCGGCTCCAACCAGCACGCCATGATATTGTTCCTGCCCGTTCAATGCACTGCGCCATTGCCAAAACGCAACCGCATCCGCGCCGTGACCGATATCGTTCCACGCCATAGCCCGCACTTCGCCCCTATCGAGGACGTTGTTGTTGCCGGACCAGTTCACCCAGCCTGGCTGAGTCTCCATCACCCAGAAGTTTCTCCGAAGAAGCCCTCGCGTGAGGTCGTGCGCGGCCCCAGTGGCTACGGGGTTGAGATGCCCTGAACCGACGTAGTTATCCCAGGATGCAAAATCAAGATCCTGAGCGACGGTGTAGTGATCGAAGGCATCGTACCAGCCCATCATGTTGGTTGTGATCTTCTGCCGGGGATCAGCGTGGGCGCGAATCACATCGATTTGATTGCGCTGGTAACTGCGCCATGCGTCGCTCACAAACTCCTTCCAGTTCAGGAGCAGGCCGGGATTTCCATAACCCTCTTGGATCGGTATCTGCGACCAATCCTGATAGCTCTCGCTCCAGTACGCCGTCGTCCACCGCGTGTTCAGATTTTCAAGCGTTTTGTATTTCGCACGCAGCCACTTCTGAAACTGGGTTCTGGTTGCCTCGCCAAAACTCTCGTTGCCGTATTCATTATCGATCTGCCAGCCGATCACGTTGGAATCGTGCCCGTAACGCTCGGCCATCTTGGCCGCGATACCAGCTGCTAGTTCGCGGTACTTGGGATTGGACCAATCGAATTGCGTGCGGTTGCCGTGGCCGTCCTTGCGTCCGTCCGCCAGTGTGCGCAAAGTCTCGGGATACTTGGCGGTAAGCCACGCGGGAGGCGCAGCGGAGGGCGTGCCGATGACCACCGCGATGTGATGGAGCTCGGTCGCTCGCACCGCATGATCGAGCCAATCAAATTGATAGTCGCCCTCGTACGGCTCCAGGCTGCTCCAGGCAAACTCGCCAATACGGACAAAATGAATGTGCGCAGCTTCCATGAGAGACAGGTCCGCATCCCAGCGTGACTCCGGCCACTGCTCGGGATACCAAGCCGCTCCCAGCAACAAAGAGGGAGAGTACGGTGTCGCGGGAACCTGTGCGGCCACCGGCACGGAAACTGAGATCAACAATGCAACGCACAATACCACTTTCCTCAACATGACTGCGTTCTCCATTCTTCCTACATGAGGCTTTCTTCGTTTCGATCGGTAAGTGCTGCGCGCAGCGGTCCGATCGGTGTGCAGGCGGCGCTGAGAAGTTTCATCCGCGTCGCAATACGCAGGATCTTCCACTGCGGTGACTATCCGGCGACCTCGCCTTTGAACTACCTTGGACAACGGCCCATGATCCCCGAGCCCGCGCTGTTGAAAGCTTGTATGACTACAATGGCACGCGAGCCTCCATCGATCCGATCCGTCCGCTGTTTTCGTCGTAAACTACAAGGCGGATGACTGCCGTATCCACTGGGACAAGAAGCACCTGTACCGCCCGGTATCCATTCTGCAAGATATTGCCAAACTCTGCGGCTGGAATCGCATCCTCAATCCGCGTGTTGAAGCCCCACAGAGTTTCGCCCTCTGCGTTGAAAGCCAGCGCAGTCAGCGCAACATGCGGACGGTAAACACCGTTCTCAGACTGGTGAAGATCCAGTTGGCTGGCCAGCACCGCATACTGGATTGCGTACTGTTGCATCGGAATCGGCGCCGTTGGCTTAACAAACTTTCGGCCAGCCGCCTTGTCCGCTTGCTCCAGATAGGGATCGAGCGCTGCCATTTGCACCGCCGTGGCAGGTGCAGGCGCTCCGATCGCGTCCACCTGCGCAGCGAAGATAAGTTGATGGGAGGGAGGCGCGCCGAACTGGGCGGCTACCGCCATCGATTCCGTGGATGTCTTCTCTACCGCAGTTGTGGCCTGCGGGTTCGCTCCCGTATCCAAATCGTCGGCAAAGTAGCTTCTGCGGTAGGCAAGATGGTAGTGGTTGTGCTCGAGGCTTACGGAGATGCGGCGCACTGACCCGTCGAACTTGTTGTTGGCCGGCGCGTAGACCAGTGAATAATAGGAAGTGCCGTCCGACGAGGCCTTCTCCATTGCCCGATCAAGCCCGTTGGGGTTGTAGAACGCGCGGCCGCCCGTCTCTTCGCCGATCATGTCCATCGCGCTGTGCTTGGCGGAGATTTGCTCGCCAAACTGGGAGATCGCCCTCATGGAGCCCTGCCTTGAGGCGAGGGTGCCACCGGGACCGGAGGGTTGGGATGCGCTGTACACCGTATTCGTCTGCAGCCCCCGCGCATCGACGGGATAGACAGCAGTCTCGGCGTCATTCAGCAAATCGGTTGCGGCCCTCATGCGCTCGCTGTAATTGCGACCGGTATTGTCGTTGAATAGTCCCTTATCCAGATTGGGTAGGCTGCCGGCGGGAAACGCGCCAGAGTACCATATGAGGTTCTTGCGCCCCGCCACGCCTGACAGAAAGCGACCAACCTGTTCAAAGGCTTCCAGCGTCAGGTCGACGCGGCGATCCAGCAAGGAGCTTGTTTCAAGCGCCTCCATCCGCTGCATCTGGTCGAGCATGGTGCCAAGAGGGCCCGGAGAAGCACCCTGCTGATTGGCAGCAGCCCCTCTCTGAGCGGCTTGACTCGCCTCGTCGGCCGCCACATCGGCCAGAGTTCCGGTCGCCGTGGGAGCCGTGGCCTCCAAGGGCTGGCGTTGCGGCATAGTGCTGGAATCGTTCGCCGCGCGCTGAATCAGCTCAGAGTTCGAAGTAAAGCCTTGCAGGAGATGGAGCCGGTCGCTTAGAACAAAGAGCGCAATAGGCTGCCCGGTGCTCTGTTTTAGAAACTTCTCCATCTGCTTGTGAGCATATGGCTGGGCATCCAGCGGTGTGTTCAGCACGTCGTAGAGAAGGACCGTCAGCGGACCGTATTCCGGCAGCTCGGGCAAGTTCATAAATGTATGCGGAGGCATGGCCGGACGGGTCAGCGCGGGAGCCTGTTTAGTCTCCGCGCCGTGCCGTTCAAACTGACGGATCGACTGCGGTTTTCCATCCTCGGAGAGTCGAAAATCGGAGGCTTGCAAGCTGGCAACGAGATTTCCCTGCGCATCCGTCACTGTCACATCGACGCGCACGCGCCGCACCGTCTGGTGAAGGACAAACCCTGGGTCCGTCGGGGAGTCTCCTCTCGATTGCGGCTCCTGGGAAGCGAGAGAGTTGACCGCGGCGAGCGCCCCTAGAATTCCGAGAGCGATCGGCCGAACGCGGAAACGGCTGCGCTTCCCCCGCGCAGACTCGCCTTGCTTGCGAAGAATGCGCCAGCCCGTCCGCGTGATTTGTCCTTTGCGCTTACGCAACTCGGAATTCGACATCGATTTTTGCACCTGCTGTAGTCAACCCTCCATGGCGCGATGGATACCATGGAGGGCATGTTAGGCTGTCGAGGATCAATTGGCGGTTTCGGAGAGTGTAACCGAGGTTCCGCCGAGCGCGAACTGATCCTGCGCAGTGACAGTCACCGTCCCCTTCGACGAAGGCAAGGTCAAAGTGACCGAGGCGATCCCGGACGAGTTGGTCGTGGCAATCACGCTGCTTCCGCTGGTTGTGCCGTTGGAGAGAGTTCCGGCCGAGGTGGTGAAAAAAACGCTCGCGCCCGTGGCCGAAAAGCCGGACGGGACGGAACTCAGCGTAACGGATAGCGACTGCGCAAGAGCCGTTCCCGCGCTGCCCGATTGGCTGTTTCCTCCTGTGATTGCAAACGTGGCGGCGGGTTTGCCCACCACGATCCAGCCGCTCGCGGTCTGCGTAGACGTGCCATCGTTGCCGGTGACAGTGTAGTGGCAGAAGCCCTGGGTGGTGCCGGGGTTGACGGTGATGGAGGCAGGCGTCGTGGGGGTAATTGTCGGGTTGGTGAGCGTGAGCCTGCCACTGCACGCCGTGGCGCCCTCGAAGGCATCGAAGACAGCCGAGTTAAGCGTCACATTGGCCGTGCCGCTCATGATCTTCGGATTCAGAATGCCGGCGCCGGAGGCAGGAATCATGAGATCGTCCGGATTCAAATACCACTCCGAAGCGGGCTTGGAAGGCTGGCTGCCGTTCACTACCAGCAGCGTAATGCTGTTGGGGGCAAAGGACTGCATCGCGCTCCAGGAGGTTGAGCCCGAAGCTATGATTGCGCCGGGATTGGTAGATCTCACCGTATACGCCGCATAGGAGGACGCGCTGAAGCCGCTCAGGTTGAAGGTGACGTTCGCGTTGTTGCCCGCATCCTTGTTGAGGACCATGATGGTCATCTTGTTGCCCGTCGCATCCAGAGCGGCGTAGCTGACGAAAGTGTCAGGATTGGCAGAGCTCTGGTCCGAGATGGACAGCGTGCCGAAGCCGTGCTTGGCTCCGTCGTAGTTGGTCCACAGTTTGAAGGAGGTGTAGTTGGGATGGAGTTGATTGGTGGTGGTGTCATTGGCACTCGGTCCGCCCCAGCGGGTAGAGAAGCTGAGTCCCTCGCGGCCCATGACGCCGTAGGCATCCGCGTCGGAAAGAGCCGTGGCAAACTCCCATTCGTTGAAGAACGATTCCCACTCGGTGAACGAGAGCGGCGTTCCCGGGTAAATGGCGTTCACCAGAGCCTTCATGCGGGGGATGATGAAGGTTACGCCGCGATTGGGCTGCGTTGTGGTGATCCAATCGGCATCGTCACCGGAGTTGTAGTACGTCGGATCCCAGTAAGTGCGGACGTACTTAGCCACTGCGGTGCGCAGTTCCTGGTTGGTCAATTTGCTGGTGTCAACGTTGTCACCGAAATAGGCATGGATGTCGAAGACGTCGAGGGTACGTCCTCCGTTGATCTTATCCAGCCAATTGATCTGGTTCAGCCACCAGGGCACAAAGTCGATGCCGGCATGGCTGCCTCTGTCGTTCCCGCCCGCCATCCAGAGGTAATACCAGCAGCAGGTAATGGGGCCGAAACGAACCGCGTTCGGATCCCAGGATTTCAGAGATCTTCCTTCCGTCTCAAACAGATTCGACAGCTCTTGGTAGCCCGGTTGGCTGGGGTGAATGTCACGGTGCGAGCCATTCCAAATCTCGGGCTCGTTGTCCAGGTTGTAGAAGTGGCAACTGGTGATCGGCGAATAGGGAACGTTGCAGACGCCGTTGCCAAAGGCCGTCGCGAGGGCTTGCGCCCAGGTTTGGCGGTCGAGACAGGTGGTGCCGTCGGAGGTTCCCGCCGGGCAGTTGCTGGCGGTGTCAACCAGTGGATAGTATGCATCCGTCGGATCGTTGACCACAGCCGTTTGGCAGTCCGGTTTCTTGCCGTTTCCCGCATCTGAATTACTGGGTTCGGTCTTGCATTGCGCGCCGTACTTTTGGACGGAATAGCTCCAATGACCGGATTCCTTGGCCACCCACCCGAGCATGGGGATGGTTGTAAGCATCTGACTGCCGGAGGCCTTGGTGAAACTCGTCATCTGGACCGAGTCGAGGCCGCCGAGGCTGTAGTCCTCGAAGTACCAGTCGCTGCCCGAATTGTAGTTGTGCAAGATCCAGTTGTAATCCGAAGCCTCGTTGCCTCCAAAGCGGACTAACCCCGGCGACAAGTTGGTGATATCGCTCTCCGTCAGCGAATTGAGGCCGTAGAGGTACGGGCTGATCTGATGGCGATTGGCCAGGGTGTCGATGTTGACGGCAACGTTGGTGCTGCCGGGCTCGGTGATAGTCATGTCCACCGAGCCCGTGGAAGAAGAGTATCTCGATGAGCTACTGGAATCGGGCGTATAGGTGACGGTGAGCTTGTCGGCGCCCTGTGCCAGCCAGCCGGGTTGAACATAGAAAGTAGCGGCGCCTGAGTTCAGCGCCACGGCCGCGGACGTAAAGCTGCCGCTGGAAAGAGTCACGGTGCCCGTTGGCGTTGCGTCGCCTTTTACTGTAGCGGCAACGATCAGGTTCTCCGCGTAGGCATGTGTGGCCTCTTCAGGCGTGACGGTGACAGTTGGCGAAGTCAGTCTCTGAGTGACCGTGACGCTTGCCGAGCCCGAGGCGCTGGCGTAGATTGATGAGCAGCTTGAGTCTGGAGTGTACTTGGCAGTTAGCGTGCTGGAGCCCTTGGCGAGCGATCCGGCGGAAATCGCGATCGTCGCCGAGCCCGAGCTGAGAGTCATGGCCGATGAAGTGTAGCTTCCGCTGGATAGGACCACCGACCCGGTTGGCGTTTTGGTCGATCCAGAGACTGAAATCGTAACGGAGAGCGGCTGCGTAGTGGTAATGCTGATGGATGCAGGCGTGACATCAACCGTGGGCATGGTGGGATTCTGGCTCGTTCCCCCGCCTCGCTGACCGCCACTGCCGAATGCGGTACTTGAAAGAACAATCGCGAAAATGGAAACTGGGAGGAAGAGCTTTGCAAATCGACTCATTCAAACCTCTTTTTTGACAATATTCAGCGAAGCAGCAATCGTGTTAGAGGAGGGCGGGAAACCAACCTTGAGTCTTTTCTGCAGTGGTGACTCTCTTAGCCTCTGTTCGTTGTTGTCGCGCAGTTACGATCACCTGATTCTGCCTGGTCAATCGCCACTCCGGAATTGGTGAACATGTGTTACTGCTCTGTCCCTCGAAGCCCATTGCTTTCTTCCCTAGCTGACACCGGCTTCACGCTGAAACTTTTGACGCAGGTGCGATCTAGGTTAACGAGCACAATATCGTTACTGTTCATCGGAATCGAAAACTCAATCGATCCCGCCGGACCGCTCTGCATTACCGTGTCGGTCTCCGGCAGATCCCGCGTCACCTCGTTCAGGTGCGCTATCTGGGCTACTGCCAGATCTTTGGGAGAACCCATCTCCATGTATGCGGAATAGGCATCATTCGCGTGAAACCCGGCGCGATGTACTTCCAGGTGGTATGCAGTATTTGGAGCAAGGTGCATAAGTCGTAATTGCACAGGGGCCGCGGGATGCGATGGAATCTCTTTCGTATAGAAGGATCGATTGCTCACCTTCTGGTCCGGCTGTTCGAAATCCCAGATCAAAGCCGTGAAGTTACCGTCCTTTGTCGAAAGCATTGCATTTGGGTCGCTCGTTGCCAGGCTGTCTCCTTGGAGTGCGTGAAGGTACTTGTAGGCGAAAAACGCCGGCTTGCGAATCCCTTGTGGGTTCACAAGTCCGAATCCTCCCTGAAACGGCGCGGATGGAGGTCCAGGTTCCTCGAACAGGTCGGTGTAGGTCCAGTAGCTCATCCCTTGCAACAATCCCTGAATGGCCTTGAGCTTGGTCAGAATGTAGGACCCGCTGATGTAGGAATCATGCACCGAGTCGCGCGGCGTATAACTTGTACTCCACTCGGTAAAGTACAGTGGAAGCCCAGGGAACGGTGAAGCCGAAATCTGTTCGCGAACACGCCGCACGTCTCCAACAATCGCGTCGGGAGATGCGGAGAGCTTGGTGTCCTGCACGCCTTTTTCATCCAGGAATCCCCAATCGACGCCATAGGTGTGCGTGGTTACAAAGTCAACCGCAGCGCCACTCTGCTTAACATGGGCGAGAAACTCGGGAACCCAGCCCGCGCCTGCCGTGCTTGGCCCTCCCACGCGCAACGCGGGGTCAATGGACTTGATCGTGTTCGAAGTCGAATCGTAGAGCTCGAAGTATGCCTTCTGGTCGGCGCCTTCCCAGAAACCGGAGAGGTTGGGCTCGTTCCACACTTCAAAGAACCAGGTGCGCACTTCGTCTCTTCCGTATCGCGCTTCGATGTGCCGGATGAAGGCATCGACAAGTTCGCGCCAGCCTTCCGGCTTCGGATGGGAGGTATTGCCCTTCCAAAAGAAGATGCTGTTCTGCGATGTGGCAAGCGCCTTCGGTGTGAAGCCGAGTTCGACAAACGGCTTGATATGGCGTGCCAGTAGGTTGTCATACAGCTGATCGATCTTCGACCAGTTATAAACGGTCTTTCCATCCTCCACTCGAACGGTTCCCAAAACGTCATGAAAGATCGCGTGAAAACGAAGATACCGGAAACCGAGTTCGTCAGCTACCATCTTGAGCTGGTCCTGGCTGTCATCACGAATCAGTGTGCCTGGAAAATCGGACCCAACCGACAAGTCGAAGAACTGGTCAACAGGACCAGTGGTGTTTTCGATATTCACCACGACTTGGCGAGGAGGCGCCGGTTGCGTTTGAGTGTGAACTGGCAAGGAAAAGAATGCAATAGAAGTCGCGATGATAGCGGGTCCAAGCCTTCGTGAAAAAAAACTGAACATGGGTTTGTAGCTCCCCTCAGGAGTGTCGCATTGCTGTTTGTAGCGACCGTACGTGTGATTCATTGTCGGATTGACCGGATATTCGAACGACATTTGAACTCCGGGATATTACAACCACGGTGACTGCGGTTCAACGAACAGTCACGAATACATGAACTCGTGGGGTCAGGAAGGTCACAGAGGACCCCACGAGCGGGGAATGACGCTATGAATAGTAGTTCGCGCTTGCCCCAAAATGATTCTTCTTTCACAGCATTTTCCGAATGGATGGCCGCAAATCCGCTAAGGTCTCCAGTAATCGCAGCGGATTCTGATACGCAAACGCTGAATAATATTGAATTTCAAATTCGATTGACCGACCCACGCAGCGGCCTCTGCCCGGCTCTCCACAACCTTGGGATTGACTAGGTTGTCGTCGTGCACGGATGTGTGAATCCCCCCCCGGCACCCGACGATATTGCGCATCTTCGATGCGTCAACCGAAACCTTGAGGTTGGCCACACTGACGGGCTCTTCGGAGACTCTTGCGACGTCGTGGTCCCAGCGGAAACCCTGGCCGCTCTGCGCCAGAGAAGGTGGAACACATAAGACGATGAGGATTGCGAAAAGACGGGGAATTAAAAGCACGCCGGAGTTTATTGGCCCCGTGGCTCGCCGTACGCATGTACCAAACATGTGTTCACCTCTATAGCGATCGTCGGGAATAACTCGTTGCCGCTTTCGCGTTGAGAGACAAGTGTATCGACTTGCCATCCGGCAGATGGCTGGAAGATAGGGCGCGAAATTCCGGTTGAGGAAGAGCGGCCGCCCTAAAGCGGCCGCTCAGATAGGTTAGAAGTTGTACCGCAGGCTCATTTCAAGAATGCGCCTGCCGAACTTCTCGTTGGGGACGCCGTAATTCCAGGTGCCGCCATTGGCAGAACCCGACGTCGCGATAACTCCATTGGAGGCTGAGAGCTTGAGATTTTGGTCGTTGCTCTGGTCGAAGGAAGTCAAAGGATGGTTAAGGAAGTTGGTTGCCGAGAACTTGATCTGAGCTTTCTGGTTTTCGGAAATTCTGATCGTTCTGGACAAAGCCAGATCGGTGTTGAAGTACGCAGGTCCACGGAAATATGGCATGTGGCTCTGACCATTGCCTCCCACTGCCAGCAGCACGCCCATATTGGCGCCACTGGTGCCAAACTGGGGCGCCGCGGGAAGGGAGAAACAGCTTGGGTTGACGAATTCCCCATTCTTGAGGCCCTTGCCGGGATTGCAGGTCAGCTTGGGAAACAAGGTGTATTTTGGGGTGCCCAAGTAGGTTTTGGTGTCGAGGTTATTGGTAGTAAAGTCGGTCTTGGTGGTTCCATCTGCGTTGAGCAGCTTGACGTCGGTCGAGGCATCGGTGCCGTTGAGACCCATGCTCAAGGAGTAGCTCTGCTGAATAGGAGCGCCGCTCTGCAAGGAGGTGATGCCGGAGGCCATCCAGCCATTCAGGACTGCGCCCACGAACCGGTTGTTCCTGAACCGGTCGCCCACTTCGTATGCGTATGTCGCATTGAGAACATTGGTGCGATCCGCACTCAAGACGCCATAGTCGTTGTGGATGTTGATGGGGTCGGTCTTGTTGTCGATGATACCCATTGTCTTCGAGAAGGCGTAGTTCAGGCCATAGGTCAGTGCACCCAGAGGCTTGTTCCAGGCAACCAGGAAGGCATTGTAATTCGCCCAGGCGCCATGGTTGATCAAGTTCAAAGTGGAATAGTTCACGTACGGAAGATAGTCCTGTGTATTCGAACTCACCTTGGCGTTGGAGTCGGAGGTGTTGGAGGCGTTCAGAGGCAGAAGCTGCCCGTAGTACTTCGAAGCGGGGTTCGGATCAGGCTTGGTGTAAGTGCCGATCGGAACCTGGTCGTTCATGGCCGCGGTGATTGGATTGATCAGATCGCTGGACTGGCTGCCCATATAGCTGACTTCCAGATTCGTCCTGCCGATCGTCTGCTGAGAAATCGTCAAGTTATAGGTGAGGCTGTGTGGCTCGACGTGATCGTTAGGATCGTTCCCACTGGCGCTGGTCACGCCATTGGTGCTGCCGGCGCAGGTAATCGTGGCGCCAGTGATATTCGAAAGCAACGCATTGGAACTCGTTTGGCAGGAGCTGCCGCCCATCGCTTCGCTGGTTCCCGCGGAGCCCGGCGTTCCGTCACGATAGTAATAGACGCCAAAGCCACCGCGGACGACTGTTTTCCCGGTGCCGAAGAGGTCGTATGCGAGGCCAAATCGAGGAGCATAGAACAGCGCATTCATGGTATGGCCGGCCATCGGAACGGATGGATCCGTGTGGAGTCCTCCGCCCAGCAGATCGAGGCCATGCCAGCGCATGCCGGGCAGGTTGGTAATGCCAGCCGCGATGTCCTTGTTGTACCTGGCTTGTGTCCACGACGGTATGCCAAAGACGCCGGAAGCGTCCGTGAACGGAGTGTCGTGGGTTACGCGCAGGCCAAGGTTGAGCGTTAACTTGCGGGTAGCTTTCCAGTCGTCCTGGACGTAGAAGCCCAACGAGTAGCCCTTCAAGTCCGGAGCGGTGACAGGCTGAACGGCGTATGAGCTGGTCATATCCGTCATGAAATTCACCACCGGATCCAGTCCCCAGGCCGAATTAGGCAATCCAGAAATATCTCCATAGCCGATGGTGCCGTTAGGCCCATTGGACTGGCCAAAACTGGCCTCTTTGTCGGAAACCTGGTACCAGCTGGCGCCGGCCTTCAGCGAATGGGTCTTGAAGACCTTAGTGAAATTGTCGCTGATCGTAGGCTGCACCTTGTGGATGAAATATGCGTACCTGCCCGTGTCGTACTGGAAGGGAACGCCGTAATCGTTATTCCACGACGTGTTGTACACGGAAGGCAGAATATTGGATGTGGTTGGGTACGAGTACGGATACTTGGTCGCGGTCTTGTCCACCGCCTTCTCGTTGGACAGGCTGTTCGGGGCGTACAGGTAGCTGATGTTGGCCAGGAATTCGTTGGTGGTCGAGGAGTTGAATACCTTGACAAGGTTGCCGGAGAGCGTCTTGGATTGATCGTTCGACGAATCACCGCCGGGGTAATCCACCGCATCGCCTGCCATCCACCAGCGCATCACCGGTGAACCATAGAGTTCCTGCTGCTGGTTGTAGCTGACATACAGCTTCAATTTGTCACTGAAGTTGTAGTCCACGCGGGTGTGGAATATGTATCCGTTGTTGGTGTTGACCAGCGCCTTCACATAGTTGAAATCCAACGCTCCGGTCGGGGTGCGATTCGGTTTCGGGATCTCGTTCAGCAACGCTAGGCCGCCAGGCGCGAGGTAGGCGGAAATGTCCTCATTCACGATGTTGGTATGGACGCCGGTAGGCGAGTCGATGGTGGTGAACTGCGCGCAGCGTTTGGGGCTGTTGTCGAACTTCCCGGTTACGTTATCGTATCCGGAAACAGACGTGGACATGGCCATGCAGGCCGCGTTGTTGTCAGCCAGTGAGGGATCGAATTTCCCGGCGCGTTCGCTGAGCGTGGGCACATTGGCCTTGATGAGGCCGCCGCTGGTCGACTCGGGGAAGCGCTGGTCGTAATACTCGTAGCCGGCAAAGAACAGCAGTTTTTTGCGGGTTAAAGGAACGGGACCGCTGATCTGGCCGCCGGGATACCAATAACGCTCATCTGGCTTGGTTTGCTTCAGGTGGTTGATCATCCAGTCGTTGGAGTTCAAGGCGCCGTCGCGGAAGTGCAGATAGGCGCTGCCGTGATACGTGCTGGAACCGGACTTGCCCACCGCGGCAATGACAACCGGGCCGGTTTGCTGGTCCGCGCCATAGGCCGAACTGCTCACCTTCACTTCCGCCACCATATCGGGATTCACGGTTTGGGTGGAGTTGCAGTTGCAGCCAGGGTCGAGGATGTGGGCGCCGTCAGAGGTCAGGTCCGCTCCACCGGCGCGGTTGGGGGCGCCAACGGTGCTAACACCATTTCCCACCGCTGACTGTATGCTGGTCACCGTGGTGCTGTATCCAGCCTTGTTCTGCATTCCTCCAGAGTTGGTGAACGTGTTGAAGCCCGGCAGCGTCTTGATCAGTTCGGTCACGTCGCGGCCGGTGAGGGCTAGCTTTGAAATACTCGCCGCGTCCAGGTTGGCGGAAAGATCGCCCGAATCTACCGTGATCGCAGATGCGCTGGCTGTCACTGTGATCGTCGCGCTTTCTGAGGCTACGCTCATCGAAACGTTCACATTACGACGGTCGCCGGGGCTGACGTGGATGCCGGTCTGCTCAGCCGTCTGGAATCCTTTTGCTTCGATCTTGACGGAATACTCGCTGGAAACCACGCCGCTGTAGGCGAAGAATCCCTCGGTATTCGAGGTTGTGGTGCGAGTGTCCTTAGTGGCTTCGTTGATGAGCGTCACTTTGGCGTTGGGGAGGATCGCTCCGGTCTTGTCCACCACCGTGCCGACAATACTGCCTGTCTGCTGAGCCCTTAGGGATGTCGAAATAGCGACGAGAAGGGTTACCATCAGCATCGCTCTCAGAATCGATTTAAGCATTTACTGCCTCCTGAAGCTCCCCGCAGGAAGGCTGCGAGGAGGAAGTCCCACCGAAGTGGGGGTTTCGGGAACGATGCCTACAAGCTGCTTCGTGAGCGGATGCTCGTGCCCGGTTGCAATCGCCGGCCCGACTGCAATCGCCGGCCCGGTTGCAGTCGCTTCCGGAAGAGCCTGAAGAAGCACGGCTGTAATCGTTTACGCAAACCGCCGTGGCTTTTCAATCCCCACCGGGGCTTTTCCTGTGGCATTGTTCCCATGCGATGAATCGACACGAATCCTGCGCGGAATGGAAGACGGTTGTGAAGTTCAATCTCGCACCGAATTGTTCGGACACGTTGAAACTATCGATGTAATTGAAAAAAATCACTTTACTGTATCAGCGGAACTTGTTAAACGGGAACGTTAACTGCCTGAATGCATGCACTGCGAAAAGATTGCGGTTGTCATTTGGGCCCGAATTCTCGCCGAAATTGGCTTCTCCCGCGGATGGACCAGGGGAGACTGAGAAAAGTTCCGAGACGCCACAGCTGGGTCCGCGGAGGACCTCGCCGGCCAACGCCGTCACGCTCAGTGCGGTACGAGCAGGGCTGGAATTCGTGAGCGATAGCAGCGTCCGGGCGATTGTCAGGAAGGGGTGGCCGAGAGCGTTTTGCGGACCAGCTAGTTGGTGCGGCGCATGCAACAAGGGTGCTGGTAAACTCTACGTCATCGAGGATTCCAACATGCACGAGGAAACAGGCAAGGGTAGCCGCCCGGGGCCACAATGGGACTTTGTATCAACTGCTTTACTCTGGGCACTCTTGATCTGCCTGGCGCTCTCGATGGCCAGGCCGCTTTGGCCGCAGGATGCCGCCACACCCACATTTGAGGAGATCGAAAGACAAGCGGCCGAGGCTCGCGATTCGCATCGGCTTGAGAAAGCTTCCGCGCTCTACCGCAAGGGGCTCAAACTCCGACCGAGTTGGAATGAGGGAACCTGGTACCTCGGAACGAGTTTGTATGGGCTAAAGCGCTATGCCGAAGCGCGCGATGCCTTCCGGCATGTAGCAATCTCGCAGCCCGGCAATGGTCCGGCGTGGGCGTTGTCCGGTATGTGCGAGTTCGAACTGAAGAATTACCCTCGCGCGCTAGAGTACCTAACGCGCGCGGAGAGTATGAACCTGGGCGGGAATGAAGAGCTGAATTCGCTGGTCCATCTTCGTATTGCCCTTCTGGAAAACCGCGAAGGGGCATTCGAACAGGCTTATGCCCATTTGATCCCGATTGTGGCGACTGGCACGTACCCGGAGGTGATTGAAGCCCTGGGTCTAACCATTCTGCGGACGCCGCTCCTTCCCTCCGAGATTCCAGAGCATGATCGCGACCTTTACCAAAGGGCAGGCGAGGCGTTGTTTGACACGCTCACTCACGACAAGGATGGCGCCGCACGCATCTTCGAGGAACTTGTGACTTCCTATCCGAACCGGCCGAATGTGCATAACGCTCGCGGAGCATTCCTGGTCGATTCAGACCCTGGTGAAGCCATGAAGGAGTTCGAGCGGGAGCTTGAAATCAGCCCTTCAGACAGCAGCGCTCTGTTTCGCCTGACATCCCTCTTTTTGAAGCAGGGCAATCCCGAGAAGGCGGTCGATTATGCGCGCCGGTTCGTGAAGTCCAGCCCAACCGCTGTGGCGGCGCATCGGCTTCTGGGTGAAGCGTTGCTCCAATCGGGGGCGGTTGCTGGCGCCATTGCGGAGTTGCAATCAGCGGTCAAGCAAGAGCCTGATTTTGCCCAGACCCACTTTCTCCTGGCCGAAGCGTACAAGAGGGCCGGCAACAAGCTTCTGGCTAGCAAGGAGATGGCGGAATTCCAACGCCTGGACAGGAAACAGAAGCATGACTTCAGCAACGCGAGCCCCCTGCAGTAGTCGCGCACCTGCCGGGCCGTGGTTAGCTCCAAATATGTCTGGCGCGGGAATTCCTCTACTTTTTCCGCGCCGGAGGCGCCGCTGGTTCTTCAATCGAGACCACGCGGTCTCCTTGCACATTGTGGAGCGTTTGCCGGATTCCGCTTGGCCAGGCAATGTCGATCTGCACGGCCATCTTCGAAGCACCAAGCCCAAAGTGGACCCGGCTGTCGCTGGAAGAAGCGTAACCAACGCTCGTCGTTACCTCATTGAACTGCTGGGTGCCGTCCGAGGTTGTGAGCTTGATCTGCGCGCCAATCCCCATGCGGTTGCTCGTTGTGCCGCGAAGTTGCAGCAGTACCCAGTGGTTGCTGGTCCTGGTGATGTTATGAAACAGCTTGGCGGGGCTATTCAGTACTGACACCACGACATCCATACGACCTTCATTAAACAGATCGCCGACTGCGGAGCCCCGGTGTAGTGCCGAAATCTGAAATGCGGCTCCGGCCGTGGCGCTCACGTCCTGGAACTTCCCATTGCCGAGGTTCCGGAAAACGGCGTTTGGCTCCTTGTAAGAGCGCCCCGAGGCAATAACCGGATCCAGAACGTTGGATCGTGCCGCAAGCAGATCCTTCCAACCGTCGTTGTCCAGATCGACAATGGCATTGGACCATCCCGCCATGTTCTGCGTTTCCCAGGCGAGTCGGCTCCCGGTTGTGACATCTTCGAATTCGCCGCCGCCGCGATTGATGAAAAGGGGAAACATCTCTGTAGGCAAGGCGGTGAACCAGATGTCGGGACGGCCGTCGTTGTTTACATCGCGAAAATCTGCACCCATGCCGGAGACGGTCTTGCCATTCGGGTTATAGGCCACCCAGGATTGGACGGCAACCTCCTCGAAGCGCTTCCCCCCGACATTGTGGAAGAGAAAGTTCGGACTGTCGTCGTTGGCCACAAAGATGTCCATGAAACCATCGCCGTCGTAGTCGGCGATCGCCGCACCCATGCCCCGCCCCAGATGCTGCGCAATGCCGGTCTCGGCCGAAACATCTGTAAAGGTGCCGTCGCCATTGTTCCTGTAGAGGGTGTTGGGAAGAGGCTCATAGAGAAGCGGGCTGCAATAGTTGCGAATGTCGGCAACTCTGCACTCGGGATCCTTGTCCACGTCCCACTTCACATAGTTGGTCACAAAGAGGTCCAGAAGCCCGTCATTGTTGTAGTCCACCCAGGCCGCGGCAACGGACCACATCTTCTTCCCATAGAAGATCGCTCCGCCAACGCTGGCCTTGTCGGTGACATCGCTGAATGTGCCATCGCCGTTGTTGCGGTAGAGATGGTTTTTTGTGACGCCGACCACGTAGAGATCCGGGCGTCCATCGTTATCGAAGTCGCCGACAGCAACTCCCATATCGTACCCGTCGCCGCCCAGACCGGCTTTCTCTGTGACATCGGTAAACGTGCCATCGCCGTTGTTGTGGTAAAGCCGATTCCTGAACTGTGGTCCCTCTTTCCTGAGAGATGGAATGGCGGCGCCGTTGACGAAAAATATGTCCGGGTAGCCATCGCCGTCGTAATCGATCAGAGCGACGCCTGCAACCATTGTCTCGATCTGATTCTTGTTTGGCGTTGGCGAACTGTCGATGGAAAAGTCTATACCACTCTGCGCGGCAATCTCATCGAACAGGATCGGGCCGCCCATTGCCGGCTGAGCCGGAGGCGCTTTCTGAGCAGTGGTAGATCTTTGAATTGCAACAGAGAACAACATCATGAGGCACGTGAGGGCGGCCTTCCGGAAGATCAATGCGCCTACATTATCCCGCCGAATTCCCGCCATTATATTGCCTCCAAAGTATCGCATCAAAATAACTTAGATCCTGAAGCCTGACCTGCCGCGTTAACCCTCGGTTCGGCCGCTGGTCCGCGAGCGCGCCTGAAATGACCGCTCTAAAGTCCGGCCTCAACAAAGGAGACTATAGTGGTCCGAGATGCAGTCAGTCACGTTAATCATGCACAGAATTGTTGGCCGCGAACCGTCGCGTCCAATCTATTGATTCATAAAGTGTTAAACATTTGTAACGTTACACTTGAAAACGTTCGGCGGGGAAGAGTGGAAGAACTTCAAATTGCGCGCGCGCTGCTGTAACGCGCGCACTGCTGTAATATGAAGCCATTCATCTGGGGTAGGCTTGGATGCAAGGTTCCTCCGGGCAGTCGGCGAGCAACGAACAAGCAGAGTTGGAGATTGTCTTGGCCGCCCTGGCGCGCAATCCCCGCCTTGCAAACCTCTTGCGCTACCTTGCGGACCGATACTTCCAGGGCAAGACCGCCGAAATCACTGAGTACAACATTGCGACCGAGGTATTTGGACGTTCAAAAACATCCTTCGATGGCTCAACGGATTCCATCGCTCGCGTTGAGGCCCACCGGCTGAGAAAAAGATTGAAGGAGTACTACGAAAAGGAGGCCCGGGATCACGCCATTCTGATCTCGCTTCCCTACCGAAGCTATGTCCCGCAATTCCAACGCCGCGACGCGTCTCCATTCGCCGCTGCAGTGTCCAAACCTCCTACTGAAAACAAGGAACGGAAGGACCTGCCCTCGGAGCTCGCTCTTCATACCGAGGACGCTCAAGAAGTGGTCGAAACGGAGACCGCTGAGATGCCCCCCATGAGGCGACACACCTATCGGGGCCGGATTCTGATCTACACCGGTGCTGCAATCGCCGTGCTGCTTCTTGCCAGCTTTGGCGCTTCGCGATTTTTCTCGCGGAACAGCGCCGCAAATTCGCACGGGACCGAGGACGCACTTTCGCCGAGCCTGAACCTGTCGCCCGCCCCTGCCAATGCGGCTCGTGTTCCAATACGATTGCTCGCCGGCTATCAGGGAACCCCAAGAGTGGATAGTGCAGGCGAGTACTGGGAACCGGATCGTTACTATACGGGCGGCGCAGCCTTCAGGCGCCCTGACGCCCCGGTGACAAAAACCAGCGATCCGAAGCTGTTTGACTATTGGCGCACCGGCGACTTCAGTTACGATATTCCCTTGGCACCGGGACCCTATGAGCTGCACCTGTATTTTGTAGCCTCGCCACAGGACGATCCCAAATCCAGTTTCTTCAACGTCAGCGTCAACGGCCAGATGCTCTTGAAAGCGTTCAACATCGGTCTCGATGCTCTCGGAGCCAATATCGCCGATGAGCGCGTCTTCAAGGACATTTATCCGGACAAAGATGGCATCCTTCATGTGAAGTTCTTTCAGGACCGCACGTCGCCGTCTCTGAATGCTATCGAAATCCTGCCCGGCTTACCGCATAGACAGCTCCCCATGCGCATTGTCATGCAACAAGCGGCTTTGAAAGACCACCGTGGAAACATATGGCATCCAGATAACTACTTTCAAAATGGTATGACTTCAGATCCCCCCCGCAAGGTAGACGGAACTCCCGATCCAGACCTTTACGCGCTCGAACGCTACGGTCATTTCACATACTCGTTGCCGGTCGACACACGCGGCCGTTATACGCTCGTACTCCATTTCGCCGAGCTTTACTGGGTCCCCAATCCTGCGGACTCCGTGGGCGTAGGAACCAGGTTGTTTCGCGTCTATTGCAACGGGGCGACGCTGCTCGACAATTTTGACATCCTCAAAGAAGCTGGCAGCCAGCACGCCCTCACCAAGACTTTCACTCACCTGCAGCCTTCTCCAGAAGGGAAGCTCGACTTGACGTTTGAGCCGATCGTAAACTACGCAACCGTCTCGGCGATCGAAGTCATTGATGAATCAGAGTGACGACTCCGAATTGGATGGGCGGAGAAAATGAATTGTGTTTGACTCCGAGCGCGATAGCACTCAGCCAGCACTTTCTGGAATCTCTCTGACAGCGTGAAGTCTTGTACCTCTCCTTCGGCTCGTAGTTGCAATCTCCAGGATAGGACTTCCTATTCGCGCATCTGACGCTCATAGAGGATGGGCGCTACAGTTCCTTGGCCGCGAAGAACGATTCCCCCGTAGACAGGCGCGGACACAATACGGACACATTTTGGGGACCAAAACATACCATTTGGCACCAGACGGCACAACAACTCGAATTAGAGTTCCCCTTATATGTCAATAACTTATGATGGTTCTAAACCGCTTAGCAGATTGGAAGGCGGCCCTGAAAAGGCCGGCGTCGGCGGTTCAATCCCGTCTCTGGCCACCACTTTCAAGTCCGGGATTCACCGGCAGATACTCTAAAATATGTTCTGTAGGCGCACTGACTGCCCGATGATAGTCTCTAGGACTGTATGCTGGGACGGTGCCACTGCACGTACGATCAAATCACCACTTCCTGATGTATCCCGTACTGAACAAAGGTCGCGGGCTCGGGGACAGCGGGCGCAGTAATTTGCCCCTTCAACCTGATCCTGCACATCACAAGCAGCAGATTGACGAGGCAAGCAGTTGAGCAAGGCCATCTCCGAGACGAAATCTCCTACCGCATCATCCCGACCGCTCTGCGTGGATTTAGACGGCACGTTGGTGAAGTCGGATACGCTGGTGGACTCCCTTCTGGTGCTCGCCAGAACACGTCCTGGGCTGCTGTGGAAGCTGCCCAGCCGCTTGATGCGCGGGAAGGCGGCGTTCAAGGCGTTTGTCACCGACTCCGTCACGCTGGATGTGGCGCGCCTTCCCTATAACCTCAAGGTGCTTCAGTTTCTTCAGCAAGAGCACGTAAAAGGCCGGCCAATCTACTTGACCACGGGCGCAGACTCGCGCGTGGCGCAGCGGGTTGCGGATAATCTGGGCATATTTACCTCCGTACTGGGTTCAGATGGCTCGACCAATCTGATTGCGGGGAAGAAGCTGGACAGATTGCGGGCCCATCTGGCTGTGGATGCGTTCGACTATATCGGCAACGCGCGTCCCGATCTGCCGCTGCTGGCGCAAGCCACCGAGCCCATGGTGGCCAATCCGAGCCTGGGATTGCGCATGGGGATGCGGACGCGCGGCATTCGGCCTACGCGCTTGTTTGAGGAGCGCCGCAGTCCCTTGCAGGCCATGCTGAAGGCCATGCGCGTGCATCAGTGGGCCAAGAATCTGCTGATCTTTGTGCCGCTGCTGCTGTCGCACGGTCTGAGCATCGCCCGCCTGCTCACGGCGTTGCTGGCTTTTCTCTGTTTCAGCTTTGCCGCATCCGCAACCTACATGGTCAACGACCTGCTGGACATTGAAGCCGATCGAAGGCATGCCCGCAAGCGCCTGCGACCCTTCGCGTCGGGTGATCTGTCGGCCGTGGCCGGGCTTGGCGCGGTGGTCGTATTGCTCTTGCTGGCTCTCTCTGGAGCGCGGTTTCTTGCGGCTGGGTTCTACGGCTGGCTGCTTCTGTACCTGGCCTCGACTCTGGCCTACTCCTTGTACCTGAAGCGCATTGCGCTGGTGGACGTGCTAGTTCTATCCGGGCTGTACACCTTGCGCCTGCAGGCGGGCAGCGCGGCAACCCAAACGCCTATCTCTCACTGGCTCGCGGGCTTCTCGGTATTTCTGTTTCTCTCGCTCGCCATCGTGAAGCGTTTTGCCGAACTGGAAAACCTGCGCGCCAGCAATTCACCGCCCAAGAATGGACGCGGCTATCTGGTGGCGGATATCGAACAACTGCGCAGTTTCGGCACGTCCAGCGCGTACGCAGCGGTTGTGGTCTTCTCCATCTATATCAGTAGCCAAAGCGTGATGACTCTGTATCGCAAGCCAAGCCTGCTCTGGCTGATGGTGCCCCTCATGCTCCTGTGGCTTAGCCGGGTGTGGCTGCTGGCCTCGCGCGGGGAACTGAACGAAGACCCGGTTGTTTTTGCTCTTACCGACCGGATGAGTCTGCTGATCGGTGTGGTGGTGGTGGTGGTTGCGCTGCTTGCGCTGTGACCTGCAGACGGCACGTTCTTCTGGCAGCAAATATCGCTATAGGCTGAAGCAGGCTGAGAGCGTTGTTCCAGAAAAAATCGAAATCTCTTATGGCACGCCACACACAGTTGCTGGAACACAGCCAAAGACAGTGATTGAAGATACTGCGCGGCTATGATAACAACAGTCCAAGGCGCGCCTGTCCGATACGGATTCTGGCGCTGAAATGAGAAGAATGGAAAGGGAGCAAGACCTGTCCAGCGGCCCCGAGGCCGCAAACATCTTCACCAAGACCATCGCGGAACACCTTGAAGTGGTGCGCCAGTTGGAAGAGCAGCAGGGAGTACTGGCGGCGATTGCGCAGGCCATGACAGAAACCTTGCACGCTGGCGGCAAGATTCTGTGGTGCGGCAACGGCGGCAGCGCAGCCGACTCGCAGCATCTGGCAGCCGAGTTGGTGGGCCGCTTTCGCCGCGAACGCCGCGGGCTGCCCTCGGTAGCGCTGACCACGGATACTTCAATCCTCACTTCCGTGGCGAACGACTACGGATTCGAATCGGTATTTTCTCGCCAGGTGGAGGCGATCGGAGTTTCTGGCGACCTGCTGGTCGGCATTTCCACCTCGGGCAACAGCCCCAACGTGGTTGCCGCGCTCCAGGCTGCCCACGCCCAAGGACTGGTGACGGTGGCTTTCACCGGCGTTGGAGGCGGCAGGCTGGCCCCGCTCGCCGATCACCTCTTCGCAATTGCCTCCCGCGATGCGGCGCGCATTCAGGAAGCGCATATCCTGGCCGGACACATGCTCTGCGACTGGATCGAACTCGACTGGGTACAGAGCCATGCTGCGGATCACAAATCTGCTGGTGCAGAACAAGCCGAAGGAGCCACGCAACCGGGGAGGCCGCGGTGATCGAGAATCTGCATGAGGTGATCCGGGAGATCGAGCACAAATGGGCCGCCAAGCGCCTGCTGGTGGTGGGCGATGTGATGCTCGACAAGTACATCTGGGGTGAGGTGGGACGCATTTCGCCGGAGGCGCCGGTGCCCATTGTGCGCGCCACACACCACAGCGAGCAACCGGGCGGCGCAGCCAACGTGGCCATGAATCTGGTTCGTCTGGGCGCGCAGGCCCACGTCATCGGCTTTGCCGGCGGCGACGAGAACCATCGGCTGTTGGACGAGAGCATGTGCGCCAACGGGATCTCTTCCGACCTCATCGTTTCAGAGGGTTTCCCCACCATCACCAAGCAGCGCATTCTGGGCGGCCGGCAGCAGATGCTGCGCCTGGACAGCGAGCGGCTGGGAGCGCGGTCAGAGGAGGACTACGGCCGCCTGGTTGCCTGCGTGCTCGGCCAATTGCAAGGCTACGATGCCGTGGTGCTTTCCGATTACGCCAAGGGAGTGTTTACTCCCGAGGCCTGCCAGACGATCATTCACGCCGCGCGCACGCTGGGCATCCCGGTGCTGGTCGACCCCAAAAGCGCGGACTTTACCCGCTACCGCGGCGCAACCACCATCTGCCCGAATCTCAGCGAGCTGTCTTCAGCCGCTCACTTGGACGCGAACGATCTGAAGGGCTTGCTGGATGAAGCCGAGTCCATGGTTGCGGAGTTCGATATTGAGTTCCTCACCGCTACGCTCAGCGAAAAGGGCATTGCCCTGGTCCGTCCCGGCCACCGCTTCATGGCCCCGGCCCTGGCCCGCCAAGTCTTCGACGTCTCTGGCGCTGGAGACACGGTGATTGCTGTGCTCGCCCTGTGCCTCGCTTCCGGACTCGAGCCGGAGACCGCCGTCGAACTGGCCAACGTGGCCGCCGGCATTGTGGTCGGCAAGGTGGGCACTGTGCCGGTGGAGAAGTTTGAGCTGCTGGCGGCGCTGACCCCGGAGATTGCCCTGCACGCCGAAAACAAGGTGCTGAGCCGCCAGGAACTGGTCAGCCGCGTCTCCCTGTGGAAGGCTAACGGCGAGCGCGTGGTGTTTACCAACGGCTGCTTCGACCTGCTGCACGTCGGCCACATTACCGTGCTGGAACAGGCCCGCCGCTTCGGCGACCGGCTCATTGTGGCCATCAATAGCGACGCTTCTGTCAAAGCACTAAAGGGGCCCAGCCGTCCCATCGTAGGCGAGCGCGAGCGCGGACGCGTGCTGGCCGCTCTGGCTGCCGTGGATGCCGTTATGGTCTTCGACGAACCCACTCCGCTCGAACTGATTGTGGCCACCCGTCCCGACGTCATCGTCAAAGGAGGCGACTACGCTGTGGATACCGTGGTCGGCGCGCGCGAGGTCCAGTCCTGGGGCGGCCAGGTCAAGATCGTGCCCATCGTCCAGGGCTTCTCCACCACCGGCCTTATCGAAAAGGGCGCGGGAAAGTAGCAGCTGGCAGGCGCCTCGGCGTTTGCGCCCAGGTGGGAGGCGCAGGGCGGTTTGGCGTGGAGGCCGATTCCGCGTATACTAGAGATTCTGCAAGCTGGCGGGGAAGTGTGTCCTTACGATCCCGGCTGGCCGCCCCTGCGGGCAGGTTCGTTCTGAGCGCTCTTTTATGGGCGTTTCGAGACGGTAGAACGCGGCGGCACGAAACATAAAAGTCTGGAGCCAGTCATGTCACAGGTATGCGATATTTGCGGGAAAGGCCCGCAGTTCGGCAATAACGTCTCTCACGCGCACAACATTACCCGCCGTAAGTGGAGCGTGAATCTGCAGGCAGTCAAGGCGCTGGTCAACGGCGTATCCAAGCGGATTCGGGTTTGCACCAGCTGCATCAAGAGCGGCAAAGTTGCCAAGGGTACCGGCACCAAAGCCGTCAAGGCGTAAGACTAGCGGGCACATAGCCTGCTGCGTTTAGCCTGCGGTGAATTCAGGATCGACGCGAACCCCGTCCAGCCCGGACGGGGTTTTGTTGTGTCTGTTTTTCGTGTGGGGCTACGGCTCTTGCCGGGTGAAGGTAAGCGAAGCGGAGTTGATGCAATAGCGCAGGCCGGTGGGCTTGGGACCGTCCGGAAAGACGTGGCCCAGGTGGCCGCCGCAGCGGGCGCAGGTTACTTCGACGCGCCTCATGCCCCAACTCACGTCTTCGTGCTCCGCTACGGCTTTGGACTCGGCAGGCAGTACAAAGCTGGGCCAGCCGCAGCCGGAGTCGAACTTGGCCCCGCTCTGAAACAGCAGCGCTCCGCAGCCCGCGCAGTGGTAGTCGCCGGTCTCGTGATTCTGAGTCAGAACGCCGGTAAAAGCCCGCTCGGTGGCCTTTTCGCGCAGGACTTGATACTGCTCCGGCGTCAGCTTGGCGCGCCACTCCGCCTCAGTGCGCACAATCTTTTCGGGCGTTTCGCTCATGGTGCTCTCCTGAATCTCTCGCCCCTATTGGATGCGCGCAGCCGGCAAAAGCACCGGGAACCCCTGCTAGATCTCGGCTATGACTTCAATCTCTACCAGCACATCTTTGGGCAGACGGGAGATTTCGACCGTGGTGCGCGCCGGCGGGGCAACGCCCTCGGGGGCCAGATACGCGCCATAGACCGCGTTCATCTCCGCAAAGTCCTTCAGGTCCTTGAGGAAGACGGTGGTCTTGACGACGTTGGCGAGGCTCGATCCGGAGGCTTCAAGGATGGCCTTCAGGTTCTCAAGCACACGGGTGGTCTGCTCGGTAATGCCGCTGGCCACGACCTGCTGGGTGGCCGGGTCCAGAGGAATTTGCCCGGCGGTAAAGACCAAGTTGCCGACGCGCACGCCCTGGGAATAGGGTCCGATGGCGGCGGGCGCTCCGTTGGTTGCGATGATGGTTTTGCTCATGCCTCCGATTGTAGCCGGAGAGCGGGCGGCAAATCTCACTGTCCGGCACCAGAAGCCGTGCCGTTAGCCAAGGATGGTGTTGTCGATCAGGCGGGTTGCGCCGACCCAGGCGGCTACGGCGAAGAGGCTTCCGGGGACGGCGGTTTCCACCGGCTCCAGCGTGGCCCAATTCACCAGTTCAACGTAGTCCACACAAATTTCAGGCTCCTTGGCGAAGGTTTCCAGGGCTGCCGCGATCAGCGTTCCGGAGCGACGTTCTCCTCCGTCGACGAGGGCCCTGGTTTCCAGAATCACCCGGCTGAGGATGAGGGCCTGCATGCGCTCTTCGGCGCTAAGGTACAGATTCCGTGAGCTTAAAGCCAAGCCATCGGCCTCGCGGACGATGGGGCAGACTTCGATTTCTGTGGGAAGGAGGAGGTCGGTGACCATGCGGCGCAGAACGGCGACCTGGGCGGCGTCTTTTTGGCCGAAGAAGGCGCGGTCAGGTTCGGCGGCGATGAGCAGCTTGCTGACCACGGTGGTGACGCCGCGGAAGTGGCCGGGGCGCGATGCGCCGTCAAGGCGGCTGCTGAGGCCTTCAACCTCGACAAACGTGGCTGCACCGGCGGGGTAAAGCTCCTCGACTGAGGGCGCGAATACTACGTCTGCGCCATGGACTTCGGCGAGGGCGCTGTCGGCTTCAAGGGTACGCGGGTAGACGGCGTAATCCTCGTTTGGGCCGAACTGGGTAGGGTTCACGAAGACGCTGACGGCGACTTGATCACACGAAGCTGCCGCTGTCCGAATCAGGGATGCGTGACCGGCGTGCAATGCGCCCATGGTGGGCACAAGGCCAATGGTGTGGCCGACGCTGCGACCCTCACGGGACCACTGGCGGAGTTCGGCTACGGTGTGCAGGATTTGCATTCGTTCTTCCTTTATTTTCTAAAGTTTGCGTGAGTTTCGAGCGACTGCCGTTCGGCCGATGTGAGGTGATAGCTCTCCTCGTCGGAGGGGAAGGCGTGGCGCTCGACGTCTTCGCGATAGTGCTCAATGGCGGTGCGGATCAGCGCGCCCGCGTCGGCGTAACGGCGGACAAACTTGGCTGCTGGGGCAAAGGTCAGGTTCACTAAATCATGGAAAACCAGAATTTGGCCGTCGCAGTCCGGACCTGCGCCGATGCCGACGGTGGGCACGGGCAACTCGGCGGTGATGGCCGCGGCGGCCTCGCGGGGCACGCCTTCCAGAACGATCAGGCCGGCTCCAGCTTCGGCCAGGGCCAGGGCGTCGGCTTTGAGCTGGAGAACGGCGTCGGCGGTGCGGGCCTGCACGCGGAAACCGC
>Ga0255354_1000344_pt1 | contig 29882 bp, 20 predicted proteins | sample HBST50metaG_FD_189942 | JGI IMG/M metagenome (GOLD analysis project Ga0255354, IMG submission 189942) | Peat soil microbial communities from Stordalen Mire, Sweden - H.B.S.T50 | ecosystem: Environmental > Terrestrial > Soil > Wetlands > Peat | place: Sweden: Norrbotten County, Stordalen Mire...
CTCGCGCCTTGAGTTCAATCTGAAGCCGGTTCCCTCTGCCCATACCTTCAGATATACCGCAGCAAAAGCCTCACCACAAGTATCTACTATGGTTACCTATACATGCGGTCACGGCACTAGTACCGCTCTCCGGGGAGCGCTGAAATTCGCTTTCGCGCCGCATTCATCAACGCCTGCCCTAACAGACGAAGAGCATCCCGCACACCGCATCGCATTGGCTGAAGGAATCGCTTCGGATGGACCAAGGACAGTTGTTGAGGGTAAGTTCTTTCGTGCGCGCGGCACAACCTCGAATCTTCGCGCAGACGGTCAGCACTTGCGAAGATCAATGTGTTTTGAGCGTAATACCACTCCACCTGCTCGTTCGCCCAGACGCTTCCGCGAATGCAATCGATCGGCAGATAGTCGTGGGTGTTGAACAGGGTTGCCCAATAATCAGGCCACCGCTCGTTCAAGTGATGCGTGCCCCCCTGCAGTGGAATTGCCGCTGAAAACAGCACCACCGGCGCCAATCGAGTAAGAGAATCGATAAATCCCTCTGCGGACTCTGGAGGGAGGTGCTCTGCAACCTCAAGCGACATCGCCAGGTCGAATGTACGACGAAGCTCAAATCGTGAAGAAAGATCTGTAGCTTTGAATTGGCCCAACGGGATTTGAAGTTGCCGACGGTCGACGTAATCGCCGTCAAGACCAACCACATCGGCGATGCCCAAATCCCGGAACACAGAAAGCCACGTCCCGTCACCGCAACCCACGTCCACGATGGACTCCGGGCGCACCAAGTCTAGGACAAGGGGAGCCACTGCCAGAGCCGAACGGCGAGATGCGCCTCGAATCGTGTCGTAGAACGCGCGGTTGTACGGCGCCTCAGTCTTTTCGCCAAGGGAAGGTGCAGTCAATTGCTGATTGGCAAGAGCCAAGCTGTCTCCTCTCGAGTTCTCGATTGTGGCAGTGGAACCATCTCCGAAAGAGCTTGGCCTGAGGTAAGTTTTGAAGCGTTGACTTAATCCCTTTGGCCAGTATTCACGGCGGGAGGCATTGCCAGCGGAGCGCCTCGAGTCTCGAACTGGTACATTGCCTTGTCACAATACCTCACGCAGGAAGCCTTGAGTTGCGGAAGGGCCATCTGCGCCCATTTTGCGACGCCTAACCCCAATATCGGCTTTATCCACGCGTATTTTGAGCGCAAATGGGGCTCCTCCAGATGTCCTCGAAGTTCGGCCGCCACGCGCTGCATTTCAGCCATAAGATCCGGCCTCTCCGGACTGAACGCACCATACCAATTCTGGAGATACGTCAAGCAGGCCTTGCGCACGCGCTCGCTTTCTTCGAGCGACCGCAGGTACTGAATCTGCAGCTTCAAAGAAAGCAGCAGGGAGTCCTTTTTCTTATTTGAGCGGCCAATGTAGCTGATGCTGCCCATGCCGGTAGCTCTGTAGAAAATTCTCGTCTCTGGTACGAATCGGGTGCCTTCGGCTGCGAGCAGAACACGGGCATAATACTCGCCATCCTGATCGTAGTGAAGACGCGTGTCCCAGGGCCCCGCAGCCTCAGCCAACTCCCGGCTTACCAGCCAGGTTGCGTTCTGCATGTGCAAGTTTTCGCTCATCTTCCTAAGCATCCATTCGGCGGGAGATAAATCTTGCCACAGGGAGTTGCAAACCACGCGAGCGGACCGGGTTCGATAGTAAAACGGCGCCCAAGGAGACGAAAGGAGTACCCGCTTGCTGTCCCCTTCCCGCAGCGCCGCAAGCTGCCGTTCAATCTTGTCCGGCGCCAGCAGATCGTCTGAGTCCAACTCCTGAATGTAGTCTCCATGGCTTAGCCCATAGGCGTGGTTTACTGCTGCCGAAAGGCCACGATTCTCCGTGGAAATCACTGTCACTCTTGGGCCGAAGCGCCGTGCCAATTCGCCCGTACGGTCCCGTGACCCGTCATCGACTACGATGATCTCCGTGGGCTGCCACGTTTGGGCAAGAGCGGATTGTATCGTTGAGCCGATCGTCGCCGCGGCGTTGTAGGCGGGGATCAGAATTGAGACCAATGGTTTCATGGCAAGACCTGCCCTCGCAACTGGATGGTTCTGAATCAGTGAATTTCGTGCGGCTCCGGCACACTTCCTCGACAGCCTTTCAGTCGCGGCAGCGGGGGACCACGTAACTCGCACAATTAAATCACATACGGTACGCCAAGACGCATCGGAACCGCCCACCGCTGGTTCGCTGATCATGATTTTGGTGGCCGGTAATCAATCAAAATGTTACTATTTTCCCAAATTCGTGTATAAGAAGAGCCGCCATCTGGCAAAATGCCGCGCGTAACCTGAAATCATGATGGCGGGCCGTACAATGCACCCTGGCCGTCTCTACGTGAACGTTGTCCATCGAGGAGAAATCGATAATGACGAAGACATTGAAAACGATACTGTTTGGACTTCTCATGAGCGCCTTTTGCAGCGCGGAAGCCCAGACCTGCACAGCTTCCGGAACGAAGTTGAATGCGGCAACCTGCAATCAAGCGGACGTTCAGGCTTGTTTCACCGCCGCAACCTCCTCGACGACCGTCATCAACATTCCTGCGTGCAGTGGAGGAAGCACCTGGGGGAGTGAGACCACGTTCACAGTTCCGAGCGGCAACACATCCTTGTCGATTTTGGGGGCGGGCAGTCTCACGACACCAGGCGGAGGCGACCAGACGGTTATCATCGACGGGTCAAACAGCACAAGCCCGATCTTGCAAATCTTCACTGCAGCCGCATCGTCCACTTTCAGAATTGCGGGAATTACGTTTGAACTCAATTCCGGCACCACGAAGAACAATGGAATTGTGATTATCGGCGGATCCTCACAACATATCCGCACGGACCACGTCCATTTCGTCTCTGCGGTAAATTCAAATGTCTTTCAGTTTAGCGGTTGCGTTTACGGAGTCTTAGACCACTCCATCTTTGACGAAGCTGCCGGAAGTACCAGTAACTCGGTTCGTCTTTACAATCAGGGGCCTTGCTACGGCGACGCTCTGGGCGTGGGCGATCAGGCTTGGGCGCATAGCACGGGACTCGGCGGGCCCAACTTCATGTTTGTCGAGAACAATGTCTTCAACAACGGGGCTGGAGACGACTGCACCGATGGCGGTAGCTTCGTTTGGCGATTCAATACAATGAACACGACCGCGCCCGCGCCCAGCGTTCAGACACACCCGACGGGCGGTGGTGGACGAATCCGCGGATGCCGCGCATGGGAGGTCTACCAAAATCAATTTCTAGCCTCCAACTATATCAATGCTGCTCTCTGGATGAGCAGCGGAACGGGAGTTGTCTGGGGCAACACCGCACCAGGCTCCTCTGCCGGGGGCGGCGCCGGCTACCAGAACTTCCTTGAACTGCTCTCGATGCGACAGAGTAACTCCACTTACTCGGAGTCCGCCCCGCCGAATGGTTGGGGATACTGCGGAACGGCGTACAACGGCACGGGGTCCAACTGGGACCAGAACCTCAGTGCCAGCAGCGGGCGGAGCTGTCTGGATCAGCCGGGACGTGGAATCGGGGATCTTCTGACTGGCGGTTTTACCTTTGACGGAAGCGGCTCGAACAATGTCACCAACACTGCAACAGGCTGCACCTCTTCTTCCCCCTGCGCAGCGCCGAGACAGGCTTCGGAGCCTATCTATGAATGGATGGACAACTATTCAGCGGTTCCACAGAACCCGAGCAACCTTGTCGCCAATTCGAACCCGTCGGCCCTCATCGCCAACTCGGATTACTACACTTGGTGCAGCGCTTCCAGTCTGAGCGGTTGTACCAGTTTCAACGGAACCGTGGGAGTAGGCAGCGGAACGCTCGCCGCTCGTCCTTCCACATGCACCACTGGCGTAGCCTATTGGGCAACCGATCAGGGCTCCTGGAACAACAGCGGCAGCGGCGGACAGGGACAACTGTTCAAATGCACGTCGACCAACACATGGACACTTTTTTATACCCCCTACACGTATCCTCATCCCCTTGTTGCATCGAGCCCCGCGCCGGGTATTCCAGTGAATCCCCAAGCGACGTTGCAAACGAGCACCACGACACAGACCACGTCCAAGCCGGCTGCCAAGGTCAGCAAACCGGCTACCCAGACGCCTCAACCAACTGTTCCGAAGCCTCCGCAGTGAACCGGAGCGAGAGCTTCCGGTATGCTGAGCCGTCCTTCGAAGCTGCCTCTTGCTGGGCCATCCAGCAAGAGGCGGTGGATGATCTCCAGGCCAAGAAGCTTGTGGAGTTCGGTGGTGTAGTTCCGATCTCCCTTCAGGTGACGTTCGACCACCATTTCGAGTCCTTTCCGGTCGATGTAGGATCTGGAAAGGCTGCGGGCGTCGAGCAATACCTCTCGAACGTAATCCGCTAGTGCATCCCGGTACCAAATCCGGAAATGAAAGGGTTTGTGCCGCCCCAGGAATGCGCGCTCGAAATGGAGCGCTGAAAAGGAGTGGTCAAGTCGCGCCAGCCATTGCGGCATGCCCATGTCAAAGGCATATTCCGCTTTGAACGAAAATTCGAGAAGACCTCGGAGTGCCGCGCCGGAGATATTTCCCGCAGTTCCTGCCAGCCCGCGGTCGGTACGAATTCCCAGCAACTCGCGGTTCCCATCGGCGACCAGCCTCAACGAAACATCGCTGCTGGCCAGGGCCGGGGCAGGCGAGCGAAAGACCGTCCGGACAAAATCGTTATCAAGGTAGGGAGAGCGCATGGCAAGCTGCGTCTGCTCCAGTGCCAACACTCCATAGAGAAACCACGGAGCCAGTTGGAAAGCCGCCAGCGCAACGGGGGGCCCATGAAGTACCTCTGCGCAGGTCTTCGTTGCCAAGTGGATGTCAGACAGAAACTCCGGGCAAAACAAGCCTGCAACCGGCTCCACGGGCTTGAATGCGCGAACTCCCCGCAGAATTTCTCCGCCATAGTTACCCGTCATTCTCACTGGGGCGATGGTGCGCGCCATCTCATTGAGATAGAGATCGGGCGCGCGGCTGGCGTCTACGCATCCATCGGTGAGGTATACAGCCCGCTCCGCGTAGTGACGAAATTGAGAAAGAAACTCCCGGCCAGCAGTGAGCACCTGGTGGGACTGGTGGCACATTTCCGCCACGCGTCGCGCCACACGAACGTCCTGGTTCTCGCGGAACATGCTGCCGAAGGTGTAGCAAGGCAACGACCCTGGATCGGCCTCGCGGCAGGCCAGGATCATGCGCGTGTCGAGACCGCCGGTGAGGGACATTCCGATCTGTTCCCGCCCCGCAAAATACCGCGGCAGATTTCGCGTGAACACCGCACGAAGTTCCTGGTAGTACGCCTCCGGATCGAGCTGTTCCTGTTCTTCCCACTCGTTTGTCTGGAAGTAAGCGTGCTTTCCTGCGAGTGAACCATTTCGAAAGGTCCATGCAGAGCCTGGCGGCAGAACCTGGATGCCGTCAAAAAGGGTTCGGTTCTCCAGGACAGCGCCGCAGGAGACAAACTCTCCAAGCCCTCTGGAGTCCAAACGCCTGAGTTCGGGACGCACGGCCAAAATCGCCTTGGCCTCCGCCGCCACGTAGAACGCGTCTGCTGATTGATGGTAGTAGACCCGATGCATTCCGAACCGGTCGTTGAAAAGCATCGCTGTTCCGCGCGCGCGATCCGCGACAAGGCCGTGAAATCTTCCATTCAGACCTGCTGGAAACGACGGATCCTCTTCATAGAGGTGAGCCAGATAGGAAGCCCCATCGGAATCGAACGCGTGCCCTTGCGCCTTCAAACGCTGACGCGTGCCGGGCTCTGGAAACTCTTCCCCGGAAAAGGCGAGCACCACGTCTCCCCGTTCGTTGCGCAGCGGCATCCCGTCGCAGAAGGAATCTTTGCGCGCGACCCACCCCACGTACACGCCAGAGGTTTCATCGAACCACGTCCCCGATGTATAGAAGGCTTCGTGCCGAAGGCTCTCGACCATCCGCATCAATTGCGGAACAGCCTCTTCTTTTGCCATCTTTGTGAAGAGTGCGACGATTCCAGGCATGGCAAATCTGATCCAATCAGAGAGGTGCTTGACTGCTGTGAGCGTCGAGGGGCGTCCGCTTCGGCGGGACGCCTTACTGAAGGGAGATGCTGGAGCCGGCGGGAGGATTTGAACACTCCATCTGCCGATAACGGATCGGCTGCTCTGCTGTTAAGCTACACCGGCTCATCTTGTTTAAACATTGGTAGAAACTCGGCTGCACTCGTTCGACAGCATCTCGATGATTCGTCGTGAGACGAGCCGGGCGATATTGGGGCGATTTACAATCTTCGCTGGCGGTTGTCGCTAGAGAGGTTTCTCCTTGCTTCCCAACCTGCGCTCTGCCCAAAATGCCCTCGCCTTGAGGAACAGCCTCAAGATTGGTTTTGGCGTATTTGCGGCGATACCGCGATGGACTCCCAGCTTCAATGCAACCCGTCCCTTGAACGTCAAAGGAATGTAGTACCTAGGCAGTTGAAAAGACTCGAATCCATTCCGCCGCTTGAACTCCGTCAGACTGCTATTCGGATCATAGTAGACAAAAGATCCATAGATGAAATGCGATTTCCCCTCTGACTCGCACACTTCAACCGCCTTTGCGATCAAAGCGTTATTCGGCCTCTTATCGAAGTGTTTTTTCATACTGAGAATCTGTGTGATCGTACCAGTCGAACCGACCCATGTGAGCTTGATAAAGCCGATCAGTTCTTCCTGGTAGTAAGCTCCTATGAAAATGCTTCGATCGAGATAATTCGCAAGAGAGTTCTTTATCGTCTGGAAATCTTTCCCGTAATGCCAAAAGGCCTTCCCTTGCCGCACGGGGACCTCGTTGTAAATTGGACATGTCGCCTCGGCAAACTGATCGTTGAACTCTACTACTTTCACCTCCACACCACTCTTTTTCGCTCGGTTCACGGCTTTTCTAATGCTGTACGCCGCACCATCTTTCCACCAATGTGAATAGCTGGTAATCGGAAGCGCCGCTGCGTTCTCCCACTCCATGGGATAGCTATATTTGGGTGATCCGTCGGGAACTCGCTGCGCGAAAGTGAACAGGTCGGCCTTCAGTCCGCTGCCCTTTAGTGCAGTGATGAAGTTGGAGGAATTCTCGATTGAGTCGCCTTCCACTAGTTCTTCGTCAAGAACTGCGGCAATCCTAAGCCACTTGCCGGTCGCAATGACTGTTCTTCCCCCGACCTGAACCGATGGGACCACCAAAGTCTTCCCTTTGAAGTGAGTCTCCGCGTGTCCTAGCCGCGCCGTTGACTCTTCTGGACCCAGGGGCTCTTCAGTTGCTTGCTCAACAGGACGGATGAGGGTATCCATGATGATCTCCTTAACTTGCCGTTTCTATCGAATTCCTGGTAACTTCGCCCGCCGCGCCGAAAGCGGCGAGACGTTGCACACGAGTCTTGGCCCGTTCAGGCACGACAATAGCCCCCATCATGAAAACCATGTACAACAAGCCGCCTTCCAATGCTGCTTCCGACATGTTGTAAAAGACAAGAACCAACCACATGGCCATACCGAATTCGGCAAAGCTGGAAGAGGGAGCCAATCTGTTACACATCGACCGGTACGCCGCCACCAGGAAGCCAATGACGAGGAGAACTCCGATGAGGCCCAAGTCGAGGTAGACCTGGAGGTAACCGTTGTGTGCTTCATTGAGATGCCCAAGTCCAGAGTTCTGCCAGAAGTAATCCAGGCGCGAGCCAAGCCAAAAGCTCTGATAGCCTGTGCCGATGGCCGGATTGGTGTGCATGCCTAGAAGAAATGCCCAGATCTTCGTCCTGTCGGTTAGTGTCGGGTCCTTGCCGACGGCCCCGGCCATTGAACCGTTCATATCGAATCCAAAATCGAGAATCAAGTACAAACAAAACAAGGCCGGTATGAGTACCTTGAGAGATCCTGGGTTCCGACGAAACGTTTTGCTATGCACCGCCGATATCACCAGACAGCCAAGGAACAGGCATACATCCGATGTGGTGCTGTGAGCCAGATTCATCAACCAGAGCGTCATGCAAGCGAATGCAGCGTTGATAAGCATGATCCGCTTGGTACGCTTCTGCTTGCGCTCAGGCCAGCGCACAACCGTGTCCCAGAAGAAGAACAACCCGCTGATCAGGCACAGGAGACCAAGCATGTTCTTGCTCGTCGAGGCGCCCGTATACTCGACCGCGCCTGTCCAGGCCGAGTACGCTCTCCCCAGTTCGGCGTAGTACTTAATCACCAGAATGGAAAGCGGAACGAGCAGATAGCTGACGCGTCTAAGGACCACGCGGACAGCTTCTACCGGACGGGTGTCGGATAGAATAACGAGGATCATCAGGTAGCTGCCCAGGTCTCGAATCCAGCGCTTAAGCGCAATCATCGGAAAATCGGACCAGACGACGCTGACCAAAGCGAAGGAAAGGAATGCCAGAAGGGCCCGGTTGCGCGCAAAGAAGCTTCCCCACTTTAAGGACCGGGACATCACGATGCCAACCGCCAGCAAGATCAAAGCAGAAGAGACGATTTGATCCAGAGGATTCCCTTCCTCAAAAGATTGAGCCGACACTCCCACTTGACCGTTGAGCCACTGAGAAGGGTTTCGCGATCCGGCAAAGAACAACGTGAGCACCGGCACCCACAAGCACAGCGAGGTGCGCCGATCTCTGGCCGGGTCCATCCAAAAGAGCCCCACCGTCAGGACAAGCCAGAGCATGAGCGCTACGGAAGGAGGCATCGCATCAACCAGTTTGGGTTTGGGTTATAAGGCTAAAGCCAGCTTCACTGGCACTTATCGACTTACACCGCAAGGGGCTGGTGCATTGACACTTTGATCGAAGTATATGTCCACGAATTCTTCGGAAGAGTGAGGCCCGAGTGTGCGCGATTCCCCGCCATTGTAGACGCGCAATCGCAGACCGGGCACAGAGTTCCCCTGAACGGTCGTAACCTCGGCGCACACCGCAAGCGGATCCGTATCACCTGCACGAAACCTGACCGCACGCCGCTTCTGAAACCAACTGGTTGCCTGCCCAGCCGTGGCAAACCACGCGCCGCGGCCTTTCAAATCTGCAAGCAGTGCGTGATAGCAAGGGGACCACATTCTTTCCGGGGCAAGACTCCGGTCGTGCCAGTTGGTCGTCATGCACCCGCCAAATTCGACCATATTTCCTACCATCCGATCAAGGATGCCCTTTGCTTGTTGATTCGATAGCCCGAGATAAGCCGGGTAAAACAGAGCGGTATCCATGACATGCAACGAGAGTTCCAGCAAACGTGCCGCTTCGAGAGGCTTGTAGGCTTGGGTTGTGCCCGCCCGATAGCCGACGGTCTCCCTATATCCAACCGTCGAGTCATAGATCGCGCCGGCCTGCTCCAGGACGGCAGGTGAATGCTGGTCATAATAAAGCCAGTGCATGCGCACTCCGGTCGTTGACCCACCGGTGACGCGTCCGATCTCTTCGAGTTCCTCCTTCGCTTTCGCAATGTCGCACCATGCATCAATGCCATGCAGCCCGACTTCGCATCCTGCGGCGCTCATCTGGTGAAGCAAATCGGCGATATCACGCGCGCCATATCCGGAAGCACGAAAGGCTGGCGCTGGGCCATTCAAGTCTCTTCCCCGGTCGTTCTCAAAAGGAATCACGAAGAAGGTCGAGCCGAGTCCCTTTTCAATTTCCAGATAGCGATTGACAAAGCCGCGCCAGAAATCTTTCGCCAGGCCAACGTGAACAAAGGGCAATTTCACAACTGCCGCCCAGTTTGCCAGTAAAGTCCGAACCGGCAGCCGACCGCGGAGGAAATTGCCCATCGAGGCGAACACGGCGCGATACACAAATCCAAGCGTCGTGTGGTCCGCTTTATGCCTGCGAATCGAAGGATGATCCACGTCGTGAGTCAGGCATGCGATGAATGAGTATCCATCGGGAACCGGAGGAACCTCGATGAGCGGAACCCCACTGGCTACGATCAAATCCCGCATCAATGCGATGTGCAGATCCAGCGTTGGGATCGCGGCGTAAGCCACCGGCTGCCCAACCGTAAGCAAGGCCCGAATCTCGCGGAACAGGTCGTAGCCAATCCGCATCACCGTCTGGTCTGAATCCTGCTGCCGACTGATCGCCGACCGGTGAGATTGTTCGTCCGCCAGGAGGCCGGAGCCCTTTTCTTGAAAGGCTATGCAGTCCCCGTAGATCGGGATGCTCCTCCCCTTGTAGGCAAGTACGCAGTTGCTTTTTCGAGAGGCGATTCCAATTTTCTTTTGAGAGTCGAACGAGACTTTCCGGCCGGAATAGAGAAGGACCAGTTGCGCGGATCCCCTCGCCGGACCATGATTCCCCGTTGAGAGCAGCACTTCGTATGACTGTCCCTCTCGACAAAACTCCCATGGAGTCTTGAATAACTCGAAGAACTCGGCAATAACAGAGTGCTCGGACGAGTCTGCCTTGACACCGATCATGAAATCGCTCTCTTCTGAATAACGGGATGCTGCTTCGTGTGTTCCCCTTAGCCATGGCCCCGAAATCCTCAGCTACAGAGGGCGTGCTGCAGATTCTGCCGAAGTGTCTTTCTTCATCAGTCCGGCCACCAGGCCGACAAGGGTCTCACGCTCCTGCTGCCAGGAATGCGCGCGATAAACTCGCTGCCCCCGCTCGGCCAGGTCACGAAGTTCGGCGGCGTGCGTGGCCGCGTATAGCAACTTCTTTGCCAGATCCGGTGCATTACCTGACTCAAAATAGAGCAGGGACTCTGAGTCGAAGTAGTCTTGGATTCCCCGGGTGCTGGGAGCAATCACTGGCTTGCCGAGCGCCAGATACTCGAAGATGCGTGTCGGCGTGTTGATGTCGGTGAAGGTGTTGCGCTGGTTGGGAATGACGCCGACATCACAGGCTTCGATCTCGGTGACAAGTTGCTCCAGCGTTCTCGATCCGAGGTAGCGAACCTTGCCTTCCAGGCCCAGGCTCCGGACCTTCTCCATCACTTGCTCGAGATAGGGCGTGCTGCGGCCGTAGACCCTGAGTTCGGCCGTCGGGATGGACTCGTGAATCAGCGCCAGCGCATCGACGGCTAACTCCAGGCCGTTCCGTTCCACCAGCGATCCGTGATACATCAGCACAGTCGGGTCACCGGATCTGCGAAGGGGATAGGAGCGCGCCATGCGATAGGGAAAGATGTCTCCATCGGGCGCGTTCATGACCACGCCGATCTTTTCAGCGCGACAACTGCGTTCTGAAAAGATCCGTTTGCAGGCGACATTGACGGTGATCACCAGATCCGCGCGCGCGATGCTCCACTTTTCCAGACGACGAATCACCCGGACGGCAAAGCTGTTCTCTGCCATTCCGAAGATCGTCCGCATCAGTTCGGGCATGGGATCGTGCTGATCGAGAATCACCTTGGCGCCGAATAGTTTAGGCACGAATGCGCACATCACCAGAATGTCGGGCATGTTATGCACGTAGACGAGGTCGTAGCGGTGTCGCAGCGTGCGCCACGCCAGAATGGCGGAGGAGACAAAAATAAACGCGAAATACTGATAGGCGTAGGATAGAGCGCCACCGCGGCGATGCTTGACCGGAATCCGGATGATCTCGAGCTGATCCAGCGTTTCCCTCTTTGGCTGCTTCTCGTCTCCCTCACAAATCAGATCGATCTGCATGCCCTCTTTGAGCAGCGCTTCGGCAGCGCGGCGGGGCCGTGGGTCGGCGGGATAGTGCGAAAACACCACCATGGCTGTCCGTTTGCCGGCCAGCCGCACGCTCGGGGCCAGGCCCGGCACTCCCGGTGGAGGAGCTTCCACGGTGGTCGCAGCCTGAGAGGCTCTGCCGTTTGCAAGACTTTCCATTGTCCCATCCCTGGCTGCGGTTAGACAGCGACTTCCTCGGTGCTCGTCGCCACCAACTTGCCGCGCGCTTCACGTTCAACCTTCATGCGATTGGAAGCCCGAATCGCTTCCAGTACGACCGATTCGTCGAACTGGCGAAGGATTTCGATGTTGGGCATGACACAGTGGCCGCCAATGACTCCAGGAAAATACTTAACGGGAGGAAAGAACTTGATCTCGTCATAGAACGAGATCACCTGCTCATAGTCGGCGCCCGACTGATCGCAGAATCTCTCCACTTCCTGGGCCCAGGCAATCATCAAGCCAAAGTATGTGGTCTCGGTCAACTTGGCCAGTTCGGTCGCCTCGGGAGACGTAAGGACCTTGGTCTTCAGCCCTGCGGATTCAAAATGCGCTGCAGCCTGGCTGCCCGCATCGCTGTCGATGGCTCCCACAAACTTGGTGTACAGCGAGAGTTCTTCCAACATGCGCACGTGTTTGCCGCGCACTGGGCTGTTCACCACGGCCGCGCCCGTCCGCTCCGCAATCAGGCGGGTCGTGCCCACGGCGACAGTGCTGTTGACAATCGTCACCTGGGGCTTGAACAACGCGATATAGCGCGCCGTCTCTCCTACAAAGTCCCGGATCTGAAACGGATAGCAGATGTGAAGAACATCCGTCTCGACAACGTCCACCGGAGGTAGCGAGATGTCGACTCCAACGGTGTCGTGGTATTTCGAAATCAGTTCGAAGAGCGGCCTGCCTACCTCGCCAAGCCCCGCAACAACAACCTTGCTTTTTGTTTTCACGGCGTTTGAGCCTCCTCCAAGAGAATCGTTACCCTGCGGTTAAGCTTCATGCACGAACGCGAACGAAATGCCTGAGTTGACGCCATGGGACAGAACTCATGCTGTTCTTTCCGCTGATACCAGGGCGTTCTCTTCGCCCTCCATGCGCTTCTGAGGGACCGTCGCGAGGAAGGCGGCAACTTCTTCAACCACCCTCGCCTGTTGCTGTGCCGTGAGTTGCGGGAACATCGGCAAGGACAGGATTTCCCCTGCCACTCGTTCCGTCACGGGGAAGTCACCGGGCTGATAATTGAGCGCGGCGTATGCCCTCTGCAGATGAAGAGGAATCGGGTAATGAATTCCCGTACCGATGTGCGCGATCTTCAAATGTTCCGACAGACCCTCACGATCACTCGTGCGGATGACATAGAGGTGATACACGGCGCGTGACCAGGCCGGCTCGTGTGGAAGAGCGATCCCTTCGGCCCCCGACAGCAGGCGGCTGTATTCTGCTGCCCAATCACGGCGCGCCGTGTTCCAAGCCGCCAGATGCGGCAACTTGGCCAGCAGAATCGCGCATTGGATGGTGTCGAGCCGCCCGTTATAGCCCTCGACGTCGTGGTAGTACTTCTTCACCTGGCCGTGATCGCGGAGCATCTTCACCTTGGCGGCGACGTCGGCATCGTTCGTGGTCACCGCCCCGCCTTCACCGCATGCGCCCAGGTTCTTGCCGGGATAGAAGCTGAAGGCCGCGGCCCTCCCCATGGATCCGGCTTTCATCCAGCGATTGCGTTCCTTCGAGAAATATTCGGCGCCATGGGCCTGGCACGCATCTTCGATCACGGTAAGGCCATAGCGAGCGGCCAGTGCCAGGATTTCATCCATGTCGGCCATCTGTCCGTACAGGTGGACAGGCACCACCGCGGTCACCGGGCGTCCGCTGCGCAGGCTGATCAGTTGCCCGGATTTCTCCCGCGCGCACTGCTCCTCGAGGAATTGCCTGAGCTTCTCCGTCGACATGTTGTACGTGTCTTCGTCGATGTCGACGAACTCCGGGGTGGCCCCAGCCTGGGAAATGGCTTCCGTGGTCGCAATGAAGGTGTGCGGTACGGTCACCACTACATCGCCTGGCTGGATGCCGCAGGCCATCAGGGCGAAGCGCAGTGCATCCGTTCCGCTGCTGACGGCAATGGAATGAGTGGTGTCGCACGCGGCCGCGAACGCCTTCTCAAACTCGCCCACCACCGCGCCACCCACAAAGCCGGCCGTATGAAGGCTGTCGCGAAAGGCACCGACGAGTTCGTGCTCTAGTTCCAGATGGGGCGCGACGAGGTCAAGAAACGGAACCGCAACCGGAGCTTTCAATTCCCCTGAGGAAGCGATGAAGCGAAGAATCTTGGCCGGATTTCCAGCAACGATCGCGTGGGGAGGCACATCTTTGGTGACCACGCTTCCCGCCCCGACAATTGCGTTTTCTCCAATGGTTACATTGGCCAGAATCGTCGCTCCGGAACCGATGGACGCACCCGCCTTGACCAGCGTCCGCTCCACCTTCCAGTCCGCCTCGGTCTGCGGGGTTCCCGACTCGGTCGTTGCGCGCGGATAGCTGTCGTTGATGAACATGACTCCGTGCCCGACGAAGACGTTATCCTCGATGACCACGCCTTCACAAATGAACGTATGACTTGAAATCTTTGAGCATCTCCCCACACTGGCATTCTTTTGGATTTCCACGAATGCCCCGATCCGGGTCTCGTCCCCGATCTCGCAACCGTACAAATTGACGAATTTCGAGAGCCGGACATTCTGGCCGAGTTTCACGTCGCTCGCAATGCAGTTGTAATCGTTCATAGATAGACCAGCGTTCCTTTCGTCTTCAATGATTCGTTGGCTGCTTCCAGCATCTTCACCACTCGCAGCCCGGCGCATCCGTTGTTGAACGGCTCTTCCCCACTTGAGATGCAGGTGACAAAGTACTCCAGTTCCTGCCGTAGAGCTTCGACCTGCTCCAGTTGGGGAGCCCACATATCCCCCGACCGGTAGTTTACGAGCAACTCGTAAACACCTTCACGGTTGGTGATCTTTACTCCCTTGTCGTAGACCTTCACCTTCTCGTCGGCTTCGAGATCGTTCCAGACCAGCATTCGCTTCTCTCCGCCGATCAGTGTCGTGCGGACCTTGACTGGTGAAAGCCAGTTCACGTTGATATGCGCAATCACCTTCTCGGGAAAGTAGAGAGTCATGAATGCAACGTCCTCATAGCCGTTCAGATGTCTTTCCCCGGTCGCGACGATGGCCTCCGGGCTTCCCTTGAGGAGGTAATCCATGATGGAAAGATCATGCGGCGCAAGGTCCCAAAGAACATTGATGTCGTGCTGGAAGAGCCCAAGATTAACCCGGGTGGAGTCGTAGTAATAAAGATTTCCCAGGGTCCCTTCCTTGAGCAGTTCATTGATCTTCTTGACTGCTCCGGTGAATAGAAATGTGTGGTCCACCATAATCTTGAGACTCTTTTGGGCAGCAAGGTTGATCAATTCTTCGCCCTGCTGCGTATTGCTTGTGAACGGCTTTTCGACGAATACGTGCTTGCCGTTTTCCAGAGCCGCCTTGGCCAACTCGTAGTGTGTCCAGACCGGTGAAACCACGGCAACGACGTCGATCTCGGTCGACAGGATCACGTCGGCAGAATTTGCGGTGACATGGACCCCGGGATAAGCCTTCTGCGCGCGTTTCCGCGCGGTGGGACTGATCTCCGCAATTGCCACCACCTGGGAGCCCTCCAAACTCGCGAGGTTTCTCACGACGTTTGGTCCCCAATAGCCGTATCCAATTACACCGAAGTTCATGATGTTCTCACCGCTTGACAGGATCGCTGCCGATTCGGAGGATGTTGCGTGGAAATGCGAGGGCCGCCAGGAGTCCTGCGAAGGCCGCTCCGACCCGAGAGGAAGATTTGCCGGGACGTACAACTCAATAAGCGCCACTGCCTCTAATGACTGCGAGTGGGGTAAGCATGAGAATTCTGAAGTCGAGCCAGGGTGTCCACGACGTGGCATAGCGCAGATCCAGCCGGACCATTTCGTCGAATTTGACAGTGCTCCGGCCAGTCACCTGCCAGAGCCCGGTGATCCCTGGCTTGACTTCCAATACCCGCCGCCGGTGCCAGGTCTGGTAGGCCGCCAACTCGTATGGAATTGCGGGCCGAGGGCCGACAAGCGACATTTCTCCCTTGAGTACATTCAGAAACTGCGGCAGTTCATCCAGGCTTGTTCTCCGCAGTACCTTTCCAACCCGGGTAACTCTCTTGTCGTTCTTGATTTTGTAGACGCCCTCGCCATTTCGAGAGGGCGCGTCCGCAGCTTCGCTCGCGATCAGCTTTCTCACAAATTCCTGGTGCACGCTGTGATCGTTGTTAACGTACATTGAGCGGAACTTGAGAAATGTAAATTGCCGGCCGTTTTGGCCGATGCGCTGTTGACGAAACAGAATCGGTCCTTTGGAAGACAATTTGATGGCAAGGGCGATAATTATGAGCAGAGGCGCACACCCAGCGAGCAGCATTGCGCTTCCAATCACATCCATAACGCGCTTGGCGCCCAACTTGGATCGTCGCCCACTGCCGCGACTCTGCAAATCGGGGTAGAGAGCAGGGTTGCTCGGCCGCCCGGTTTTGTCATCATCCCATTCGTCGGGGAAAAAGTGGAATGAGATGCTGACCTGATTGAACTGGTCGAATGTCAACTCATCCCGCATTGTTGCGCTGACCCTCCCAAGAATCGTGCTGAGGATTGTGTTCCGGTCATCACCAACAAGCCCTGTAAACAGAGCGCCAACGGTCGTCAGATCCTTGTACCAGCCGATAACATCGGTCTCCCTGGTGGATGACAACAGGATAGACACCATGCTATCGAGCGATTTTCCGCTCTTTTCAGAGCCCTGATGACTGCCCGCCTCGAGCAACATAAGCAGGAAGGGTTCCTTAGACCGCTCCGTTCTCTTGCGCTCGATGGCGATCATGCGCTTGAAGGTCTCTTCCCGTAAAACCTCGCGCTCCCCTGCCGTTGCCGAGTCCAACTGTGGATCAGCCTGATTTGGAGTCCCATTCATCCTGAGCAAAGTCACGAATCACTCCTTTCTCGACAGTTGCTTCTACAGTTAAGGTCGGATTTAAGCTAGAAACTGACGTTCTGCTCCTTCGCATCCGCCAACTTTAGCGGAGTGAGAAGCGCAAGGCCACATGCGATTACGGAGCCAGGGACTGACGTCCGCCGTTCAGCCTGAGTGACAGGCCAATGATAATCTTGGAGCACTCGCAGTGAATCAGATCCCCTCGTTATCACTCCGCTGAGACGCACTGAGTGGGCGGTAGTAATAGCTGCTATGAGGAGAGTTAGTTGAACAATTCGAGACTGCGCCCACCAGTTTACCGGTTTCGAGTGCGTCCAGCCCCTTCTGCAATTGCCGCTTCTCGGTAACTCCCTGGCGCGTAACCAGAAGGATTCCGTCCGCCTGCCGTGTCCAGACACTGGTGTCGGCCAACGGAAGCACCGGAGGGGAATCGATGATCACCCAGTCGAAGTGGGCCGTCAGTTCATCCATCAGCGCTGCCAGTTTTGGAGATTGCAGCAGTTCCAGCGGATTGTTTGGCGCGGTCCCTGCCGGCATGATCCACAGCTTTGGTCCCTCTAGGAAATAGGTCCGTTCCGCCAGGCTGCCATCCCCCGCGAGCCATTCGCAAAGACCTGGATTCTTGGCTAACCCAAACGCCTTTCCTTGAGAGGGCCGCCGAACGTCTCCTTCCAACAACACCGTCCTCTGCAATGTCGTAAGAGCCAGAGCGCAAGCCAGGTTGCCGGCTACCATGCTCTTGCCTTCCTGGGGTACTGTGCTCGTGACCAAGACTTTTTTGAGCGGACGATTATGGCGAAGGTGCCGCAAGCGCACTGCCAGAAAGCGGAACGCCTCCGCTGCCGGGCCATCGCTATCCGTGAGACAGGCAAGGCGACTTTGAGGGGGGAGTGAGATTTGCAGCGTGCGGCATTCGCTAAACAAATCCGAAGGTTCTGGAACTGCCGGAAGATCGGCCACGGCGGGCTGAGTCGTGGGAGTCAAGGTCACCGCCAGTTCCTGAAGCACGGGTGACGCGCTGCTCTCGGCCGCGTCGAATTCCTCAATCTGGACCGCACTCTGGCCCGTACGTTGCCACCTTGAGGCAGCGCGAAGCTCCGCACGCTGCAGGAGTTCGGTCACTCCTGGCAGAGCCGGCGAATCGCTTCCGGCGCGTTCGCCTTCAGACCTCTGTAGCGCGTCAAATATATGGCTCATGTTTGCTCACTTCGACGGCGAAATCTGCGTTCAGTGCCTCGCCGTTCGATATCGGCGGTCGCAATGCTGAATACAACTCCAGCAGAACGTTAATGGCCTGCTGAACATCCCTTTCATGGCCATTGACGGCTCTCTCGGCCTGGGGCACGGACGTCCCGTCCAATCTGAATTCGCTGGCCACGTCCGCAATGATTTCCGAAGTTACGCTTGGCAATTGTTTCGCGTAGGCACTAAGCAGCCCGTTCTCGCAGATTGTGTTGATAAGACGTGGCAAGCCGCGAGAATAGCGATGAACCGCCGCAATGGTTTCAGCTGGAAACAGCTCCCCCGCATTCGCTTCGGCGCCCGCAATCTGCAATCGCTGCTCGATGTAGAGCTTGGTCTCATCCCAATCCAAAGGACCCAACTGCGTACGGACTGCAATTCTTTGCTTGAGTTGCCGAAGTCCGACCGAATCAAGCTTTTCGTCGAGTTCAGGCTGCCCCACCAATACGATCTGCAGCAATTTGTCGTCGGTCGTTTCCAGATTCGACAGGAGGCGAACCTCCTCCAGGATGTCCGCAGACAGATGGTGTGCCTCGTCCACGATCAATACGGTGGTCATCTTCCTCGAGCCGCGGGAGATCAGGAACTGCCCCAGGTCTATCAGCAATTCGTATTTACTCTTGCCGGCGGCCGGAACACCAAAATCGGTAAGAATATACTGCAAAAACTCAGTTGGAGTCAGCCGACCGTTGAAGAGATACGCATAGGCTATGTCCTTGCTCTCTTCGAGCAGGCGGAGCAGGCAGCGCAGCAGCAAAGTCTTCCCCGTGCCCACCTCGCCGGTGACCACCACGAATCCCTTGTGCCTGCGAACGCCATAATAGAGCGCCGCCAGCGCCTCGTTGTGCCGCTTGGTGGGCACAAAGCAGGTGGGGTCCGGGGTCAGATCGAATGGATTGCGCGAGAGATTGAAGAAGGCTTTGTACATGGGCCACCGGACCTAGTCATGCAAATAGCTGAATGCCGAGCCCGCCAGGATGGTGGCGACAACCAGCGCGGCCATGGCCCATCCCAGCGCCATCCGCCTCTTTGCTTTTTGTTCGTCACGGATACTCGCAACATTTGGAATCTCGGAGATTATGACGGTCGACAGCAGCGCTTTGATACCATTTTCGCTGTGCAGGCGGTCGTCAAGAAGTTCAAACGTCCCCACCACCACCACTCCAAGCGCCAAGCCGATGCCCAGGCCCATTCCGCAAAATTTGAGGCGATTGGGAAAGTCCGGCTTCAGGGGCAGGCTCGGTGGGTCAAGCACCTTGAACCGTTCGCCCTGCTGCATGAGTTCCATGCTCGTTGCCATCACGGATTCATTCTTCTTTTTGAGCAGGTCGTCGTAGTCGACCTTGGATTGTTCGTAGCCGCGGGTCAGATCGGCGAGTTGCTGCTCACTCGCCGGCCCCGCGTTCAACCGCTCCTGATAGCTGTTGATTCTCGCTTTCAGCGTGGCAATCGCTTGCTCCCGGTTCCCGATCTCAGCCTGGTTGGATTGCAACTGTCCTCTCAGTTGGAGCATCGCTGCGCTCTCAGGCACGTCGGTCGCGTCCCGCTGAGCAGTATCGCCATTGACCTGCCTCCCGGCGCTGCTTCTGTTCTTCTGCTCGGCAATGAACTCACTCCTCATCCTTTCCGTCTTCGCAATCTCGGCCTTCACGTTCTGCACATCCGGGTAGCGATCGGTGTAATGAGAGCTCAGGTCGGCGAGTTTTGCCCTGAGCCTGTCCAGTTCCTGGTCAATTGCCGCCAGTCCTGTCGGAGTTCCTTCGACGCCGCGCGGGGTCCCGCGGGCGGCCCGGGTCTGCTCGATCAGCGTCTGCAGATATACCCGCTGCTGCTTGGCTGTATTCAGCGCTCCCTGCTCGCTCTCCAACTGCGATTGCAGCCCACCCAGGATTTGCAGATTGCTCGCCTGCTGCGTCGGCAATTCACCCTCATGCTGCCCTTCAAACTCGCGAACCTTCGCTTCCTGTGCCGCAAGGTTTGTACGCGCGGTTTCCAGTTGGCTTTCCATGAACCTTGTGGTGTCTTCCGACTGCTGCTGCCGAACCTTCAAATTCTCGTCAATGAACAATTCGGTTAGATCGCTGGTCACCCGTTGGGCAATATGGGGGTCACGCGCCTGATAGGAAACTCTGAAGGCAGTAATCTGGTTTTTTTGAGCGTCGCGAACTAGCTCGATGTCAATGTCCTTGCGCATGAGATCGACTTTTTCGTCCGGCGAAGCCTTCGCGCCCCGCTCCGCATAAAGATGCAGCTTGTCAATAATCACCAGGAGACGCGTGCGGCTGAGAATTTGCTGCGTGATACTCTGTAGCCGGTCTTGAAGGTCGTCGTTGACATTCGGTGTGACATAGTTCTTGGGCATCGTCGACTCCTCCACCAAAATCAGCGTGACCGACTTGAAGCGCGGAGGCAATATCCAGCTCGCGCCCCACACAATCAGCCACCCCACGAACACCGGCACCAAGAAATGAATGTGGCGACGGCGGATCAGGTCGAGATAGCGCGGGAGATCTAACCCTCCTGAGGTCTGTTCGTCTGGTTCTTCTGCCATAGTTATCTTCCCAGTGGTCTTGTGAACTGATAGGACACAGAGCCATACACGCGATCGCTATCGGGCGTGCTGGATAGGACTGGGATGCCGGGGTAGCTCTGGTGCAAGTGCTGGTACCCGCATTCCGCGCCGAGATGCTCGCTAATCGCTCGTTGGAAAGTAACAGCCCCTGAAATGCTTTGTCCGCCTGGACTGGACGTGAAGAGAGCCGGCGTGACGCTCTTGTTGTTAGCGTAGCTGGCAGTGGCTCCCACGCTCCATGTGCGCGCTGCCTTCCATCGCACCAGCCCATTGGCGCTGTTCGATTCGAAGGCGCCCAGCAGTCCTCCCCCGCCCGTCACGATCCGCGTGTAACTAGCCGCGAAGTTGGTGTGGCTTCGCTGCCAACCGAAGCTGGCCGTTACCGAAGGCGTCCAGGAACCCTGAGCCTGCAGAGAGGACTGTGCGAAAGCGGAGTGCTGCGGCCCGCCTAAAAAAGACAGGGAAAAGGTGCGCTTGAGATAAATCGTATAAAAGAGAGAAATGCTGTTTGTCTGGGTCTTGCTCTCGGCATGCAGCGGATTGGCCAAGCTTAACGAATACTGGTACGCTGTGCCAAAATACTGCGTGCCGGACAGGCGAACACTCCAGAAGGCTCCGCCCCCACGCGAACTCGAGTTGTACAGACCGGGGACCTGAGACGGATCGGGATAGTCGAGATATGTCATGGAACCGCCGCCACCAAGCATGCTATTCCGGCTGATCTGGTAGCTCAACTCTGCGTTCAGCTCATTTCTCAGCCTGTCCCCAAAAGGAGTGAAGACCGTTGTCGGAGGGACTTGCGACGAACCAGTTACCGCCGACTCAGGTTGATTGAACGCACTCGAACTCTTTTGCAATGTGTCCCGAACGCTGATGCTGGCGTGCGGTCTCAGCCGGTATTGGAAGTTAGCAGCCGCATTCTGATCGACTTCATCCAATTCGCTGGTGCGCTCGTAGAAGGTGAATCCGGGGCTATAAGTCAGGGTCTGTTGAAATCGTCGCGTGGTTTGATCGAGAGAAATCGTAGGCAAGATCGAGTAAGTCACGTCGCCGACAGGATGATCGCTCGTGCCTGTAAGGACGTTGTCGTCATAGGCGCTGATCACGTTCATTGCACCGCGCAAGTAATTGGACCGCGCTTCGGAACCCACCATCGTCGGATAGGGCTCGCCACTGACCGGCGGAGGCGTTTGCATCTGAGTGTCGTCATTTTCGGCAGGGGCGCCTCCGGATGCGGCCGGTACCGCCTGGGACCACATGGGGGTGGCCAACAGTAGCGCTAGACTCAAACAGATACGCGTAAACATGACGGCTCTCAAGGCACCACAACGCTGTCGCGCGGTTCAAGCTTGATATTTTGCCCGGGGTTCTTGCCCTTGATGAAGTCCTTGTAATTGAAGGTAATGCGAGATTGGCCGCCGTCCGGAGCCTGGCGCAGAATATAAATGCCCTTCTGCTTCGCGAAGTCCTTGAACCCGCCCGCAATCGCGATTGCGTCCATCACCGTAGTCGAAGCGGCAAGCGGATAAGATCCCGGCCGTGTCACCTGACCGAGGATGTTGAATTTCTCGCTGTTGATTTGCTCCACCATCACGGTGACTTCAGGCTCCGTAATGTAGCTGCGGAGTTTGCTCGCGATGTCCTGCTCCAGTTGCAAGGGCGTCCGTCCAGCAGCCTGAAGCTCTCCTACCAAGGGCAGAGAAATCTTTCCATCCGATCGCACCGGAATCGATCGAGTCAGATCCGGCTCCTTCCAGACATTGATTGCCAAACGGTCGTCATTGCCGATAACAAAGCTGTCGTCGTGCGGCTTCCTGCCGGAGACCACCAGGGGCTGGTCGGGCGAGGATGCAGCCACCGGCGCAGCATTTCCGGGGCCCGACTGGGCAGTTGCCGGGAACTGTCCCGATAGGAGGCCACAAAGCAGGATGGGGGAAAGAAACAACCCTATCTTATGGTCGGCGTTGCCTTTCATCACCACTCCTCCAGACGATCGCGGTTCATCGAATCATTCTTCTCAGACTTCGTTACCGATTGAACACATGCCTCAAAACACTCAGGCGGCCGCAGGCTCCACATCCAAAGCGTTGACCTCTACGGCCACGGATTGCGCCAGCATATCGACGGAAAGGACAAGGCGGCAAAGGTTCTTCTTCCGAACCAGCACCCCTTCTACTCCCTCAAGACTGCCGCGCGTAACGCGAACCCGCTCGCCGCACTTCAGGAAGGGATGGGGCTCTACGTGATACGGTCCGTCAACTGTAATGCGGATGGCATCGATCTCCGCTTCCGGGATGATCGCAACCTGCTCGCCGCGAGACAGAATCATGTGCACTCCGGGAGTTGTAACCACCTGCAAACGGCGATTCAGTCCCCCCCGAACAAAGACGTAACAAGGAAACAATGGCAGCGAAAGCAGCTTGTTTCTGTCTTTCCAGCGCCGCATCGATTCGTAAAGAGGCAAAAACACTTCAAAGCCCTTCGCCGACAGCATCTCAGCCACTGTCTTCTCGTGCTGGTGGCGGGTATAGAGCGCCCACCAAGCCGACTCTTCGTGTTCCGCAGCTTCATTACCTGTTGAGGCCGGCATCTTTCTTTGTTTCTCCTTCTCGTCTCCGTAATGCCTTCGGGACAAAGCTTCGCCCTGTGGGCCACAGCCCCGTTTATTTGCTTTTCAGCCCAAACCTCAAACCTTCGCCCCGAAACTCCAGGGACAGTTGCAAACTCTGCCCGTGCACTGCTGATCTGTAAGCCAGCTCAAACTCCGCTCTTGAACAAACTGCAGCTTTCAGGTTCACGCCCTCGTGGCCTATTGGCTGCCATGCTCCTGCCCTTTTCCGTCGTCGCCTCGAGGCTCAAAAGGTAGACCCTTGTGGCTCTTGCGCCTCTGCGGCACACCCGCATCACGCAACTTGTAGAGCAGCGACCGGTAACTCATGTTGAGCTGCTCTGCCGTCCTGCGCCGATTCCAACCGTTGGCCTGCAGGGTTTTCAGGATGATGGCCCGCGCTGCGGCTGAAGCCGCCTGGCGCGAAGTCTCCTTCAGATACCCGATCCGCGGACGGGCGCTGTCCACGGTGCCAGCCAAAGCCACCCTCCGGCTGAGCTCAGCAGCCAGGGCCTCGTCTCCGCCCAGGATGATGACACGCGCTATCCAGTTCTCCAGCTCCCGCAGGTTGCCTGGCCAATTCCATTGCTCCATCAGGCGCAAGGCGTTCGGATTCAGCGGGGGCGCGCTCTTTCCCATCTTCTGAGCCAACTTCTGCAGAAAGTATTCGCACAACTGTGGGATGTCCTCCTTGCGCTCACGCAGCGGCAGCAGACGCAGAGCAATCACGTCGATGCGATAGTAAAGATCCTGGCGAAAAGTGCGCGCCTCGACAGCGGCTTCCAGATCGCTATTTGTGGCGCAGATGACGCGCACCCGCGCCAACCGCTGTTCCCGCCCCCCGATGCGAGCGTAGTGACCATCCTGCAACAGATGGAGCAGCTTGGTTTGCACCCCCCACTCCATTTCGCCAATCTCGTCCAGGAACAGCGTCCCCCCGTCTGCAATCTCGACCAGACCCCGCTTGGTCTGATTGGCGCCCGTGAAGGCGCCTTGTTCGTAGCCGAGCAACTCGCTTTCCAGCAAACCGACCGGAATGGCCGCGCAGTTCAGCTTGACGAAGGGCGACTCCCGCCGGTCAGAACGGGTGTGCAGGAATCTCGCAATGAGTTCCTTGCCGGTTCCGCTCTCCCCGCGAACCAGGACGGGCAGATCATTGTGAAGCAAGCGCTCGATCTTTCCACGAACTTCCCTCATGGCGGCCGTGCTTCCGAAGATAACGGCTTCACTGGGTAAATCCGCGGGATCGATCCGAAAGCCATGAGTCAATTCTGCTGACATAATTCCCCGTCGGTCTGATTCTGATGCTACGACTACCTAGTGCACGAGCATGGCCAATCCACGAGAGACAGCGAAAACCCCAAACACCGCGATAACTCCCGTGATTTTGCATAATCGCGATCGTCTTTCACATGGCCCTTTTTCCTCGCCCGCTCAGAGTTGACAATAATTTGCATACTCTGTACCACAAACTTGCATATGCCGATCAACTCCCGGAGCGCAGACACAGGCCCAGAGCTGAAGTCTTGGTCTGTCATGTGATTGAAGTAACTGGAGATATCGGATAAAGGTTCTCTCGGGAAGGGTAACTTCGGCGGTGTGGCTCTCATTACTAAAGAGGGGTAGTCATGTACAGCGAGGGGCAGTATATTACGTCGTTTGGAAACGGATGCGCGCGGATCTTCTCCCACATATTTCAGTCTTGGCAATGAACCTGGAAGTGACTGGGCAGAATACCCGCGTCACGCGGCGGTGTCTCCACGCGCAGAATAGCTGCGGCGTATCGCTTCATTGAGGTCCTTCGGCACACCGGGCGTAAGGCGATGCTGCTGGATCTTGTAAAGCAGCCCGCGGTAACTAATGTCGAGATATTTCGCAGCCCGGCGGCGATTCCAACCCGAGACTTCGAGCGCGTCCCGGATCATCTGCACTTCCGTGCGGTCCTTGACATCGCGCACGAATGATCTCATGGCCGGACAGTGGTAGGGCTCATTTGCCGCCCGGTCCTGCCCGGCGGACTCATTCATCGCGGCGATCTTCGACTCCAGTTCGCGGATCCCTCCATCCGGGTCCCTCATGATGATTGTCCGGGTAACGAAGTTACGCAGTTCCCGGAGATTTCCCCGCCAGTCATAGAGCAGAGCTGCATCCATCAGCCGGGAGCAGAATCCGCAGTCGCTCGATTTTCTGGTTTCCCCGGGCGAGCGGCGGATGATCTCTTCGATCAGGTAGGGTATCTCCTCACGCCGCTCACGCAGCGGAGGGACATTGATCGTGAAGGTGTTCAGGCGGTAGAAAAGATCCTCCCGGAAGGTCTTTTCAAGCAAAGCGTTATCCATTTCGACATTGGTGGCGGCGAGCACCCGCACGTCCACACGCGTGGACTCTTGCCCACCCAACCGGGTAAATTCCCCGTCCTGGAGCACATGCAGCAGCTTGGCCTGCATCTGCACGCTGATTTCACCGATCTCGTCCAGCAGCAGTGTGCCGCGATTCGCCTGCTCAAACTTGCCCGCGCGATCCTTGATTGCTCCCGTGAATGCTCCCTGACGATGGCCAAAAAGCTCGCTCTCGAGCAACTCTGTTGGCAGCGCCGCGCAATTTACATTGAGAAACTTCTCCCCTGAGCGCCGCGAATATTTATGAATGAGATGCGCAATCACTTCCTTGCCAGTACCGCTCTCGCCCAGAATCAACACCGGCACATCAACGTCGGCCAGCAATTTTACCTGGCGGTATATTTCCAGCATCGTGGGCGAAGCCGCCAGAAAAAAGCCGTTATCTCCCAGCTCTTCCAGGTGGAGAGCCGGAGGCATTTCGGGCGGAACGCACTCGGCAAGTGGTGGATTCGCTGCACAAATCGCTTTCGTGTCGGCCACCGGTGCGGGCACAGGCGCATGACTCAACTCGTCGACCATCGATTCCACATCGCCGCGTGTCACGGGCTTCACAAGGAAATGCCGGATGCCTAGTTCCACAGCCTGTTTGCGCGCACCCTGCTCACCAATTCCCATCACCAGGCAAACGTTCTGCCGGGGAACACTCCTCAGGAGTTGAAGGTGTGCCTCCCATTCCGCCCCTGCGGTGGAAACCGACTCAATCAGCAAAAGATCTGGATGAAGCCCGTTGCTCAGCAGCGCATGGGCTTGCGGGCAGCCGTCGCATTCGATCACCCGATGCCCTACACCCTCCAGAACAAGTCTGACTAAAGAGCGCATTTCGGCGTTCCGAATGACGGTTAGAACAAGTAGCAGTGGTCTCACAAGGCACCTTCACAGAAATCTTCAACGCGTTCAGATTCGATCATGTTCGTGCTCATCCCTGGCTCTGCTTGCAGATCAATGCCTGCGCAGATTTTGCCGGGACAGTAGCACATGGTAGGGAACACAACTCCCCATCGCGATCATCGGCACCAGACCGAAAAGCTTGAGCGGAGCGTTGCAGCTCCAACATGTTGCCGTCAACAATTCTGGTGGCTTTGATGCACACCTCCCCAAGAGGGCTGCCTGGCGCCAATTCCCACTCGCGGGAATTGGCCCTTGTATACCCCAATGGCACTGCACATATCGAGGAAGCTTGAAGGACTGAAACCAATCCGATCCCAGCTCTTCAGTATGGCCTTTCATAAATAGCGGCCGTGGCGGAACACCTTACCACAATCTCCGATGAAGAAGGACTTCTTTATCATCAATCAGGCAAATCAACATCCATCAGGCAGATCTTCGGAGAGGGAAGCGATACAGGTATAACACGGCCAGCTCTTCAGTTGGCTCAAGTGCGGCCTTCGGCCGCCTATGTATTGTACAAATGCCGCACAGCCTGACGGTGAAAGCCGGATAAGGAGAAAAATCAGCCTTCATACCGGGACTGTTACGAATGTCCTGCTGGACAGGGCCTCATTTCGAGCACTGCCTACCAGCGCTTACGACTTTAGGGCACAACCCAAAGGTCGTCAACAGAATTTTGGTAATGCTCCACCAGTAATAGGACGGCATAACCTTCGTAATTTGACCGCTCCCAGAACAGGAGAAAGAGCACTTGGCATTCCCTGGGCCGATTGCGGATTCAAGTATACGATCTTCCACAACTGCCCTATTTACTTCGCACGGATTTGTTCTTTCGCGCACGCGGGCGGTGCAACGGAAGCTCATGGAAGTTGATATTTAGCAAACAGGGACAATGTCTGTTCAAGGGCCCTGTGAGCCACAAGAAGGCAAGGGACGCCAAGAGAATCCCCATCGTCATATCCTCGTCATCTCTCTGTAACCAGAAATTTACACGCGCATTCCGCCGAGGGAGAGCGGTGTGAGCGCAAGAACACTCTTACGCGCTTCAATTGCGGGGATGGCCATGATTTCCACAGGCGTCCTCGGTCGCGAATCTAAAAAAAACGCTGGACTGGTCGCCTGAAAATTTGTATTTTATACCTCTATCCACTGTCCCTTCAGTGGCTCAGCTGATTTTATTCAACAATCTGTAACCAATCGCAAGTAGGCTGAAGCCGTCGTCCTGTTCAGAAACTGAGATCGACCGGGAGGCTGACCGGTGACGCGTGCGCACTCACTCGCTCGATGTTATGACCAGGCGACAAAGCGCCCTGCTTTTGAAGCGCGCCTGGAAGGTCGTTTGCTCTCTTCTTCCTTTCCGACTTTGACCACCCCTGCGCGTTCCCTACCGAGATAAACCGCGGGACTTGCTCGATCCGCCCTGGCTGCACAGACACTCGACGTGCAACCGAATCGCAATTCACCCATGCTGCATTCTCAGGAGACAGTGATCCATGCACAGACACTCCCATTTATTCTGGCAATCCTTGTTGAAGAAGCCGCTGACGGTATTCAGCTTGCTAGTGGTGCTCGCACTGGCGTGTACACAAGTCGGGGCGCAGGCTACGCAGGGCGCAATCGCCGGCGCCGTCAAGGACGCAGCCGGAGCGGTTGTTCCCGATGCAACCGTCACTTTGATGAACACCGATGAAGGCACGGTCCGCATAACGAAAACCAATGGCGTCGGCGATTACCGGTTTCAGGACGTGAAGGCCGGCCATTATTCGGTTCAAGTTTCCGCGGCGGGCTTTGAAAAGTGGTCCATCTACGGAGTTGCGCTGGCCGTTCGCCAGGAACTTCGTCTCGATCTGAGCCTGGCCGTGGGCGCGGTACAACAGGAGGTTCGCGTCACCGGCGACATGGTCAGCGCCATTGAAACCGACTCGCCCACCATCAGCGGCACCTTCACCACCGACGACACCACCAACCTTCCGGTCAATACGCGCGCCAGTTTCTCCGGCACCAGCGCATACGGCATTCTGGGAGCGCTGCCCGGCATGCAGCCTGACGGTTCCGGCTCCTCACTGGGCTTTTCCCTGCAAGGCGCATTGCCTTTCCAGACCGACGTCACAGTGGATGGCTTGACTGCCAAAAACACCGGCGGCAGCAGCGTCATCGGCGATGCCTTCCCCTCTTCTGAAGCCATCGCCGAGATTCGCGCAGATGGCGCGCTGAATAACGCCGAATACGGAGACCCAGGGCAAGTGGTGGTCACCACCAAGGGCGGCACGAACCAGTTGCATGGCTCGGGTTTTTGGTACTACCAGAATTCCGCTTTCGACGCCATTGCCTACACCTATCCGACGACCACCACCAAGCCCAGCCTGCACGGCAACACCTTTGGCGGCAGCATCGGCGGCCCAGTGGTCTTTCCCCATTACAACGGCCATAACAAGAGCTTCTTCTACAGCGGCTATGAAGGCTGGCGGCATCCCGCGCAGAAGACTCTGTTCGGCGTCGTGCCCACCACACTGATGACGCAGGGTGACTTCTCCAATTACACGTCGAACACATTTAGCGGGCTCACTGACCCCTACACCGGTGAGAGCTGGGGCACGGCGATCCCTTCCACACAAACGCTGAGTCCCATCGCCCAGAACATCCTCAAACAGTTCTACCCCAGCCCCAATACCTGCCCCAAGGCGCCATGCGATCTGACGGCGTACACCGACAACGGCACCTCAAACTGGCAAGGGAACGTAGACGCCAGCGCCCACTCCGATCAGTTCGATGTGCGCGGCGACCAATACTTCGGTTCAAACCAGAAGTTCCTCCTCTGGGGACGCTTCACCTGGAAGAACTTTCCTGTGACTTCGACGGAACTTCTGAATGTGCCCTCCGATGTGAACGTCAACCACAGCCGCGTCCTTAAAGTGGACTCGAACTGGACTGTCAAGCCAAACCTGATCAACGAGGGTGGATTTGGGCTCACCTACTATAACTCCGCCACGACCAACAGCTTCAACGGCGCTGCCTTTACCACCGCGCAAAACTGGCAGGGGTTGCAGCATCTGTTCTACAACGGCATTCCGGAGATGGACTTCAATAACATCACCAGCCTCAATGCCGACCGCATCGGCGGCGTGAACCAGTCCAAGACCTTCGACTACAACGATGTCCTTATCTGGACCAAGGGCAAGCACACCGCCAAGTTCGGCGTTAACGTGCAGCGACTGATTTCGCTCAGTCCCCTGGGCTTCAACGGTGCGGATAATTACGGCACGTACGGATTCAACACCAGCAAGAGCGAAGGCATGTTTACCGGCGTGGACTTCGCCGATTTCCTGCTTGGAATACCGTATGACACTTTCTATGACGTTGTGCAGCAGGACAACAACGGCCTCGCCTTCCACTACCATTTCTTCGGACAGGACGAATGGCGCGTGAACTCGCGCCTG